>JAEEGJ010009178.1_pt1 | contig 26690 bp, 20 predicted proteins | sample 8958761 | NCBI WGS metagenome assembly JAEEGJ01 (sample SAMN16246546, study PRJNA631951) | gut metagenome | biome: gut microbiome; feature: rumen; material: RS-attached | host: Bos | place: Iran: Karaj | collected 2018-10 | reverse complement strand
TCATCCATTGAGTAAATCTGTGCCTTGCCATTAGCCCTAAGTTTTTCATGGGCCTTATTTTTACAAATTCCGGTAAAGTATGTGTACAGTGAAGATGTGAGGTGATCCAATTTGCCCTTTCCTGAATCTTCGCATAGAATCAATAAGGCATCTTGAAATACATCTTCGCTATCTTCACTGCCAAGAGCGAATTTGCCATGAAGATAAGATAGTGTCCTGTCTCGATACTCTTTTGCAAAATCGTTCAAGACATTATCTCGTTTTCGATTCAATGGAGTGATTGCCATAACTATTCCGAACTTTCAATTACCATGTTTTGTCTGATCAAACGTTTGTCCTTGTTCATACTCTCTCTCACTTTCTCAATCCACTTGGTGTCATTAGATATGGGATTGGTTAACAACTGCTGACAAATATAGTATGACATGGGGCCGTAATACCTGCCGTCTTGTTTAATCTCCAGATTCACCTCGTATGCCCGACAGGCCTCCAACATACAGATGGGTGCCATTCCTTTTTCCGTAGCAATTTTATAGCTGCCACTTCTGTTTATTCTCGGCACATAAGTTCTATTGGTTTTGCTGAATCCCATTTCTGTTCCTCTGACACAAACATTGTCTATATCTTCTTCACCGCGATAAGAAGAACCAGCATGGCAAGCATCAATCGCGACATATACGATTCCCCTCTCTCCAACTCGTCTTCGGATGTTGTTCAAGTATCCATTCAACTCGTCATCGAGAAGGTGATTTTCTCCATGATAGCCATTCTCTTGATAACGTCGTTCTGCGTCATATGGAATGAATGCCTCGTCCCATCCATCTGTTTCATCACCATTCTCATCTTCTACCGCTTGTCCGTGGCCAGACAGATGGATGTAAACGATGTCACCTGCTTGCACGTTCTTCTTCAGTTTCTCAAAACCTTTTACAATGGCTCTGTGTGTGGCTACCTCATTGAGCAACACATTGATTGCAAACCCTTGTTTTGCCAATATGGGTGAAATCAGAAGAATATCATTTGTCCCATGAATAGGAGCCCACGAAGCATCGGCGTTTTCATATTGAGGATAGTTCGAAATCCCAATAAGCAAGGCTTGTTTCTGCTGGGCGGACAAAACCAATGGGGTGCAAAAGATTGACAAAATTAGAGCCCAGATAAAGAGATAGTATCTGTGAGGAATATGCTGTTTGCTTTTGTTTATGAGCATTTTGCTTGGTTTTAGATTGCAAAAATACTCTTTTTATTGCAATAGTGCCAAAGACGTTTAGCATTTCCAATTGGTCAGCAACTTGCTGGCCTTTTTCGTCAGCAGGTTGCTGACGAATTACAACACCTAATTCGTCAACAAGCTGGTGACGGATTTCGTCAACGACTCATTGACGATTTGATTTTGATAATTGGTCAACGAGTCGTTGACCTATTTCAACTTTTTTCTGGAAAACCTTGCAGGGAATGAAAAAAGTTGTTTATCTTTGCAACGGTTTAAGCAACCACCAGGGGACTTAATCCAGAGTAGAGGGGCTACGTGCCGCTGTGTCCCAAGTGTCGTGGCTGAAATGCCATGTGATGCGTATAAATATAAAGGGTTCCCCGCTAAAGGAACACTTTTATTTTTCGGAAATATGTTCTATTCTTGATGTCTCTATGTCCGATCACCATCACTTTACCATATCTGTTCATCAAAATGATGTCGCCACAGGATACCTTATTTCGTAAAAGATAATCAACGGCCTCTTTGAATTGGCCCACATCCATATTCCGAAGCTTAAGGACTATTGCTTTAGCCTGCTCAAAGCCGTGCTCCAATTCTTTGGCAAGCGTATTCGAACTGGTAGTGACACAATACTTGAAATCAGCGATGTTATAGGTATTACCTATTTTCAGAATAGAATCGGCACAAGTGACACCATCAAGTTCAGAAAGAAACGTCACGTCAATCCCAGCTTCATTAAGTTCGAAAGCCATTTTCTTTGTTTGCGTCCAAGTATTAGTCTTTGGGCCTTTACAACCTAGAAATAAGGTTGTCTTGTGTCCGTTCACCTCGTGGATTATCGTGGTGCTTGTATCATCCATTATGGATTCCAGAAAAGCATTCTTGCTTTTCCTGTCTCTTAATTCGCTTAGCCTATGTTCGATAAATCGGGAATCCATAATGCAACAAAGATACATAATAATTCCGTATCTTTCAGTTTATTAATAAAATATATTTTTTTTAAATATTTTTGAAACTGAAAACCAGAAATTTAGGCATAAAAAAACCGCACTCTACATTACCTCATCGTGATTTGGAATGTGTACGGTTTAGGATGTTATCTGAAAAACCCACTATACGCCACGCCAACACTGAAACTCGGCTCGTCGTTGTACTGCTCTTTGAGGAAACGTTTGGCGTACTCGGCCTTGATGACGATCTGGTCAGTGGGATAGTAATTCAAGCCGAAGGTCATCACGTGACGGTCGGTCCACTGGTAATCGGTGAGGGTCAAAGCGGAGGGGATGTAGCTGTCGTAGTAGTCGTAACGGCCAAAGACGTAGAGTTTCTGGTCATCAACCGCATTCATGGGATGGAAGATATCGTAAGCGGCTTCACCGCCGTAGGCGATGGCCTTCTCCCCTACTTGTGAACGCGGATAAGGCGAGAAACTCTGGTGGTTCTGGTTCTTGTTCCACGAAGAGATGAGGTTGGCCTCGCTGAGGTAACCGTAGTCGAAATTGCCGCGCAACACCAAGCCATTGGCCTTGTAGTCGAACTCAGCCGTGCCGATGACCACGGTGCCCTTCACGTCTTTATAAGGGCTGGTCTCGGAGAACTCGTTGGTGACGATATCGTTGTTGAAGCAGTTGCCGATGTAACCGCTCACGCCGAGATGCAGGTTTTTCACCGAATAGTTGTCGATGCGCAACACCCCTGCCAGATGGTTGGCCACACGGAACTCGTAGGCCGAGGCGGAGCCGTTTTTCACCCAGTTGGCGTTGTTGAACATGTTGGAGTTCAAGGCGGGAATCACCATGGCTTCGTAACGCCAGCTGCCGAGCTTGCCCCAGAGGCTGATGCCCGTCTCGTGCCAGGTGCAAGGCAGGATGTTGAACTCGCCTTCGGGACGGTAGCAGGTGAAGAACTCCGTAGGCATGTGGGCTTTGTTGGTCTGTCCGACAGGCACCACAAGGTGTCCCATGCGGATGTTGAAGCCTTTGCCGAACGACTTCTGAATCCAGAACTGCTCGAGGGCGACTTCGCCGCCACGCTCGATCTCATGCTCGAACTCGCCGGTCTCTTCGGCCTCGATCTCCACGGCGACTTCGCTGCCGCCATGTTCAAACTCGATCTCGCTACCCATGGTCCAGCCTTTGCCGAAGTCATAGCCTAGGTTGATGACCACATGGGGCAGGTCGAGACGGCCATGGCTCTTGGCGTCTTTATATGACTCCGCATGGGAGTAACGGTACATGTTGTCGCTATAGAAATTCCGGGTATAGACCGCCTCGCCGTAGCCGCCGATGGTCAGCCGATGTTGTTTCGTAATGGTGTCCTGGGCCTGCAAGGGATTCAGCAACAGGGCCAGTCCCAACAAAAAGCCACTTGTTATCAATTTTGTTTTCATCTTGTCTCTTCAATTAATTTACGCTGCAAAATTCCGTTTTCTATCCTTATTGAATCATCACCAATCATGATGGTTTTTGCCACGACAAATAGCCATAAATAATGATAAGAGGCAGGCCTTTTACACCCTACTTTTGTGCTCAAAAGAAAACCTATGCAAACAGTTAAAAACGGTTTTTTATTATCTTTGCCTCATCGAACAACGAACCCTCCCGTCATGTCAAAAAAGAAAGTTCATTTGTTTAAAGAGACAAAGCTCGCCGAATTGATTGCTGGCGACAGAAAGCTCTTGCAGTTGTTGCCCCGTTTTGGCATTGGACTGGGCTTTGGCGACCGCAGCGTCGAAGAGGTGTGCCGCATGAACAACGTCAGCGCCGACCTCTTCCTCATCCTTTGCGAGATTTATGTCGACAGTGGCTTCAAGCCTGTTCCAGATGAGCTGAAACGCATCGACATGAGCGGACTCCTGCCCTATCTCAGGGCTTCGCACCAGTATTACCTCGACGAGCGATTCCCTCATCTTGAGGAACACTTGCAGCGCATCATCGAGGCCTGCGGACCCAAATACGGCCCCATGCTCAGCCATTTCTATGAAGAATACAAGAAAGAAGTGATGCGGCATATCAAGTTCTACGAAGAAGAAGTGGTGTTTCCATATATAGAGTCGTTGCTTAAAGGACAACGAACGGATTCCTATAGGATTGACGAGTTCGAGCATAACCACACCAACATTCAGGATGTGCTCGACGACATGATGAACATCCTTTTGAAATATCTTCCGGGCGATATCCTTCCCAAGGAGCGTATTGAAATCTCTTTGGATATCATGGAGTTGAGCGACGACCTCAACCGCCACTCGGTCATCGAGGACCACATCCTCATCCCTTACGTTGAATCGCTCGAAAACGCACTGCCATGAGAAACCGTGTCATCATCTGCGAAGCCTCCGAGATCATCGCCAACGGGCTGGCCGAAGTCATCGACAGCATGGCCCAGTTCGACGTGGTCGCGCGCATTGAGAGTCCCGAGCATCTCAACGAAAAAATCACCGCCTCTGATGCCAATCTTGCAATCATCAACCCTTTGTTGCTTGGCTATCAAAACAAGGAGTTCGTCAACCAACTTGGGAAAGAGTTCCCGAACCTGGCCATCATCGCTTTGGAGACTTCATATCTCGACCACTCCATCCTCTCGCCTTACAGTGGGGTGATTGAAATCACCGACACCCGTTCGAAGATCATCAGCAAGATGAACGAATTCACACAAAGCGAGGTCACAAAGAAAGACGACGTGGAGCTCTCGAAACGTGAGGTCGATGTCTTGGTGGCCGTTGCCAAAGGCATGATGAACAAGGAGATCGCCGATCTGATGAACATCTCAATCCACACTGTCATCTCGCACCGCAAGAACATCACCCGAAAGACCGGCATCAAATCCGTTTCGGGTCTTACCGTCTATGCTTTGCTGAACAACCTGATCGACGAGAGTGATTTGCTTTAAAGCAAGGAAAATGACAAGTAAGACAGTCTATCCGTTAACTCATCGAAGGGATAAAGCCCGTCGTTATTGGCGTTCAGGCCTTTGAGACGGATGGGGTAAATCATAGGCGGATTGTCCAAATCCAGCAGCGTCATATTGCGCAGCTGTTCGGTGCTTTGGTAAACAAGGTTGAGTGCCACGTAGGGCTTTCCTTTGGCATCCACCCATTTTTCAATAACCAGTTTGCAACCAATGGGGGTCTTTTTCTCGATGGTCCCGGGCAAGCTGTATTCTTCCGCCTCCAACGAGGCCAGCACGCTGCCAATATTGGAGTCGTGGCCGCAGAGAAAGGTGAACTTCCTTGAGTCGTTTTGCAGTTCCTCAAGCATCGTCCGTAGTAACGGCCGAGCTACCTGACGGGCCACCACTGGGGCCGTGAACAGCACATCGCCGTACCAGTCCTTAATGGCCGAGATGCTTTCCCAATCTTTCCATGTCAGCACATGGCCAAAAGCAGCCTTCACGGCATCGGGTTCCTCGTAATATTGCAGAACCAGTGCATCGGCGGCCTGGCAAGCGAGGCGCATGGAGCCGCCCATGCCCGGCTCGCGGTATTTGACGAGATACACATGGGCATCGTCGGTGCGGAAATGGCAGGTGTCGCCTTCAAGGCAGGCCTTGCTTTGGTTTATGTCGAGCACCCGCTCCAGCACCTTGTAGTTTTCAGCCATCTTCTCCCCTATTCCAAGCATTCCTTTCTCTCCGCCCATCGCTATAATCTGCTGTTGGGCAAGGATTTTGAAGGCCTCGTTGTCGTCGGTAATCTGCGGGGCGAACACCGAATCCATCTTGCCCAATGGGCAATGGTGCTCAATGCGGACATTGGCCACCGGTAGCATCCCCGAGGAGAAATACTGAGCCGTGGCGATGGTGCGCTGCAGGGAGTTGGCATAGAAGCGCATGGTACCCTCGGCGGGGATTTCGTTTTCCTGCATCAGTCCCTCGCTGACGAGCCATTTGCGGAAGTATTGACCCATCATGGTCTCCAGAGCGCCGCCACGTAGCGATAGCTCGCTGGGAGCCGACGACCATTGGTACCATTCATGGGGCGTGATGCGCTGCAGGGTCGAACGTCTTCCCGAAAGCGGTGAGCGTATGTTGTGGCGGCTCAGCACCACGACTTGTTTCAGCGTGTAACGTTCCTTGAAATCGTTAGGTCGGTCGACTTGTGCGGAGCCTGAAAGTGTCACGCCCAACAGAAGAAAAAGAAGAAGTATCTTAGATGCTTTGAACATATATTATTGATTTCCCGCAAAGGTATGATTTTTTAGCGAACTCCCGTATCCTTATGAATCATTCCTTTTTGTATCTTTGCCGCCGGATTCGGGTTCTTCAAATGAGGATTAATAGGGAATCCTGTGAAAATCAGGAGCTATGCCCGTAGCTGTAAGTTCAGCAATGGTCCCCTGCATCATGTCACTGGTATTCGTTATCGGGAAGACGCCGCGGATTTGAACAAGCCAGAAGACCTGCCCGACTCCATGTATAACAACTTTCGGGAACAAGAGTTTGTAAGCATGAAGAAACAGTATCAAGCAGTTACGGCTGAGGAAGCCGTCAAAGTCATCAAGTCGGGCGACCATGTGCACATCAGCTCGGTCTCCAATGTACCCCAATGTTTAGTGAAAGCCCTGTGCGACCGTGGCCGTGCGGGTGAACTGAAAAACGTCTACATCCACCACCTTCACACCGAAGGTGCCGCTCCTTACGTCAACCCTGAGTTCGAGGGCATCTTCCAGCACAACGCCTTCTTTGTGGGCGCTAACGTGCGCGAGAGCGTGCAGAAGGGCCTGGCGGACTACATCCCCGTCTTCCTCGGGGAGACCTCGAAGCTCTATCGTGAGCGTTACATCAAATGCAACGTGGCGATGATCCAGGTTTGTCCTCCTGACAAATTCGGATACGTGTCGTTAGGTTCATCCGTCGATGCCACCCTGGCCGCCATGGAGAACGCCGAGTTCGTCATCGCCGTGGTCAACAAGCACGTGCCTCGCACCTTCGGCGACGCGCTGGTCCATATCAGCAGGATTAATATCTTTGTCGAAGACGACGCTCCCCTGCTCACGGTAGACATGCCTGAGCCCAACGAGGTGGAGAAGACCATCGGGCGCTATTGTGCCGAGCTCATTGAAGACGGCGCTTGCCTCCAGATGGGCATCGGCAGCATACCGAACGCCATCTTATCCTGTCTGCATAACCATAAGGACATCGGCATCCACACCGAGATGTTCTCCGACGGCATCCTGCCTTTGGTGAAAAAAGGTATCATCACTGGCAACAAGAAGAAGCTCGACAAAGGCAAGATTGTCTCGACCTTTGTGATGGGCTCGCAAAAGATTTACAATTTCATTGACGGCAACCACGAGGTGCTGCTGAAGGATGTGGAATACACCAACGACCCCTTCATCATCGCGCAGCAGCCCAAGATGACCTCCATCAACTCAGGCATCCAGATTGACCTGTCGGGCCAGGTATGCGCCGACTCGTTGGGGGAACGCATCTATTCAGGCGTGGGAGGCCAGATTGACTATGTGTACGGCGCATCCCGTTCCAAAGGAGGAAAGGCCATCATCGCCATGCCCTCCACCACGCGTAAAGGCATCAACAAGATCGTGCCCACCTTGGATTTGGGCTCGGGCGCTGTCACCACCCGCAACCACATCCACTGGTTCATCACCGAATATGGTGCCGTGAACCTCTATGGGCGCTCGCTTCAGGAAAGGGCCAAACTCATCATCTCAGTAGCCCACCCCCAGTTTCAGGAGATGCTCGACGAGGCCGCCTTCAAGCGGTTCGGGTCGCACTTTCACTACCTTTGGAGCCAGGTGTAACGGAAAACGGAAAACGGAAAGTTATATGTTTGGGAAAATTGATTTTGTAGAGATTTTTAGCTCTTTCATTGTGATGGCGGCCATCATCGATATCTTTGGGTCGATTCCCATCTTTGTGAGCATGAAAGAGCAGAACAAGGTAATCAAGGCAGGCCAAGCCTGTCTGACAGCATTAGCCTTGTTTTTGGCTTTCTTCTTCGCTGGCGACGCTTTGTTGAAGCTCTTCGGCATCGACACTGCCTCATTCGCCGTGGCCGGCTCGTTTGTGCTGTTCATCCTCGCCGTGGAGATGATTCTCGGTCGCGAGATCATCAAAAACGACGGAGGCAAAAGCGGTGCCAGCATCGTGCCCATCGCCTTCCCGCTGATTGCCGGTCCCGGTGCGCTGACCGCCTTGCTGTCGTTGCGTGCCGACTATGCTGTAATCAACATCCTCATCGGGCTGCTGCTCAACATCCTGTTGGATTACATCGTCATCAGCCAACTCGACCGTATCCAGAAACTTCTGGGTGATAACCTGATCTTTATACTCCGAAAATTCTTTGGAGTCATTCTTTTGGCAATTGCAGTCAATATGTTTGTTAACAATATTTCAGTCATTATTTCACAAGTACCAAGATAAAAAACAACTATCATGAAGAAATACCTATTCCTTTGCCTGTCGCTTTTGATTGCGACTTTCGCCAACGCCCAACTGTCGGGCACCTACACCATCAACAGCAACGCCTCACAAAACCCCGATTACACCACATTCAGTGCTGCGGCCTCTGCCTTATCGGCAGGTGTGAACGGTCAGGTCATCTTCGAGGTGGCTCCGGGAACCTACGAGGAATACGTCAACTTAGGCAGCATCAACGGTGCGTCTGAGACCAACCGCATCATCTTCAGAGGCATGGGCGGCACCAACCTCGATGTCACCCTCACCAGCAACGCCGGCTACACCGACAACAGCACCGTGAAACTCACCTCCACCAGCTATGTGACCTTCGAGAACATGACCCTCACCACCACCTCAGCCAACAAAGCCAAAGTGGTGACCCTGACCAACGGGACCGCCGGGTTGCATTTCAACAATGTGCGTTTTGTGGGTCGCGTCTCCACTGGCAACAACGACGGCGATGCCAACATCGTCTACATGGCCTCGGGCGACTGGGCCGATGCCGATAACGAGTTCACCGGCTGCGAGTTCGTGAATGGATTCATCGCCCTGTACTACCAAGGACATAACATCTATCAGTACAACGACGGTCTTCTGGTCGAGAACTGCACCTTCACCAACCAAAGCAGCAAGTCCATCTACATCACCTTCACCGACCACGTGACGGTGCGGGGCAACCTCATTAATAGCGACTACGACGAGAAGAGCGACTACAACGCCATCGACGTGTATCGCTGCCGTTACGGCTGCCTCTTCGAGAACAACGTGATGAACGTGACACGCACCAGCAACTACACCAACGTGTTCAGGATGCGTCCCGTGGTAGGCTCCGAGGCCGAGCCCGTCATCATCCGGAACAACATCATCAACCTGCAGTGCAGTGCCAACAGCAGCTATTGTTGCGACTTCGACTACGACGACAGCAACTACATCTATTTCGCCAACAACACCCTGCGATGCACCGGTACAGGTAGCGTGGGCAGCATCTTCGTTGAAGACGACTGGTCCAACCTCTACATGTACAACAACCTCATCGTCAACGAGACTTCAGGCTATGTGTTCCGTTTCCAAAACAACTCGACCGACCGTTTCTGCGACTACAACCGCATCGCTTTCACGGGGAGCAACTTCGCCAGGATGGGTAGCAACGACTATCCCACGATGGCCGACTGGACCACAGCCACCGGCTTCGATGCCCATTCGGCGCTCTGCACGCCGCAGTTCGTGGGCGGTAACGACCTGCACATCACCGATGCCACTGGTCTGACGGTGGCCAACCCGCTCTCATACGTACCTACCGACATCGACGGTGACACCCGCAGCAACACCCCTTGCGCCGGCGCCGACGAATACGCCTCGGGAGTCAACTTGCCCCCAGTGGTCGCCAACCCCGTCGCCAACATCGTCTTTGAGACCTATCCCGCCAGCCAAACTGTCGACTTGACCAACACCTTCAACGATCCTGACGACCCCAACGAGAACATCGTCGTCACCGTGGTCTCCAACAGCAACACCGCCCTCGTGAGCACATCACTGAACAACAGGACGCTGACGGTGACACGCCTTGCAAGCACTGGAGGCAATGCCCTCATCACCCTTCAAGCCGAGAGCAATGGACAGTCGGTGCAGACCTCGTTCACCGTGGAATGTGTCGCCGAGGACCTGCCGCCCGTCGTGGCCAACCAATTGGCTCCAATCAACTTCACCGACTATCCGCAGACCCTGAGCTTCGACCTCAGCAACACTTTCGATGACCCCGACAACAATAACCAGTTTATCGAAATCGCTGTACAGACCTGCCCATCAGAGATCACGGCAACCATCCAAAACAAAGTGCTCTCCGTAACCAGAAACACCTCCAACGCATTCACCAATAAGACTTTGGTCATCCGCGCCACGAGCAACGGCAAACATGTCGACATGAACGTCAGCGTGTCGGGTGTTGAGGTCGTCATCACCATCAACGCCGCCACCTTCGAGGATGTGGCACTGAACTCGCAAGGCATCTGGCAAGGCGAGGAAGGCGAGAATGAGATGTTCAGCGGCGGCTGGCTCTTCACCAATTATTACTCGAGCTATTTCTGGGGTGGTTTCACCGCTTCGAACCACACCGACCTGAACCAAAGCGGTTTGAACGCCCAATACACCTCAGCCGCAGGAACGGGTTATGATGGTTCGACACAGTATGCGGTGGCTTACACCTACGGTTCGCAGACCGATGTCTACGCCTCCGATGGAAGCGCCCAGACCGTCACTGGATGCTATGTCACCAATAACCTCTGGGCTTACCAAAACATGCTCTACGGTGATGCCACCGCCACAGCTTTTGGAGGTCCCTCCGGCAACGACCCCGACTGGTTCAAGCTTACCGCTACCGGCAAGAACGCAAACGGTCAGACCGTGGGCACGGCGGAGTTTTATCTGGCCGACTATCGGTTCAGCGACAACAACGAGGACTATGTCTTGAACACTTGGGAGTGGTTCGACCTCAGCGTTTTGGGCGAGGTGGCCACCATCAGCTTCAGCCTTTCCTCATCGAAGAACGACAGTTATGGCATGGTCACTCCGGCTTATTTCTGCATGGACGACTTCAATGGTGTCGGCCCCGAGGTCCCCAACGGAATAGTAGAAAACCTGGCGAACATCGAGGTCTACCCCAATCCTTGCGAGGGGATGCTCCACTTATCCTTAGGCAACACTGAATCTTTTGAGTATAGCATTTATGACTTGACCGGACAAATCGTTGTCAATGGTCGTTCCCAAGGTCGTGAAACCGTTGTCGACATGAGCCATTTCCCCGCGGGAGTCTATTTCATCTCGGTCATTCAGGAAGGAAACCGATTCTATAATAAACTGATTTTAAACTAATTATAAAATCAAATTAAAAAAAACTGAAAAAAACCGTTGTCAAAATAAAAAAAGGTTGTACTTTTGCAGTCGCAAACGATGCTTCCGTAGCTCAGTTGGTAGAGCACCTGACTCTTAATCAGGGTGTCCAGGGTTCGACCCCCTGCGGGAGTACAACCAAAAAGCCGCTCGAACAAAAGCGGCTTTTTTTGTCATTTAACCCATGCTATTCCGTCTCGACGATAACGACTATGCCTTCCCCTCGGCGGAACTGGCCGAGAACGATGGGTTGTTGGCCATCGGGGGTGACCTCTCCCCGATGCGGTTGCTCAACGCATACGCCAACGGCATCTTCCCGTGGTTCAGCGAAGGCGAGCCGATACTCTGGTGGTCGCTCGACCCTAGGCTCGTCATTCGTCCTGGCGAGATGAAGGTGAGCAAGTCGCTGAGACATACGCTGAATTCAGGAAAGTTCGAGGTCCGCATCGACACCAACTTCCGTGAGGTGATGCTACATTGCGCCGAGACGCCACGCGAGGGACAGGACGGCACCTGGATCCTCGACGAGATGGTGGAGGCCTACTGTAGGTTGCATGAACTGGGGTTCGCACATTCTTTTGAGACCTACCTCGACGGCAAACTGGTGGGTGGGCTTTATGGGGTATCCATCGGCAAGGCCTTCTTCGGCGAGTCGATGTTCCACACGGTGAGCGACGCCTCCAAGGTGGCTTTCTATCATCTGCATCAGTTCCTTAAAAGCCACGACTTCAAGCTCATCGACTGTCAGCAGGAGACGCCACATCTCAAAAGCCTGGGAGCATACGCTATTCCGAGGCATGATTTCCTGGTGGAGCTTGAGGAATTGGTGGTGGAGCCTTCGATGGTGGGAAAATGGCGTTTTCCCCTTGCAGATTTATAAAATATATTTTAAATTTGCATTTCTTAACTCTTGCTTACTCCGAGCAATACAAAAACTATTATATGAACAACTACAGCAACATTCCACCAAGCAAAAAGAGCTTGATGAACAACATTATCAACCTCATGATCATCGCCTGTGTCGATGGCAAGGTCAGCGAGGAAGAGCAGAGCCTCATCAACCAGATCGCCCAGTCGTACGGTCTATCGGAAGAGGAATTCGCACAATGCGGCCAGAAATGCAACGAGTGTCTCCAGAGCAACCAGTTCCCGATCGAAGTGCCCGAGTCGGACGACGCCAAAGTCGGATTCATCAGGAATCTGGTCGCCACGATGATGATCGACGGCAACATCAGCGACGAGGAGAGGCAGTTGATCGAGGCCATCGCCGAAAGGTTCGGCTTCAAGGCCAAGGAAGTCGTCGACTACCTGATACAATCCATCAACGAGGAGATCCAGAAACCTGAGGAGATCCAGGAACCCGGGGAGAAAACGTCAATAGCAGAGCGTATCCAACAAGGCAAGGCCGCCTTGCTGAGGAACGACGTCGCCACGGCTTTCGACCATCTGATGGAAGCCGCCTTGGCCGACAAGGAGGGATTCATCCTCCTCCTCGAGCTTCTCTCCGTCGAGAAACGCCTGTACCAGCTCACCCTTCAACAAGTGGAAAAGATGAAGGCCCTGGCCGAAAAAGGCTATGTCGCGGCCCAATATGCCTTGGGACGCTACCATCAGGTCAGACGGCCCGAGAAAGACTCTGTCGACACTGCCCTAACGCTGTTCAACAACGCAGCCAAGGCCGGCTTGCCCGACGCCATGGCAGCACGCGCCCTCATGATGATCAGAGGCTTGCTGGGCGAGATCGACCAAGAGGCCTATTATGATGAGTTGAAAGCGGCCTTCGACAAAGGCAGCCATCTCGCCGGCTACCACCTGTACAAGGCCGCCGTCGTGGGTAAAGACGGCTTCAACGCCGACCCACAGGGTGTCGTCGACAACATCAAGGAATGGCTTGGCGACAAAGAGAGCGAGGACATCTCGGAGATCAGCCCCGTGTATTACGAGATACTCGCCCTGGCCTACTCCGCGCTCAACGAGATCGACAAAGCCACCGAATACTATTCCAAGTGCGTGCGCATGGGCCGCACCGACCTTTACTCCGACTATGTCATCGCCACCTGTTACGACGACGACTTCGAGCCCATCGACGAGAACCAGCTGCTCAAAGCCCTGGAGAACGGCATCGAGATGGGCGACCCCTATTGCTATGTGCTGAGGGCCGACCTCTATGAGAAACGCTTCGATGAAATCACCGACGAGAAAGAGCAGGAGACGCTCTCTGCCAAAATCGCCCAAGACCTCAAAACCGCAGCCGAGATGGGCGAAGGCGGCGCATTGGTCGAATACGGCTTCCACAGCTACCTCGGCGACTATGGGTTTGAGGAAAACAACGAAACCGCTTGGAACTGCTTCGTCAAAGCCACCGAGATGAACATGGCCAAAGCCTGGACGATGATCGACGAGATGATCGAGGAAGACGTCATGCCTTGCGAACGTCCGTCATCCGAATTCCTGAACTTCAGCCGCCTGATGTCCGTACGTCTCGGCGATGACGAGCTGCTGCCTGTCCTGATCTACAACTACTACAAAGGCACGATGCGTCAGTTCCAGGACGAGATCAAGAAATACTATCTCCCCCGTTACGAAGCCCTTTCCGACGAGGTGAAGACCGACTTCTTCGGCACGAGATTCATCGCAATAATCAAAGCCGACGGCACCGCCGACCTCGTGGAGTTCGACCTGGAGACGGAAGACTTTGAAGAGCTGCCCAAGTTCATCGACGCCGACAGCCTCAACGCCCTCCGCACCGAGCAACTCACCAACCTCGGCAAGGAGATGGACCTCGACGGACGTCTCACCGCCTGGGTCGACGGAAACCGCAAGATCCAAGGCAACATGATCCTCACCCTCGAGGACGAACAAGGCCAACCAATGAGCTTCGACGACCTCGCCGAGCTGAAAGCCATCGTCACCTCTCTGGGTGCCACCGTGGGAGGCGTCTTCTACGACGAGTTCCCCGACGACGACAGCCGTTACGATTCCCAAGTATAATATTAAAAATTTTTAACAAAATATGAAAGCATCCGATTATAAAGCCAGGTTGGCGGAAAACACCCCGAAAAGGAAGGTCAACTACCATCTTCCCGACATCCCCATGTACGACCAGCTCACCAAGCAGCTGTGGGATGCCCTTCAAGGCGACACGGTATGGTCCATCATGCAAGCCTTGGGAGTCGACAAGATCGATGACAATGAGCTTCGCGCCCGCATGGAAGGCCGTAGCCTGAAGGTGACCCAAAAGGTGATGCCCCATCTCTACGAACTGCTTCACGAGGTGAAGGAGACCCTCCATTTCGAACATCCGGTCGACTTCTTCGTGGTTAGCGACGTCTACCTCAACGCCGGCGCCTTTGTCTACCGTTCCAAGAACCCGGATAGTCCCTATATCGTGCAGATCAACTCCGCCATGATCGAGACCATGACCGAGCCCGAGCTCCGGTCGGTGGTAGGCCATGAGCTGGGTCACCTCCTCGACAAGAACCTCATGTTGGGCGACTTGATCCGTTTCATCTTCCCCATCCCCGACGAGTATGGGATGCCACAGCTGCCCATCCCGCTGAGATACAAGTATTTCTTCTGGAAACAGCTGAGCGAGCTCTTCGCCGACCGTTACGGCTACCTGGCCACCAACGACATCCAGGCCTGCATCTGGTCGGAGATGAAGCTGAAATGCGGTCTGAAGCTGGACAAGATGGAGGCCGACCTCAACGCCTTCATCGAGGAGAACCGCGACGTGTTGGAGCATTACGTCTCCGGCAACGCCTTGAGTCTCAACCACGGCTTCACCCACCCTGTCAGCCCCATACGCATCGAGGCGCTCAACCTCTTCGCCAACGCCAAGACCGAGCAGGAACTCAACGAAGGGATGAACAAGCTGGTGAACGCCATCGCACGACTCAACATAAACCCCATCGAGGACAACATGCTCATCTTCATGGCCTCGGCAGGCATGATCATGGCCAGCGCCGACGGCAAGGTGACCGAGAAAGAGTACGAACAGATCCTCAACAACATGTCGTGTTATTACATGTTCCCCCTCGACATCCTCAAGAAGGTCACCCCGGAGAACTGCACCGACCTCCTCAACCAGAGTATCGCCAACATCCTAAAAGAGAAGCCAGATCTCGCACCCGAGCTGTTCGGCTACCTGGTGAACATCCTCGTGAGCGACCAGCAATTCGACAAGAAAGAGATTGAGTTGCTGTTCAACATAGGACAAAGCGCCATGGGTCTCGACCAGGAGACCATGCTCAAATGCCTTGCCGGCGGCATCCAGCGTTTCTTCATCCCGAACATCGGCAGCATCAGCTAACACTTTTGACGATGGACGGAACCAAGACACGCGAGAAGGCCCAGGAGAAGGCCGAGCCCAAGAGACAAGCCCTGGAGCGGCCGCCTTTCACTGGAAGATGCACCTTCTGCGGCGCTCCCATGGAGGCCGGAGAGACCGTCTGCGAGGAGTGCGGCATGCCCGTCGACGGGGTGTTGTGTCCAAAATGCGGCACCCGCAACTACAGACCTTTCTGTAGCAAGTGCAACACCCCTTTGACCCGGGCGGCCCTAAGAGCCGTCGAGAAGGCTGTGGAAGACCCCAAGGTGATCCAGGCGGCCAAGCTCATGGACCAAGCCGATGAACTCGAGGAAGCGTTGGCCTCCTCCGAGGAAGGTCCCGAGAAGGAACAGGCTAGGGAACAGTACCAGCGGGTGGTGAAGGACATCAACCAGCTCTTCGAGGAGATGCTGCCTCCGGCAGGGTCCACCCCCGAGGAACAATACAACTACTACTCCGCCCGCAAGGTGGCTGTGGAGACCGTGCGTGTCATCAAGAAAGAGACCCAGACCGGCTGGGTGTGCAACTACTGCGGATGCCTCCACCGCCAGCCCAGCGAGTGCGCCGAGCCCTGGCATGGCGGCACGTGGATCTACAAGACCATCACGGAGACCGTACGCACCAAAGAATACAAATACGAGGAATAAGCCATGGACAACCTGTCGGACAAGAACAACTCCAAGAACGACCTCAAGCCCAAAGGGAGCTATCCCCAGGGCACGGCCACAGCCCCGCAAGGGACGGCGACCGCTCCACAAGGCACCGCCACGGCACCTCAAGGTACTGCGACAACGCCTCAAGGCACTGCCACGGCGCCCAGCGGAGGAGGCTCCTCCTACACCGGCTCCCAAGCCGAGATAGTGATCCAAAAAGACAAGGTGCTGAAGGTGTACAAGTCCGGCTACAGCTACAACGCCGCCGTGCTCCCTCTGGTGAAGAAGCTGAGAGGCAGAGGCTTCGTGGTCGACCTCTTCGACTACGGCACCATGGACTACCAAGGTGAACGGCGTCAGTTCGAGCTCATGGAATACTGCCCCGAGGGAGCCGTCAGCGCACTCAACCTGAAAGGCAGGAAAGACGCCATCGTGGCCATCGTCAGGAAGGTGGCCGAGGCCTTGGACGCCTGCCACCGCGCCGGCTTCATCCACAAGGACGTGAAGCCCGCCAACATCCTCATCCGCGACAAGAAGACGTGGGACTGTGTGCTGTGCGACTTCGGCATCGCCGACGTGCTCGAACAAGGCAAAGTCACCACCCAACAATCGCGCACCCCCATCTACGCCGCCCCCGAGGTCTACGAGCGCATCGTGCAGATCGACAACAAGGTGCTGTGCGAGCTGACACCCGCCGCCGACTTCTACTCGTTGGGCATGACCATCCTCTGCCTTTGGTATGGCGAGTCGGCCTTCCTCAGCAAAGAAGGCACCATGGCCATCCAAAAGGTCCACGACGGCATCGTAGTCCCCACCGACATCCCCGAGCCGCTCTACACCCTCACCAGAGGGCTTCTGGTGAAAGATCCGGCACACCGCTGGGGATGGAAGGAAGTCAACGCCTACCTCAGCGGCAAGAGTGTAGACGTCTACGACGAACGCCGCGAAGAAGGCCTCAACATCGTCTTCAACAGCAGCAAGCACCAGGTGGCGCATTCCGTCGAGGAACTGGCCGCCTTCATGGTGGAGGACCTCGACCTGGCCATCAAATACCTCTATAGCGGCAAGCTCTCGAAATGGCTCGAACACATGCCCGAACTGCAGATCGAGATCGAGAACATCGTCGAGAAGGAGTTCCCCCGCAACCAGATGATGGGCGTGTTGGCCGCCATCCACACCCTCAACCCGTTCTACGACCTCAACCTGTGCTGCGACATCCACAGTCCAGCCTACGCCATGACTGGCGAGGCCATCGGGCGGCTGCTCAACGAGGCTTACCATCATTACTTCACCAAGGGCGACGCCAACCCCATCGCCACCCTCGTCGCCGAGAGCTTCGCCGGAGGCAGCACCAGCGACTACGTGCCTTGGTTCTTCAACCACAAGGGTAACCGTTTCGACCAGCAGCGCAAGTGGTTCAACTATTGCGTCCATGGCGATGCCAAAAACGCCAAGAAGGCCGGCCCAAAGGACACCAACTACCTGCACCAGGTGGCCATGATGAAGACCATCGCCGGGTTCGGAGCACAGCCTGAGTACCGCCTGTCACGCACCGGCGAGGTGCTGCGTAGCCTCGACGACCTCAAGAAGGTCTCACTCGATGAGCTGAGATACGACTTGCAGCACGACAAAGGCCTCCGCGGATGGCTCGCCGTGCTCTGTCACGAAGACCCCCATGCTGACCTCAAGACGAAATACAGCTACGAGAAGCTCCTCGAACGGTACGTCAACGCCATCGGGGCCATCGACCCTAAAGACAAGGTCTTTACACGTTTCCAACAAGCCCAAAGCGAGGCCCAAGGCCTGGTCAAAAAAGCCAAGAACACCGTCACCGACGCGAAGTCGTCCATCCGATGGCAGAAGGCACTCGCCATCCTATTCGGCCTCATCCCATTGGCCATCCTGCTCACCGAGATCATCCTCAACATCACCGACAACCCTGGCATCAAACTTGGCAAATGGACCGACCATGTCGTGTTTGGCATAGGGATACTCGTCGCCGCCATCTGCTTCTTCGCCGTCGACAGCAACGACGGATGCCTCGTCCCCATCATCATTGGCGTCGTCGCATCTTTTGTCTCCTATTTGCTTATCAATGTAATAGGGTTTTTAATATTATATTTATATGCAATAGCTGTCATCACAGCAATGATTTATTTCAGCCTGCCCATCCTATTTGGGACCAGGAACAAGAAATACAAGATCAAGCAGATCGCCAATCCGGGTTTCGAGGAGTTGACGTTGGAGCCTTTGTATTTTGCCTTCAGTGCCGAGACCAAGTTCGACTCGTCGCTCAACGGCGCCATCGACATCCAGAGTTCCTCCTCGTTGAGTGAAGCCATGAAAAAACGCTGGAAAATGCTCTTGTTATTCTTGGGAGTTGTCCTGTTGTTGTGTCTGCTCCGTTTTGCCCTACCCAAGTCGGAGCGCATGGACCGTTTCGACCATTACCTATTCCACCCCTTTAACACAGAAATCACACAAGACTATGACGAAGTGTCCCCAGTGTCAGACCCAGAACCGTGACGAGGCCCGTTTTTGCAAGCATTGCGGCAAGCCCCTCTCCGTCCCCAAGGAACAGGAGTTCGAGGATCTCTTTGCCAAGGACGGGTTGTTCGACACCCTCCGTGAGTTCAAGAAGCGCGTCGACGTGGACCGCCAGATGAAGGAACGCGGCAGCAAGGTGCACATCCAGATGGACTGTGTCATCCTTGGCAACGCGGGAACCGGGAAGCATTTCATGGCCAACATGCTCGCCGACTGGCTGGTGCGCAGCGAGATTGTCTACCAGAGCGACATCAAGGTGGTCGATGCCACCGACTTCCAGCCGTGGGTTAACAAGATCGACGAAAACCTCAACGCCATCAAGGACGGGTTGCTCGTCATCCACAACGTCCAGAAGCTCCTCTACAACGGCGAGTCGCCCGAGCTCGACCTGTTGTTCTCGCGCATGCACGACCGTCCCACCTCCATGCCCACCGTCATCGTCACCGGGCTGCGACGCGAGTTCGAGGACTATCTGGCCGACAAGCCCGAGGTAGCGGCGATGTTCGAGTTCCGTTTCGACCTGAAGCCTTTCTCCGAGAAGCATCTCTGTGAGGTGACGCAATACCTCTTGAAGAAGAACTTCAAGTTCGACATCACCCCCGAGGCCTTGAAGCGACTCGAAGGCCATTATGAGTGGATGATGCGCAAGGGCGGTGGCACCGACAACAACGGGTTGCTTTGCGAGCTGAAGGCCCAGGAGCTGGTGGTGAACGCCCTGCTCCGCAGTGGCAAGCGTGTCGAGGAGCAAGACGTGAAGGGCGAGGTCTTCGTGCCCCGCACCGAGGCCGAGATCTGGGCTGAGCTCGACGGTTTTGTGGGCTTGGAGAGCGTGAAGGAAGAGATTCACAAGATCATCGACAACGTCAAGGAGACCCAACGTGAAGGCGGTCCCGGCGCCCGTCCCAGACTCTACGACCATTACATCTTCACCGGCAACCCCGGCACTGGCAAGACCACCATCGCCCGTATCTTCGCCGACATCCTCGGTGCCACGGGCGTGTTGCCCAAAGGCCAGTATGTGGAGGTTGCCGCCAAGGATATGATCTCAGAATACATCGGCGGCACCGAGCGCAACGTGCAGGACTACGTCGACCGTGCCATGGGCGGTGTGCTGTTCATCGACGAGGCCTACGGCTTCAACGACCAGCATTTCGGCAAGGCCGGCATCGACAAGCTGGTGCCCATACTGGAGAACAAGAAAGGCGAGTTCGTGTGCATCGCCGCAGGCTATCGCGACGACATGAAGGAGTTCCTGAAGATGAACACCGGACTCCCCTCCCGCTTCAACAAGCAGATCGAGTTCCCCGACTACAACGCCAAGGAGCTCGAGCTCATCTTCCTCAGCATGGCCAAGAAGAAAGGCTTCCGTCTCGACGAGGAAGCCACCGACAAGCTCCATATCGAGTTCGAGAACATGTACAACCGTCGTGGCGACACCTTCGGCAACGCCCGTGAGGTGCGCAACCTGCTCGACCGTGCCATCGAACGCCGCCGGATGCGTCATCGCACGATGAGCGAAGAAGAGATCACCCGTGAAGGCAAGCTGCTGACATACAGCGACATCGCTGGCGATGGCGTCAACAAGGTGGTGGACATCCAGGAGGTGATGAAGGAACTCGACGAGTTGGTGGGTCTCGACAACGTGAAACAGAGCCTGCGCGACCTGGCCGCCACCATACGGCGCGAGCAGAAGCTGGCGCAGAGCAAGAACCGCACCCCCAACATCAACATCAGCCATTACCTCTTCCTCGGCAACCCCGGCACCGGCAAGACCACCGTGGCGAGGCTCATGGGCAAGATACTCCACTCGCTGGGCGTCATCGCCAGCCCCGACGTGTACGAGGTGAAGCGCGAGGACCTGGCGGGACAGTATGTCGGCGAGACCGCACCCAAGACCCGCGCCGTGGTGATGAAGGCCATGGGCGCCGTGCTGTTCATCGACGAGGCCTATTCGCTCAACAGCGGAGGGATGAACGACTATGGACGGGAGGTCATCAACACCCTCACCCCGATCCTCGAGGACTACAAGAACAAGTTTGTGTGCATCGCCGCCGGCTACACCCGCGACATGATGGAGTTCCTCGCACAGAACAAAGGCCTGGCGTCGCGTTTCGACGAGAAGATCTATTTCGACGACTACACCCCCGACGAGTTGTACCGCATCTTCGTGAGCATGGCCACCAAGAAGGAGTTTCTCCTCGACGACGAGGCCCTTGTGGCGGTGAAGAACCTGCTCGGACAGGCCTACGCACGTCGCGACGAGAGCTTCGGCAACGCCCGCACGGTGCGCAAGACCCTCGACCGGGCCGTCAAGAACCTCTCGAGCCGTGTCGCCTTCGACGAGACCCTCGGCGAGGAGGAGCTGATGACCATCAAGGCGGAAGACATTAATTGCATAAAACTGGAGGATATTCTATGAAGTGCCCCTATTGCAAAGAGATCATCGACGACGACAGCTGGTTTTGCGACCAGTGTGGCAAGGAGATCAAGATCTGTCCCGAGTGCCATCTGCCCAAGCGTGGCACGTCGTGTCCCGCCTGCGGTGCCGACCTGGTGAGTGCCAAGGACCTTCAGACGCGGGAGAAGGCCAAGGAGCCCGTCCCTGTTCAAGAGACGGCGAAGCCCACACGTCTCGAAGGCGAGGGCTTGAACCTGCCTTTGAAGGAAGGCCTCTTCGGTCGCACCACCGGCGTCTATCCCGAGCTGGGAAGCCAGATCTACATCTCAGGCACCCACGGCGAGTTACGGTGCGACAAAGGCCAGTGGCAGATCCGCGACTTAGGCAGTCGCAACGGCACCTTTGTGAACGGCGTGAAGCTCGCGCCTAATGTATGGACCGACCTCCATGTCGGCGACCAGGTGAAGATAGCAACCACTAAACTTACCGTGAGATGATGAAGCTGGAGATACAAGGGCTTTCGAAGGTCGGCATGGTCCGCACCAACAACGAGGACATGATTTCGTTGGGAGGCGTTTTGCTTCGCGACGATGCTTTGTCGTTTCCCATCCAGTTGGATGACGGGAGTCAGTTTCATCTGTTGGTTGCCGACGGCATGGGGGGCCACGAGTATGGCGAGCGTGCCAGTGAGGGGTTGTTGGAGCATCTGTGCGAGTGTTTCAAGCAGGGGCTGTTCAAGGCCGAGAGTTTCGAGGACGACTTACGTTTTCAGGTGAGGGCTTTCAGTGAGCGTCTTAACCTTCAGGCTTCCGCGGAGGGGCAGCAGCTGCCCATGGGTTGCACTTTGACTGGTGTGGTCTGGTCGCAAGGCAAGGCTTATCTGCTCAATGCCGGTGACAGTCGCACTTACCGTTTCCGCAACGGCATTTTGAGGCAGCTCAGCAGTGATGAGACTTTGAGGGCCATCACTGGGAATCCCAACGACAGCAAGGGCTTGGTGAACTGCATTGGTGGAGGTTGTGAGGGCCGTCTCCATGTCGAGGACATCACGGAGCGTTTGAGTGAAGGTGACCTGTTGCTTGTCTGTTCCGATGGTTTGACTGACATGGTCCCTGACGAGGACATCGAGAAGGTCCTTTCCGAGGCGGAGGACCCTGCCGACGACCTTTACGCGATGGCATGTCGCAATGGAGGTGAGGACAATGTGAGCATCATCATTGCGAGGTTTTTGGAAGAATAAATATGGATGGGTTTATCCCACGCCCTCCAAATCACTGATGATGAAGCGCATAAATTCCCAACTCCGTGAAAGCATAAGGAAGGTATCTAGCGCCGCCCCAACTTGAGGTGCAGTTTTTGCACCTCAAGATATTCACTTCTATATCTGTAAGTTGAAATCTAAAATCATCATCGAAACGATCAATATTGTTTTTAACTTGACGATTAAAATTTTTTGTGGTATATCCATAAATAGCTGCCAAATCCACATCGAGCATCACTTGGACTCCCCTGATAACATAGATTTAGACATTAAGTATTCTTCGGTTATAGCCACCAAACTGTTTTCTTCCATATCCTTGCAAACAATTAAGTCAGCAAAGGTAACAACAATATTTTATATATAGCAATTAATTAATATGAATAATTTCAACTTCTTTGCTTATGGCTTACGATGAAGTCACGCAGGTGGTTACCACATGACCACCCGCCCAGTCGGGCGAACCACAGCAACATCCTTTCCGGGATCCGACGGTGGTCTTTCTGTTTCGATGTATAAGATTATTTCCAAAGAGGTTCTTGTTCCCATCCGTTTGGGAAACCCATAGCGGCAGGGTTTATTGAAAGGTGTGATTTAATTAGTTTTTGAATGTTATTAGCAAAAGCATTATGCGGATCAATAGCATTGAGCAAATAGGCAATGCAGCATAGTTGTGGATATATCTTGTCAGGGGGAAAAGAAAAAACCGTCAGCCATTTGTGGCCAGACAATGTTTTTGGCATCTGTGGCTTCAATGCATACCGACGGTTCCATATTCTAGCATGGTGTGCGCATAAATTGCGAAGCACGGTTAAACTCTCTAACCAACTGATCAAAAACTCATGTTGTGGGAGTCCAAAATCCTCGGCAACGGCCTTCTTTTCCTCCTTCACGATAAAATTCTTATAAAGCTTTGAAAGCGTCCCGAACGAAAGGGTTTCCAATGTTTTCCATGCTGGAGGAAAAGCCGGTTTGTCATAACGTTTATAATGCTCTTTGATAAAATCCTCCTTAGTGCGATGTAATTCTCTATCGACACCACTCAAGTTTTCAACGAAAAGATGCCCATCGGCAGCCATATCTACTTGGGTAAACCAAAAAGGAGTGTGATTTCGAGAAAAGTGATAGTTGATCCTGGCTCTAAGTGCCACTTCAATTTGTCGTGTTGCGCCAAAGACAACATCTCGCAAATTGGTGTCAAACTCGTATAGTTCAAGCACTTGATCTAATGTAGCATCTTGCCGAAACCTATGAGTCTGCCTATCAATCTCCATCGGTCTAAAGTAGCAGGCCAGTCGAAAGTAACTGATAGTCGAAAGGATTTCACATGCTTCCTTATCATCGGAAACTTTAAGCCCACGCTGCTTCAAAACAGCTAGCAAATCGGGCGTGTCGAGAGCAATCTTGTTATATTCCATTTGTAAAGATTTAGAAACCGTACCATGATAAAATTGCATCTCGACTCTCACGGTAAAAAAAAGTCTCACCCTGGTACGCTGCTTTTCAGCTCGCGTGGTGAGATTGGTTGCTGCAAAAATACAAACTTTTTTTCAACTCGCAAGGGTTTTTCGAAAAAAAGTGAATAATTGTTCGTTTTGCGACATAAAAATCAAAACAATCCAGATCACGGTCCACAGCGGGACCAGCACTTTGAATCGGATATGTTTGGTCTTATGTCGGAAGAGAAGCATTCCTATCCAGCAGCCCACTCCTCCGCCCAGTCGGGCGTGCCACAGCAACACCCTCTCCGGGATACGACGGTGGCCTTTCTGTTTCGAGAAGGCCTTGTCCAGTCCATACAGAGCCATTCCCATGACGTTGATGGCGATAAGGTAAATAACGAGTGGTTGAGGCAGGGACATGATGTTATACTAAATCAAACAAACGCGGCTCAATTGTTGGGAGAACCCCACGCTAATGCGATTTAAACGCCATAACGCTCGCAAATGGATGAGTGAGACTCATAGTTCCCGTTTTGGAAATCAGTTTCGGCAGCTTGCAATGAAACTTCCATTTGTTCGTGAGTATAGGCACATGGCAATGAGGACCCGCTTAGAATAGCAATGACTTCAGCGAGCAGTTCTTCACTTTCAGCATTTTCTACCAAAGCTAAAGCTTTTTCACGCATGCTCAGAAGTGTTTCACAATGCTGATTTTGGGATCCTTGAGTTGTCATATTAAGTTCGTTATTTGGTATAAAACGCAATGCAAAAGTAGTCAAATTATTCATGTTGGGCAATGTTTTTCGAATTGGCCAGCAAAGATAACCACAATATTTTAATTATAGCAATTAATTAATATAATTAATTTCAACTTCTTTGCCTATGACTCAAGATAAAGTCACGCAGGCGTTCAGCTTACAAACTATAATAATACTTCCTAATCAGCTCCGTCATCTTTGCTCGACGGGTTTCAAGGAAGTCTTGGTAGTTAGTATAATCCATCTCAAGGATTTTAGCAGGTATGCAGTTGTCTTCAAGGTTCTGATAGAACTCCGTTTCGCTTTTGATGGATTTGAAGGTGGTTTCCTGTGTGCCCTTGATAGCGTCAAGAGCTTCGTTCAAATAGACTTTGGGGGCTTTCTTGCCAATCTTAATGTTGATGGGGGTATCTAGATAGGCATAGTTGGCCACTTGATTGTATGCGTACTTGTCGAAGCCATTGTCCACAAGGTATTGCTTCGGGAAGATGTGGTGAATGTCGCCGCCCAAGTTCACAAGCTCACCAACTGGAATATGCGACAATAAAGAGTCTTTCTTGAAGTAGTTCTGCGCAGCGAGAAACACCTGATAGGTCGGGTTGATGGATGACACATAGGTCAAGTTCTGGTCGAGTTGTATATTCCAGAAGTTGTCCGACAAAGTAGCGTCCTCAATGGCTTTCAGCGTGGCTTTGACACCGTTTTCGCCAATGGCACGGATGTCTTTTGCAAATGATGTCTCAGGAGAGGCACTGTAACGGCCTGTAAGCACTGAAAGCACGTACCAACGTTGCACTAAGCTTTTGATTTCATCAACAGGAATCTCCTTGGATTCTTGCAGGAGCAGATAAATAGCGTATGCAAAGTCAATGGCCATTACTGAATTCACCAGTTTCTTAGATGTAAAGCCTGCCGAACGAATGGCCAACATGAATTGACTAAAGTTGTAGCCATTGATGACATTGTTGACTCCCGCCTCCAATTCTTGATAAGTACTCTCTACAATTTCTTCTTTGAATTCCCGGGTCTCAAAATCGCGTCCCGAAAGCATGGCAACAAGGTCGGCAAGCTTGGCCCTCTTGCATCGATGCATGAAGGCCACACGGAGCACGTCGTCGCACTCAGGATCATATACGGTTTCCTTGTCATCTTTGAGCCATTCAAGTTTGTTCAGATAGCCCGAATTGGCAAAAGCCACGTCTTTTTCCTTAATCTTGTTATAAAATGTGCCATCCTTACAAAGGTGGGCAAAATAGTCAATCACCTTGCGCAATGTATTCCCACCGTGAACCTCATCGGCAGCAATCTTTGACATGACGAAGTCGCCTTGACTAAGTGCAGTACCCTTTGAGTTGATACGGATGAAAATGTCAGTGACTATATCGATATCCAACGATGCATCCAACTCAATCACGCCGATGTTACAATGCTGCAAGTTCCTCAATCCGTCAAGGACTGTGTTCAACACCTCTTCATCCATATCGGGATTATCAGCAACGTATTGGCGGATGAACTTAAAGCTACCAAAATCAGGCTTAAACAATTCAGCAATATCAGGTATCCAGCGCTTACTCTTGAGGTGCGCTGGCGTTTGGACTGCAAACAACTCCGCATCTGGATTGCCAGAGATGGCTGCGAACGGGTCAAAAGCTATCTTCACCCGACCTTCGCTGTAGTCATCGAACACGATGGTTTTCCCAGCGATGGCCGTCATGAGAGCTGTAATTCGCTGTTGGCCGTCGATAAGGACCTTTTTGCCTTCCGAAAGAGTGCCATTCTTGAGTTT
>JAEEGJ010009176.1_pt1 | contig 26693 bp, 8 predicted proteins | sample 8958761 | NCBI WGS metagenome assembly JAEEGJ01 (sample SAMN16246546, study PRJNA631951) | gut metagenome | biome: gut microbiome; feature: rumen; material: RS-attached | host: Bos | place: Iran: Karaj | collected 2018-10 | reverse complement strand
ACACCCTCGGCGTTTCGGTGTTGTCGACCGAGCTGGACGGCAGCCAGGGGCAGAAAGTGCTTGACCTGCGCGGCTTGGCTGACGGCGTCTATGTGTACACTGTCTGTTGCGGCGAGTTGATCCACACTGGAAAATTGGTCGTTACGAAATGAGAATTTCCCGATGAACGGTTAACACCTCCGAAACCACCCATATCATTTCCCCACGACACCCATATCATTTACTTACGACACCCATATCTCCCAGCTGTAAGATATACCCTATCCTGCGGGGAGATATGGGGTTTGCGGTAGGTTGGGGCGTTTTGCCGCGCGAAATCCTTTTTTTGCAAAAACCTCCACACAAGACATATCCGCTGGATTGGAGAGTGTAAGAGCCTGGAAATCATCAACCTGCAAGGCCTCGCGCCAGGGCGATACCTGATGAAAGTCACCTTGGAGGACGGGAAGACTTATACGGACAAGGTGGTGAAAGAGTAGGCACTTGCGTGGAAAGTAGGAAATGGGTGCGCAAGATAGTGAAAAACCATAGACAAACCCATAGACAAAGGGGTATGTTCGGATTTCTTAATAGCTGAAATCCAATTTCTTATGAAATTCATTCATTGCTAATTGATAGACAAGCAAATCTAAGGACTTGACATGCCATTTTTTGCATTGGAGGATGGTATATCTTTGCGGCAAACAAATGTTTGAGTTATTAACCATAAAGTATTAACCTTAAAATTTAAAATTATGAAAACAAAATTCTTAGCTTTGAGTCTTGTACTCATCGGAATGTTGGCGGTCAACTCATGTACAAAGGAATATACCGTCAAAGTCAATTCGAACAATGAAGCATGGGGAACGGTCACAGGTGGAGGTACTTACGCATCAGGTGCCACGGCAACTCTTGCAGCTGTCCCATCCACAGACTGCTTCTTCGTGAAATGGAACGATGACATCACCGACAACCCTCGCACTGTCACCGTCACCAAAGACATTACCTACACTGCCTACTTCGCCGAAAAGTCTGGCGGCAATTTCTCCTTCTCTGGTAAGGTGCAGAAAGGGCCTTTCGTGACAAGCGCCACTATTACCGTCAACGAGCTCAACGAAAACCTTGGACAGACCGGCAAGTCGTTCACCACCTCTATTGCTTCCGACGACGGCAGCTTCAGTCTCAGCAATCTTGAGATGGAATCGAATTTGGCCTTGCTCTCCGGCAATGGCTTCTATTTTAACGAGGTGCTTGGTCAGCTCTCGTCATCACAGATTACCTTGCAAGCCATCGCTGACCTGAATGATGAAGAAACGGTCAACATCAACGTGTTGACCCACATCACCAAATCCCGCATCGAGACCCTTGTGGGAGAAGGTATGAGTTTCGCCGATGCCAAACGACAGGCTGAAGGAGAATTTCAAGACTTTCTCGGCGTTACCGAACATTTCAATCAAGGCTTCGAACAGATGTCCATCGCCTCGCAAGGTGACTTCAATGCCATGCTGCTTGCCTTCTCCATCATCCTGCAAAGGCCTTCCAACAACATTGCTGTAGTTCCCACCCTTCCAGCCGAGCTGACCTGGCTCATGACAAGCCTCTCTACCGATTTTGCTAGCGATGGTGCCATTAACGACGAAGCATTGGTCGATACGCTGCTCTACAATATCTCAATACAAAACCAGAGGTACATCAGGCAGCGTATCCAAAACTACTATTCCGGACTAGGCCAAAATGTGGAAATTCCTGACTTTGAGTCCTATATCGTGATGTTCCAAGCTGCACACCAGGAATTGGTCACTGAATTCATCTATCCCGATGAGGCTTCTCCAGCCCCGGAAATTGGTCCTGAAGGTGCTGTGCCCAACATCCTTGTGAAAGATGTGACACAATTTGACGGCACGCATGCCTATGTTGTAGCGGCTATCACGCCTCTACGGAAGAGTCTTAGAGTGAAAGTCATGGGCAATGTGCGTGTTGATGCAGGCCTCAACAACGGCTGGCTCATTACCGATTACACTGATGATGGTTTCACCATTGAGCCACAACGTCAAAACGAGCTTGTCTCGATGCTTGTTCACCTCAACGGCGATAGTAAAGACGGCTTCGCTACCATTGAATATTATGAAGACTCTGATATGCCGACCTTTACCAAGCAAATCACTTGGACAGGTGGTTGGTCTCCTTTCAAATAAGTGTAACACAGAGGTCAGTTCCAAATTGAAAAAGGGGATCGCAAATCCCCGTACTCGGTCCCAGCGAATGGCAAATCCGCTGGGACGGGGAAACCCATGAAAAAATTGTCATTATGACTATTTATAACCTTGTAAATATGATAAAAACATCAATTTATAAAACAAGAAACAATGAAAAGACAAGTTTTTATTTCAGTTCCTCTTCTCTTTATTTTTCAGCATTATTTGCACAACAAAATGATTTCACATACATCGATTTCGAACCAGATTTGTCATCAACCACATCACAAGATAGCTTATGGTTAGATTTTGATTGTATTGGCAGTGGTGACATCTGTCTTTATATGACCCCACATTTTGCTGGGGGATATATGGCCATGATAAACGCTTCAAATCAATGGGAATTATGTACTCTCCAAGGAAATGAGGCCGACTCTTTACCAATACCCAACATTTTGGAATCTTGGAAAAACGAATATGGCTGGTTTATGAACCAAGATAAGGAACGGTTTGTGGTTCGAAAGCGATGCGAAAATAACAAATACCAATATGGATGGTTTAGGGCATATTGGTATCCTACATGGAATCCTTATATATGCCATCTTAATCTCGACAAATTCGCTTTCTGTACCATCCCCGACTATCCCTTGAAATGGGGCCAGACCAGCTTCACGGGAATAGAAGAGAACAATGAATTCAGTGCATTCGCTACACTCCACCCCAATCCAACATCAGGCTTGGTTACCATCATGGGCGAAAACTTGAAGCAGGCCGAAGCGTGCAACATGCTAGGGCAACAAGTGCTCAGCGTGCAAGGCAAGGGCGATGAACTTCACATCGACATGGCTGAACTGCCTGCAGGTGTCTACTTCGTCACCATCACCGACGAGGAAGGCCTGAAATGCGTGCGCAAGGTGGTGAAAGAATAAACACCAACATTTTTTCCCCACCAACCCCATATCTCCCCATCGTAAGATATACCCTATCCTGCGGGGAGATATGGGGTTCGTTGTAGGTTGGTTTTTTTTGCAAAACCTCAGCGCAAGACTGGAATGAACAAAAAGAGTTGCCGTTTGGTAGCTCTTTTTTTGCTTTTTAGAAGAAAAATGCATCATTATTCCAAAAAAGTGCGTATTTTTACGCGTTTTTTTATATTAAAGTAGGTAGTCAAACAAATAAAATCCATACATGATGAAACACATTCTACGCACCCTTCCCATTGCCATCCTGCTGCTCGCGGCCATGGCACTCACCGCGCAGACGCGCGACTTCACCTTCAGCAACAATGCCCAGAGAGAAGGCCTTAGCGTTGAACAAAACACCCGTTCTGGTCTCTCCATGCGCCACTCGCTGAAGCAGTTGCATATCCTCAACATCACCGACAACGGTTATACGGGCGATGTCATCCAAGGCGGCACGGGCATCAGCCTGCCTGCCAACGAAGGCGAGCCCAACCTGCCAAGCTTCAGCCGCTTCGTGGCTATCCCCAATGGTGCCAACGCACATATCGAGATGGGCTACCGCAGCATGACCACCATAGCAAACGTCGACCTGCTGCCCGCTGCCCCCATCAAGTTCGACACCGACGACAGCCCGAACACCTACGAGAAGAACCTCAGCATCTACAACAGAAATGCTTTCTTCCCTGAACAGCCTGTCACCATCAGCGAGCCCTTCAGCCTGCGTGGCGTGCAGACCGTGGCCATCACCGTGGCACCCTACCAATACAACCCCGTCACGAAAGAGCTGCGCGTCTATGACGACATGGAGTTCGACGTGCGCTTCGATGGCGGCAACGGCGAGTTTGGCGACACCCGCCTCCGTTCGCCCTATTGGGACCCTATCCTGATGCAGAACCTGGCCAACTACAACCAACTGCCCAGCATCGACTACGAAGCCCGTATGCAGGAATGGGTGAACAACCGTCCCACCGGCTGCGAATACCTCATCGTCATCCCCAACAACGAAGGCTTCCGCCAATATGCCGAACAACTGCGCGACTTCCGCATTCAGCAAGGCATCCTCACCGAAGTGAAGAGCCTCAGCGACATGGGTTGCACCACCACCAATGAGATGAAGAGCTATTTCCACAATGCTTACAACACCTGGGACATCCCACCTGTAGCCGTGTTGCTTTTGGGTGACCATAACACCAACATGAGCGTGGGCATCCCAGCCGAATACACCTATCACTCACAGAACTATGGCAACTGCATCACCGACAATGGCTATGCCGACGTCACGGGTGACCTGCTGCCTGAGATGGCCTTCTCGCGCCTCGTGGCCGCCAACGTCAACGAAGCCCAGATGATGGTGAGCAAACAATTGGAATACGAATACACCAACCCCAACCTGGATGCGTCCTCTTACGAGCACCCCATCACTGCCTTAGGCTGGCAGACCGAACGCTGGTTCCAGATTTGCTCTGAAGTGGTAGGCGGCTATTGGCGCAACCAAGGCAAGGATCCCGTGCGTATCAATGCCATCTATAGCGGTTATCCCGGTAACCAATGGTCGAGTAACCAAAACACCTATATGGTGGTCAACTATTTTGGTCCCAACGGATTGGGCTACATTCCTGCCACGCCATCGGAACTCGGCGGTTGGACAGGCGGTACAGCTGCACAGGTCGTGAATGCTGTCAACAGCGGCTGCATGCTGCTCCAGCACCGTGACCATGGCTACTACCAAGGTTGGGGCGAGCCCGACTTCAGCAACAGCCACGTGACACAGATGAACAACGTAGGCAAGATGACCTTCGTCAACACCATCAACTGCCAGACCGGCACCTTCGACCACACCCCCGAATGCCTCATCGAGGCCTTTATGCGCCGCACCAGTGGCGGGCAGAACGCCGGTGCCGTGGGTTGCATCGGACCCACCCAGACCTCCTATTCCTTCGTCAACGACGCTTACGCATGGGGCATGTACGACCAATATGACCCCCAATTCATGCCCGACTACGGCCCATACGCCAGTTATGAAGGCAACTGGAGACCCGCTTTCGGCAACGTGGCCGGAAAATATTTCCTGCAACAGAGCTCATGGCCCTACAATGTCAACAACAAAGCCATCACCCATAAGATGTTCACGGCACACTGCGATGCCTTCCTGACACTCTACACCGTAGTGCCCACTGCGATGAATGTCAGCCATCCTTCGCAGATCTCCGCATCCACCACCAGCGTCAATGTCAGCGCCCCGCAAGGTGCCGTCATTGCTTTGACGCGCAACAACAACATCCTGGCCGTGGCCACCGCAACAGGCAGCAGTCAAATCATCACCTTCCCTGCCCAGCCTTCCAACTCCAACATCACCATCGTGGCCACCAAGCAAGACAAGCTCCGCTATGTGGGTACCATCCACGTCATCAGCGAACCCTCACTGAACGTCACCGAGATGAGCCTCAACGATGCCAACGGGAACAACCAACTTGACTATGGTGAACAGTCAAGCTTCAACTTCACCATCAAGAACACCGGCGACCAAGCCTCGTCGCAGGCTACGGCCACCCTTACCACAGACACACCCCAATACGTCACCATCAACCAGAGCACGGCAAGCATTCCTGCACTGAGCCCCAACCAAACCACCAATCTGGAAAATGTGTTCGATATTACCGTAGCCGATAACGTTCCGAACGGTACGCAACTGCAATTTAACCTCACCATGGTCAGTGGCAACCATAACTGGAGACATAATTTCAGTCTCACCGCTTACGCCCCTGTCTTCAAGATTTCCGATGGAATAACCATCCATGACGAAGGTACCTATAAAGGCAATGGCAACGGTCGCCTCGACCCAGGCGAGACCGCATCCATCACCTTCACGTATGAAAACGAAGGCGGTTCAACAGCCAATGACGTGAGCGCCACCTTGAGCACTGCAACGCAACAATACATCACCATCAGCGACCCCACTGTTACAACACCGACGGTGAATGCAAGCCAGTCCGTTGAAGTGTCTTATTATGTCAATGTCGCTGCTAACATGCCTTTGGGCGAAGCAGCCGAGTTTACCCTTACTGTTGCTTCCGGCTCCTATTCCCACACGAACAACTACTCGCACCGTGTCGGCCTTGAGATAGCCAGCTTCGAAAACGGTTTTGACGACTTTGAATGGGAGAACGACGCTGAGCACCCTTGGACCATCGTCGACACCAACCCCCATTCGGGCAGCTATTGTTTGCAATCGGGCACGATTGGCCACAACCAAATTTCCACTTTGAGCATCCAATTCAACGTGGAGAACAGCACCGACGAAATCCGTTTCTTCAGGAAGACCGACTGCGAAATGAACGGGGACTACCTGCGTTTCTATATTGACAACACATTACAACAAGAATGGACTGGAACCATCAGTTGGCGTGAGGTCGAATTCCCCGTCACTCAAGGCGAGCACACCTTCACTTGGGCTTACGAGAAAAACGCCTCGGGCAGCAACGGCGACGACCATGCATGGATTGACGAGATCCTCTTCCCTGTCCGCCACATCGACTTCGCCTGCAACGCTGGCGCCGACCAAGACATCTGCCAAGTGCCCGCCCAGTTGGATGCCGTTGTCTTCGGATATGCAAGTCTCCTCTGGACGTCAGATGGTGACGGCAGCTTCAATCAAGACGACATCCTTAACCCCGTCTATACCCCAGGAGAACAAGACCTTGTGAACAAGGTCGTCACCCTGAGCCTCACCGCAACCAATGAAGCGGGAGAGACATTAAACGACAACGTGGTCGTCAACTTCCATGAAGCCGCGAGCATCGAGATGGACGAAACTGGTGAGATTTGTGAAGGCGACATCTTCGAAGTCGATGCCCTGGTGAGCGAGACGGGCAGCGTCAGCTGGACCACTGACGGTGACGGCACTTTCGACCGTCCCGATAACGTCAACGCCAACTACACTCCTGGCGAGCAAGACAAAGCCAATGGTAGCGTCACGTTGACGCTCAGCGCCAACTCACCTTACGGCTGTGGTGACGCTGTCCACGATTTGGTGCTGACCATTCATCCGCTACAAAACACAGAGTTTGACATGGTTTCGTGCAGTGCCTACGCTTGGAACGGCATCGTATACAACGAAGCCGGCGACTACGAGCAGACCCTGCAAAGCATTTACGGATGTGACTCAACCGTGGTGATGCACCTCAGCTTCATCGACAGCTACAATGTTGAAACCGAGGCTACGGCCTGCGACAGTTATGTATGGAACGACGAGGTTTTCACTGAAAGCGGTGTATATGAGCGTACCTTTACCTCCCAATACGGCTGCGACTCAATCGTGACGATGAACCTGACCGTTTATGAATCGTATAATCCGTCAGCAGAAATAACGCTGGCCGTTGATGCCTGCGACAGTTTCGAGTGGGATGGCATTGTTTACACCGAAACTGGCATATATGAACACATCTATACCGACATCCATGGTTGCGACTCAACTGTCGTGATCGACTTGGGTGTCATGACGGCTCCTGTAATTGAGACCATCAACGGTGAAACAGAGGTTGACGTGCGGCTCATGCCGACGAGTGTCTACTCGACCGCACCCAATGGAGGCACCTTCTGGAGCCTTGATCCAGAGGAAGCAGGCACTGTAGTCGTTGAAGAAGGCATAGCCACTATCACTTGGAGCGAGACCTTCAAAGGCGAAGTCCTCCTCCATGTATGGGCGCTTGGCTACTGCGGTCAAGACGAAAGCAGCATGACCATCAATGTGAAGAATTCCACCGATGTGGACGAATATGGTTTCAAAGCCAAGATCTACCCGAATCCGACCAACGGTATTGTCACCATCGAGGCTGAAAGCCTGCAACGCCTGACTGTAGTGAATGTCCTAGGACAGATCATGTACGACCATGAAACAGAAGGTGATTATGCCCAAATCGAGATGAGCCAGTTCGGCACGGGCACCTACCTCATCCGCATCCAGACTGGAAACGGCGTGGCAATGAAACGCGTCAATGTGATACGATAAACATTTTAAAATAAGAACAAGATAAAAACCTACATACCATGAAAAGATTCGCTAAGACAATTATGTTTGCCCTAATATTGTCGGTAATCCCTGCAAGGATATGGGCTCAGGATGACATGTCAAATCATGCACAAACGAATATCGAGTCCCATATTAGGGATTATGAAAACGGATTCCTTTTCAACGTATTTGAAATTGAAAATGTGGAGGAACGTGTTCAGTTAGCATCAGCACTTGCCACGAGCGACATCTGGCTATGTAACCCGACTGAGAATCCTGGTGAATTGTTCATCAGGCCCAACAGTTACAATGCCGACATCCCGATTTATGCCGAATTTGAATATCTTAGAATGACTCTTCGGGAAGAATACCAAGCAGCTTCATTGTTGCCAAAAGAGGAATTTGCTGAACTCTTCGGTTCATGGGCACACAATCTCAGCAATGAATACTACAACTTCTTGATGTCAGACCATCTTGACCGTGCCAACCATTGCATGGATGCCGAGCCGTTCTGCACCACAGATGTTTACAATTTCCCTGCCCTCAATAGCGGTTATTCGTGGTCGGGGCCGAACTACGGATGCCTAAACACCTCTCCTACTTCCCATCATTCTTTCTGGTACTACATGAGAATTGGCGTTGCAGGCAACATCACCATCAAGATTGAAGCCAATTTCGATGTCGATTTTGCTCTTTGGGGACCTTTCGCCAACGAGACCGAACCGTGTCCGACATCAGCAGGGCAAGCTGGTCTATTGACTGCAACTTGCACCAATTGTCCTAACAACACCTCAAACTCAGCTAACTATCCCTATGGCAACCTTCATGATTGTAGTTTTGATGCACGACATTATGAGTATGCTCACATCGTGAATGGACAAGTTGGACAATACTTCATTCTTCTTATCACAAACTGGAGCGGAACTGACGGCAACATCACTTTCCAAAAATACGCCGGTGATGGCGAGACCGACTGCGGCATTTTGCCTCCTTTGGTCAACAACGAAGGCCCATATTGCGTGGGCGAGACCATTCATCTGTCGGCTCAAGGCCAAGCTGGAGCCACCTATAGTTGGACTGGTCCTGGCAACTTCTCCTCAAACCAACAAAACCCAACCATCAACAATTGCACGATGGCCATGGCTGGCACCTATACTTGCACCATCACTGTTGGCACCGCATCGAACAGCGCCACCACTGAAGTGGTCATCTATCCCCAACCCACGGCCAACTTCAACTACACCTCGGTTTGTAAAGGGACACCTACACAATTCACTAGCACCTCAACCACCAACCCCAGCGGCCAGCAAATTCAAAGCTACCAATGGACTTTTGGCGACGGACAGACTGGAACGGGACAAAACGTCACACACACCTACGCCCAAGCGGGCAACTATCAGGTGACGCTCAATGTGACCACAGGTAACGGTCACTGCACCAGCTCAAAGACCCAGACCGTGCCCGTCTATGCAGCACCGGTGGCCTCAGCCACTGCCCAACCCAGCACCGTCATCTATGGCGGCACCGCCACACTTACGGCCAACGCTGGTGCCACAGGAACCTTCAACTTCCATTGGGAACCCGCCAACATGGTAGTCAATGCCAATGCACAGACCACTCAGACCGTGCCGTTACAAGCCACTCAGACTTATACCGTCACTGTCACCAACCCACAAGGTGGCTGCAGCAGTACGGCACAAGTCACCGTGAGTATGGAAGGCTCCAACATGACCGCCATGGCTTCCGCCGACCAGTATGAGCTCTGCGAAGGCGAGTCGACCACACTGCATGCACAACCCTCAGGCGGAACAGGCAACTACACTTTCAACTGGACTCCTGCCAACACCTTGAGCAACGCCACCATCCAGAATCCTGTGGCCACACCGCCCGTTGGCGAAACCACCTACACCTGCGCGGTCAGCGACGGCATCACGAACCAAAACGTCAGCGTGACCATCATGGTACATCCCAATGAAGTGGAAGATGTGGAGCATACCATCTGTGAAAATGACATTTACGACTTCTATGGAGAAAGCGTCCATACTCCCGGCATTTACGAACACCATACACAAACCGAATTTGGCTGCGACAAGCTCATCCGTCTGCACCTTTATAATTGGGACACCTACGAGACTCCAATCTCCGACCATTTCTGCCAAGGTGAGCACTACATGTTCTATGACCAAGCCATCAGCACATCTGGCATCTATTACCATACCTTAGAATCGGCACATGGCTGCGACAGCGTCATCAAGCTCAACCTCATCCAAGACCCAAGCTACGAAGTCGAGCTTTGGGAATCGACCTGCGAAGGAGGTGAGGGCTACTACTACGTTGGTGACTATCTGCAACCCAGCCCCTATCCTTATATTTACGTTTTTGAAAGCGTTTTGGGTTGCGACAGTGTCGTGAGCCTCCACATTGAAGAAGCCGAATACAACTCGAAGACTTACAACGTTTCGCTTTGCGCCACCCAATACACTTGGGGATCAAACGGCACGACATATTATGAATCAGGTGTTTATTACGACACCCTCTCCTTCCCCAATGCCTGCGATAGTACCCTCGTCCTCAACCTTGAACTCAGACCGAGTTACAACATTGACGTTTATGAAACCAGTTGTGACAGTTACCGTTGGAAGAACGACATCTACAATGTGGACATGACCTTCGACGAAAGCACAGTCTATACGCATCATTATGTCAATGACTATGGTTGCGAAAGCGAAGCTACACTTTATCTGACCATCAACGACCACGATGAGCATGTTTTCACCGTCAGCAATGAGGAGAATTGCGACAGCTACTATTGGGATCCACAAGGGCATGAGATACTCTACACGGACCACGAAGACTTGGAGTATAACATGTCAGGTACCTACCATCGCACATACAAAAATAGCCATGACTGCGACAGTTTGGTGACCATGAATGTGCAATTCGAGTACACGCCACATCCCACCGAAATCTTCCCCATGGATGCCACCAACTACGCTCCACATTGGGTGATCACGGCCACTGAGTTCCAAATCAACTCCTACGACTTCAACCTTTGGGACGACAACCCGAACTGCCATTGGGATTCCGTCACCTGGAATTTTACCAAGCCTGTGGATTGGTTGCTTGAACCTTTTGGCACCAATAACCAATGCTGCAAAATGTATGTGCTCAGCTGGGTGGAAGACACCATTTGGTTGGAAGCCCATGCCTTCAACCGTTGCGCACCACAAGAGGGCGTCACACAGCGCTATTGGTTCCTCAGCTCATTTATCGGCATTGACGAGAATGATGCTCTGGCAGGTTCAACGGCCATTGATTTCGATGTCATCCCCAACCCCAACAACGGCAAGATGCAACTCAACCTTGAGCGCCTCACTGGAAAAGTCGACATCAAGGTGTACGACATGAGAGGCACGCTCATCGACCAGTTTGAGACTTACAACAACGGTTCCGGAACCTTTGACTACAATATGAAGACCAAGTCGGATGGTATTTATTTCTTCGTCGCCACCAACAAGGAAGGCACTATAGCGAAAAAAGTCATTATTCAACACTAATAACAAACCAGTAGAGACCAGAACGCGTCATCTCTACCCAAATAGTCCATTATGAAAAACACTAAAAAATTGTTCTTTGCCGCATTATTTATGCTGCTCATGCCAACTAAGCCGTTCGCTCAACCCATCATAGACAAGGGTAACGAACCAACGATTTCATTTGACATCACTGAAATCGCCAATTTCGACGAACGCATCTTTTTCCTTTATAATCTTACAACTGATGGACGTTTTGAGGTTATCACGAGTGAGAACGATGGCATTTTCATTGTCAGTGCCAGCGAAGCTTTTGAATCCATCAACTTAGGTGCTGTCTTTACAGACTTCCGCGAGCAAAATGCTGTTGATTTCTCAAGGATGAGCAAAGAGCAAGCCGCAGAAGTAGCCGCAGGATACAAAAGCGAGTTGCCTTCTGTGTTTATATCATCGCTGATGATGGACTATTACATCCGTTCGAGGCAGAACAACACTTGTGCCAACGCTGACCCATTCTGCACCGACAATGGTATGTATCAGTTCCCCGCAGGCGTAAACGCAGGAAGTGGCGAGTCTGGTCCTTACTATGACTGCTTAATCACGACCCCAAACCCCGCATGGTATTACCTGCAAATTGATGACCCAGGCAATATTGACATTTATATGTATAGCACCCCAAGTCACGACATTGACTTTTGCTGTTGGGGTCCCTTTGCCACCATCACCAATCCTTCTCCATGCAGCAGTTTGACGGCCAACAAAGTAGTCAGCTGCAGTTATTCCATCAATTCCACTGAGCATTGCTTGATTCCCACAACGGCACAAACGGGTGACTATTTCATTCTCGTCATCACCAACTATTCAAATCAGGCATGCAACATCTCGTTCAGCAAGGTAGCCGGCACTGGTACCACCAACTGCGGCATTCTTCCTCCCTTGGTCGACAATAGCGGCCCCTATTGCGTAGGCGAGACCATCATGCTGACCGCCAATGGGCAGGCTGGAGCCAACTACAGTTGGAGTGGCCCAGGTGGCTTCAGTTCCACCCAACAGAACCCTACCCGTCCAAACTGCACTTTAAATATGGCTGGAACTTACACCTGCACCATCTCCGTAGGTAGTGCAACGAACAGTGCCACTACCGAAGTCGTTATCTATCCTGACCCCACTGCCGATTTCAATTTCACGACAGTTTGCCAAGGCAACCCTACCCAGTTCACCAGCACCTCCACCACCAACCCCAGTGGACAGCAAATCGAGAGCTACCAATGGAACTTTGGCGATGGACAAACTGGGACAGGACAAAACGTAAGCCACACCTATGCGCAACCCGGCACCTACCAAGTTACGCTTACCGTCTCGAACGGCAACGGGCACTGCACCGACCAAATCACCAAGACCGTTACCGTTTATGGCCAGCCCACTTCGAACTTCACCTACACCTCAGTCTGCAAAGGCAACCCAACCCAATTCACAAGCACAGCCACAGCACCCAACGGACAACAGATCACCAGTTACCAATGGAATTTCGGTGACGGACAAACCGGTTCAGGGCAGACCGTGAGCCACACCTATGCACAAGCTGGTGACTATCAAGTGACCCACACTGTGGGTGTCGGTGGTGGTGACTGCAATGGGCAAATCACCCAAACCGTGCCCGTATATGCCTCTCCCGTTCCCTCTGCCACGGCGCAACCCAGTACCGTCATTTACGGCGGCACTTCCACCCTTACCGCCAATGCTGGAGCCACAGGTTCCTTCAACTTCCATTGGGAGCCCGCCAATATGGTGGTCAGCCCCAATTCACAGACCACTCAAACCGTTTCGCTCCAAGCCACACAGACATACACCGTTACCGTCACCAATCCTCAAGGCGACTGCACTGCCTCAGCACAAGTAACGGTGAGCATCGAAGGCTCCAACATGGTGGCCATGGCCACCGCCGACCAGACCTCGCTTTGCGAAGGCGAGTCAACCACGTTGCATGCCCAACCTTCAGGCGGCACTGGCAACTACACCTACAGCTGGACGCCCGCCAACACGCTTAACAACGCCAACATCCAGAGCCCAGTGGCCGCACCACCTGTAGGAACGACGACATATTCATGTCATGTCAGCGATGGTCTCAGTGCCCAAGATGTCAGTGTCACCATCGTGGTACATCCTAACGAAGAAGCCGATGTGTACGAGACCATCTGCGAAAACAGCACTTACAGCTTCTTTGGAGAAATGCTACAGACCCCCGGTGTATATGACCACACTATTGAGACACAATACGGTTGCGACAGCGTCATCCACCTGCATCTGAGCAACTGGCAGACTTACGAGACCCCCATCACCGACCGTTTCTGCGAAGGCGAACATTACATGTTCTTCGACCAAGCCCTTGACGCTGCGGGCACCTATTACCACACTTTGCAATCGGTTCACGGCTGTGACAGCATCATCAGACTCAACCTCATCCAAGACCCCATTTACGAGTTCAACTTCTACGAATCCACTTGTGAAGGTGGTCAAGGCTATTATTACAACGGAGATTATCTGCAACCTAGTCCCTATCCATACATTTATGTGTTTGAGTCCGCTTTGGGCTGCGACAGCATCGTAAACCTTCATATTGATGAAGCCGAATACAACTCGAAGAGTTACAGTGTCTCCCTTTGCGCTGAAGAATATACTTGGGCCTCAAACGGCATAACCTATTATGAGTCAGGAACCTATTATGATACCTTGTCTTATCCCAACTCTTGCGACAGCACGCTCGTTTTATACCTTGAACTGCGACCAAGCTTCCAAAATGATGTCGTTGTCACCAGCTGCGATGCCTATCGCTGGAAAAACGACGCTTATAATGTTGACATGACCTTCAACGAAAACACGGTCTATACACATCACTATATCAACAGTTATGGCTGCGACAGCGAAGCCACACTCTATCTGACCATCAACGACCACGACGAGTATGTTTTCACCGTCAGCGATGAAGAGAACTGCGACGAGTATTTCTGGGATCCTCAGGGTCACGAGATTCTTTATACTGACCACGAAGACCCAATTTACACCATGTCAGGAACCTATCACCGCACCTATAAGAACCAATCCGACTGCGACAGTCTGGTGACCATGAACGTGGATTTCGCCTATACACCTCATCCCACCGAAATCTATCCCATGGATGCCACCATCGGTGCTCCCCACTGGGTGATCACGGCCACTGAATTCCAAATCAACTCCTACGACTTCAACATGTGGGACACCAACCCGAACTGCCATTGGGATTCCGTCACCTGGAACTTCACCAGGCCTGTGGATTGGTTGCTTGAACCTTTTGGCACCAATAACCAATGCTGCAAAATGTATGTACTCAGCTGGGTGGAAGACACCATTTGGTTGGAAGCCCATGCCTTCAACCGCTGCGCACCTCAAGAGGGCGTCACACAGCGCTATTGGTTCCTCAGCTCATTTATCGGCATCGACGAGAATGATGCTTCAACAAGCTCAACAGCCATTGATTTCGACATTATTCCCAACCCCAATAACGGAGAGATGCAACTCAACTTTGAGTACCTCACTGGCAAAGTCAACGTGAGAGTGTACGACATGAAGGGCACACTCATCGACCAGTTTGAGACGTTCAATGGCAACGGTCCCAACACATACCTTTATCACATGAAAAACAAGACAGACGGTATCTATTTCTTCGTTGCCACCAGCAAGGAAGGCACCATAGCGAAGAAGGTCGTCATACAAAGATAGCACAACAAAACTAACATTTTTTCAATTTTTATAACTATGAATAACCAACTAAAACTAATCGTTTCAGGCTTCTTTTTCCTGTTATTGCCATTCATGCTCCAAGCACAACCATCGCAACCTGGTAAGGTATCCATTCCATCGGGGCATGAACAAACGCCGTACAGACAATATGCCGAAGATGGCATAATCCTCAATTTTTTCGAGATTGACAACATCGACTTCAGGTTATATCTCCTGTATAATCTCAGCAACGACGATAGGTTCTCGATAAATGCGGAAGACGAATATGGATTGTTCATTGTCAACCCAACTGAAGATTTCATGGAGAACAGTTTCTTTGACAGCTTTGAATCGTTCTACAACGAGACCTCCATCAACTTCAGATTAATTGAGAAAAAAGACATTTTTGATTTGGAGTCCCAATGGAAAGCGAATGTCACTCCAAGGTATTTCGCCTCAATCACCATGGACATTGCCCTCAACAGAGCCATCACTGACAATGACTTTTGTGTGAATTCCGATCCTTTCTGCACTTCTGACATCATCCAGTTTGAGGCCTCACACAGCACCCAACAAGCAGAGGCCGGCATCCCTGACATCGGCTGCATCGGCAATTCCTACAACCCTTCTTGGTATCACATGAGAATCAATACGGGGGGACAGTTCATCATCCACATGGAAGGCGTCGACCCCATCGACCCAAGCATTGAAAGAGACATCGACTTTATCATTTGGGGACCTTTTGACGACCCTGTCACACCATGCGTCCATGAGTTGACTTCCAACAAAATCATTGACTGTTGTTATTCCTCCAGTTATACGGAAAACATTTTTTTGGGGTATCCAGAAAATGAGCACTACCACAACACCTCACATGGCAGCATCAACGAACACACTCCAGAAGTAGGAGAATATTATATCCTACTGATTACCAATTATTCGCGCGACCCCTGCATCATCACCTTCACCAAGACAGAAGGTTCTGGTCCTGGCACAACAGACTGCGGCATCCTTCCGGGCATCGCTACAAATAGCGGCCCTTATTGCGTGGGGGATACCATCCAACTATCGATCACTACCCAAGCAGGTGCTACCTACAGTTGGACTGGGCCTGACAACTTCACCTCGAACGAGCAAAACCCCACTATCCCCAACTGCACCTTCGAGATGGGCGGTATCTACACCTGTGTCACCACCGTTGATGGCCAAACCACGACTGGCTCCACCGAAGTCATCGTGTATGCCCAGCCCGTGGCCGACTTCAGCTTCAACAATGTTTGCGAAGGCAGTGCTACCCAACTGAACAGCACAGCCGACACTGACCCCTCAGGGCAGGAAATCACCGGCTATCATTGGGACTTTGGTGACGGAGAAACAGCTGACGAGCCAAACGTGACTCACACATACGCCTCGCCAGGTGACTATCAAGTGACTCACATAGTGCATACAGGCAATGGACATTGCATTGATGAAATAACTAAGACCGTTTCCGTCTATGCCATTCCACAACTGACGATTTCCGCCAGTCCCTCCTCCGTCATTTATGGCGGCACGACCACACTTACCGTCAATGCGGTACCAGCAGGCAACTACAGCTATCATTGGGAACCAGCCAACATGGTGACCAACCCTAACAGTCAGACGACCCAAACCGTTTCCCTCACAACGTCACAGGTTTTCACCGTGACCGTCACCAACGAATTGGGCGGCTGCAGCAACACGATTCAAGTGACCGTCAACATGGCTGGCTCCGACTTGACCGCTACCGCCACTGCCGACCAATATGAGATTTGCGAAAACAGCTCAACGACACTCCATGCCCTGCCTATGGCTGGCACTGGCAACTATACCTACATTTGGTCGCCTGCCAACCTGCTCAACAACGCCACAATACAGAACCCAGTTGCCACGCCACCTTTAGGAACCACCACTTTCACCTGCATCGTGAGCGACGGCATGACAGACCTGGAAGTCAGCGTGACCATCCTTGTGCATCCCAAAGAAGAGTCAAGTCTATACGAGTCGATTTGCGAGAATGAATCCTTCAACTTCTTCGGTCAAAACCTAAACGTAGCTGGCGTGTACAACCATACCCTCCAGACCATCCATGGCTGCGACAGCGTCATATACCTCCACCTCTCAGTCAACCCTCTGAACGAGTATGAATTTACCGTTAGCGATGAAGAGAACTGCGATGAATACTATTGGGACCCCGAAGGACATGAAATTGTTTACACCGACCACGAGAGTCTTGTTTACAACCAGTCGGGCAGCTATCATAGGACATACAAAAACCAACTGGGCTGCGACAGTTTAGTCACGATGAATGTCCATTTTGAATACACTCCAGTACCGACCGAAATCTATCCGATGGATCCCGACAACACTACACCGCACTGGGTAATCACCGCAACAGAGTTCCAAATCAACTCCTACGACTTCCATCTTTGGGACACCAATCCCTACTGTCATTGGGACACCGTCACGTGGAACTTTGCCGAGCCCATTGATTGGCTGCTCGAGCCTTTCGGCGATAGAAGCTCATGTTGCAAGGTGTATGTCATGGACCAAGTGGATGACACTGTCTGGTTAGAAGCCCACGCTTTTAACCGTTGCGCACCACAAGGCATCATTCAGCGTTATTGGTTCGTATGTTCTTTCTACGGAATCGAGGAAGACGTTGCTTCGACAAACTCAGCGACCTTCGATGTTATTCCAAATCCCAACAACGGGCAAATGCAACTTCTTTTTGACCGCATCAGTGGCAAGGTTGACGTCAAGGTGTACGACATGAAAGGCACACTTATCGACAATTTCGAGACCTATAACGGCAACACCTTATTTAATTATGACATGAAGACCACGAGGAGCGGTATTTATCTCTTCGTCGTCACATGCAAGGAAGGCACCTTGGCTAAAAAGGTTGTCATCGAAAGATAACATCTATCCTACAACGATTATGAAGCGCCTTAATACGGTTTTGGTTATTTGTTTTTTGGTTGTGTTCTGCACCCCTAACACGATGGCGCAGAACACATCCACCCAAGGAAAGGAGTTTTGGCTGTCGTTTATGCACAATGGGTTCAGAGACCACCCTGAAGGAGGTTGGATCATCAACCAAGTGCTCATCAGCGCCAAACGTGACTGCAGCGGCACCGTTACCAACCCCTTGACAGGATGGTCACGAGACTTTACCGTCAGAGCCAACAACATCACCACGGTGGAGATTCCAGAAGAACAAGGCTATCACGACCAAAACACTTATGAAATCATTTCGCAAAAAGGCATCAAGGTGGAAGCCAGCGACACCATCTCGGTCTATTGCACCAACATCGCCCATGTTTCCTTCGACGCCTCGTTTGTATTGCCTACCGAGAGCTTGGGCGACGAATACATCATCCAAAGCTATGACCAGTCCATTTCACCCAATTCCAACCCTTACGCCTACAACAATGAGACCAGTGCTTTCCTCATCGTAGCCACAGAAGACAATACTGAAATTGACATTACCCCTTCCGTCGCCACTTTAGGCGGGCATGAAGCCGGACAAACCTTCACCATCACGATGAATGCCGGGGAGACCTATCATGTCAGGTCGATGAGAACGGGCAGCCTGCGTGACCTCAGCGGAACCAAGATACTGTCAAGCGACTGCAAGCGCATCGCCGTCTTCAATGGCAACACCCTCACCTGTATCCCTACCAACCAAGGCAATGGATTAGACCATGTGTTTGAGCAAGCCATGCCCTTACACTCGTGGGGCAAAAACTTCGTAGTGACCAGCTCGCGCAACCGCAACCGCGACTTCATCAAAATCACTTCCAGTGCCAATGACAATGATATCACCATGAACGGAGAGCCTCTTGTTAACCTGAGGGCAGGACAGTCGTACACCTTCTCGATGCTTGAGACGGAAGGCTCATGTTTTCTTGAAGCCACCCAACCTTGTGCCGTCTACCTGTTCAACAACTCGAGCTACGACCAAAACTGGCTAGGTGGATTGGGCGACCCTTCGATGGTATGGATTGCACCCGTGGAACAACGCATCAGCGACGTGACCTTCTCCACTTTCGACCACCCCGACATCAACATTGAAATCCACAGTGTCAACATTATCGTCAACACCGAAGATGTCGCTCAGGTGTATTTTGATGGCAACCAAATCTCGCCCCTGCTGTTTAACCGTGTTCAAGGCAACAGCGATTACAGCTACACGCGCATGGACATCTCCCATGGCGTGCATCACATCACCTGCCCCAATGGCTTCAACGCCCATGTGTATGGTTTCGGCCAAGCCAAAGGATATGCCTACCTAGTCGGCTCCAATGCCATCAACTTGAGCACCAGCCTGACACTTAATGACGAAGTGATGCTCCCTGACGAGACCTTCCTCTATTGCGTCGACTCACCCATCCTCTTCAATGTGGAAGTCAACATACCCGAATATGAGCTCGTTTGGGATTTTGACGACGGCACCACCAGCAACTCCAACCAGGTGACACATGCCTTTAATGAAAGGCGCATTTACAATGTCTCCTTGGTGATTACCAATATTGAAGGCGGATGCTCAGGATCGTCAAGCAACACCACACACTTTTTCGTGGACACCAGACAACAATACGTCACAGAAAATGATGAAACTTGCGCTGGCGAGCTTTACTCAGGGTACGGTTTCAGCAACATACTTATCAACAACGACACGATTTTGGCCCGTTTGCAAGACAACCCAGTCCACAGCGAATGCAAAGACTCGCTCCTCGTTTACATCACCGCACACCAGAACTACCACATTCCCATCAACGACAGCCGCTGCTGGCAAGGCCAACCTGGGTTCTATGACAACCATGGCTTCAGTTTCCAATACGACCATCCTGGCACCTATGACCAGCAACTTAGCCTGATGACCGTCAACGGCTGCGACAGCATCATCAACCTACACCTAACGGTAGCCGACCAAATCACCTATGAATTCGACCACCATGAATGCGGGAACGGCTATATCTGGGACGGGCAAACCTATTCCACTTCGGGTGATTATGAGCGTTATTACACCTCGCAAGGTGGTTGCGACAGCATCGTCACCTTGCATCTCACCATGGGACATCCGCAATACACCAGCTTCGACACCATCACTTGTGGCGTTTTCCATTGGAACGGACAAGACTATTCACAGACCGGTACCTATCAACAGCAGTTCACCACATACGATGGTTGCGACAGCATCGTTGACTGTCATCTGACTCTCTCAGGCAATGTGGAAGGCACTACCATCAATGTATCAGAATGTAATTCCTACCATTGGATTGACACAGACTATACCACTTCGGGCTTCTATCAAAAGACCCTGTCGACTGCCTTGGGCTGCGACAGTACCATTTACCTCGACCTCGACTTGGAATATACACCTAACCCCACCGACATCTACCCCAAAGATCCCGAAAACACTGCACCCCATTGGGTAGTGACGGCGACTGAATTCCAAATCAACTCCTATGACTTCACTTTCTGGGACAACAACAGCTCTTGCCATTGGGATTCCATCAGGTGGACTTTCGAAAATCCTGAGGTTCAATGGATAATTGAACCTGACTCGACCACAATTCCTGTTGGAAAAAACTGCAAGATTTATGTCTTGAACAAAGTGGACGACACCGTTTGGCTGAGTGCCAAAGTCTACAACAAATGCCATCCGCAAGGCATTGAGCGCCGCTATTGGTTCATCTGCTCGTTCTATGGTTTGGACGAGGACAATCCTTCGATAGGTCCTGGAGACGTGGACTTCGATGTCGTACCCAATCCCAACAATGGTCAAATGCTCTTGTCATTTAACAACTTCACAGACCATCTCGAAGTGAGGGTTTACGACATGCGAGGCATACTTATCGACCAGTTCCAAGCCACTGATTCCGAGATGCCATATCAGTTCAAGACCCCGGTAAAAGGCATATATTGTTTCATCGTCACTAGCAAAGAAGGCACTATTAGCAAAAAAATCGTCATAAACTAAAAAGTCTGTTATTCCATAGTCGAGGGCTGCACCTAATTAATAATAACTAAACCCTTCTGCCATGAAACGAAACAAACTACATTTGCTAGTTTTTGTCCTATTTACCCTCTTCGCAATAAACGGTAAAGCCCAAGAAATCTCAACCCAAGGCAAGGAGTTTTGGGTGTCCTTCATGGGAAATGGATTCAAAACCAATGCTAGTACGCATTATTTACTCACGCAACTGATGATCAGTTCGAAGCACGACTGCTCTGGCACCATCAGCAATCCTCAAACCGGATGGAGTCATAACTTCAACGTGACGGCCAACAACATCACTTCCATCGACATCCCCGAGATTCAAGGCTATAATGAGACCTTTGCATACGAGACTGCCAACGACAAAGGCCTACAGATCATCACCACCGATACGGTCTCGGTGTATTGCACTAACATTGCGACCAACTCATTCGATGCCTCGTATGTCCTCCCTATCCAAGCTTTGGCTGACGACTATATCATACAAACCTATGAGCAGTCCACTTCCTACGATTCTTATTTCGCGCAAAATATCTCAAACTATCTTAGTAGTGCCTTCCTTATCGTGGCTACAGAGGATAACACTATCGTTGATATCACCCCTTCGGCAAAAACGATAAGCGGAAAGCCTGCTAATGAAGAGTTTAGTGTCACATTGCAAAAAGGCGAGTCGTACCAAGTGCGTTCAACCACAAACGGAAACCAGCGAGACCTTAGCGGGAGTCGCGTCACCTCACGCGACTGCAAGCCCATTGCCGTCTTCAACGGCAACACACTCACAACCATCCCCGACGTTGACAACGGATACGACCACATCTTTGAGCAGGCCATGCCGCTACGTTCGTGGGGAAAGAAGTTTGTGGTAACGCAATCCTCATCACGTCATCGCGATTTCGTGAAAATCACCTCCTCGGCTAACGACAACACCATCAAAAAAAATGGGACGGAAGTGGCCACGCTGCAAGCCTACGAATCGTACAGCTTTGAGCTCAGCTCCAGCGACAAGTCATGCTATATTGAAGCCACCGCACCCAGTGCCGTTTATCTCTTTAACACCACAAGTTCAGACGATCCAGGATTTTCCCACAACGGTGACCCTTCCATGCTGTGGATTTCACCCGTTGAGCAAAGGATGACCGAAGTCACCTTCACCACATTCTCAGGCGACGAAGAGCATAATTCTTCCATTAACAACCAATACGTCAATATCATAGTTGCCACTCAAGACATCAACAATGTGCTCTTCGACAACACCCCCATTCCCTCCAACCAATTTGAGCGAGTAAGCGGCAATGAGGAATACAGTTTCGTCAGGAAGGGAATCAGTCACAACGTACACCATATCGCTTGTCCAAACGGCTTCAACGCCCATGTTTATGGCTTTGGCAGTGATAGAGGTTATGCCTATTTGGTGGGATCGAAGGCTACCGACCTCTCCACCAAGCTCATCATCGACGATGTCGTCATCCAACCTCAAGACACCATTAGCAACTGCACCCTTGACCCCATCTCCTTCGCTGCCGAAATCAGCCTGAACGACTACAACCTGCTTTGGGACTTCGGCGATGGTACCACCAGTACCGACAACCCCGTTGTCCACACCTATGCGACTAACGATTTCTTCACCGCCACACTGACCGTAAACTCGGGAGAAAACCCCTGCGGAGGCTCATCGTCAAGCAACGCCTCACTCTTCTACATTGATGCACGGCATGAGCAGGATCAGAACTTAGCAGACGAGATTTGCGCCGGACAACACTATTCGGGTCACGGATTCAACAATGTCCTTATCGAACACGACACCATCTTGAGCCGCGAACAACCAGGCCCCAACCCTGACTGCATTAGCATAGTCAACGTGGCCATCACATGCTATCCTGTCAGCGACAGCACCATCTCCGACTATGTATGCTTCACTGGTCCTGACACCTATACGGAACATGGCTTTAACCTATATTACGACCAACCAGGAAACTACACTGACTTCTACATTAGTCCAAACCAATATGGTTGCGACAGGCAGGTCAAACTTTATCTGGAAGTAGGCGACCTCAACGAGGAGGAGCCGATAAACGAAAATGGGCATTGTGATTCCTATGAATGGCACGGCAAGACCTATTACGAGTCAGGGCAATACACCGACACCATTCCCAACGAAGAAGGATGCTACACCATCACCCATCTCAACCTTGAGCTGGACTATACGCCCAATCCCACCGAAATCAACCCTAAAGATCCAGAAAACGTTGCCCCCCATTGGGTTGTAATACCAACTGAGTTCCTAATCAACTCCTATGACTTCACTTTCTGGGACAACAACAGCTCTTGCCACTGGGATTCCATCAGGTGGACTTTCGAAAATCCTGAAGTTCAATGGCTAATTGAACTCGACTCGACCACCAATCCCATTGGAAAGAATTGCAAGATTTATGTCTTGAACCATGTAGACGACACAGTTTGGCTGAACGCCAAAGTGTTCAATAATTGTTTTCCGCAAGGCGTTGAACGACGCTACTGGCTCATTTCGTCGTTCTATGGTTTGGATGAGGACAATCTTTCGACAAACTCTTTAACCTTCAGTGTCACCCCAAATCCCAACCATGGGCAAATGCACCTGAACTTTGAGAACCTCATAGGTGAAATCGACCTCAAAGTTTACGATATGCGTGGCCGTTTGATTGACCAATTCCAGGTCATCAGTGAGACGGACACCTATTCCCTGCCCTACCAATGCAAATTGCCCAATGATGGGCTCTATCTGTTCGTTGCCTCATGCAAAAACACAATCTTGACAAAAAAAGTAATAATTATTCAATGAAATATCAAGTTGAAAATGGATTTTATTTATTTTAGCGGCATAATTATAGATTAAAACCATTAATGCCATGAAACAGCTTAAGCTTACCATTTTGATATTTACGGTTCTCTTTTCCACATATTTTCCTTCCTTTGCTCAAGATGCATCCACGCAAGGTACGGAGTTTTGGGTATCCTTCATGAGTAATGGCCACAAGTACCATCCCCAAGCGCCAAATGACGGCAACTGGATTCTCACCCAATTACTCATTAGCGCGAAACGTGATTGCAACGGCACCATCACCAATCCAAATACAGGTTGGACCACCTCCTTCGACGTGCAAGCCAACAACATCACAACGGTTAATATCCCCGAAGACCAAGCTTATGTAGATGCCACCTCTGAACAAGTGTTGAACAGAGGATTGCAAGTCGTCACCGACGACACAGTCTCGGTTTTCTGCACCAACATTGCCCACCTCTCTTTCGATGCCTCCTATGTGTTGCCCATACAAAGTTTAGCCGACGACTACATTATCCAGACCTACGACCAATCGTATGCACCAGGAAGCCAATACCAGAAAGTGAACCAAACCAGTGCATTTCTGATTGTGGCGACCGAAGACGGCACCACTATCGACATCACACCTGCAGCAAAAACCCTTTCAGGTCACCAGGCTGGCCAAACCTTCACCATCAACATGGACAGAGGACAAGTCTACCAAGTTCGTTCAGACAATGCACAAGACAACCATCAACGCGACCTTAGCGGTTCACGCGTGACTTCACACGACAGCAAGCCCTTCGCAGTCTTCAATGGCAATACTTTGACTTCTGTGCCCACTAGCGGAAGCAGCTTCGACCATATTTTCGAGCAGGCCATGCCCTTGCAGTCGTGGGGCAAAAAGTTTGTGGTGACCAGCTCTCTTGAGCGCGAAAAAGATTACGTGAAAATCACCTCTGCCTTCGACAACAATGAAATACGCAAGAATGGAGAGCTTATCGCTACCCTTGGCAGCAACGAATCACACATCTTCCCTCTGGAAAACACGGAAAAGTCGTGTTTCATCGAATGTTCAGGACCTGCAGCTGTGTATCTTTACAACACAACCCGTGGCGGCAATTCCATTGGCGACCCTTCAGTAGTTTGGATTGCCCCCATCGAACAGCGCATTGATGAGATCACCTTCTCCACGTTCAACAACGAAAACATCAACATTGATACCCACCACGTCAACATTATCGTAAACAAAAGTGATGTCGGCACTGTATTGTTGGATGGCAACCTTATCCCTGCCAGCCAATTCGAAGACGTCAACGGCACCGATAGCTACAGCTTCACCCGCCAGAACATCGCCCATGGCGTACACCATCTGGAATGCTTCGGTGGTTTCAATGCCCACGTTTATGGATTCGGCATCGCCAAAGGATATGCCTATCTCGTTGGATCAAAAGCCATCGACCTTAGCACAAGAGTCAACATGAACGAGACTTTCGTCCCAAAGCAGGGCACCTACGAATACTGTCCAGACGCCACCATCACCTTCGAAGCAGAAGTCAATTTGGAAAATGCCTCCATCGTATGGGATTTTGGTGATGGCACAACCAGCACTCAGAATCCAGTCAACCACACATACGCCGAAAAACGCGTCTATGAAGTGGTGCTCACAGCCACTGCCAAGGGCCCGATGTCAAACGACGTCTCGCACTACTATGTCGACACCCGAAAGAAACTCGTCACTGAGGAGATTGAAGTATGCAAAGGCTTTGTTTATTCTGACCATGGGCTCAATGTTATCATCACCAACGACACCATCCTTGGAACTGAGATTGACAATCCTGTCCACCCCATCTGCAAAGACAGTCTGTTGGTTTACGTCACTGCTCTACCTGGGTACTATGCCTCATACAACGATGCGCGATGCTGGAGAGGCGAGCCTGAGACCTACGAAGGATACGGTTTCAGTTTCGTGTATGACCACCCCGGCGTTTACGACCAGCAAATCAGCGAGCCGACATCACAAGGCTGCGACAGCGTTATCGATTTGCACCTTGTCGTTGCCGACCGCATCTTCAACCCCGACACACTGGAGCAAATCATGTGCTCCGATTCCTACACCTGGAACGACATCACCTATACCGAAGACGGAATCTATGACCAAACCTTCGTCTCGTCCTCCGGATGCGACAGTATTGTCACCCTTCACCTGACCCTCTCTAATATTGTAGAAGGAGACACCGACACCTTGACAGGCAGTTGCACAGGATTGTTTTGGCATGGACATTTCTATGACCAGCCTGGTTATTACACCGACACCATCCCCAACTCCTTGGGTTGCGACAGCATCGTTCATCTCGAATTAAGCATGAGCTTATCGCCACATCCCACCCCTATTTTCCCAATGGATACCAATAATATTGTCCCGCACTTGGTTATCA
>JAEEGJ010009171.1_pt1 | contig 26712 bp, 18 predicted proteins | sample 8958761 | NCBI WGS metagenome assembly JAEEGJ01 (sample SAMN16246546, study PRJNA631951) | gut metagenome | biome: gut microbiome; feature: rumen; material: RS-attached | host: Bos | place: Iran: Karaj | collected 2018-10 | reverse complement strand
AGCATGGCTGGATGTCGAAGAAAAAGGCTGGCATGTATACCAACAGCTGCCGATACCCATGGCAAAACAGGCCATGAAAAGATTTTCCGAACATATAAGCTCAGAAATATACGGAAGAAACATCAAAACCGATATTTAACTGTTACTTAAATACAAGGTGCTTTAAAAAGAGGCATGAATCATGAGTAGTGAAAACTGGTATAAAATAGATAATGTAGCCAAGGTGTTTCTTGCGACGGTCGGCAAAAGAGATACAAGAGCCTTCCGTCTCAGCTGTACCTTAAAGGAGGATATTGACCCCGGGCTTCTGCAAAAAGCTGTTCTTTCGGCCATACAGGATCGTCCCCAGGTACAGGTAAGGATACGTCGCGGGATTTTCTGGCATTATATGGAAGACACGGACATACTTCCGAAGGTCACGGAAGAAAATGACAGGATCTGTCCGCTTCTTTACGTTCCCGCCAAAGCCATGCTTCATTATAAGGTTACTTATTTTAAAAAAAGGATCAACCTTGATATGTTCCACGCGTTGACAGACGGAACCGGAGGAATGGAGTTCTTAAATATTATAGTTCTCGATTACCTGAAGCTGAAATATCCCGGCAGCTTCACTGATGTTACGATCCATTCGGGCGCATCCGAAGGAGACTTAAACCAGGACAGCTACAGGCAGTTTTTCGGCAGCAAAAATCTTTCCAGAACTGCCTCCCAAAGCAGGGCATATCACCCCGGCGGACTTAAGCTCCCCTATGATCAGCTTCATTTTTTTGAGATACATATGCCCTCTTCCCAGGTAATCCCGAGAGCCAAGGCATTAAAGGTGTCTCTTACAAGCTATCTCGGAGCAATATGGATGTTGTCCATCCGCGATGAGATTCCTCCGAGGCGCAGGAATCTTCCGGTAACGATCTCCCTTCCGGTCAATCTTAGAAATTATTACCCATCCCAGACCGCAAGGAACTTTTTTAACAGTGTAAATGTAACCCATACCTTTGACAGCGAGATAACCTTGGACGAGCTTGCCGTCGAATTTGATACCATGTTAAAGAGCCAGCTGACCGAGGAAAACATTAAAAAGCAGATGGACAATTTCGAGACCATGGAATACGTAGCACCCGTACGCGCCGTGCCGTTGTTCATAAAGCAGCTTGTCGTCCGTCATTTTACAAAAAAATCAAACAAGAAGGTATCCATGGTATTTTCAAACATGGGTGTCCAGAAACCTCCGGCAGCGGTAGGGGAACAGATAGAAAATTACAGTGGCTTCTGCAGTACAAACACTTTGTTTTCCACTATGTTCGGATATAAAGACAATCTGACGCTCGGTGTTTCTTCCGCATATATAAATACCGGCGTCATAAAGAACTTTGTACGTTATCTTGCACAGTCCGGAGTAGAGATCAGGGTTTATGCAACGGAGGTGATAAAGTAATGAAAAATTGTCCTTATTGCAAAATAGATGTCGGTGGAGGCCTTGTAAAGTGTCCGTTATGCCAAAGCCGGCTTATGGGCGAAAATGATAACAAGTCCGAAGATACGGATACCTACTTCCCGAGGCTTGAAGCACAGCAGTTCCGTTCATTTTTCTATAAGCTGCAGTTGTTTATCGTATGGATTGTCCTGATAGCGGGTATCGGAATGGATTTTATGATGCATCTGCGTCTTCCGTCCTTCCCTGATCTGCACTGGAGCCTGCTGCTTGCCATGTGGCTTGTTGCGTTTGAATTCGTCATAATGCGCCAATTCCGGCCCGGAACGGGTTCGGCAAGAAAGGTCACGATGATGGTGCTCATCATGCTCGGCCTGTTGTCGGTTACGGCCTATTTCTTCAACTTCCTTGATATCACTCTGGATCTTATAATACCTATAGTCCTGACCGGTGCCATGATCGCCAATTTCGTGCTTGCCATGGTGGATAAGAACGGAAATACAATGGCATATCTTCTCTCAGGATTCCTTTTCGGAGTAATACCGAGCATCATACTTTATTTTACCAAAGAAGAAATGCCTCTGGCATGGACTATCTGCATGATTGTCAGCGTTAGCCTTTTTGTGGGCGCAGTCATTTTCAGGGGACGTGCGGTAACCGCAGAGATACAGCGAAGATTCAACGTTTGAATCCCTGTTGAGTGACCGGTTCCCGCTTGATCTTTCATTTGAAATCATGGTCACCTCGCAAACGCCTTCGGCGTTTCCTCGGTAACAAAATGATGCTTCGCATCCCGTTTCAGGCAGGGCCTACGCCCTGCCTGAAACTTAGATATCCCCCGCCTTCGCTTCGCTATGAGGTGGGGGATATCTTCATTTTGTTATTTTATTCTTCTCCGTTCCAACAGTATGTACATAACCTGTCCGTAGGTATTCCGACCGCTTCAAGCATGTCATCGAGACGGTTGAAGCGAAGGGATGTAAAATTCAATTCCTTTCTTATTTCTTCAAGCATTGTCTCATACTTTTCCGAATCGGGATCAGTATACTCCTTAAGAACTTCCTCGGAAGGATTCTCAGTTCCTTCAAGCTTGGCGATGACTCTTCTGGTTATAAGATCCATCTCCGACTTTGAACGCGAGAAGTTCAGATATTTACACCCGTATACAAGCGGCGGGCACGCAGGTCTGATATGAACCTCCTTTGCACCGTTCTTATACAGGAACTCCGTTGTCTCCCTCAGCTGGGTTCCGCGTACTATCGAATCGTCTATCAGTAACAGGCTTTTTCCTTTTATCAGATCATGTACCGGAAGAAGCTTCATTTTAGCTATCAGGTCTCGTTTGCTCTGGATAGTAGGCATGAACGAACGGGGCCAGGTAGGTGTATACTTTATGAAAGGCCTTGAGAAAGGTATCCCCGATTCGTTTGAATACCCGACTGCATGTGCCGTTCCGGAATCGGGAACTCCGGCAACGATGTCAGGCTTTACATTATCTCTCTTTGCAAGCGCCTTTCCGCAGTTGTAACGCATTTTTTCAACACTTATGCCCTCGTATGAGCTTGAGGGATATCCGTAATATACCCAAAGGAAGGTACATATCTTCATCTTGTCTCCGGGAGGCATAAGAACCTTTATACCTTCGGGAGTTATAACATCTATTTCTCCGGGCCCGAGTTCCTTATAATCCGTGTATCCCAGATTCCTGTATGAAAAATCTTCAAATGCAAGGCAGTAAGCCTCATCCTTTATACCTACGGCAAGAGGAGTCCTGCCGAACTTGTCCCTGCCGGCATAAATACCCTTTTCGGTAAGGATAAGAAGTGTTAAGGAGCCGTCGATGGCATCAAGGGCATATTTAATACCTTCGATAAGGTTTTCCTTCTGGTTGATAAGCGCAGCGACAAGCTCAGTCGGATTAATGTCACCGCCGCTCATCTCAAGGAAATGTGAGCTGCCGTTTGCAAAAATATTCTTTACAAGCTCATCTGTATTATTGATACGGCTCACCGTAGTTATGGCAAATGTGCCGTGATGAGAACGTACTATCAAAGGCTGGGGTTCATAATCCGATATACATCCGATACCCATCGTTCCCTTTATTTCAAGGACATCCCTGTCAAATTTAGTCCTGAAAGGTGCATTCTCAATATTGTGAATGGAACGGTTGAATCCATTTTCTCCGTAAACAGCCATACCTGCACGTCTGGTACCTAAATGAGAATGATAATCCGTTCCGAAAAACAAGTCAAAGCAACAATCCTCGTTTTTCCTTGAAACTACTCCAAAAAATCCGCCCATGTTATAACCTCTTTACCACTAAATTCAATGTTGATTTCCGCCGGGGGTAGTACGAAGAGTTACATCATGATATCCGCCTTCTACGATTGAGGTTGCGGATACGAGAGTAATCTTTGCATCACGCTGCAGCTCAGGGATGGTAAGTACACCGCAGTTGCACATGGTGGACTTAACCTTGTACAGTGATTTTGCCACATTATCTTTTAAGGGACCTGCATAAGTTACGTATGAGTCAACGCCTTCCTCAAAGCTGAGCTTTGCCTTGCCGCCAAGGTCATATCTCTGCCAGTTACGCGCCCTGTTGGAACCCTCGCCCCAGTACTCTTTTACATACTGACCGTTTACCATGAGCTTGCTTGTAGGGCTTTCGTCGAAACGTGCAAAGTAACGTCCAAGCATGATGAAATCTGCTCCCATTGCAAGTGCAAGTGTCATATGGTAATCATGAACAATACCGCCGTCAGCACAGATCGGTACATAAATACCTGTTTCTTTATAATACTCGTCACGAGCCTTAGCTACTTCAATAACAGCTGTAGCCTGTCCGCGGCCGATACCCTTCTGTTCACGGGTGATACAGATAGAACCTCCGCCGATACCGATCTTTACAAAATCAGCACCTGCTTTTGCAAGGAACATAAAACCGTCGCGGTCTACTACGTTTCCTGCACCTACCTTTACGGTGTCACCGTACTTCTCACGGATAAAGCTTAATGTCTTTTCCTGCCAGCAGGTATAACCCTCAGAAGAATCAATACAGAGTACGTCTGCGCCTGCTTCAACAAGTGCGGGAACACGTTTCTCATAATCGAGAGTATTGATACCTGCACCTACCATATATCTTTTCTTAGCATCAAGGAGTTCGTTGGGATTTGATTTGTGTTCGGAATAATCTTTACGGAATACCATGTACTTGAGGCATCCGTCAGCATCTATCAAAGGAAGTGAATTAAGCTTGTTATCCCAGATGATATCATTAGCTTCCTTTAAGGTTGTATTTTCGGGAGCAGTGACAAGGCTTTCTAAAGGAGTCATAAAACTCTTTACGGGAAGAGTCGTCTCCATACGGCTTACACGATAATCACGGCTGGTAACGATTCCGAGGAGCTTGCCGTGAGCAGTTCCGTCACTTGTGATCGCTATGGTATTGTGTCCGTTTTTTTCTACAAGATCGAGAACATCCTGAAGAGTGTCATCCTCTTTAAGATTTGAATCACTCACTACAAAACCGGCTTTGTAGGCTTTTACTTTGGCTACCATCGCAGCTTCGTCTTCGATGGACTGTGAGCCGTAGATAAATGACATTCCGCCTTCCTTTGCAAGAGCAATAGCCATCGTATCATTGGATACGGACTGCATGATGGCCGAAACCAGAGGAATGTTTAACGAAATGGGAGATTCCTCCGAGCCCTTTCTGTATTTACAAAGGGGAGTGCGAAGAGAAACATTCGCCGGAATGCAATCGGGAGAAGTATATCCCGGAACTAAGAGGTACTCGCTGAAAGTGTGTGAAGGTTCTTCAAAAAAGTAAGCCATGTCATCCTCCTTTTATATGTGATTTTTATATAGATAACTACTTTGAATGCGCTTTATCACAGGTTTTTCAATTAACGCTTTACCACGATAAAGACCTCTAATAATGACAGTTTCCCTGCCCCTAGAGACAGAGGCAGGGATTGAAAAAGATTAAACGATATTTTATATCATAATCATTTGAAAGTCAAGGGCTTTTTAAAATTCCCGTAAAACTTTTTTAATAATTTCGGTTTATGTAACAGGCCTGTCCCGGGTTATATCCTGTAAAAATATGGCTTTCGCTGCAAAACGGACCACTAACCCCGTCCCCGTGGTCCTTATTCTTATCATTTTACCGTGTTGACCACACCTGCAAATACCGGAGTCCCCGTCTCGGTATCAACTATCGCAAATACGAACGGTCTGTCAAGGATAACCTCCTTGATCTCTAACTCCGGTTCCGGAGCACAGCTTTCACCCTTTACATCAATAACGGTTACAGCAGCAGCCTTGGTTCCCTTTTCATCCAGCTCTATATGTGTTTTATGGATAACACGCCCTATATAAATGCTTGCATCTGAAGACCCGCTGAGCAGAAGTGAGAAGTCTGCGTCGGGATCAAAGGCCTTCCTCATTCCCAGTTTCTTAAGATTATTGTTCATAATGATACTGTAATCAAATGAAAATGCCGGTATTTTTGCATTCACAACATCCACATAACCCAGAGAATCATAGAAGGTTTCAAATGCATTATCGGGCAGTGCGGCTACATAATCGTTTACGGATATATCCTTATCATTGGGAAGTATGGCCATAAACGCGTATTTCCTACCTTCATAATACTTCAAAAAACCTTTTTCGGCTGCCGTCTCAAAGTAAAGCGACTCTTCTGAGGAAAGCATTTTTGCCTTCTCTTCCTCACCGGCGTAGTTCGTAAACTTTCCATCCTCGTTTATCTGATAGTCTTTGTACTCAATACTCCACTTTCCCTCAAACGCCATCGCGTTTATTATGAGCATTAACGTACTCTGTTCAAGAACATCAAGGGTTTTCGGGATCATGCCCTTTGTTTTATCCGAAATCCAGGCATTTATCTCATCTTTTACGGTATCGTCAAATTTCCTGGTGGCTGCCGCAGCCTTGAAATACTTCCTTAGGAGATTCAGATAACCTTCATTTATCTTGGAACTGCCGAGCGCCGGGTTACTCTCGTTTATCCAGATTGAGTTTGCTATGTCCATAACTCCACTGCTCTCCAGAGAAGTTCTGTAATACTTTGCAAATTTCAGCAGGTCTCTCTTTGTGGCACCTTTTTTAACCAGGGATGCCATCTGAGAATATGTCTTTCCCTTTGCCCCCATTGCACACATATCAATAGCGAACATAAGGGATGCCGGTGAGATCATGACATTGGTGCCCGCCTTTTCGTTTTTAAGGGTTGTCCTAAGTGCTTTGAGCGCAAACCCGTTATACCCCGATATCATCTCTTCCGTTGTAGCCTTTGTCTTTTTGGTAATCTTCATAGCCTTCCCGGTTACCGTTGACGCATCTGTTTTCTTTGTGCTCTTGGCATAGGCATAGTTCTCTGCGGATAATGCAGCGGTAATACCGACAGCCAGCGTTAAAACCAGCAGTAAACCAACAATCTTCTTCATAACAGCCTCCTTTTCCGATATCATTTTCACTTTCCGAAACCAACTTTAAATATAGCATAAATCCGGACTCTTTTCAAGATTTGGAAGCGGGAATTTAAAAAGGCAGGAAAACCTGCCTTTCTACTCTCACAATGATATATCTATGTTTCCGCCCACTCCGGGATTTAAGCTTTTTTCCATCATAGACCTGTTCATCATATCTATCATGGCTTTGCCGGCCTGCTTTTCGGTATCCATACTCTTTGCAAGAACCGCAATCCCGATATCATTTTTTATTTTAGCATCTGAAAAAGTTACTGTCAGAACAGAATCCGATACATTCATACTGATTTCCTTTCCACTCCGAAAAGCTCACCCGGATCATATGTGCTTAATGCTCATCTTGGTAAGTACATAACCGTATGATGACTTTGAAGATTTTTTAAAAGTATATGTAAACTGATAATTGGCTTTTGTAGCACTTTCTGCTTCGCCCCAGTATCCGAAGAAGACCTTTTTGGTTGCGACATATTTCTTTCCGCTCTTCTTTACCGAAAAACTGATATCTTTCATCGCACATTCGGTATCAAACTCTTCACTTTTTACCACATAACCGTAATCGTTCGTTTCACTGGCCTGCAGCATATAGTTGTCATTATAACCGAAAGAAAGTTTTGAAAGCGGTATTTTCTTGCCGAAAATGTCCAGACATTCCTTGTCATAAGCCTTCTGATCTATCGAGTAGAAATCAGTGATCTTATAACCCTCGTCTATGGAATCAACCAGCTCGAGATCTGCAAAAGGAATACTTATAGCTGCTACTTCAGCTTTCCATCTTGCAGATGAACCGTAAATCACTTCATCATAATCTCCATCCATACGCATAACAGCTTCCCATTCGACGTTCCCGAGATGATCGATAAGTTTTTTGATCGAAGACTCATAGCTTGCGGCGGAAACTGCGATACTTCCTAAACCAAGCACCAATATAAGGGTTAATATAACTAACGAAAGCTTCTTTTTCATAACTCTGTACCTCCTGACCATGTTTGGTAATTCTTGTATAAGTATATCAGCTTTATGATCATTTTTCAACTGATATTTACAATATAAAGATCTTTTCATGGTCTGCGGGATAGTTTTCCTGTACACCCTGGTTACAACCATGCTCCTGTCCGTAAAAAATCTGCTTCAGCCATGTCAAGAATATATGTTTTTCGTTGCAAAAAGCAGCCAAATATGATAGAATAACCGCAAAATATATAAGAAAAGCTTACGGAGATAGAAGATGATTGTTCACGGAGTCGTTGTTGTGTATTATCCTACACACAAGGTTGTTGAAAATATTAAAACATATATTGATTCATTGGTTTCTTTATATGTTGTTGACAACACACCGAATATTGATAATTCTAAAATGTTTTCTTTTGATGCCAAGATACATTATATATCATTGGGAAAGAACAGAGGTATTGCAACGGCACTAAATGTCGGTGCTAAGAATGCAATTAAAAACAAAGCCGACTGGTTACTGACAATGGATCAGGATAGTAGGTTTTATAAAAACGCATTCGGAAAAATGATTGAATTTTTAAAAGAATTTAGTACAGATAAAAATGATCTGTTGAAAGTAGGAAATGATTACAAAAAAACAGCTATTATAAGTCCGTGTCATTGTACCGTATTAAATTCGGGAAGAAAATTAGAAGGTTTTTCTAAACCGCTTACTGTTATGACTTCCGGAAATCTTTTAAATCTCAACATTTACAGGGAAATAGGCGGCTTTAAGGATTGGATGTTTATCGACTGCGTCGATTTTGATTACTGTTTTGAATGTAGAAAAAAGGGTTATGAGATTGTTCAACTAAACTGGATTAAGTTGAAACATAATCTTGGCAATATTTCTGTACACAAGTTTTTTAACCGGAAAGTATATACGGATAATCATAGTGCTTTTCGTCGTTATTATATTGTAAGAAACAGACATTATTTATTTGATATGCATTCTGATAAGTTTTATAGGGCATGTAAAATTGAACTTTACCAAACAAGATATGAGGTTATCAGAATAATACTTTTTGAAAAGGACAAAATCAGAAAGCTTGTAGCTATGTTTAAAGGCTATATAGATTACAAAAGAGGCAAAAAGGGGTAAGTCTTCTGAAAGGGAAAAACAAAAACATGTGTATAAAATCAAGACTGGAACATTTAAGTAATAAAGCATGTTATATTTTTATAGGAATAAGTGCATTTGTTTTTTCCTTATGTGCATCAATTAATCCATTCCGGATCGGATGTATGAACGTAGATAGTGCTGTATTTAACTATGTTGCAAGAACTATTCTAAAAGGTGGAATGCCCTATCGTGACACCTTTGATCATAAAGGTCCTTTATTATATCTCATAAATGTACTGGGTGCTCTGATCAATGAAAATATCGGAATATGGATTTTAGAACTTATAAATATATTTATAATATTGTATTTCAGTTTTAAAATTGCAAAGCTTCTCGGATGTGACAACTTAAAAGCTCTTATCGTCACAATAATAGGTGTATTCTCTTTGGCCGGATGCTTTGCAGGTGGAAATCTTGTTGAAGAATATGCCTGTACCTTTATTATAATTTCATTGTATATTTTTATTAAGTTTTTTGAACAATCAACCATAACCAGACTGCAACTGTTTTTCTGCGGAATCTGTTTTGGTGCTGTAATTCTTTTACAGGCCAACTTGATAGCCCTTTGGGGTGTCATGTGCATCGGAGTCCTTGTAAAGTGCATAACAGAAAAGAATGCAAAGCAACTTATAAAATATATCATCTGGTTCCTTATAGGATTTATTACCATTATATTACCAATACTCATCTGGCTGATATTCGGCAATGCTCTCCACGCATTCTTACAATATTATCTTATTTTTAATATTGTTTATTCTTCAGCAATAGAAAAGACTCCGATGAATGTACTTAAATCTTTAAACTTTTTCTATATGCTCGGTCCGGTTCTGATAAGTATCCCCATACTCGTATTTGCAATCGTTAAGGAACGAAAGCCGATAGATATTCTTTGCTTGATATCTTTGATCCTATCAGTATTTCTGTCAAGTATCTCCGGACGCCAGTCCAATCATTACGGTATGATATTCTGCCCCATAACCATATATTCTGTTTCAAAGTTTTTTGTCTTACAAAATGAAAGGAAAGACAAAGTCAATAAAGCGATTTATATTTCTGCCCTAAGTTTAATGATACTCGTCTTTTCATATAATTTTTTAGATTTCTTTATACCAATCGGTGAAACTATTTTTAATATAAAAAGCGATTATTTTATTGAAAGTTACAAGGCCGCAGATATAATTGCCAAAAACACGGAAAAAACTGATAAAATTTCTGTATGCGGAAACCAGAATCTGATATATTTATTATCGGATCGGGAATCCTCCTCCAAATATTCATATCAATATCCGATAATAGAATACGATACAAAAATCAAGAACGAATACTTAAGTGATATAGCAAAACTTGAAACAGAAATAATAGTTATCGCTAATTTTGATACAACGCGTGAGCTATTGGATGATATATTGAAAGAACATTATAAACTGATAGATACGGCTGGTACTCTTTATATTTATAAGAAGCTCCCGGAATTAGCGTGATTTTCTGTCCGGTTTTTTATCAATACGTGAATAAGTGCAAACAGAAGTATCCATGTTCCAACAATATAACCGGAAATCCAGAAAGTCCTACTTAGCAGATCCACAATTTTCCCCGAAAAATTATCTGCAATTACACTTAACAGATTAAACCCATCTGAATGAAGAACAATAAAAACTCCCATAACAATCACATATATCTTATCCCACAGACCAACATTCAAAACGCATAGAGCTGCCATTGGAATAACCAGATATTGATTTGTCATCGATGAAGCAAAAGTTACCATAGCAATCAGATAAATCAAAAGTTGTTTTTCAAATTGCATTTTTCTTACCAGCCAAGCGACAACAATCATCAGAAGTATATAGACTATAAATTTCATACCTGATGGCAGCCCGGTTAATTCATAAAAGAAATAAAGTAGCGGAGAGGTACTTTTGGAACGATATAAAAACACATTGTTTATTATCCCCTGTAATGCTTCATTGCTTGACAATGCAAAAGGCACAAAGCTAAGCAAGAACACCGCAGGAGGAGTGCAGGAATAAACTATTTTTTTCTTTAAAGGAAGTTTTACGCTAAAAAGTAAGAACACCGGTATCAAAAACAATATATGTTTCGTCATAAGCGACAATGAAAGCATCAGAACAAAGCCTAAATCTCTTTTATTCAATTTTTCCTCATTATTATAATATAATATGGATAATAAACCAAACAAAACCGCAATATTATCAAATTGATTGTGGTATCCCGAAATGATTATGGAAATAGGATTTAAGAAAAACAAAAGAGCCTTATACCCTGAATATTTTCGTTGTATAAATGCAGTAATACCCAGATCCGTCGCTGTCAGCAACGTAACAATAAGTATCCTGTATATTAACATCCAGTTTTCTACACTTATTTGAGAAATACGATAAAACAATCCTTGTATTATCAAAAAAACAGGAGCATAATTATATCTTGCTGTTTCCGCATATACATTTCTGAAATTTCCGGATATTTCACCTACTATACAGTATGAATCAAAGTCAAAATTATGGCCAATGCACATTACCGCGTACCGTAATACAACCCCCAAACCGATCAAACTCCAAAATATGTATCGTTTATTTTCGTTTTTCATTAAATAAAATTACCTTCCTGTAAAGATATCGTTATTAATCTAAATCTTTCGAGAATCCGATAAATTCTTTATCTATAACCGGATTTTGTTTTGGCTATGTTATAAAACAAGCTTTGCCGGAAATCGGGAGTAAAATAGTTGTATGCTTCATCTGACCTTATCTCCTCATTACCGTAAAAGCCTTCTAAAGATTTATAATCATCACACAAAAATGACTTATCATTCCAGTGTTGAAAAGTTTTGGAAATATTAGAAACAATCTCTCCGCTCGTAACGATCACAGAAACAGCTAAAGCCAATGATAACCCGACAACCCGCCAATCTTTTTTCGGTTTCGAAAAATAATAATCAAGAAAAAGAAACATCAGGATAAATCTCGCCGGTATACTTCCCCGTGAGCATAAATCGTTAAATAATCCCAACATAAAGAAAGGAATAATTAACAATTCTATTATTGCAACATAGAAAAGCGGATTTTTAATATTCCTTTTTAGCAAAAACACCGCATAGAACAAAAATTCCGAAAAAACAAATACGATATAGAATAACAAATGTTCTGAAATATTAAAAAAACTAAATCCTACACCATCCGGCTTATCGCTAAGAACATTTCCGGTCAAATATATACCTAAAACACCCGCAAGAGGGAGCATATATACATTTCCAATTCCAAAAATAGAATTAAAAAAATCTTTTATATGATTTTTTGAAAACTTCCAAAATGCAAAGAACAACAATATCGGAACAAAATATACAAACGCAAACGTTGCCGTAAACAATAACGGTAGTGCCATCATCACATAACTTTCAATATGTTTTTGGTTCCCAATAAAGAAGCAGGTTGCAAGCCATGGTGCTATTACGTGTTGAAAAGCTCCATACAAGGCATCATAATTGGATGAAAAATGAATATTAACATTAAACATGTCTATCCATTTAAAAGACTTTGGTATCAATTGTATCGATCCTGACTTAGTAAAATGATATATAACATTTCCAAGACTTGTACATCCACCCCAAAGTAGCATAAATAATACTATGCATATCTTTTTCTTATTTGATTGTGCTTTTAAAAGATATACCAAAACAGAATATACCAAAGTCAAACCTAAGGCGTTCCAAAGCGGAATACTCCAAGTCATAACGATGGATGAATTAAACACTTTGCCAATAAAAGACGGCACCATATACTGTCCCAGATAATACGTTAACATGGACCCGTCTTCATATACAACAGGCCAATCATAATTCATTAAATCATTAAATATTGCATGATGTTTATGCCAATCAAAATCTTGTGCTGTAAGATTGCTGTGACCTACCATGATAAAGAAAAGGAAAAAAATACAAAAAGCAAGAAGAATTTCTCCAAAACTGATATAAACCTCATTTCTGTTTTCGTTACAGATTTTCCTCATTGCAAAAACTATTGCGATTGAAGTAACTATAATAACCGGCACTGATACAAATATTTTTGTCCAACCAAGCACAAATATTAAAATCGGTGAGTATAAATAACCCACGACCAGAATATATATTTTATTAATACTGATCTTGTCTTTAAGAAAACGCATGATCCAACCTCCGATTAAACATGCAGGCTTCTACCGGAATATCATGACTTCATGATTAAGAAAAATAAACTTATTTATGAAATACTCTTTTATCCTTGGTTTTTATTATATATCTCTCAAAAGTTACTGTCAAGCCGGACGTTCTTTTTTGGTTTCCGTTTTGAAGAAATATAAAAGTCAAAGGAGGATCTTAAAAATGAAGAGACTTATTAAGCATAAATAATATAAAAATGCAATATTAAAAAGCCCCAGAAATCTGAGGCTATCTTTGTATATGCTATTATTTCTGTTTGGTAAATGTTCTGGGTATACCACCGTTTAACTGCAGTGTCAGGTTGTCACCGGATAATTCATAACTGTATGTAAAAACCATTCCGTATTCACTTTCATTAACGGTAAGTGTTCCGGCAGTAGAATCGACCGTATAAGTTCCGATTACAGAAATATCATCCACAACATCTTTGTAGGAGCCGTCTTTTCCTAAAGTAATTGTGGATAGTTCTTTTCCGGTTCCTTTCCATTTGCCGATCAGGTCGGCACGGGAAGCATGAGTTGTTTCAGAAGTCTTGGTATCGTCCTCCTTGCTGCATCCGGTGATACATATGATCATAACCAACAAAATACAAACGGAAAGAATCTTAAAGTGGTTTTTCATTGTGATTCGCTCCAACCTTTTTACTTCGTAAAGTAGTTTACAGCAGCCTTGAACATATTGATCTCATAATTGCCGGCTACGTTCTTGTACAGACCCTTATCATAACGCTCGGAGTGGCCCATCTTACCGAAGATCCTTCCGTCGGGAGAGGTGATACCCTCGATAGCGAATGCGGAATTGTTCGGGTTGAAAAGGATGTCAGAAGTAGGATTACCGTTAAGGTCTACATACTGGGTAGCTATCTGACCGTTAGCAGCAAGCTTCCTGATCTGTGCTTCATCACAGAAGAAACGTCCCTCTCCGTGTGAGATCGGTACATTGTAAATATCTCCGACCTTAGCGAGTGATAGCCAGGGTGACTTGGTCGAGCATACACGTGTGCGTACCTGCTTTGACTGGTGCCGTCCGATGGTATTAAAGGTAAGGGTAGCACTGTTCTCATCGGTCTCGATGATATGTCCGTAAGGCAGCAGGCCTGATTTAAGGAGTGCCTGGAAGCCGTTACAGATACCGCACATAAGTCCGTCGTTCTTGTATAACAGATTTTCAACAGCCTCGGTAACCTTCGGGTTTCTTAAGAATGCAATGATGAACTTAGCCGAACCGTCGGGCTCATCTCCGCCCGAGAAACCGCCGGGAAGGAATATAGCCTGAGCATCCTTAGCCGCATTTGCAAAGTAATTAACCGAATCGGTGATCGCATCCGCCGTAAGGTTCTTGATAACGATGATCTCGGGATCGAATCCTCCGTCCCTCGCTGCTTTTGCAGAATCAAACTCACAGTTTGTTCCGGGGAACGCGGGGATAAGGATCTTGGGCTTAGCACCGCCCAGTGCGGGACCGGAGTAGCTTATCCTGTTAACATTCTCTGTATAATCAAATTTCTCGTAATTCTTCTTTTCTACGGAAGCTGTTTCCATAGGGAATACTTTCTCAAGTTTTCCGTTGTAAACCTTTAACAGTTCATTTAAGTCAAGCTGCTCATCCTTAAAGATGATAACTTCTTCTTCCTCTGTCCTGCCGAGCAGCCTTGCATTGTCCGTAAGCTCTGCCAACAGATTCTTTCTTTCCAACGCATCGCTTACTTCGATGATAAACGAACCGTAATTATATGAGAATATATCATCTTCCGTTACAGAATCAGCATATCTGAAACCGATGCCGTTACCGAAACACATCTTCATAACAGCCTCAGCTATACCGCCGATACCGGGTGTGTACATAGCTTTGATACCGCTGAGCTTGTTGCATTTCTCGATGATGGCAAAATTCTTCTTCATGGAATCCGGAGTAGGGATACCATGCTCGTCTCTTTCGGGCTCTAAAAGATATACGTTATTAAGTGCAGCCTTAAACTCGGGTGAGATGATATTGCCAATCTTGGTGGTTGTAACTGCAAATGATACAAGTGTGGGAGGAACATCAAGCTTTTCGAAGGAACCGCTCATGGAGTCCTTACCGCCGATGGCTGCTGCTTCATAATCAAGCTGTGCCTTTAACGCACCAAGCAATGCGCATAAGGGCTTGCCCCAGCGCTTGCTTTCCTTCATAGGCTTCTCAAAGAACTCCTGGAAGGTTAAATAGATATCCTTATATTCCGCTCCAGTAGCGATGAGCTTTGCTATTGACTCGGTAACCGCAAGATACGCTCCGTGATAAGGAGACTTTTCGGTAATGAAAGGATTGTAGCCCCATGACATAAGGGAACAGGTATCGGTATGCTTTTTCTCGACGGAAATCTTCTGAACCATAGCCTGGATAGGTGTTATCTGGTTTTTGCCTCCGAAAGGCATAAGTACCGTGCCTGCACCGATAGTAGAGTCAAATCTTTCTGATAAACCCTGCTTTGAGCAGACATTAAGGTCGCCGGCAAGGGTATTGTATTTTTCCTTGAAGCTTAACTTGGCAGGATCTGCAGTTAAGTCAACAGGTGTAATAGCGGGATTGGTAAGGCTCTCCTTTGTGTAAAGAGGATAAGTCTTTTCAAAATCATCTGCGGAAGCAGTCTCGATATCGATATGCTTCTCGGCACCGTTCGAATTAAGGAATTCTCTGGAGATATCAACTATTGTAGCATCGTTCCAGTGCATTCTTAAACGCTTTTCCTCGGTAACTACAGCTACCTTGGTAGCCTCAAGATTCTCTTTCGCGCAGAGCTCCATGAATTTATCCATATCTTCAGCAGCTACGACTACAGCCATACGCTCCTGAGACTCGGAAATGGCAAGCTCTGTTCCGTCAAGACCGTCATATTTCTTGGGTACAGCATTAAGGTTGATATCAAGACCGTCTGCCAGTTCACCGATGGCAACGGATACTCCGCCGGCACCAAAATCGTTACAGCGCTTGATAAGACGGGATGCGGTCTCATTCCTGAAAAGTCTCTGAAGCTTTCTTTCCTCGGGAGCATTACCCTTCTGAACCTCAGCTCCGCAGGTGGTGAGGGACTCTAAGGTATGCTTCTTTGATGAACCTGTAGCTCCGCCGCAGCCGTCACGGCCGGTACGGCCGCCAAGCAGGATAACAATATCACCGGGTTCGGGACACTCACGGCGTACACATCTTTCGGGAGCTGCTGCGATAACGGCTCCAATCTCCATACGTTTTGCCTGGTAGCCGTCATGATAGAGCTCATCTACTATACCGGTAGCCAAACCTATCTGGTTACCGTATGAGCTGTATCCTGCTGCCGCAGTATAGGTAAGCTTTCTCTGGGGAAGCTTGCCGGGAAGTGTCTCGCGGATAGGTCTTAACGGATTGGAGGCGCCGGTTACACGCATAGCGCCATATACATAGGAACGGCCCGAGAGCGGATCGCGGATAGCACCGCCGATACAGGTAGCGGCACCACCAAAGGGCTCTATCTCTGTAGGATGGTTATGAGTTTCATTCTTAAATAAAAGGAGCCATTTCTCTGTCTCGCCGTCCACATCGACATCGATCTTAACCGTGCAAGCATTGATCTCATCGGACTCGTCAAGCTTTGAAAGCTTACCCTTGGCCTTTAAGTATCTTGCACCGATAGTCGCGATATCCATAAGGTTGATGGGCTTTGTACGTCCGAGCTCTTTTCGGATATTTACATAGTTATCATATGCAGCCTGCAGTTCCTTATCCTCAAAAGATACGCTGTCGATAGTGGTAAGGAATGTGGTGTGGCGGCAATGATCGGACCAGTAGGTATCGATCATCCTAATTTCTGTGATAGTAGGATTTCTCTTCTCTTTCTTAAAATATTCCTGACAAAATGCAATGTCGTCAAGATCCATTGCAAGACCGAGTCTCTTTACCATAGCATCAAGACCGTCTCTGTCAAGATCAATAAAGCCATCCATGGTTTCAACTGTGGTGGGACATTCATATACCACCTTTAAGGTTTCAAATGTATCAAGCTTTGCTTCCCTTGCCTCAACAGGGTTGATAACATGATGCTTGATAGCAGCAAATTCATCATCTGTGATACTGCCGGTGAGTACATAAACTCTCGCAGTATGTATTGCGGGACGTTCCTCCTGAGAAATGATCTGAATACACTGTGCAGCTGAATCTGCACGCTGATCAAACTGTCCGGGCAGATATTCAACAGCGAAGATGCGGTCTGCTGTAGACTTAATGCCGGCAAATTCTTCCTCAGAGAAGATATCGTCAAGCTGAGGCTCGGCAAATACCGTCTTACAACTCTTGCCAAACAGTTCCTCGGAAAGACCTTCCGCATCATAACGGTTGAAAAGCCTTACCTTCTTAACGCCCTTGATCTGAAGAAGTGCTTCAATATCCGACTTAAGTGCCTTAGCTTCAAGATCAAGTCCTGTTTTCTTTTCTACGTAAACTCTGTAAACCATGGTATGCTCCTTATAAAAATATTAAACAACCTACAACTTTAAAATTATAGCCTAAAAGCCTTTGTATGTCAAGACAGCAGAAAGAATCCCATGAAATTTCCAAGTAAATCTCTGTAAGGAACTACAATTATCGTTAATTCAGAAGTCCCAGAAGCTCCTCTCCCGAAAGAGCAAACAAAGATTTGCTTTCTCCTTCAAGAATTGCATCTGCCAGATCCTTCTTTGCTTCCTGCAGATTCAATATCTTTTCTTCTATAGTATCCTTTATGATCATCTTATATACCGTAACCGTATTCTTCTGACCTATACGGTGTGCCCTGTCCGTTGCCTGATTCTGTGCGGCAAGATTCCACCACGGATCATAATGAATGACTACATCCGCCCCGGTAAGGTTCAGCCCGGTTCCTCCCGCTTTCAAAGAAATAAGGAAGACAGGTACCTCTCCGTCATTAAAGTCATGAACCATTCTGATCCTCTGTTCTTTCGGGGTAGAACCGGTTATCTTGTAGTACTCTATCCCATTCTCTTTTAAGTCCTTTTCCAGAAGCTCCAGCATGGAAGTAAACTGTGAAAAAACAAGCATCCTGTGTCCGCCGGAAATCGCACTGTTGATAAGCTCTATACAGCCCTTCCTCTTTGCGCTTTCACCTTGAAAATCCTCAAAAAGCAACGACGGGTCGCAGCATATCTGACGCAGCTTGGTAAGCTCTGCAAGTATCCTTATCTTATCGTCTCCGTCTCCGCTGGAATTCTCTATGATCCCACGAAGCTTTACAACCTGTCCGTCATAAACCTTTCTCTGGTCTTCTTCAAAGCGTATGTATCTTACCTCCTCAAGCTTATCGGGAAGGTCTTTCAATACTTCTGTCTTGAGTCTTCTCAAAATAAATGGACGTACCATGTTTTTAAGGTTTTCTGCTACTGCCGGATCCTTTGTCTTTGCTATAGGAGTCTCATATCTTGAGGCAAATTCACTGTATCCGTATAAAAATCCGGGCATCAGGAAATCAAATATGCTCCATAGCTCCGCCAGTCTGTTTTCTATTGGAGTACCCGTCATGGCAAACCTGTGGACACCTTTAAGAACCTTGACCGATTTTGTTATTCCCGCTTTCTGGTTCTTAATATACTGAGCTTCATCCAGTATTACAACATTAAAAGTCTGTTTTTCATAGAGCGTGATATCCTTTCGCAGGCTGTCATAGCTTGTGATATAAATATCGGAGTGCTGTTTTGCATTCTTTTTCTCGAGCTTCTTCAGTTCTTCTTTTCTTGAAGCTGCCGTACCGGAAAGAACGCTGGTTTTTAGCTTGGGAGCAAACCTTTTTATCTCCTCCTGCCAATTGTAAACCAGGGACGCCGGACATACGACAAGATCCGGCAGGCTGTCACCTTCATTTTTTAAGGACTCCATAAGCGATATCGCCTGAAGTGTTTTCCCGAGTCCCATCTCATCTGCAAGTATACCGCCAAAGCCTGCCGAGGCAAGAGTCTTTAACCATTTGAAACCATATTCCTGATAAGGCCTCAATACATTTTTAAAGCCTTCGGGAGTCTCATAATCCGCATCCTTTATTGTCTGGAAATTTTTTATAAGTGTCCTGTAGGTCTTATCTCTTTCGCTTACAAGGGCTTCTCTTTCCTCCAAAAGCTTATTTAAATAAAGTGCCCTGTATGCAGGTACCTTAACACCTTCCTTTATCAAGGTTTCTAAAGGAAGGTTCATGCGTCCTGCCATATCGGTAAGTGAATCGAGCTGTTCACCCTCAGAGAGATCTACATATTCACCGCTCTTTAAACGATAGTATTTTTTCTTCAGTTTATAGCTTTCAAGTATCCCGAGAAGCTCCGCAGGATCTACATCTTTTGAAATAACGGAGATATCCATTATACCGCTCTCTACAGATACTCCGACGCTTATAACAGGAGTACGTCTCAGCCTGCTTTTCTTAAATGTCTCACTCCCCAGGACTTCTCCGAAAAGCGACAGCTTTCTTATTCCCTCAGTAAGTATCGTAAAGAGAGTATCTTCAGAAGCCTTTACTTTATATAAGTTCCGGGTATGATCGTAGACGGGAAAATATTCGGTCAAGGCTTTCTCCGCCCTTTCTTCCTGCACAAGATCAATCCCTTTTTTATCGGATTGCGGCCTTGGTAACTCGGTCTCCTCTCCGTTGTATGCGACTTTTTCCCTGCATGTAAAGAAATCCTCTTCCGCGTCCAGAGTAAAAGTAAAAACCGGTTCCGGAGGCATCAATCCTTCAATCATGCTCTGGCAATTATCCATAAAGTCAACGTACGGCTGTTCCATGATGGAAGGCACAACCCTATAATAGAACTCCGCAAGTTTCTCTCTTCCTACATTAAAATCTATCTTTCCTGCCTGATTCGATGCTTTCATGAAGGGATAAAGCGCCTGCTGTTCCTCTTTACTGATACGGCTTACATAATCGGATCCTATCACATATCCTTCGGAGCTGCCAAAACGGATAATCGGCATTTCACCGACCACTCTGATTCCGATTACATCACCGTTTGCGGCTTTTAAGGGATGTGTTTCAATCTTCACCCTGATATTGTGATGTCCTATAGACATACGAGAAGACTGCTTGGCTCCCATATCTTTCTTTACACATTCACAGTCTGTTCCCTCCGCAATGTCATAGAACCTGTCAAGCGTTGCTCCATACAACTCATCCTTGTTCTGCGTACTTATGCTCGGAGCATAGCAATAACCCCAACGGCTTTTTGACTCTAAAGCAGTATTTACCTTATAGGTATCGCTTACTTTCTGCAAAATAAAGTTAAGCCAGGGCCTGCTTTTCTCATCCACATCCTGAGACGCAAAATCAAGAACTACGGTCTTGCTTGCTTCAAATGTTTTTTCGTTCTGTACTGCCTCCGCCAGGAGTTCAAGCTTCTTTAGCTGGAGCTGTTTCTGCCCGGCATTCCCTATCTTAAATGAAAGCTGGACCGATCCGCCTTCCACGGTCAGAATAGGATTTATCACGACATTTTCAGTCTTTTTAACCGGTGTCTTGTCTTCTTCCAGCATAAACGCCTGTCCTGTCATATCCAGCGCCTTAAAAAAGGCATCTGCGTTTTTGTCCGTAGCATCTCCCGGATCGTTTTTCTTTACATAATCGAAAATCCTTAAAAGCGCGACAAGCTGATGAGCACATAAAGGCTCATTGGGATTATAGCTATAATATGAAAAATGACATGAACATCCCGTCTTTTCTATGGTCTGCCTGCCAAACACAAATGAAGCTGCGGTCCAGCCACCCATGTCTTCTTTGTCATTTATAAGAACTCGTGCATTAAGCTGTTGTTTGCCCGAAATCCCATATATTGTTTCTACCGGATCAAGCTGAATATTGTCTTTGTTCTCTAAAAGTTTTTCCGCCAGATGAACTGCATACAGACTTGTATTTTTTCTTTCAACTGCTGTCATGATATCAAAATAAGTCCCTCCGGGTACTTTCCCTTTGTCCCGCAGAAAATCCTTTACTTTGACCGGAATCTTTTCTTCCTTTTCCTTCAGCTGACGTAATCTTTCTTTTTCAACCTCTGCCTCTTCTTCCCTGATGCGTTGTTCATATTCATCATCAGACTCCGTAAACTCCCATGGACCATGCTTTTTTTCCCATGCTAAAAGAAGTGCTGCGACATGAACGCAGGCAGAGTATCTATATTTAGTGTAATAATAGTTGTTTCTGCGATAAGAATTGCAAGTACATATAAACCAATCAGGATCCCATTCCATGCTGTAGCAAGTAGGGGCTTTTCTTATGACCGTATATTCGCTTTTTGCTCCGACCTTTACATATGCATGTGCTTCATTCTTATCTACAATCATATCTATAACCCTGTCAGCATAGTTAAGTCTTTCCGCATCCTTTAGCACAACCCGATCAAACAGATCGCGCCATTCTTTTTTATCTGAAAGTCTCGCCCTGTTTACTGTCGGTATTTTACGTTCCTCATGTGTTAGCATTCTGAAGCTTTTGTTCATGACTAAGGTCTCCCTGGCACAATATTATTTTCTAAACCGATTATCATTTTTTCACCTACACATTATCACATCTAAACATCGACTTGTCAAGTTAACTAAAGTGTAAATTATCCTCGAAAAAGAATTAAATATTTGGTTTCAGACGGAGGCGTTTTTGATAACTTGTTTTTAACTAACCCTATCTTAATCCGATCGCGTAATCCGGAATAGAGCCTTTAATCTGCTTTCTTTTTTGAAAAAATCGCCACGCACTACTGCGTGGCGATTTTGTTTCAGTTAAAAGATCGAAGGCCTTATCCGACTTTCCTCAGCTCGCAATTCCGCAATCTCTCGCTTTATCTCGGCAATTCGCGCTTCCGAGAGATAGAGTGCCGAAGAAAGCTCACTCTCAAGGGAAGCAATACGTCGAGCCAGTTCATCAGCCTGTTTCTTTCGTTCGTTATACTGATCCTGATCCGCCTTGATCTGTCGTCTCTGTTCCTCCAACCACTTGTCGGCGGCATTTGAGGTTGTCCCCTTCGAAGACGTAGCCAACAGCTTATAGACAATCACTCCGCCAAGGAAGACTGCGGCCGCTCCAAGGATGATCTTGCCCCATCCAAGCTTTGGTTCTTCCTTGATTTCCTGTCCTTCCGGCTTGTTCCAATCATATTTTATGTATTTGATCAGTTCCTCTTTATCATTGTAAAACGCCTGATATCCGTCAAAATAGTATGAATCCTCCATATAATTATTTTTTAGCGAATTCGGCGGCGTAACGGAGTGGGTCTTATAGACCTCCGTCTGGCATATGGTTCCAGCAGGGTAGATGGTGTACCATACTTGTCCCGCATGTCGGAACTGAGTCTGATACAGGATGCGGTTACTTCGATAGACTTCCTTTTCATTTCGGTAACCATCACAATTGTCATCATATAATTCCGGCTCTAAATAATCCTCCTCGATAACCTCCAGAGTATCCTGCATTTCCTTGGTTACCACATTTGTAATAAAGGTATCGATATAGGTACGAGTCTTTTCGATTTTGTCTCCGGTGCGATAGACATACTGCTTATGAGATATATGCTCATAGTCATAATATTGTATGTCAGTAGGCTCTTCCCGATAGAGAATTATGTAGTTTCCGGTCAGGACACCATTTTGCCACAGCCCAAGATATGCTCGATACTTCCTCCACTTTACATTCATCTGTACGCCGTCCACAAGGATCGGATATTCCTCATCGATAATGCTATTGGTCTTTACAAACATACCGTATCCGTCCGGAACTCCGGCGTCATTGATAGACCCGGTGTAGGTTCCTTCAGCTGTAAGTTCCGACCCCGGCCGAAAAGGATAATTGTTCATGGGTAAAAAATACATATCCTGCACACGGGAGAGAACTGTCGCCTCCGTCTGATAGTCAACCAAATCGATATTATCCAGATAGCTGATCATATCTCCGTCTGCCATAAAGCCTATGTCTTCAAGGAAGCCCTCGTCATCAGATGTTAAATATAATAAAGACTTTTCGTTTCTGAAATCTCCGCTGATAAAAACGCAGCCTTGCGATGTCTTATCCGGCCAAAAATACAACTGTCCCTCCCCGTAAATCCTGTCACCCCGGCAGTCTCCAACGTACGCAAACTTGGAACCGTTCTCTTGAGGGATCAGAATCTTGGCATTTCCGCAAATATACCCATAGTCCCACTGACCATCATAGTATTCTTCAGTACCGATGATCAATCGGCCGGTTCCTTCCGGTCGGTCACCCCTCCATTCGCCGGTGTAAGAACCGATCTTTCCATAGTAGGTGTATGGCCGGTCTTTCACAGCAGTAATCGTCGAATTGATATACAGATAATCAGAGGTATCCGGCACCGGGGTGGGAGTATCGGTTGCTGCCGGTGTCATTGTAGGCACAGCGGTAAGAGTTATGGTAGGTACGTTTGTCGGAACTACCGTAGGTGTAATATCCACTACCGTCGGTGTTGCAGGTATTTCCGTTGCAGGTGCTGCCTTTTCCGTAGGCGTAGGCTGATTTTGTGAAGTCTTTTTCTCCTGTCCGTTGTCAGCCGTCCTCTTTTTACAGCCTGTAATGTTAACTGCCAAAATACACACCAACACAATAGCAATGATTCTTGTCATTCGTTTCTTAAGTTTCATTGAACAATGTTCCCTCCATATTGGTATCACGTACTTTTTTATAATATTATAAACCATAAGTAGATATAATACCTTTTTGGGATTTCTCCCGGTGTCTGACGTTATATACAATCAAAAAGCAAACAAATCATCCATAAGTACAACACTTATAAAATCCCCAAAATACTCATTATGTTTTAATCCATAAGTCGTTATCAAAGTATTGTGAACAGCAGCTTTTTTAGGAATTATAGATGATAATAGTTTTGTTCTGTCATCTAACACAAAATGATATTCCTTATTAACTGCAAACAAATTACTTAAGAATTTTACTTCGCACATATTAATTACATTATCTTTACGTTTTATTATCAGATCAATCTGAGTTCCTTTATCTTCTTCAGAACCGTGTTTTGACCATAGAGATTCCTCTGTAGATACATTTGCAATTCCTAAAGCGGTTTTTATTTGTTTTGTATGATTAAAACATACATTTTCAAAAGCTAATCCTCGCCAGACTGTTACCTGATTTGTGGATTCCAGATTAGTCCATTTAATCTTTTTGCCCAGATTATCTTTAACAAATTTCAGATAAAAAATGCAAAACGGATCTATAAGTTTATATAACTCATCTCTTTTTCCACTCCCAAAAGAGATATATTTAATTATAAAACCACCTGAAATAAGTGCCTTCAAAAGTTTTGAAAATTCACCACTGTCATTCAATCCAGTATTTTTTAACAAATCCTGTCTAGTAAACCCCGCCGCTTTCTTATTTAAAGTCATAATGATATTCTTCATAACATCAGGGTTTACAAACAGAGAATTAAACAAACGGTCAAACTCATCTTTGAGCGGAGCCTTTTCTTCAAAGAAAACAGCTTCAACATTCTGGGCAAAGCTTTTCTCTCTGCTTAAATATTCAAGATAATAAGGTATTCCGCCTAACATCATATATGATTGAACAATATCATATCTAGATATTATAAAATTCCTGGATTTATAGTATTCTTCACATTCTTTTAAGGAAAATGGCAATAGCTGCATTTGACAGGTAACTCTGTCATAAAGTCCTCCATGGTTATTTATCAACTTGTCAAGCACCCAAGAACTGGAGCTACCACAAACAATGACCATTACATTTTTGTTATGACATGCCCATCCATTCCAAAAAGCTTCAAATCCGGTCATGAAACCTGATTTTGGAGTATCAAGCCATTGAATTTCATCAATGAATACTAACATCCGATTTTTTTTATCATCTTTCTCTTCAAGAAGATCCTCGAGTAAATAGAATGCATCAAGCCATGAATCCGGTACTTTTACATTTTTCAATCCGGCTTTTTGGAGGGAACGACAGAAATGTTTCAATTGATCTTTCATCCTACTCTTTCCATCATAGTTTTCGGATTGCTCTGCTTCAACAGAAGAAAGACCAGAATGCTGAAAAGTAATCTTGCCTTCAAACACTTCATCAATCAAAAATGTTTTGCCAACCCTTCTTCGACCATACACTGCAATCAGTTCAGCCTTTTTGCTGGAATACAATTCATTAAGCTTTCTTATCTCTTGTTTTCTACCTATAATCATATTTTTTACCTGTTACAGGCCAATCTACCCACTGGTAACAAGCCTGTCTCCGCTACCAGCGAAAATCAATTATAAATTTCTGAGATTTGTATTTTTATCTCCTTTCCAGAAAAATATAACACATTTTATATAAAAAAACAAGAAAAAACGATTATATTTTTCTGGAATTGATACTTTTATGTCGTTTCCAGAAAAATATAATCATCCATTTTCTTTAATTCACTTATTTATACTTCACATTCCATAGGTTCTCATAATCGTTCAGGAACACTCCTTTAGGCTTTTTGTTTGAGCAAAACAAAACATGCCTATTTTCTTCAGCTTATTTCCGATGAATTTTACAGATTTAAGGCTCTCTGCACCCATAAATCCGCCAACACCGTTATATCTCTGTCCGCCCAAAACTTCCAGATTCTCAGGTAGTACTATGGATTTAAACCTGCACATTGGTACCTGACCCCATCTTTATTATTGATTACCGCTAGTCGTTGCAACTAAGAAAGACTTATCTTGGAATCCTTCAGACACGGAAAGTAAATAACAGTTTCCCGGTTCGTATAGACTTAATGATACGGAGCTTTCTTTTAATATGGAATTCCCATCACGAACGGAAAATTCTGCATGCCAACTAGAACCTTCTCTTTCGTCAGAGTCGATATTTTCATATGCTTTTTTTCGGTTTTCTATTAATTTGTCATATACTTCTGTTGCTTTTTCATAGTTTTGTATACAGAAGTGTATCGAAATAATAGGATAATTAGTACTTACTGTCCGCTTCCAGCACCCTAGTGTTACCGTGCCATCCATTTGTGTTTCAAAAATATTCTTATATACCCCCCGCCATATATAATCGGAATCTTTAACTTTATTGTAACATATTCCTATATAACATAAAGATTTATGCGCATAGAGGCCAGGTCTATTATTGGCAGAGCTAGCAACAAACTCAACCTCTCCATTCAGATACTTGTTTTGCTCTCCAAAAGCAATCGGACTATTGTATTTCTCTGTCATTTCATCGTATTTTTCTCCATCTTTCGGATATTTTTCCAGTAGACCAACGACAGTACTCACTATCTCATCCGAAGTCATGCCACCTAAATAATAGGATTCTTTTTTAGCATAATAATCGAATTTTTCTTCTTCCGTCATATCTTCTAAAGTCTTTTGTACTGCCTGTGTATATTATAGCTCCATGTATTCTTCAGTATCTTGTTCTTTTTTGTGTTCCTTGTTATGTTTTACTTCG
>JAEEGJ010009168.1_pt1 | contig 26719 bp, 21 predicted proteins | sample 8958761 | NCBI WGS metagenome assembly JAEEGJ01 (sample SAMN16246546, study PRJNA631951) | gut metagenome | biome: gut microbiome; feature: rumen; material: RS-attached | host: Bos | place: Iran: Karaj | collected 2018-10 | reverse complement strand
AAAGCGAGATGATTGCCCGCGGACTATCGAAAGCTATGAATATACCGGTTGACACCAAAACGCTTGTGCGTACCACGTTCACCGAAACGCAAACAAAAAAGAGCCGAATTGAGCGTTGGGAAAACGTGAAAAGTGTGTTTGCCGCCAATCCCGCCGTCAATCTCAACGGCCAACACGTTCTGCTCGTTGACGACGTGCTGACAACCGGCGCCACCATTGAAGGTTGCGCACAGGCACTGCTCGACAAAAATCCGACAGTGAAAATAAGCGTGGCCACACTGGCTTATGCGCATACGGTTTAGTAAGGCGTGATGGATTGAAGGATTGAATGAGAGAAGGATTGAATATGCAAATGTGCATTTTAAAACCGCTTGGCAGTGAAGCGTCTAAATTTCTAAACTTCTAAACAGCAAAGCGACTAAACTTCCTAAACAGCGAAGCGTCTAACCCTTCTATTCACACCCTTGCATAGAGTTTGCCGGGCATTCCGCGGACAACGCCGTTCAGTTCCATTGTGAGCAGCAGCGATGACACTTTGGGCATTGTCATTCCTGTGCTGCGGCTGATTTCGTCGATAGAGAGCTCGCCGTCTTGCAGAGCGTCGTAGATTTTCTGGCTTTCGGGGTCAAGCTCGACAAACAGACTGCGTTGAATGGCTTTGGGTTGGCTGTTCCAACCTAGAACATACTCGATATCTTCAATTGATTCAACCAAATGCGCTTGATTGGTTTTAATGAGTTTGTTGCAGCCCGATGAGTATTTGTCGGCCGGACGCCCCGGTAGTGCAAACACATCACGGTTGTAGGCGTTGGCCAGTTCTGCGGTTATGAGCGAGCCACCCTTAACATCGGACTCAACAACAATGGTGGCATCGCACAAGCCGGCAATTATACGATTACGGCGCACGAAATTAGTTTTGTCGGGCACAGTCTTCGGAAAAAATTCGGTCACCAGCCCACCTGTTTTCAGCATTTCGGCGGCAATATCGCGATGAGCTGTCGGGTAAATAGTATCGAGACCGTGTGCCAGCACACCGTATGTTGGCACGCCAAACTCAACACTGGCTTTATGCGCGGCAATATCGATGCCGTAAGCCAAACCACTAACAATGCAGATTTCGGGGTGCAGGCGGCTTACCTGCTCAACCAGTTCGCGGCAGAAGGCTTGGCCGCGCTGCGTGGCGTTGCGTGTGCCGACCATTGCCAGATATTTCTTTTCTGATTCGATGGGCTGACCCTTCACGAAAAGCACCAATGGACTGTCTTCGCAAACCTTAAGGCGTGCCGGATAATCCTTGTCGAACCAAGTAAGAATGCCTATCCCGAATTTTTCGGCAAACTCAAGCATCTCGTCGGCATGACGGTAATAATCTTCGCGCTTGATGGCATCAGCGAGAGCCTGCCCGACGCCCGGAATATGCAGCAAATCGCTGTTTTTAAGCGCAAACATTCCTTTTATCCCGCCCGAATACGAGATAATCCGTTTCGACATCATGCTGCCGATGCCCGGCACCGCCCAAAGCGCCAGACAATCACGCAAGTCAGGCTTTTCCTGCCCCATCAGTTGTTTTTCTTTTTTATTGTTTCGAGAATGGCGAATGCACGTTTGATTTTCTCAATCTGCTCACCATCAAGCAAATTTATACAAACATCCGGATATTTTGCAACGCCACCGGGGGTATTTTTAAAAACGGAAAGGTAAGTGCGGAAACGCGTCTTTTTTATCTCATAACCAGCAAAATCGTTGGCATCGATTTCGATGGAATTGTTTTCAGTGCGGATAGGCCAAAGGGCTTTATAACGGACAATCACCTTGTCGGGGCCAACAAAAACTATCACAAAGTTGTTGCCAAGCAACACTGCCACAGCAACATATACTAGCAATACCGCGGCGCCGCAGAAAAGCCAAATCAGGTTTGTGCTGAAGTTGCCCCAGTAAATCACCGCCACCGACAGCACCACCAACACCGGAACAAAGGCGTAGGCCAGACGTACTTGTGAAGCTTTATTTGCGTTGTTTATTTCCATTGCGGTTTGTTTTTCATCCGTCGGGGCGGACGCACCACTAGAAACACAAAGCGTACCAAACTGAGGATTTTGGCAAATTTAAATTGGCGATTTTAATACCCGTACCGCTGCGCCCACCAGTTTTTCAGGCGGGTGCGGATGTTCTCTTCCTGCGGGTTCTGCTGCGGGTTGTAGAATTTGCGGCCGCGCAACTCTTTGGGCAGAAAATCCTGGTCCACGAAATTGCCTTCGTAGTCGTGCGCGTACTTGTAGTTGGCGCCGTAGCCCATCTTTTCCATCAGTTTGGTGGGGGCGTTGCGCAGATGCAGTGGCACCGACAGATTGCCCGTCTGACCGACAGTTGAGAGTGCGTCGTTGATGGCCATATAGCCCGAATTGCTTTTGGGGCTCGATGCAAGATAAATGGCACATTCCGAGAGAATTATGCGCGATTCGGGCATCCCGATTTTGTTCACCGCGTCGAAGCAGGCGTTGGCCAGCAGCAGGGCGTTGGGGTTGGCAAGGCCGATGTCTTCCGAAGCCGAAATGAGCAGCCGGCGGGCAATGAATTTCACATCTTCGCCACCGTCGAGCATCCGCGCAAGCCAGTAAACAGCACCGTTTGGGTCGCTGCCGCGAATCGACTTGATGAAGGCCGAAATGATGTCGTAGTGCATCTCGCCATTCTTGTCATACACCGAAAGGTTCTCTTGCAGAATGTCTTCAACAATCTTGTTATTGATTACGATTTCCGGTTTGCCCGATTGCGCGCCAACAACAATATCGATGATATTGAGCAACTTACGCGCATCGCCACCCGAGTAGCGGAACATTGCTTCCTTCTCTTCGACGTTGATTTTCATCTGTTTCAAGTCGGAATCGCAGGTGAGAGCGCGGTTGAGCAGTTCGTCAAGGTCTTCGGGTTCAAGCGATTTGAGCACGTAAACCTGGCATCGCGAAAGCAGCGGTGAAATGACCTCAAACGACGGATTTTCGGTTGTTGCGCCAATGAGCGTTACCACACCCTGCTCAACAGCACCCAAAAGCGAGTCCTGCTGTGCCTTGCTGAAGCGGTGAATCTCGTCGATGAAGAGAATGGGGTTCGGCTGGTCGAAAAACTGCTGGCGTTTGGCCTGGTCGATGGTGTCGCGGACATCCTTCACACCTGAGCTGATGGCGCTGAGCGAGAAGAACGCACGCCCCTGCAGGTGGCTGATAATGTTAGCCAAAGTGGTTTTGCCAACGCCCGGCGGCCCCCACAGAATCATACTCGGGATGCGCCCCGACTCGATTGAACGGCGCAGAATAGCACCCTTCCCGACCAGATGTTTCTGGCCGATGTACTCGTCCAAACTTTTCGGACGCAACCGTTCGGCTAATGGCAAGTTCGGCATCGCTGTGCTGTTTTTCGATGGGCGAAGATAGGGAATTTTGACCTTTATTCCTTGTTCACCATTAATCTGTCCTCATTCATCCTGCTCATATACTGCTGAATGATGGCTTTCAGCTTGGTTTCCATTTTCATCTGCTTCTGGCTGTCGATTTGACCAATCAAATTGTTCTCTAACAATTTGTCGCTCAGGGCGTAAACGGCTTTTGTCTGGTTGCCGTCGAACTGCAGAAGGTAGCCGTTCATCACAATCTGGTAGATGCCGTTGCAGTAGCTAACGGCGAATTTTTCAGATTCAGGTGTGTGCAGAAGGTCCTGACCGAATGCGATATACGGCTGGTCATAGCCCAGATAGCTCAGCAGTGTGGGCATAACATCAATTTGCTGCGCAATGCCGTTGCGGCCGCCAATAAATGTGCTGTCGCCGGGCGCGTAAAAGATGACGGGACCGGTGAAAACGCCCAAATCGGTTTGATATTCAGCGTGGTCGGTCAGGTTGGTGTGGTCGCTGCAGATGGCAAAAACGGTGTTGTTGAACCACGGCTGCCGGCTGGCCTCATCGAAGAAGCGGCGCAGCGAGTAATCGGTGTAGCGGATGCCCTTGTGAACGGGCAGCGGCCCCTCGGGGAAACGGTCAACGTATTTTTGCGGAATCTGGTAGGGGTGATGGCTCGAAGCGGTGAAAACGGCCGTCATAAACGGTTCTTTAAACTGCGACATCTGCTTGCAATAGAACTGCAGGAACGGCTCGTCCCAAATGGCCCAGAATCCGTCGAACTCGGCATCACCGTCAAAATCGGGGCACTGGTCGAACTCGGTGCGGCCGAAATAATCGTCGAAACCGGTGGCGCGGGCAAAGGCCTCAAAGCCCATACTGCCGTTCTTTGCGCCGTGGAAAAATGCCGAGTAATAACCCTTGTTTTTCAACTCGACAGCCAGTCCGTCGAGCGTGTTGAGGGCGGCGGGAGTAAGGAAGAACGGCTCGATGAAGTATGGAATGCTGCTCAAAACGCTGGGCATTCCGTCGATGCTCTTGCGGCCGTTTGTAAAGCTGTCGTAGAACCAGAGGCTGTGCTGCATCAGGCTATCGACAAACGGTGTATATCCTTGATAATTACCATCTTCAAGCTCCGGATTGTAAGTGCCGATAAACTCGCGCGCAAAACTCTCGATGATGATGACAACCACGTTGCGGCCCTTGCCCGGCGCGTTTTGCACGATGCTGTCAACGGGCTGGTGCACAGGCGTGTAGATGCTATCGAGTTGCTCCTGCGAAAAATATTGCGGAGTTGTGAACGGCTTTTTGTTGAACGTGCGAATCAGCGAGAAAGGTGTGTTCAGAATCAGTGGCGCCTCAACCGGATTGCTGATGTATTGATTTGCATTACTGATAGTTATGGGACGCGTACTGCGGTCGATTCCGCCACGCATTCCGCCAATGCAGAGCACCATAACAGCCGCCATAACCACGGCCCGCACCACATAATATTTGATGTAGCCCAAGACGCCGGAAATCTTTTTATCAACCATCGGATTCTGATATAAAACAATCAGCATCAATATGATAGCCGCGCCAATAATTATCAGGTACCACGAGTGCAGCGCCTCGGTCAGAAACACCGACGCAAGGTTGTCCTCGTTGCTGAATTCGGCGAAGACCGTGCCCGTTGTGCGGCGCCCGGTGTAGCGGAAATAAACCACATCGCAGAGGTTAACCACAATGCCAATGGTGTTCAGCACAACAAAAAACGATTTCACAACAATGCCGTAAACGCGGCTCATCTCTTTGAAATGCAGCGGGAAAAGCGCCAGCACCAAAAAGGCGATATTCATATAGATGATGCCCGAAGTGTCGAAAACGAGCGAGCCTTTGACAAGGTTGAAAAAGTTGTCGGTCAGTATTTTACCTTCGTAGTAGCTGTAGTTGGCCGCCAGAAAAACCACACGGCACAGAAAGTAGCAGAAATAGACAAGGGCGATGTTGAACGCCACGTTCAGAAACGATTTGGCAAGCGTTGTCTCGCCATTTCTAAAAATCTTTATTTGCTTCATATTGTTGTTGCTCTTTGCGGGCAAAGATAATCGATTTAGGAGTCGGGAGGTATGATTTAAGAAGGGGAAAAGGAGAGAGGTAAGAGTTTAGCGCTTTATTTCCCCGATAGTTATCACACCTTCATCCCGTTCGGGACTTCAATCCTTCACGCATTCATCCCGATAGCTATCGAGACTTCAATCCTTCACGCCTTCAACCCTTCAGTAAATGGAAACGCCCCATCCCGGAACCGAGACAGGGCGCTTCGCCATATTTGTTTCACACACAATTATTTCTGTGCTAATTGTTTTTCGATGTTGTCGATGCGTTTGACAATATCGGGGAACTTGCGGAACAACACGCTCGACCGCAGCCAGCCCTTGTAGTCCTGAACCGGCGAGCCGATGATGGCCGTGCCTTCGGTGGTGATGTTGGCGTTCAATCCCGATTGCGCACCAATGTGAGTGCCATCGGCCACGGTGATGTGTGGCGCAAAGCCCACCTGGCCGCCGCACATACAGTTGCGTCCAATCTTGGTTGAGCCGGCAATGCCGCACTGTGCCGACATCACGGTGTTCTCGCCAATCTGCACGTTGTGGCCAACCTGCACCAGATTGTCGAGCTTCACGCCCTTGTGAATAATGGTCGAGCCCATTGTCGAGCGGTCAACACAGGCGTTGGCGCCAATCTCAACATAATCCTCAATTATCACGTTGCCGATTTGCGGAATCTTCTTGTAGTTGTTGTCGGCGTTGGGCGCGAAACCGAAGCCGTCGGCGCCTATAGACGTTCCGGCGTGCAGCGTTACGTTGTTGCCAAGCACGCAGTTGTAGTAGATTTTTACACCCGGGTAGATGATGCAGTTGTCGCCAATCTTCACATTATCACCAATATAGCATTGCGGATAAATCTTCACGTTCTTGCCGATGCGTGCGTTTGGCCCGATGTAGGCGAAAGCGCCCAGATACAGGTTCTCGCCGTAGGTTGCCGACGGGTCGATGAACGATGGCTGCTCAATGCCGCTTTTGCGCGGAATGACGGCCTCGGCCACCATATCGAGCAGCGACGCGAAAGCCTCGTAGGCGTTATCGACATAGATGAGCGTGGTCTCGACCGGACCTTCGGGTTTGAAATCGCGGTTCACCAGCACTGCCGACGATTTGGTGGTGTAGATGTAATGGATGTATTTCGGGTTTGCCAGAAACGACAGTGCGCCCTCGCGGCCTTCTTCAATCTTTGCCACATCGCGCAGTTTCACGTCGGCGTTGCCAACAACCTCGCCCTTCAGGGCCTCGGCAATTTGTGCGGCTGTAAATTCTATCATATTGAGTTATAAGTTTTTAAGTTACAAGTTTTAAGTAGAGACGCGCCGTGGCACGTCTCTGTTAGTGTTTCCTGTTTTTGTTTACGTTAATCAACATTGTCGAACAAAAACGAGTTGTTCTCGCGCAGTTTGCCGTCGCTCGATAGTGTCATTCGCGACATCTGCCCGGCTTGTGAGGTGGCCGTCTCGGCTTGCTCCGGTTGCTGTTGTGCCTGCATCTGGTTGCGGAGGCGCTTGTATGCCGGCTGGCTCTCCATATCGAGTACGTCCTTCTCGGAGCCGTAGCGCAGAGGCTGCACTTGTGCGAACAGGTTTTGCAGCGAGTCGTCGGTCTGGCCGAAATCGAGCTCAGCCTGACGGCACTCGAAATCCATCGGTTTGATGTCCTCAAGCACCACGTGCTCAATTTTTTCGGGGTCGTTGGTCGGGAATTCGGTGCAGAAGCCGGCGGCAAAGGTCTTCGGCTCTTGTGCCGGCGCCTGTTTGACCGGATTGGCCTGCGGAGTCTGGTTTATCGGATTCACAACTGGGTCTTTGAGTTCAACTTTCACCGTCTCAACAGGTTGCGATGGCAGAAAATCGCTCAGGCTGTCGTCGTCGAAACCGGTGGCGATGACCGTCACGCTCAGAGCCTCGCCCAGCGAGTCGTCGATGGTGTTGCCCCAGATGATGTCGGCGTTGAAGCCGGCTGCCTCCTGCACAAAGTCGTTGATGCCGCAAACCTCGTCCATTGTGGCTTCGTGCTCGCTGCTCGAAATGATGTTCAGAAGGATGTTTTTGGCGCCGCGGATGTCGTTGTTGCTCAGGAGCGGAGAGTGCATAGCCTTGTCGATGGCCTCGGTGGCGCGGTTGTCGCCGGTGGCGCTTGCCGAGCCCATCAGGGCAATGCCGCTGTTGGTCATAACTGTCTTGACATCAGCAAAATCGACGTTGATAATGCCGTGTACGGTGATAATCTCGGCAATGCCTTTGGCGGCCAGTGTCAGCACATCGTCGGCATAACCGAACGCCTGGCTCGACCGGCAGTTGCCGTATATCTCGCGGATTTTCTCGTTGTCGATAACCAACAGTGCGTCAACACTTTTGCGCATTTCCTTCAGGCCGTCGATGGCGTTTCGCTTGCGTTTGGCGCCCTCGAACCGGAACGGCAGCGTGACAATGCCCACCGTCAGAATGCCCATTTCTTTGGCCTGCTGCGCAATGACTGGCGCCGCGCCTGTGCCTGTGCCACCGCCCAGACCGGCTGTCACAAACACCATCTTGGCGTTGTGCGACAGCATCTCGGCAATGTCGTCGTAGCTCTCGCGAGCGGCCTCGCGGCCCTGGCTCGGCTCGTTGCCGGCGCCCAAGCCCTCGGTGAGTGTCGCGCCAAGCTGAATCTTATTGTCGATGGGGCTGTTTTGCAGAGCCTGGTGGTCGGTGTTGCATATTACAAAATCAACACCCTTGATGCCTTTGTCGAACATATGGTTGACTGCGTTACCGCCGCTGCCGCCCACGCCTATCACCTTTATAATGTTTGAGTTGCCCTTAGGCAAATCGAAGTTCATAAGTTCTTCCATAATCTTTCGTTTTAGTGAGTTATTAATTTGTTTGTACTATTAGAATTCCTTGTCCTCAACTGTCACATACTCGACGGCCTTGTCCCAAAGCCCCTTCATAAACCCTTTGCCTTTGGGTTTCGGCGACTCGGTTTCTTGCTCTTCGAATACGAACTTATCTTTCGACTGCTCTTTGTCAGCCTCCTCTTTCTTGTCTTTCCGGCTGGTTCCCAACGCTTCGTCGGTGTTGTCGTCGAATCCCATCATCAGCAGGCCGATTGATGTTGCGTTGCTCGGCAGGACGGTAACCTTCTCAATTTTGGTCTTGATGTGCAGGTTGGGCACGCCGGTGCGCACCTCAAGTGCTGTGCCATACGAGAACAGGTTTATCAGGTAGCGCATCATTGAGCCGCCACCCGTCAGAACCACGCCGGCGCCCAACTTGTCTTTGATGCCCGCAATCTCCAGAATCTGTTTCACGGTGGCGATGAGCTCAACCATTCTGACCTGGATTATCTCGGCCAAATTCACAAGCGAAATCTCTTTTGGTTTGAGTCCGCCCGAGCTTGGTATGGTTACAGCCACGTTTTTAATATCGGGAGTGACAATGGCTTGGCCGCGCTGCACTTTCAGGCTTTCGGCCTGACGCTCAAGTATTTTGCAGCCCTCTTTGATGTCGCTCGTGATTATGTCGCCGCCGAACGGGATAACAGCCGTGTTGCAGATGTGTCCGTTTTTGAAGACGGCCACATCGGTGGTGCCGCCGCCAATATCGACCAGCGCCACGCCAAGTTCCTTGTCGTCGTTTGTCAGCACAGCCGTTGCCGATGCCAAAGGCTCCAGAATCAGGTTCTTGACCTTGATTCCGTTGTTCTCGACGCAACGGCGCAGGTTGTTTGCCGCCGCCGTCTGGCCGAACACAATATGGAAATCGCCCTCCAGCTTCTTGCCCGATATCCCGACAGGGTTCTTTATGCAGTCCTCGCCATCGACCTTGTATTTCTGCGGAAGAATGTGCAGCACCTCTTCGCCCATCTGAGTCGGCACCTCGTGCATCTGGTTGATGAGCGAATCCACATCTTCTTGTGTGATAGGGTCGTTGGCCGAATTGCGGTATTTTGAGCATACCTGCCTGTCGCTGCGGATGTGCTGTCCGGCAATGCCCACGTAGGCCTCGGTAATCTTGAAGCCCGACTGCTCCTCGGCCTGCTGGACGGCGGTCCGGATGGAGTTGGTGGCCTCGTCGATGTTAAGCACTGCTCCGCGGCGCACACCCTTCGACTCGGTGCGGCCGTAGCCAATCACCTCAATGTGGCCTTCGCTGTCGCGGCGGCCCACAAGCACCACGATTTTTGTCGTACCAACATCAATCGCGGCAATGATGTTCTTGTTTTGCTGTTCCATATCCTATGTCCTTTTAGTACAAACTATTTGGTTTTTAAATTTCAAGTTTATCGTTTTGTATTTGTTCCAACCGTATTTCGAAAGGCCCTGCTCGTAGAAGGCTTTCAGGTTCTCGAACTTCTCGTCCATATCGTCGATGGAGCCGAGAATTATGGTGTGGTTGCCCACTCGCGGCACCAGCTCAATCTCTTTTTTCTGGTTGATGTAAATCTGCTCAATCTGCGCCTTCCAGAACCGGTTGCCGTTGATGAATCGCACCAGCCGGAACAGGTCGGGCAGAAGCTCGCCGGTCGATTGGCCGGCGCGGGTCCTGCTGCGCAGAAGGTTCTCGCCCACGTGGTCCATATACGGCTCGTTCAGGTTGCCGTTCACCACAATCACGTGCGCCGTGTATTTCTTGCTCAGCGGCATCACCTGTCCGTTGGCGTCAATGTAGTAGCTGTCGCCGTTGGGGTTGATGATGCGCATAATTGGCTGCCGCTGCTCAATCCGCACGCCAATCTCGCCGTACACTGTGCGGTACACCTCGGCCTTTTTTATCGATTTGTTGTTGTGGATGAGCAGGTCCTCAAGATAGTGGATGTTCACCGAGTCCATCAGTGAGCCGATGAGCTTCAGATTCTCGTGCTCGATGGCCTGGCGCACGTCGGCCTCGGTTATGAATTTGTTGTTGGTGTTGTCGCTGATGCTCACTGAAATGGCATCGACGCGAACATTGGCCGTCTCGCCGCCCACAATCCACAGCACTGCCACCAGGTAGCCCAGGAGCAGTGTCCAAACAGATGCCGTTTTCAGTTTCTCTTTCATTATGTTGTTTAATCGTTTAATCGTTTAATCGGTGAATCGACTACGGACTACAGACCACAGACTACGGACACATTGTCCGCTCATCATTTCGGTTGTCTGACGTCTGTTGTATCCTCATTGTTAATTATTAATTGTCAACTTATAACTTCCTAACTTTTAAACTTATAACTTTCAAAACTTACAACTCACTTAATCATCGCCTGATGAATCGGTTCAATCAGTGTGTCGATGTTGCCGGCGCCCATTGTTAGCAGCACGCCAGACGTTATTTTCACAGCCTCGTCCTTCAGCCGGCTGAACGGGCAGAACATTTTGTCTTTCAACTTCATACGCTCCAGAATCATCTCGCTCGAAACGCCTTCAATTGGCAGCTCGCGGGCGGGGTAGATGTCGGTTATGATGACGCGGTCGGCCATATCCAATGCGGCCGCAAACTCATCGGCAAAATCGCGCGTGCGGCTGTACAGGTGCGGCTGAAACATTACCGTCACGGGTTTGCCGGGGTAGAAATCGCGCACCGAGCGCAGGCAGGCCTTAATCTCCTCGGGGTGGTGCGCATAGTCGTCGATGAACACAAGGTCGGCGTTTTTGAATCGGATGTCGAAGCGGCGGCGCACACCGGCATATCCGGCCAGACCGAACCGAATCTCGTTTTCCGATGCGCCGGCGAACATTGCCACAGCCGTTGCGGCCACTGCGTTCTCAACGTTGTAGAGTGCCGGCATTCCAAGTTTCACGTCGGTAATCACGCCGTTGGGCGTCACAATGTCAAAGGCATACTCGCCGTTCTCCACGTGTATGTTTTTCGCATAGAAATCAGCCTCACTGTCAAGCGAGTACGAATAATATTTCACGCCCTCGTTGGCCTTGTGGTCGAGCGTCACGCCCTTTTTGATGATGACCACGCCGTCGTGCTTCACCTGGCCCACAAATTTGGCAAAGGCCTTCTCAACCTCGGCCTTGTTGCCGTAGATGTCGAGGTGGTCGGCGTCCATAGCGCTGATGAGCGCAATGTGCGGATAGAGCGTCAGGAACGAGCGGTCGAACTCATCGGCCTCAATCACCACCCACGGCGACTCGGGCTTGATGACAACGTTGGTGTTGAAATTCTTGCTCACACCGCCCAAAAAGGCGTTCACACCCACTTGTGTCTGGTCCAGAATGCAGGTTGTCATTGTCGAAATCGACGTTTTGCCGTGGGTTCCGGCCACGCAAGCCGCATAGCTGTCTTGAGCGATGATGCCCAGCGCCACCGAGCGTTTCACAACATCGTAGCCATTGGTTTTGAAGAAGTTGAGAATGGCGCTGTCGTTGGGAATGGCGGGCGTGTAAACCACCAGCGTCCGCTCGGCGTCGGTTTTGAACACGTTGTCAATGGCGTCGGTGTCATCGTCAAAAGTTGTCAGCGCGCCGTCGGCCTCAAGGCGGTTGGTGATGTCGGACGACGAGCGGTCGTAGCCGCCAACCGTGTAGCCGGTGCGCATAAACCATTGAGCCAGGGCGCTCATCCCGATGCCGCCGATGCCCACAAAATATACCTTGTTATAGTCGGTCAGTTTCTTCATAAAGCAATTTTCAAAACTTCGTTGCAGATGTCCTCGTCGGCGTTCGGCAGGGCCATCTTCTTGATATTGATTCGCAAGCGCACCTGTTGGTCGTCTTGCTCGAACAGTCTGATAACCTGCGGCACAAGCGTGTCGGGCGCCTCTTTGTCGCTAATCATCAGCGCCGCGTTGTTTTTCACCAGCGCCAGGGCGTTTTTCGTCTGATGGTCCTCGGCCACGTTGGGGCTCGGCACCAGAATCACGGGTTTGCCCACAATGCAGAGTTCGGAGATGGTGCCTGCGCCGGCGCGCGAAATGATGGCGTCGGCCACCGAGTAGGCGTAGTCCATACGGTTGATGAACGGATAGACGTGGATGTTCTTGCTATTGTACTGCGAGGCCTCTTCAAGAGCGCGCTCGTAGTAGTATTTGCCTGTTTGCCAGATGACTTGTATCTTCTTGCGGATGAGCAGGTCGAGGTTGTTGCCGATGCACTCGTTGATGGTGCGCGCACCCAGACTGCCGCCCACCACAAGCAGCGTTTTAATATTGTTGCCCTGGCTCAGATTGAAGAACTTGAAGGCCTCGGTCAGATTCGGCTTGATGTCTTGCAAATCCTGGCGCACAGGGTTGCCGGTGAGCACAATTTTCTCTTTCGGGAAGAACCGTTCCATACCCTCGTAGGCCACGCAGATGCGCTTGGCGCGTTTTGCCAGCAGTTTGTTGGTCAGGCCGGCGTAGCTGTTCTGTTCCTGAATCAGTGTTGGCACGCCCATACGCTGAGCCGTTCGCAACAGCGGGCCGCTTGCGTAGCCGCCCACGCCCACCACGGCGTTCGGCTTGAACTCGCGGATGATGCTGCGGCACTTGAAAAGGCTCACAAACAGTTTCGGCAGAAACATCAGGTTTTTGCCAATGGAGCCACGCTGCAGGCCGGCAATGGGCAGGCCCACAATCTTGAATCCGGCAGCCGGAACCTTTTCCATTTCCATACGGTTGTGCGCGCCCACAAACAGAATCTCTGCCGACGGATCGCGCCGCTTGATGGCTCTCGCTATCGAGATGGCCGGGAAGATGTGTCCGCCCGTTCCGCCACCGCTAATTATGTAGCGTTTCTTTTCCATATTATTGGTTTTCAGTTGTGTTTATATCGTTTTTCTGATTATCAACAGTTGCGGGCTCCGCTGCAAGGTCGCCGCCTTCGGCATAGCGGCTCACGTTCAGTATCACCCCAATGGCAATGCTTGTGAACACCACCGACGTTCCGCCCATACTCACAAGCGGCAGCGTCTGTCCCGTCACGGGGAAGATGTTTACCGCCACGCCCATATTCACAAGTGCCTGAATAACAAGGCTTATTCCCAACCCGATGCACAGGAATGTTCCGAAGGCGCTCCGGCTTCGTCGCACTATCACCCTGATGCGGTAGAGCAGAGCCAGATAGAAGGCCAGAACGGTTGTCCCGCCAAGGATGCCATACTCTTCCACAATGATGGCGTAGATGAAGTCGGAATAGGGGTGGGGCAGGAAGTTGCGCTGAGTGCTGTTGCCCGGGCCTTGCCCCATAATGCCGCCGTGGACGATGGCCATCTTCGAGTGGTCGGCCTGGAAATCGTGCTCGGCGTCGTTGTGCTCGCCAATGCCCACAAAGCTCTCAACGCGGCCCAGCCACGTGCCCACACGGCCAATCTCGCGAATCTGCGGCACCGCATAGGCCAGCAGCAGTCCAAAGGCCAGTGCCACCGCAATGCCGCCCACCAATTTTGCAATCAGCTTCCAATCAATTCCGCCGATGAGCATCAGCACGCAGCAGATGAAAAACAGCATTGCCGCTGTTGAGAAGTTGGCCGGGAAGATGAGCAGGCAGATGCCGCCGGCCCATTTCACTATCGGCCAGAAGGCGGCTTTCGGGTCGCTGATGCGGTCCTGGTTTTGGCTAAGTATCGATGCAATGAAGATGATGATTGTGATTTTTGCCAAATCGGAGGTCTGGAACTGAACGCCCATAATCGATACCCAACGTGAGGCCGAGTTAAGACTCACACCTCGCAACAGGGTGAAAATCAGCAGTCCTGCACTTAGGTAAACAAGCGGTTTGGCAAATCGCAGAAGCACCCTGAAATTGATTTTGTGGAACAAAAAGATGATACCGATGCCCACCAGCAGGAAACTGCCGTGACGCATAAGATAGAAGAATGTGTTGCCGCCCATCTTCTTGTAAGCCAATGTGCCGGTGGCGCTATACACCGTCAGCATCGACACAATCGACAGCAGAAACACAACTATCCAGATTGTGGTGTCACCTTTGAAATATTTCAGGAACTTCTCTTTCATTCGTTGTTGAACAGGTTTAACAAGTTGAAACGCTTCGCTGTTTAAATCCTAATTCCTAAATCCTAATTCCTAAATCATAAATTCCGTACCGCCGCCTTGAACTGCCGTCCGCGGTCTTCGTAGTTCTCGAACAGGTCGAAACTTGCGCAGCAGGGCGAGAGCAGCACGGCGTCGCCGTCGGTGCCCATATAGTAGGCCGACTTCACGGCTTGTTCCATCGACTGTGTATCAACAATATGCTCAACAATTCCGTCGAAAGCGGCGTGAATCTTCGAGTTATCGACGCCAAGGCAGATGATGGCCTTAACTTTCTGTTTCACAAGCGGAATCAGAGTTGAGTAGTCGTTGCCCTTGTCGGTGCCGCCCACAATCCAGATGGTGGGGCGCTTCATACTCTCGAGTGCGTACCAGGCGCTGTTCACGTTGGTGGCCTTCGAGTCGTTGATGAACTCAATCTGATGCACCTTCAGCACGGGCTCAAGGCGGTGCTCAACGCCCTTGAAACTTGTCAGGCACTCGCGAATGGTTTCTTTTCTGATGTTCAGCACGTTGGCGGCCACTGCTGCGGCCATCGAGTTGTAGGTGTTGTGCTTTCCGCTCAATGATAAGTCGTTGATATTCATAGTGAAGTCGTTTATGGTATTAAGATGAATGTTAAAAGTTTGTCCGTTGTCGGTAAGGTCGGCGCCGCAAGCCACGCTGTGCTCAATGCTGAACGGCACCCAGTTGGTTTCGGGCGTCAGAGTGGCAATTTTTTCGAGCGTTGCGGGGTCGTCGTCGCAGTAGATGAAGTAGCCGTTCTTATCCATATTTTGGATGATGCGGAACTTCGAGTTCAGATAGTTCTCGAACTTGTACTCGTAGCGGTCCAGGTGGTCGGGTGTGACGTTCATCAAGATTGCCACATCGGCTTTGAACTTGTACATATTGTCGAGTTGGAAACTGCTCAATTCCAGCACGTAATAGTCGAAATTGCAGTCGGCCACCTGCCAGGCGAAACTCTTGCCCACGTTGCCGCCAAGGCCCACGTTCAGGCCCGCGCGCTTCAGAATCTCGTAGGTCAAGAGCGTGGTGGTGGTCTTGCCGTTGCTGCCCGTGATGCAAATCATTTTTGCATTGGTGTAGCGTGCGGCGAACTCTATCTCGCTCACAATCGGAATGTTATGCTCGTGCAGAGCCTTCACCACGGGCGCCTTCTCGGGTATGCCAGGGCTTTTCATCACTTCGGCCGCCGTCAGAATCTTTTCCAGCGTGTGGTGGCCTTCTTCCCATTCAATGTTGTGCTCGTCGAGCACGGCCTTGTATTTGTCGGCAATCTTTCCATAGTCCGACACAAAAACCGCGTAGCCCTTCTTCTGCGCCAGCAAGGCGGTTCCCACGCCGCTCTCGCCCGCACCCAGCACAACCATCAGTTTCTTGTTCTCGTTCATTATCTGATTTTAAGTGTGATAATTGTCAATGCCGCAAGTATGATTGTCACAATCCAGAAACGCAGCGTAATCATATTCTCGTGAAGTGCGCCTTCGGGTTTGGTTATCAGGTACTTGAAGTTTTCTTGAAGTTGCGACGGCAGCACGCGGAAGTGGTCGTGAAGCGGCGCGCGTTTGAACACACGCAGTTTCAGCCCGCGCTTGTTGCCGTATTTGGCGTAGTTGGTCTGCAGCATCACCGACACCACTTCGAGCAGGAAAATTCCGCAGAGTATCGGCAGCAGCAGTTCCTTGTGAATGATGATGGCCGTTACGGCGATGATTCCGCCGATGGCCAGGCTGCCCGTGTCGCCCATAAACACTTTGGCAGGATAGGCGTTGTGCCACAGGAACCCGATGAGCGCGCCCACAAAAGCGCACAGGTAAACCAGCATCTCTTCGGTGCCAGGAATGTACATCACGTTCAGGTACGAAGCGAATTGTATGTGGCCCGACACGTAGGCCAGAATGCCCAGCGCCGTGCCGATGATGGCCGAGTTGCCAGCGCACATTCCGTCCATTCCGTCGTTCAGGTTGGCGCCGTTCGACACGGCCGCAATCACAAACGTCGTCACAATGATGAACAGAATCCAGCCGCAGGCGCGTTTGGCCTTGCCGTTCTTGAGCCAGGCAAACGCCTCGTAATAGTCAAGGTTGTTGTTCTTCACAAACGGCACCGTGGTCACGGTCGATTTGCGGGCCTCGCTCTTCTCGTACACCACCTTGTCGTTCACAATCTTTTCGGTAACGGTCTCGCACACAACGGCTTGCGGACTTTGCCACAGGGCGATGCCAACCGCGCAGCCAAGCACCGTCTGCCCGATTAGTTTGTGCAGCGGTTTCATACCGTCTTTGTTGCCGCCAAGTTTGATTTTATCGTCGATGAAGCCCAGAGTGCCGAACCACAAAGCGGTAATAATCAGCAGAATAACGTAGATGTTGTCGAGTTGGCAGAGCAGCAGCGACGGAATCACAATGGCCGCCACAATCACCACGCCGCCCATCGACGGAACGCCTTTTTTCTGCACGCCGTAGGGGTCGGTTTCGGCGTCGCGGGCAGCCTCAATGTGCTTGCGGCTCTTCATAAAGTCGATAAACTTTCGGCCCATCCACATCGAGAAAAGCAGCGAAATCACCAGCGCCAGAATCGCGCGGAACGACACGTAGTGGAACATTCCCGCGCCAGGGAAATCGAACGATTGCAGATATTCAAAAAAGTAGTACAGCATCTTTATTCCTCGTCAAAAATTTGTTTAATCACCTCGCGGTCGTCAAAATGGTGCTTCACGCCGTTCACTTCCTGATAGGTCTCGTGGCCCTTGCCAGCCACCAGCACCACATCGCCCGTCTGCGCCAGCATACACGCCGTGCGGATGGCCTCGGTGCGGTCGGTTATGCACAGAACGCGCTGTGCGTAAGCGGGTTGCACGCCAGCCTTCATATCGGCAATGATGTCTTCGGGGCGCTCGTTGCGCGGATTGTCCGACGTCAGTATCACCTTGTCGCTCAACTCGGTGGCAATGGCCGCCATAATCGGGCGCTTGGTTTTGTCGCGGTTGCCGCCAGCGCCCGTCACGGTTATAATCTGATGGTTGCCGTCGGTAACATTTTTTATCGTATTCAGCACATTTTCAATAGCATCGGGCGTGTGAGCGTAGTCCACAATGGCCGTTTTGCCGCTTTTCGAGCGTAGGCATTGGAACCGTCCGTCAACCGAGCCGAGTTTGCTCAAAACGGTCAGCACTTCGGTCTTGTCGAAGCCCAGAAGAACCGAAGCCGAGTAAACCGCCAGCAGGTTGTAGGCGTTGAATCGGCCCACAAAACTTGTCCAAACCTCAACGCCGTCAATCTCGAGTTGCATTCCTTCGAAACTCGATTCCAGCACTTTGGCGCGGAAATCGGCCATTTTCTGAAGCGCGTAGGTGTGCTTGCTTGCGGCGCAGTTCTGCAGCATAAACAGGCCGTTGCGGTCGTCGGCGTTCACAAGCGCGAAGGCGTCGGCGCCAAGCCCGTCGAAGAACATTTTCTTCGCGTCGCGGTAGTCGGCAAAGGTCTTGTGATAGTCCAGATGGTCTTGCGTCAGGTTCGAGAAGATGGCGCCCGCAAACTTCAGCCCTGCAATGCGATGCTGATGTGCGGCGTGCGAACTCACTTCCATAAAGCAGTAGTCGCAGCCAATCTCGACCATTTCGGCCAGCAGGCGGTGCAGTTGCAGCGGGTCGGGCGTTGTCTGTGTGGCCTCAACCTCGCGTGTGCCCACAATGTTGCGCACCGTCGAGAGCAGGCCAGCCTTATAGCCCAGTTGCGTTGCCATTCGGTGCAGCAGAGTCACGGTTGTGGTCTTGCCGTTGGTGCCAGTGATGCCCACCAGTTTCAGGTTTTCCGACGGCCGTCCGTACCAGTTCGAAGCCAGTTGCCCGAGCGCGATTGCCGAGTTCTCGACAATCACAAAAAGCACGCTTTTCGGTTGGTTTTCAGGCGCTTCCTCGCACACCACAACCGATGCGCCAGCCTCAACCACCTGCCCAATAAATTGGTGCCCGTCGATGTTCACGCCGCGCACGGCAATGAACAGACTGTTTTTCTGCACTTTGCGCGAGTCGGCGGCAATGTCCGAAATGGTGACGTTCTTGTCGCCAATCCACTGCTTAACCTTTATATCTTCAAATAACTTATTGAGTTCCATTATGATAGAGTTAAAATTATCTTATCGCCTTTTCTGAAAACATCGCCAGCCCGCAACGATTGTTGCGTCACCATTCCGCGCCCCACAATCGACACCGACATTCCCGCGTTCTCAAGAATGAAGATGGCGTCTTTTGCACCCATTCCAATCACGTAAGGCACTGTGTTTTGGGTAATTGTGCGGCTCGAAATCTTTATCGTCGAATCGGTTTTGTTGGTGCTCACCCATTCCGATTTGCTGCCAGCAAACTCAAACGGCACGTCGAGTTTGTCAATCACATATTTCGTCTCGATGTAGTAACCGCTCTTCGACACAGGCACGCGGTCTTTGGCTTCGGCCAACGGAATCATCTGCTTGTCTTTGTGCAGATTAAGTTGGGTTGAGTAAACCTTGTCGGCAATTTCCTTGAACACAGGACCAGCCGCCCAGTTGCCCGTGTAAACGCCGCTTGTCGGGGCGTTCACAACCACAATGCACGAGTATTTCGGGTCGTCGGCGGGAAAATATCCGCAGAACGAAGCCTGATAAGCCACGCGGCCCTGATAGCGGTAGGTTCCGTTCTGGTTCAACTGCGCCGTACCAGTCTTTCCTGCGATTTTGTAGTTCGAGTTGCGCATATTCTTCGCCGTGCCGTTCTCAACCACGCCGCAGAGCATCTCTTGCGCCTTGCGGATGGTCTCGCGTGAGCAGATTGACGGATTGATGACTTCTGTCGGGATTGTGCGCACCGTTTGTCCGTGATTCACAATCTTTTTCACAAACCTCGGACGCATCATCTTGCCGTTGTTGGCCACCGCGTTGTAGAACGTCAGAATGTTCAGCGGTGTGAACTCGGTCTCGTAGCCGTAGGCCATCTGCGCCAGCGACACACCCGACCACAGTTTGTCCGTCGGGTCTTTCACGTAGCCGTCGCGGCCGCCCTGGATGTCGAGTTCCAGCGGTGCCGTCAGCGACATATTGCGCAGGCGGTTCACGAATTTCATCGGGTCTTTGCCGTAACTTTCGGTTATTAGTTTGGCCACGCCGATGTTCGACGACACTTCAAATACGTGTTTTACAGATATTTTTCCGTGTCCCTCTTTTTTCGTGTCCGAGATGGTCAGGTCGTAAACCTTCCACTTGCCGTTGCCCGTGTCCACCGAGTCGTCAAGGTCGAAGTAGCCGTCCTCGAGCCCTGCCATCAGCGACGGCAGTTTCATTGTCGAGCCTGGCTCTGTGCGCGTTCCCACGGCGTAGTTGTACGATTCCATATACTTGCCCGAAACGTCGTCTTTTGTCAGATTTACAATGGCCTTGATGTCGCCCGTGGCCACTTCCATCAGGATGGCTGTGCCGTATTTGGCGCCGTGCTTCTTCAACTGGTTCTCAAGCGCGCTGTGAGCCACGTCCTGAATGTTTATATCGATGGTCGTGATTACATCGTAGCCGTCCTTCGGGTCCACCTGCTCATCGTCGTTGATTGGTACGTAGTAGCCGCCAGGAATGCGCTGTCCGATGAAGTATCCCTTCTCGCCCGACAGTTCCTTGTCGTAGGCACCTTCAATGCCAACCTTCACGCCTCCAAGTCCCTCATAACCAATGGTTCTTGCGGCAAGCGATTGGAACGGACGCACTCGCATGTTCTCCTTTTTATATATGACACCGCCCTTGAATTGTCCCAGACGGAACAACGGAAATGTCTTTAACTCTTTGAGTTGCACAAAGTTGACGCGCTTGCGAATCAGATAGTAGCGGTCGCCGCGGTTGCGTGCGGCCACAAGTGCGTTTTTGTATTCAAGTTCGCTGCGGTCGCGGAAGAGGCGTGAAAGCCGCAGTGCAAGTGAGTCAACATTTTTGGCAAACACATCGCTGTTCACCGCTTTGGTGTCGAGCCGAACCTCGTAATATGGCACCGATGTCGCCAGAAGGCTCTGTCCGTCGGCAGCGCAGATGTCGCCGCGGTTAGGCTCAATGGCAATCTCCTTCTGCGACTCGTTGATTCGGCTTATCCATTTGTCGTGCTGGAAAATGTCGAGCCAGGCAATGCGTCCGAGCACACCAACAGCAAACAGCGCGGTGAACAGGTACACCACCCCGAATCGCTTCTCAATGCCGTCTTTAATGTTCTTCACTGCCATTTATCTATCAACTATTATCTGTTGTGGGGGAGTCACTGCTTCCTCAAGTCCCAAATTGTATTGCTTCACAAGGTTCAAAACCTCCGATTGCTTGCTTTTCGTCATCAGGTCCGATGCGCGGGTTATCGACTCGGCGCGCATCTCATGTAGTTCTTTTTCAATCTTTTGAGTCTCGCGCAAAACCTTTTCGGCGTAAAAGTGGATTGATATGTAAATAACTCCCAGCAGAGCCAGATAGCCGATGAACGGCAACTGTTTCAGAAAGCCCTCGCCTCCCAGAAAGTTTCCGCTCATAAAGCCCTTAATCGATATTTTGCTCTCCTGTTTTGCCATTTTTCAAAGTTTTTCAGCGATTCTCAATTTCGCGCTGCGTGAGCGGCTGTTCTCGTCAAGTTCCTGATTGTCAGGAATTATAACCTTGTGGTTTTCCATCTTGAAAGGCACATTCACGTTGCCGTACAGGTCTTTTTCAGCCTGACCGTCGAACTTGCCGTTCTTCATATAGTTCTTCACCAGTCGGTCCTCAAGCGAGTGGTAGGTGATTATCACCAGTTTGCCGCCAGGTTTAATCACATCGGCTGTCTGCTCGAGCATCTCGCGCAATGCGTCCATCTCGTGGTTCACCTCAATGCGCAGCGCCTGAAACACCTTTGCCAGGAATTTTGTGGCCGCTTTTTGCGGTGTCGCTTGCGCGATGGCTTCCTTCAGTTGCCCTACAGTCTTTATTTTCTGCTGTTTGCGATAGCCGTCAATCAGCCAGGCCACGCGGCCCGCGTTGTCAAGTTCGCCGTACATTCTGAAAATCGATGCCAGTTGGTCAACCGAGTAGTTGTTCACAATGTCCTGTGCCGAGAAGTCGGCCTGCTGGTTCATCCGCATATCGAGCGGGCTGTCAAATCGGAACGAGAAACCGCGCGTCTCGCTGTCGAAGTGGTGGCCCGAAACGCCAAGGTCGGCCAGAATGCCGTCAACCTGCGGCGCGCCTTCAAAGCGCAAGTAGTTGCTCAAGTATTTGAAATTGCCGTGAACCAGCGTCAGGCGGTTGTCATCGGGGCGGTTGGCAAGGGCTTCGGCGTCCTGGTCGAAAGCAATCAGCCGCCCGTCGGCACCCAGCCGCGACAGAATCTCGCGCGAGTGTCCGCCGCCGCCAAACGTGCAGTCAACATAAATGCCTTTCGGATTGATTTTCAGTCCGTCAACGCTCTCTTGCAGCAAGACTGGTGTGTGATATGCTTCCATTATTCCCCCGCATTTGACGTGCCCTTCATAATCTTTTCGGCCAAGGCGGCAAACTCATTCTCGTCTTCCGCCATAGCATCGTATCGGCTGTCAGCCCAAAGTTCAATCTTCGTATCCTGTCCCGACAGCACAATGTCCTTGTCGATGCCCACTTCGTCGAGCAGACGCTTCGGAAGCAGCAGGCGGCCGTTGTTATCGAGTTCGATTTCGGCCGTTCCGCGGTAGAATCCGCGCAGGAATCGGTTGTGCTCCTTGTTGAACGGGTTGATTTGGCTGCGGATGATTTCGTTCTGCCTTTCCCATTCGGCAGATGTGTACATCACCAAGCATTGTTCAAACAAATCTTTCTTGATAACAAAGCAGTTACCGCTTGCATCGAGTTGTTTTTTCAACCCTGCAGGGAACAAGATTCGGCCTTTTGCATCGACCTTGCAACGGTAATCGCCAATAAAATTTGCCATCTCAAACGTTTGAACATCGCAAAATAAGTTGAAAATTCCCACTTCGATACACTTTTGCCCACTTTTTTACACCATTGTTGATAACTTCCCATTTTCGGGGGTGATTGTTAATTTCTTGATGACGAACGGAAAATAACAAAAAACGGTCGGCATCGTTTTAGTCCGATACCGACCGTTTTAAATTGATTTTCAGATTAATCTAATCCTCAACAACAACACTTTCCAACTTATCGCCCTTAAAAAACTTCTCCTCCCGAATGCTGATTAGTCGCAACTCGGCATAGCGGATATACTCGGCGTTTGATTTACTGCGCGGCCAGGCGGCCACTTTCTCCAGCCATAGTTTCTCCTGCTCAAGGTCGTTAAGACTGTTGTAGGTTGTGGCAATTTCGAACTGCGCTTCTATCGACGGCTCGTATTCAAGGCTCTTTTTCAGCATTTTAATGCTGTTCTTTTGGCAAATCGCCCATTTGGCTGAATCTTTCCGATAATCGTGGTGGTAACTGCCGTAGAATTTCGCACGATAACGGTAAATCTCCGCCATCGACGCTGAATCGGCTTGACAAAGATCGAAGGCTATCTGGGTATAATCGAGCACCTCATCGCGGTACTTCACGCTGCTTGCCGACACCCGCGCCAGAGCCTTCACAACGGGCAGGCTCGTAAAATACGACCCCTCGGCGGCCATCAGCAAATACTCATGGGCGCGCTCGGGAATGCTGCAGCACTCGTATGTGCGGCCAATGTAGAAGAGCAAAGCAGGATTCTGGTCGCCGTTGCGGAAGGCATCCAAGAAAAGGTCGAGAGCGGGATAATAATCCTTCTTTATAAAAAGTGCCCGTCCCAACTGTTTGTTTACCAATTGGTTGGTTGAGTCGATGGTACGATACAGATTGCAGTAGGCAATGGCGCTGTCGGCTTGCTGATTGCCGTTGAAATATGTGGCAATATCGGTGATAACAGCAGCGTCGAGCGGATTGATGCCGATAATTTGCCGTGCGCACTCAATGCGAAGCGAGTCGTCGGCCGACATCTTTTGAAGGCAGTTGTAGCGCAGTTTCAGCGGCTGATAGGTGAGAGTGTCGGCCAGCAGAGTGTCGGTCAGGGCAAGGCATTGGTTGAACTGCCCGCGACGGAAATTTGTCTGCGCGAGTTTGTAGAGCACCGTGTCGTTGAACACCAGCCGTCGCGCCTGCTCGTAGAAAAGCAGCGAGTTGTGAGTGTCGTTCATCAGTTGGCACGAATCGCCACGGGCCACAATGGCTGTAGCCTCGGCGGTGAGCGGCTCAAAGCGCGTTTGGGCTGCGGCCGTCGCCGTCAGCGTGAGCGCAAGAAGAATGGTCATTAGTGGTTTCATAATGTTAAGAGTTTAGTGTTTTAAAAAGGCCCGCTTGCGCGAGCCTTGGCATTATGCAAAACGCTGTTATATAGTTGGTTAGTTGTTGGGCTTCTAGTCAAGTTGGAAATTGATTGGAACGGTAAAAGACACTTTTACATTTTGTCCGCGCTGCCTTCCAGGTTTCCATTGCGGAAGCGATTTCACAACATCCATTGCCGCCTCATCGAGTAATGGGTCGACTCCTCTGGCCAACTTCACATCTTCAACATTACCATCCTTGTTTATCACAAACTGAACGAAAACCTTGCCTTTAATTTTCTTCTCTTTGGCTTCTGCAGGGTATTTAACGTTTTCGGCAATGAATTTGCGCAGTTCCAAATCTCCTCCAGGAAATTCGGGCATTTCTTCAACTAACATAAAGACTTGATCGTTATCAAAATCCTTTTCGCTTTCTTCAATTAATTCTTCTACAACAATATCATCAGGAACCCGCATCTTTTCCAACTCTTCATCAGATACAGGTCTGACTGTTCCGTCAGGACTCATAGAAGTAACGGTCATTTCGCCAGTTGCATCTTCATAATTGAAAACCAACATATCTTCTTTCACTTCTCCACCCATCAATTCAAGAATCTGATTGTATTGGTCGGCGGGCATTTTTTCCAAATTCTGCAAATCAGGATTTTTTGTAATTTCGCCTTCGGTTTTTGAGCAGTTGGCGAAAGCAATTGCAGCGAAAGCCGCAATCGGCAGGACATACAGCGCCTTGGCCATTGTCCAGCCTGACGATTTTTTACGTGACATCATAGTTATTCGATATTTAAGTTTACTGTGATTGAAGCTGTTGGCGATTGAATACCACTTCCCGCCAGCAGCTTTCTTAATTAATAGAATTTGATATTGTTTTGCATTAATGCCTGAATCAAGAACGGCCTTGTCGGCCTCGTACTCGTGGACAGCGCACAACTCGCGGCGCAGCAGCCACATTGCAGGATTGAACCACTGAAGGCAGCAGAGCACGTCGCATACAAGCACATCGATTGAGTGGCGGCAGCGGATATGCGCCTGCTCGTGAGTGAGAATCTCCTGAAGGTTCTCGTCGTGGTCTTTCCTATTGATAATGATATATTTAATCCAACTGAATGGTGCCTGCTCATCGTCGGTTATGACCAGCACAGTGCCATCGGGCAGAGTCTGTCGCTCGCCACGGCGGATGATGCGCAGCACTCCCATAATTGATATAATCATACGCAGAAGGCATATGCCGATGCCCGTATAGAAGACCGCCACAGCCAGCACTCGCCAGTCGAACGTTTGGCTCGGGGCGCCGCCGCCAACAATCACCTCCTGAAGCATAACCACCGATTGGGCGATTGTGTGGCCGCCCGCAGCGCTGCTTGTCGAGTTGAGAGTGATGTGCCACAAAGGCAGCGCGAACGACAGGCCGATTGAGCCTAAAATCAAGTAGCGGTTGGCGCGGTGAAGAGTCTCGCGGCTCATCAACGATTTGAACATCAAGTAGAAAGCAATCAGAAACACCGACACTTTCAGGCTGTAAACAATGGCATCCATAGCGTTACTGTTTTTCGATTTGACTGATTAATTCTTTAAGTTCATCGACTGAAATATCCTCCTCGCTCACCAGTGCCGAAACGGCGCTGCGGTACGAGTTATGGAAATATTTGCCGATGATTCCGCGCAGCGTCTGCTTGCCGAACTCGTCGCGGCTGACCGCTGCAAAATACTGATACGTGGGCCCGTACGATTTGTGGTCGACATAACCTTTGCTCTCGAGCGCGCGCACCATTGTAGATATGGTGTTGAAGTGTGGTTTCGGGTCGGGGTAGCACTCCACCAGGTCGCGCACAAACATCGGCCCGTGCTCCCAAAACAGGTTCATCACTTCTTCTTCCTTCTTCGTAATCTTCTCCATAACAGACGATTTAATTTCGATACCGCTAAAGTAACTAAAATTTTATTACGTGCAACTATTTTTTTTAGTTAAGCGAAAGTTTTTTTTAGTGGAAGGCGGAAATAAACTTCAAACTCACACTAAAAGTTTTTTCGTTTGCGTTTAATGTTTATATTCGAATTTGGATTTGAGAGATTTGTGAACACAACTTATATTACTATATATCGCTAAAAAACAAATAATTATGAACCAGAACTTATACTGCGTGATAATGGCTGGCGGAGCGGGAACACGCTTTTGGCCAGTGAGCCGTTCATCGTACCCGAAGCAATTCATTGATATATTGGGAATTGGCAAATCGTTGCTGCAACTCACTTTCGAGCGTTTCACAAAGATTGTGCCGCCGCAGAACGTCTTCATTGTCACGAGTGCCGAATATAAAGATTTGACACTCAAACAACTGCCGCAGATTAGCGCATCGCAGATTCTGCTTGAGCCTGCACGCCGCAACACCGCACCTTGCATTGCTTACGCCAACTTCCGCATTCAGCAGATGAACCCCGACGCCTGCATTGTTGTGGCGCCATCGGACCATCTGATTCTGAACGACGAGATGTTCATCGAAACCATCAAAAACGGTTTCGATTTTGTGGCCAACAACGATAATCTGCTCACTCTCGGCATTCAGCCCACCCGCCCCGACACGGGCTACGGCTACATTCAGTTCGACGAGGCAATCAACTTCAACAACATTGCCGACCTGAAGCGCGTGAAAGCCTTTACCGAGAAGCCGAATCTTGAATTTGCGAAATTCTTTGTTGAAAGTGGCGAATTCTATTGGAATTCAGGCATTTTCCTTTGGTCGCTGAAATCGATTCAGGCAGCCTTCAAGAAACATCTGGCAGAGGTTTACAATCTGTTCAACAGCAAGTCGGAACTGTTCAACACTGACGATGAGGAAGATGCCATCGGCCAAATTTATCCTGTCTGCCCGAACATTTCTATCGACTACGGTGTGATGGAAAAGGCTGACAATGTGGCTGTTCTTGGCTCGCACTTCGGTTGGTCCGATTTGGGAACGTGGACATCGCTCTACGAGAACCGCCCCAAAAAC
>JAEEGJ010009167.1_pt1 | contig 26721 bp, 18 predicted proteins | sample 8958761 | NCBI WGS metagenome assembly JAEEGJ01 (sample SAMN16246546, study PRJNA631951) | gut metagenome | biome: gut microbiome; feature: rumen; material: RS-attached | host: Bos | place: Iran: Karaj | collected 2018-10 | reverse complement strand
GGAAGACTACATTGATTACTACAACAACGAAAGAATTCAGGTCAAACTTAAAGGACTGACTCCTTGCCAGGCAAGGAATCAGTCCTTATACTCGTTTTAAATCGTCCAACTTTAAGGGTTCACTTCATTAAGACAGCCTCTTCTGTTCGTTGATTACTTTCTGACGTATGCCTGAATAGCCTTGTTTACGAATTCGGCTGTTCCTGCTCCGCCGGCCTTGTCGATGTTCTCGGTAAATTCATTACCGTCGACATAACCCTGGCCAAGTCCTGCGAGGATCTCATCAGTGCATGTGTAGAAGTTTGCCGTGATGAAGTCCTTGAGGCTCTGAACAAGTTCAAGTGCTGCATCGGAAGACGGATCGCCATTCCTGATCTCACCGAACTTTGCGAAGATCTCCATGAAGTCGCTCATGACTTTCTTTGTATCGTTATCGGATCTTTTCGAAAGTCTCTTTGCATATTCCTTATAAGCTTCAGTAGAACCCCACTGTTCCTTGGCTTCCTTTGAGTACTTTTCGATGATTGTAGTATCGAAAGCTGTAAAGTCCATATGGTCTGCTCCTTTCCTTTTTAAACTTTTGGCAAAGGATATTAAGTTCTCGAGATGTTCTTTTTTGAGCTCCAACAGTTTTATCTGCTGATCTAATGCTTTGTTTTTGTTGTAGTCGGAGCTGTTGATTATGATCTTTATCTCCTTAAGCGGAAACTCCAGTTCCTTGAAAAGCAGTATCTGCTGCAACCTCTCCATATCAGCATCGTTGTACAACCTGTATCCTGACTCCGAATAATTTGCCGGCTTAAGAAGTCCGATCTTGTCGTAGTACTGCAACGTTCTGATGCTGACTCCGGTAAGTTTGCTTACTTCATGTACTGTCATCATTGGCGTTTCCTCCTTTGCTTGTGACTATACCATAAACTATGACGTAACGTCAGAGTCAACACCTTTTTCAAAATGTTTTTCGGAGGCCCTGATAAGTCCGTTTAATAACGTCATTGATGAATATAATTAAGATGACAAAGAATATATGGGGAGCAGATAATGTTTGCATTTGAAGATATAACGAATATTACAGGCGGCAACATGCTCGTGCCTGTTCTCATAGTTATCCTGGCAATAGTGATCATTGCGTTGGCAGTCATGGCTATAAAGTTCAAGAGCCAGCAGCGCAGGCTGATGCGCGAAGAGGAGATGGCCAGGGAAGTTGCCAGGAGACGAAGGATAAGGATATCCGACAAAACAGAAGTCTTCGAGCGCGATAACTACACGTGTCAGATATGCGGTATCTCAAAAGACTATTTGGACAGCCTGTGTTTCGGTTTAGGTGACTATCTCCTTTTGGAGGCAGACCATATCCGGTCAGTTTCTCAGGGCGGTACGGGCAGAGATGTCGATAATCTCCAGTGTCTCTGCTGGCGCTGCAACCGCAAAAAAGGCGGCAATAAGACCAATGAGCAGGTCAGACGTCTGATTGACTACGGAATAGACTATCTTCAGCCTGAGGAATAGGCTTAACAGATTGACTTAGTAGGTTAATGTTGATAGAATTCGGGCATCAATTAATTAAGGGGTAACACATGTCTTTCTACAGACTGACAAAAACAGACAGATTAGAGTGTTGTTGTTACTGTTTATGCGCGGGTGAAGTCTTCAGGGCGTCCGTATAACAGTTGCCCTTATGTAAATCAAAAGATATCAGATAAAAATTCACCCGAAGTTATGTGAAAGACTTCGGGTTTTTTGTTATTTTATTATTGAGTAATGCGAATTTGGAAAGAGGTTACTTATGACTAAGCAGATCAATCACGAAGAGATCGGACAGATCGTTCAGAATATTCTGGAAGACTATAACGGCGGCAAGAATATTGATGCCATTAAGCTTTTCAGCAATCCCGACAAGGAAGAGGTAAGAGAGCTGATCGAGCATTTCTTCAGGATAGTATATCCGGGATATTTCCGTGACCGCACATACAAGATCTATAATCCGAAGAGCAGCTTTGCTGTTACTATCGAAGATGTTTTCTATCACCTGAAAAAGCAGGTTTACAGAGCTCTCGATTATACGCAGAGCGACGATAAACTGACTGATGACGAGCGTGAGCAGGAGAGCTACAGAATCACTGTTGAGTTCTTCAAGAAGATTCCCATGATCAGGGAATATATTGAGACAGACCTCATGGCTACGCTTGACGGCGATCCCGCTGCGGCTAACTTCGATGAGGTCATTCTCGCATACCCCGGACTCATGGCCATCACTGTTTACCGCATCGCACACGAGCTCTATCTGCTCAAGGTTCCGATCCTTCCTCGTCTCATGACAGAATATGCTCACTCTGAGACGGGAATCGATATCCACCCCGGTGCCACTATCGACAAGTATTTCTTTATCGACCACGGTACGGGTATCGTTGTCGGTGAGACATCCATCATCGGCAAGAACGTTAAGATCTATCAGGGTGTTACGATCGGCGCTCTGTCTACCAGAGGAGGACAGAAGCTATCAGGCAAGAAGCGTCATCCTACGATATGTGATAACGTTACGATCTATGCCAATGCATCCATCCTTGGCGGTAATACCGTTATCGGTGAGAATACCGTTATCGGCGGCAACTCCTTCATTACTTCATCAGTTGAACCGAATTCGAAGGTCAGTATGAAGAACCTTGAAGTAGACTTCAGAACAGCCGGAAACAAGATCCAGAGCGAAGAGGTCAAGCAGGGTGATGAGTGGTATTACATCATCTGACGGGTACCCGGAAACACTAAGAAAATAAGCATTATGGAACGGTAATTCTCACAAATCGGGAATTATCGTTTCTTTTTTCACTCTCGCAAATCACGCCCTTTGATTATAAAATATGTTGTGTAGTTATGCAGACGCTCTGTGTTTTGTGTAAAAACGGCTGAGAATTCTTGGGGAGATATATGGGTAATAAGAAGCTGTTTCATATAGACGAGCGCTATGTCAGCGTTAACCTGACGCTGAGCATAATTCTGTATGTAATGGTTGTCCCTTTCTGCATATATCTGGCCATAGATAACTACATCAGAGGCAACGTTGTCGTTGCGAGATACGCCATGTTCTGTTCCATAATGACGGCAGTGGCGATCGTTAATTTCTCGATATGCAAATTCGGTAAGAAGAGACGCAGATGGCTTATGCACGTTGCGATAAACATCCAGTGCCTTGTCTTCTGGAGTACGTTTTTCTTCTTCCTTTTTACGGGTGGTACCGAGGGCTCAAGTATCTTCCTGTTCTTCCTGGCCGTTCCGGTGGTTTTCTTTTTCTTTAACCTGGCGTACGGAATATATTTCAACCTTGTTTTCTTCCTGATAATGGTCATCTACATGAACACGCCGTTAAGATATCTCGGATACCAGTTCCCTGAAGTTTACTATTCACGTCTGCCGATGATGTATCTGGCAAATATCGTCATGTGCGCCATTGCCCAATATGAGATCGTAAAGGCAAAGATCAAGCAGGATAACGCTCTCGAAGAAGCTAAGAGAGCGAGTGAGGCTAAAACGGACTTCCTTGCAAATACCAGCCATGAGATCAGAACTCCCATCAATGCCGTTCTCGGCATGAATGAGATGATCATCAGGGAATCAGCAAAAGCCGAGAGAATCCACGATGAGAATCCTGAAGTCTATCACGAAGCGTTCAAGAAGATCAGACAGTACTCCGGAAACGTCGACAGCGCTGGTAATAATCTTCTTGCGATAATCAACGACATCCTCGATTTCACCAAGATCGAGGAAGGCAAGATGGACATCGTAAACGTTAACTATCAGCTGAGCTCGGTTATTAACGATGTCAGCAACATGATCTATTTCAAGGCCAAAGAGAAGAACCTCAAATTCGTAACCGAAGTGAATGAGAATCTTCCGGATAACCTCTACGGCGACGTTGTCCGTGTCAGACAGGTAATCGTAAATATACTGAATAATGCCGTTAAATATACGGATTCAGGCAAGGTTACGTTCAATGTTGACGGCCGCAAGGGTGCTGATACGCCTGACGGAAAGACTACGATGGATCTTGTCATCAATGTTTCTGACACCGGTATCGGTATCAGCGAAGAAAACATCAAGAAACTGTTTAACAAGTTCGAGAGAGTTGATCTCGAGAGAAACAGCACAAAAGAAGGTACCGGTTTAGGTCTGGCCATTACCAAGATGCTTTTGGACATGATGGATGGTGAGATCTCGGTCAAGAGTGAATACGGTGTCGGTTCAACATTTACGGTTGTTATTCCTCAGGTCGTTGTATCAGAGGAGCCCGTCGGTAATTTCAAGGAGAAGTTCGAGAACAGTCTCGGTGAGAAGAAGATCTATCACGAGAGCTTCAGAGCGCCTTCTGCAAAAGTCCTCATCGTTGACGATACAAAGATGAACCTGATAGTTGTAACCGAGTTCCTTAAGGAAACCCAGGTGGCAATTGATACGGCATCCGGCGGCAGAGAAGCCGTGAAGCTTGCCCTTGCGAATAAATACGATGTTATTCTCATGGACCAGAGAATGCCTGTGATGGACGGTGAAGAAACGCTCAGAGCGATCAAGCGTCACAAAAAGGGTCCGAATATCGAAACTCCTATCATATGTCTTACTGCTGATGCGGTTGTCGGTGCCAGGGAACGTTACCTCTCGAAAGGATTCAACGATTACTTAACAAAGCCTATCGACAGTACATATCTTGAGATGATGCTGAAGAAATATATCCCTGAAGAAAAGCTTGAGACGATATCAGAGGAAGAGAAGGCACTTAACCGTGCGGTTGACCAGTCCGCAGATGACGATCACTCGACCATTAAAATTCTCGACAGAAGCGGAATCGTTACTTCGAAGGGTCTTGAGAACTGCGCCCGAGATGAGAGGTTCTACATTTCAATGCTTATCGAATACTCTAAGGGGCACGATGAGAAGATCGCGGACCTGAACAGATTCCTTGAGGAGGGCGATCTCCACAATTACGAGATTCTTATCCATTCGCTTAAGAGTACCTCTGCTACCATCGGTGCAGTGATCCCATCAAAAACTGCTTTGGATCTTGAGAATGCTGCAAAGAACGGCGATTTGGACTTCATCATTGCCAACCACGACAGGTTCATAAGCGAATACAATGCTGTGCTGGAAGCCATCGGAATAGCACTTCCGGCCGAAGACGGCCAGGGAGAATTCGAGATCGGCGAGAACGGCGCCATGGAATTCTCGCCTGATTCTGAATAATGTAAAAGCGACAGCCGCCTCAACATGGGGCGGCTGTCTTACAATAAATAAAACAATCATTGACCAAATTGTAAATTCACGCCTCGGGCTGAACCGCAGTTAAGAAATCTTGATATAATTACGAAATATAAGATCGAATAAAACGGTCGGGAAAGCGGGCGTGGCTTTTCTGGAGCCGTAAAAAGCCATAGACACGGTTATTTACGGCAGATCCGAGGTGTATAAATGTCGAAGCAGGATGAGATTTTTAAGAAAATATCTGAAGCTTTATTGATGGACTATTCCAGCGTTTATTTTGTAAACGCTGTTACAAATGAGTATTTCTGGTATTCCGTAAATCCTGAATTCCACTCGCTGAATATTGAGCAGGGCGGCGATGACTTCTTCAAAAACATTATCCGTGACTGCAAAAAGGTCATATACGAAGAAGACCAGCATATCTTTACAGAGGATATCCAGAAGGATAAGCTTCTTGCCCTGATCCAGAAGGGCAGCACCCAGAGTATTGAGTACCGTCTGATGATAAACGGTGTTCCTACATGGCATGCATTGAGAATGATCCGTGGTCTGGAGACCGATTCCGACTACATTGTTTTCGGTGTTATCAACATCGACAAGGAAGTCCGCCACCGTGAACTTGAACAGGAAATCGCACACCAGAAGGAGATCTATAACCATATCACTTCAAGTCTTGCCGAACAGTACGATACGCTGTACTACATAAACATTGAGAACGGCCAGTATATTGAGATTTCTTCAAATGATGATTATAAGAAGCTGAATGTTCCGGCAACAGGAAACGATTTCTTCGCTGAGAGCCGCAGAAGCATCAAGAAGTTTGTCCATCCGGAAGACCAGGATGCCATAACCAAACTGCACTACAAGGATGCAATGCTCGCGAATCTGAAGCATAGGAATTCTTATTCGGTTGCATACCGTCTTGTTGTAAACGAACAGGTTAAGCACATAAGACTTACTGAGATCATGGCCAGCGATAAGAAACACCTTATCATCTGCGTTGAAAACATTGATGAAGAAGTTAAGGCCAGCATCGAGTTGGAACACGACCAGCAGAGAAGCCTTACATATTCCCAGATAGCAGAGAGCTTAGCTTCTCATTACGACCTGATCTATTATGTTGATGCCCAGACAGATTACTATCTTGAATTTGCCACACATAAGATCTACGGTGAACTCGAGGTTCAGGAACGGGGCGGCGATTTCTTTAGGATTGCAGAAACGAATGCTGACAGAATCATTCATGCCGAAGACCGTGAACGACTGAAGCTTTTCCTCAATAAGGATAATCTCCTGACTCAGCTCGAGAATAACAGCCAGCTCGTTATTGACTATAGAATGATCGTAGGAAATGAGGATCCGCAGTTTACGAGAATGACTGTCAGCTGGTCCTCTGATAAGTCTCATTTCATAATCTGTATCGAGAACCGTGAAGAGTACGTTAAGAGGGAAAATGAACAGCTCCAGGCCCTCAATACGGCTAATGAGATTGCCCGCAGAGACAGTCTCACGGGAACAAGAAATATCACAGCTTATCACGAGTTTGAAAAAGAACTTCAGGCTGAGATCGATGGCCAGACGAATGATGCATTCGGAATTGTTGTATGCGATCTTAATGACCTTAAGATAATTAACGATACACAGGGCCACAAAGCAGGTGACGAGTATATCATGGCTGCCTGCAGACTGATCTGCCGCACATTTGCTCACAGTCCCGTATTCAGAGTCGGCGGTGATGAATTTGCCATAGTTCTCAATCACAGCGATTTTGTTGACCGTGAGAGTCTGATCTCGCTTTTTCAGAAACAGATCGAAGAAAACATCAGGATCGGTTTTGGTCCGATAGTTGCATCAGGAATTGCTGAATTCCAGTTTAACAGTGATAAGACTGTTGAAGATGTATTTAAGCGCGCTGACGGCCGCATGTATGAGAATAAGGCCCATCTCAAGGAAGCTAAACTTGTTCGTGAAACCCGTTCCCTTAAGCAGGCTGCAAACGTCAGAACCATTTCAGATGACAGACGCAAGCTTCTGGATGTCCTGTTCAGATCTTATGAAGTTGTTGCTGACGGTACTTATGTTTATGTATGCGACATGAAGTACGATTTCTCCAAATGGTCGAAGAATGCCATTGATTTGTTCGGCATGCCTTCTGAATACATGTATGGTGCAGGAGATATCTGGGAAGACTTCATCCATCCTGAAGACAGAGAGGCTTACCATAAGGGCATCGATGCCATATTCGCCGGTAATTCAGCCGGACACGACATGCAGTACCGTGCCAAGAAGACAGATGGTGAATACGAAGTCTGTACATGCCGCGGAATTGTTATCAGAGATCTTGCAGGTGAGCCTGATTACTTTGTCGGAACTATCCGTACACATGGAGCGCAGGGACATATTGATGCTTTAACAGGCTTAAGAAACCAGTACGGTTTCTTCGAAGATCTCGAAGCATATATTAAGAGACAGTCTGAGATGTATGTACTGATCATCGGTATCAGTAAATTCTCGGAAGTAAATGAAGTGTACGGATATCATTTCGGTAACCGTGTTCTCCAGCTGTTTTCAAGAAAGATGTTTGATTCCGTAGAAAACAGGGGAATGTGCTACAGACTGGACGGAACGAAGTTCGCCATAATCGTTAACTCATTGATGTTCGATGATATTGAAGATGCATATAACCGTTTCCGCAATTTCTTCCGTGAGAGATTTGAGGTTGATGGAAAGAGAATAATGCTTGAGGTAAACTGCGGTGCCCTCAAGATCGATACGTTCAAATTCGATTCTCAGACAATCTATGCAGGCGTCAATTTCGCATATGTTGAATCAAAATCACGTCACCACGGTGATATGGTTCTGTTCCATAATGATCTTAACGAGAATAACAAGCAGCGCCTCGAGAAACTCCACGCAATCCGTTTGTCTATCACACACGGATACAGAGGATTCTATCTTATGTATCAGCCCGTTGTAGATGCTCAGACTGAAAAACTTATCGGTGCTGAGGCTCTGCTCCGCTGGAAGAACGATACATATGGTACCGTTCCTCCGGATCAGTTTGTTCCCCTTTTGGAATCTGACCCGCTGTTCCCTGAACTCGGTGAATGGATCATAAAGGAAGCTATTGTTACTTCCAAGCAGATACTGAAGAATAATCCGGATTTCATGATGAATATCAATCTCTCATATACGCAGCTTGAGAAAGCTGATTTTGTCGATATGGTATTCCATATTCTTGAAGATATGGATTATCCGCCGGAACACATCTGCTTTGAGGTTACTGAGAGATGCAGACTTCTGGATATCGACCTGCTTAAGAATGTCATTGCCAGCCTTAAGGCCAGAGGCATCAAGATTGCTCTGGACGATTTCGGAACAGGATTCTCATCTGTCGGCATCGTAAGAGAGCTTCCTTTCGACATTATCAAAATTGACCGTGAGTTCGTAAGAAAGATCGAAGTAAATCCCGTCGACAGGGAACTTGTTAAATACATTTCCGGACTTGCTTCGCTCTTTGGCGCGAAGGTATGTGTAGAAGGCATTGAGACAGAAGGCATGAGAGACATACTTCAGGATTTCCATGTCGAGAGTTTCCAGGGTTACTATTACGCTAAACCCCTCATGCCGGAAAATATTATCGAGATGGTAGAAAAAGAGAAATAATCGGTTCTCTTTTAGTATAATGATTTCATGAAGATCAAGACTAAACACATCAGTTACGAAGAGGCTATGAATCTCCCGTCATGGGAGCATAAAAAGCCTAAGAAACCGTCTGCACTGCTCGCAGGCATTGCACGCATATGCCTTAAGGGCGAGCTCAAAAAGGTCGATTTCTCATGTGAGAAGATCGATATGGAAAAAGCAGGGGACGGTCCGTGGCTGATCCTCATGAATCACTGCAGTTTCACTGATCTCTCCATCGCTTTTGAAGTGTTGAAGGACCGCCGTTTCAGCATCGTCTGCACATCGGATGCTTTGGTCGGCAAGGAAGGTCTGATGAGATCATTAGGCTGCATTCCCACTCGTAAATTCGTATCAGACATGTCGCTCATCTCTGACATGGAATATGCGCTTACGAAGAATAATGCGAGTGTTCTGATGTACCCTGAGGCTGGTTATTCTCTGGATGGTACGGGCACAAAGATTCCTAAGCGAATCGGAATCCTGCTCAAGAAGCTTAAGCACCCGGTTGTCATGATCACTACTTTCGGTGCGTTCCAGAGAGATCCTCTGTATAACAATCTTCAGAAGAGAGACGTTAAGGTCACATGCCAGATGAAGTGCCTGTTCACTCCTGAAGAACTCGCAAATACCAAGATCAGACAGATCGATGAGATCGTTGAGAATGCGTTTAAGCTTGATTACTTCAAGTGGCAGCAGGATAACAAGATCGAGATCGACGAACCGTTCAGAGCAGACGGTTTGAACAGGATCTTATACAAGTGTCCTCACTGCATGACCGAAGGCAAGACTGAAGGTAAGGGCATTACCCTGAAGTGTAATGAGTGCGGTGCCACTTACGAACTCGATACGTTGGGCAGACTCAAGGGCATTAATGTAGAGCCGAAGTTTACCCATATCCCTGACTGGTTTGCATGGGAGCGTGCACAGATCAAGGAAGAGATCACCAACGGAACATATTCACTTGACGTTCCTTGTGATATCGCGATTCTGAAGGATGCCAAGGCCCTCTATATGGTAGGTTCCGGAAAACTTCACCACGATAACAACGGCTTTGTTTTGGACGGATGCGACGGCAAGCTCCATTACGAGCAGTCACCGAACGCTTCCTACAGCGTCAACTCGGATTACTTCTGGTATGAGATCGGTGACATCGTTTCCATCGGTACCAATGAATGCCTGTACTACTGCTTCCCGAAGGAAGGCGACATCGTTGCGAAAACCAGACTTGCGGGCGAAGAGCTCTATAAGTTATCCAAGGGTGCAACGTCATCTGAAAAAGATTCAGAATAATAATATTGTCCCAATAACCGAACCGCGATTCTGATAGACTTTAGGAAAGAATCTGTCAGGAGCGGTCTTATAATGGACAGGGTTTATGTGGCAATAGATCTCAAATCTTTCTACGCCAGTGTCGAGTGCGTGGAGAGAAATCTTGATCCGCTCAATGTAAATCTGGTTGTTGCAGATCCCACACGAACTGAGAAGACCATCTGTCTTGCTGTCTCTCCGTCGCTCAAGAGTTATGGCATTCCAGGCAGAGCCAGATTATTTGAAGTTGTATCCAAAGTCACACAGCTTAATAACGACCGTATGTATAAGTCTCCGAACAGGAGGCTCAATGGTAAGAGTTACTTCAATTCCGAGCTTAAGAGGAGTCCTGACGTCGCAATAGACTATATCGTTGCGCCTCCGCAGATGGCTCTCTACATGAAGGTCTCTGCCCAGATCTACGGAATATATCTCAAGTATGTTGCGCCCGAAGACATCTTTGCGTATTCGGTTGACGAGGTTTTCATTGACGCTACGAACTATCTGGATCTGTACCGCCTGAATGCCCACGATTTTGCGAGAATGCTGATCAAGGATGTCCTGCACACAACAGGCATTACGGCAACTGCAGGCATCGGTCCAAACATGTTCCTTTGCAAGGTTGCAATGGATATCGTTGCGAAGCACATTCCGGCTGATGATGACGGCGTCAGAGTCGCCGAACTTACTGAACAGAGCTACAAGGAAAAACTTTGGAGCCATACGCCGCTGACTGATTTCTGGCGTGTCGGACACGGCACGGCTGTAAGGATCGAGAAGCTTGGCCTCTATACCATGGGTGACATCGCGAGGTGTTCGCTTAACAGACAGCACATAGCCCAGCTCTATAAGGTTCTGGGCAAGAATGCCGAACTTCTGATAGACCACGCATGGGGAATAGAACCGACAACGATTGCTGACGTAAAAGCCTACAGTCCGGACAACAACAGTATCTCAACCGGTCAGGTTTTAAAAGAACCCACTGATTATGAAACAACCAGGCTTATCGTTTGGGAGATGGCGGATACATTGTCGTTGGATCTTGTCGAGAAAGGTATCGTTACAAACCAGTTGGTATTAACGATCGGCTACGACAAAGACAGTCTCTTAAACGGCAAGTACATGGGCGAGACCACTATCGATTACTATGGCAGGGAAGTGCCAAAGCATGCTCATGGAACAATAAATCTAGATAAACATACTTCATCAACAAAGGTGATCACGGAAAAGGTTATGGAACTTTTCGACAGGATCGCTGATACGCAGCTTCTGTCCAGACGTCTGGGTATCGCTGCATGCAATGTGATACGTGAAGATGAAGTGTCACAGATACGTCAGTGTGAGCAGCTGAGTATCTTTGATCTTCAGGAGCAGGAAGATGATAAGGCTGAGGAGGATCCCAAGGAGCGCGCCCTGCAGCAGGCGATGCTCGAGATTAAGCATAAGTATGGCAAGAATGCAGTCGTTAAGGCCAAGAACCTGAGCAAGGGCGGAACTGCCATGGAACGCAATCAGCAGATAGGCGGTCACAAGGCATGAGAAATTACGACGACATCCTGGATAAGGCAAGACCGCTGTATCCTGATCTGCCGCCAATGAGCATGCATGACAGAGCAGCGCAGTTTTCTCCTTTCGCTGCGCTAGTAGGATATGAGGATGCGGTCGAGGAGACACAGAGACTGACTGACGAGAGACGTGTCATCGAAGAAGATGAGATAAATGAGCTTAACAGGCAGCTCCAGATCCTTGAGGACAGGATCAGGGACAGGCCGAGGGTGAGGATCACGTTCTTTGTTCCCGATGAGAAGAAGGCGGGAGGCAGCTACCGTTCTAAGGTAGGTAATATAAGAATAATAGATCACTATAATAATCTGCTCGTGTTTGAGGACAAGGAAACGGTCAGGATCCGTGATCTGTACAGTATTGTTTTCTGCTGATTTATTTGGTCGAACAGGGGCCTGATTGTCTGAAATTGCTTTTTTCGACAGAATTTTTCGCCGTTTTTAGCAATATTTGTAATATAAATAAAACGTATCTAAAATCTTTTTTACCTATACATGCTATACAATCTGACCTTGGAAAATACTATTTACAGGACAGGTGTATAGATTATGAGTTTTTTAAGTAGCAGGTTTAGCAAGGTGTTGTCTTCTTTCCTGACGGCAGCGTTTGTGCTCTCTGTAACCAACTTTGCCGATGTGGGCACACCGGTTAACGCGGCTGGAGAGAGATCACTCAGCGGAGAAGCCAATTCATTTAAGGTATCAGAGATCCTCAACACATCTGACGGTGACAGAGACCTTCTGGCAAATCCCAATTCTGATGTGACTTACGGTGATACCATCACTGTAAAGTTCGACTGGTCGTTCCTTGATACGACATCCATCACTACAGAAGATGTGTTTGTATATGAACTACCGACAAAGTCCGATGAACAACCGGTTTCAAATATCGTCTTTAATGACGTTACCAACAAGGATATCTATGACGGCGAAAATGTTGTAGGTAAATTCTCCATCTCCGGCAATAAGATATACGTTCAGTATACGGATGCAGTTTTCTGTTCACAGGGCAGCAGACACGGTTCACTCTCGTTTGTCGGTAAGATCAATGATGACGGCAATGGCGGTGACAGCGAGAAAGACGTAACTTTCCATTTCGATAATTACGCAACACTTCAGATCCACATGATCCCGCCTGTAAAGGATACAGCGCTTGAAGTAAAGAAGGTTTTCGATACGACAGCAACATCCAATACAGATCACATTTACGATTGCACGATCAGGATCACATCAACCGGAGAGAACAACAACGTCACTTTCGAAGACGGAATGTATCCCGGTATGTATCTGTATTCAACACCTGTGTTCTATACAGATGCAAAGCTGACTAATGTTCTTCCTTCATCAAGATATGAGTTAACACAGGCAGTTACCGGTCTTGACCAGAGAGAAATCAAGGGAAAGATCAACCAGATGAGCGATGGCGAGTCCGTCTACATGTACTATCAGGTTAAGATCGTTGATGATCTCTATAACTGGACAACAGCCAATGAGTATGTTGCAAATCATCCGCGTGGAGATCTCTATCAGGATGGAAAGTACATCGGAAGAGTTCCCAATAAGATCACTGTAGACAGCGATAACATCCAGACTCCCGTTGAGGACTGGGATGATGTTTACACATTAAATGCTTCAATGACAAAGTGGAGCAACTATCCTGACAACGTTGTAAACGAAGGTCTCCTTTGCTGGGATATCACCGTATATAACAATGTAGGATCACACCACACAAGCGGTTACATTCTTGATACATTGCCTGATAACACATCAATCGACGTAAGCCTGGTTAAGGTTTATAACAATGCCACAGGCGAACTGATGACAGGTATGATCATTCCTACAAATGAAACAGATCCTGCTACAGGCAAGAAGCAGGCCAGGTTTACTTTCACTCAGGCACTCCTCGAATTCCTTGAATCAGATTACAGCCACGAGATCCTGATCAGATACTATACACATGTTGATGTCCAGGAGCCTGATGAAGCACCTTATACAAACACAGCTGCGATTTATTACGACGGAAACGCAACTCCTGTCAGAGAATCCAGAGCATCAATGACCTATACAAGACCTGACCCTCTTGAGAAGGTAGGTCTCTACGACAGAACAACTGCTCCTAATATTGAGTATGTTGTATTTGTAAATCCGTCTTCACTGGATCTCGATCCTCTGACTGACGATCTTACACTTACAGATAAAATGGGTACTGCATATGACCTTATCCAGAATACTGTTACGATTAACGGTGTAGCTGCAAGTCCTGATATTTTCAAATACGATCCGAAATCACACACAATGACTTTCAAGCTTAAGGATCAGACAGCTTACACGATCAGATACGAGGGAAGAGTAAATCTCGCTCCCGGTGCACAACTTACAGCTGAAAACTGCAACAACACTGCTGAACTTACTTCTGAAAACAAGTCGATCTTCAAGAGAGAAAAGACAATCAGCTCTGAAGTATTCCAGAGTGCAGGAAGCTCATCTTCAACAGATAACAGCGGATCTCTGCACGTAACCAAGCACGATTCAACTTCAGCAACTGATGTCCTCGGCGGTGCAGTATTCACTATGACCGAGATGACTCTGTCTACATCAAATGTTGTAACAGGAACAACCGGTACAACAAAGACAACGGGTACTGATGGTAAGGCTGTATTCAGCAGCATGAAGAGAGGCACGATCTATATGCTTCGTGAGACAACGGCTCCGGGCAATTACGTGCTCGATGACACACCGAGATTCTTCGTCTTCGCGAAAGCAGGAGAGACTTATCCTACAAACATTTACTATGAAGGAACGAGCTATGCGCTCGTAGTAATCGCTGCTGACACGATCAGCCATGACGAATATGTAGGCAACGCTAAGCCGACACCTTCACCGTCGCCTTCACCGTCACCTTCACCGTCGCCGTCGCCTTCACCATCGCCATCACCGTCACCTTCACCGTCACCGTCACCTTCGGCATCACCGTCTGCGACTCCGACAGCTACACCGTCACCGACAGCTTCGCCGTCCGCAACTCCGACAGTGACACCTACGGCAACGCCTTCGGCATCACCGTCTGCGACACCGACAGCTACACCGTCACCGTCAGCTTCGCCGTCCGCAACTCCGACAGTGACACCTACGGTAACGCCTTTGGCATCACCGTCTGCGACACCTGCGGCTGATCCTTCGGCACCTCCGACGGCAGCAGCTTCTGCTTCGCCTTCGGCAACGGCAACACCTGTTCCCAACGATCCGAATGGTGCTGAACAGACAAACAGAGACAAGGGTACAGATTCTGCTTCGCTCGTTTCAACAGGTGAGCAGTTCTCCACATATACCTTTGTCGGTATCCTGCTTGTAAGCCTTGCAGCAGCGTCACTGATGGTATTCTTCAGCCTCAAGTACAAGAAGAAGCATGATGAGTGAACTGACTAGTTCTGAAAAATTATAATTGCCTGTCAGAGAGTAATCTCCGGCAGGCATTTTATTTGGTAAGCGTCAATAATATGCGTGTTATAATGTCTGTTGAAAAGGGCAGGGGGATAATATGACTGACATACTGATGGTTGAAGATAATGAAGAGCTCGGTTCTCTCGTAAAGGCTTTCCTGGTACGCGAAGGTTTTACCGTAACGTGGAAGACAACAGGCGAGGATGGTATTGCCGCGCTCAAGGAAGACAAGTTCCGCATTATGCTTCTGGACGTTATGCTCCCCGGTTTTGACGGTTATGAGACACTTAGAATAATCCGCAAGGACTTGGGTCTCCCGGTTCTCATGATGAGCGCTCGCAACGACGATCAGAGCAAGATATTGGGCCTTGATGTCGGTGCTGACGATTACATCGAGAAACCTTTCTCAATGCCGCTTCTCTGCTCGAAGATAAGGGCGACACTCAGACGTAACTACGACATGCAGGAAGATCACAAGGAACTTTCTTACAAAGACATCAAGGTCGATCTCGAGAACATGACAGTTAAAAAGGGTGATAAGGTTATTTCCGTAAACGGCAAGGAACTCGACATCCTGATCTATTTCATGAAGAATCCCGACAAGGTAATTCACAAGGAAGTTCTTTTTAATGCCGTATGGGGTTCGGACTGCTTCTCTGAAATGTCCACGCTCACCGTTTATATCAGATGGCTCCGCGAGAAGCTCGAAGACGATCCGAAGAACCCGAAGTATATCCATACTGTCTGGAGAGTCGGATACAAGTTCGGTGAGGAATCTTCGTAATGCGGAAATACATTGGTAAGTATTTTCTCCTTCTAATAATATGCCTTGCATTGGGCATTGGTGTCTTTTTCTATCTGGTGCAGGAAGATAATCAGTCCAGTGGCCAGAGGCAGACTCTCATGAACCGAGTATCCAGTGAAGTATCTGCTGCAGGACGTGAGAATTTCGATTCGAAAACAAAAGAGCTTGTAGCATCCAATAACTGGGCGAAGGAATATGGGGAGAGCAACGTTCCTGTTAGCGTCAGATATGTTGACGGCGAAATGAGCTCAGACGGTTCCAATGTAATCGCACAGGATTCAACAGTAATCAGCATCACGGAATATGGCGAGTTCTGCGGCCTTTTGGTGTTTACTTTCGAGCAGCACAAGGCAGGTGATGACATCCTGTTATGTGAATTGATAATTGCCGTTGTGTTTATTGTCGCGGCATTATTCTTCGTATATATCGACCGCAAGGTTATTCTCCCGTTTAACAGACTTGCAGAGTATCCGGAACGTATTGCAAAGAACGAGAATGCGGATGTGCTTCCTGAGACTAAAAACAAGTATTTCGGTAAGTATGTTTGGGGCATGAACATGCTCCGCGACCGTCTGTCAGGCGACAGCAAAAAACTCAGAAAACTCGAGAAAGAACAGCTCACGCTGGTATCCACGATCGCTCACGGAATCAAGACTCCTGTTGCAAATATCAAGCTCTATTCGGAGGCCATCAGAAGCGGTCTGTTCAGAGAAGACGGCGTTCCTGATAAAAACGATTCGGAGGTCGCTGACAAGATCGAGAAGAATGCGGATGACATAACTGCACTTCTTAAGGATCTGTTGGACAGCGCATCGAAAGGTGTGGTTGTTTTCGAGCCGAATATCGAAACTTTCTATCTGACTGAGATAGAAAAGTTTATCAAGGCTGAGTATGGTAACAGGCTTGCAGTATTAAGAATCCCGCTTAATATCGAGACAAAGAGCGATGTCATGATCAACAGTGATAAGGACGGAATTCAGCGTATCCTCACACAGTTCATGGAGAACGCGATCAAGTACGGAGACGGCCGCGGCATAACTGTTGTTGTTGATAAGAATGATGACGGTTACGTATTCTCTGTCAAGGATAAGGGCAGCAGAGTTCCTGAGAATGAGATCCCTTATGTATTTAACAGTTTCTGGCGCGGATCGAATGCCGAGCAGGTCGAAGGTAACGGTTTGGGCCTTTACGAAGCGTCTTTCATTGCGCGCAAGTTAGGCGGCGACGTTGCCGCACGCTATCTCGAAGATACTGAAGAGATGGAATTCGAGGTATTTATTCCGCTATAAACCAGTATCACGGCTTACTGAATAAACCAAGCAGATCATCTTTTACGCTTTTATATTCCAATACATTAGGAACTAATACGATTGCAATAAGAAGTATCCCAAGCAACGCTTTTATCCACAGATTATTTAATAACTCTATCCTATGGTCTTTGCCGATGAAAACAATTGCCAGCAATACCAATGTGCATAGATGAATTATGCCGGGATAAAAATGTAAGAACAGTTCCGGTTTACCATCTTTTCCATTCCGTACAACAACCTTGAAACGGTAAATGCTTCCTTTCGAACCGTCCTTTTTTGATATTAAATATCCGTCAGGTGTGTTAGTACCATAAAACAGTTTGTTATCTGTCTCGGATACATCAGTATGTTCATTTGAATAATCAATTGATCCTGCAATTCGTGAATTTATCTCACTTAAATTGCAGCTTGTATTCAAATTAATCTTCATATTTACTCTCCATTAATGGAATTCTGCTTTCGAAATATAGTATACAGAAAAATATTTTCCGGCTTTAAGGATTTTTTAATAGTTGAATAAGACAATGTGCTCAAGATGGAAAGGGAGGTACCTAAATGGGCACATTGATCAGGACAAAGGATCTCTGCAAGACATACATAGTAAATAAGCAGAGCAATAATGTTCTTCAGAATGTAAATCTTACCGTAGATGAAGGAGAGTTCGTATCGGTCATGGGACCTTCGGGCTCAGGCAAATCCACGCTGCTTTATACCGTGAGCGGCATGGATACCGTTACGGCGGGAAGCGTGTTCTTCGATGGTGAAGAAATCTCAAAAATGAAGGAAAAAGATCTCATCAGCTTAAGACTCATCAAGATGGGTTTTGTTTTCCAGCAGATGTACATGATGCGAAAACTCAGCATCCTGGATAATATCATACTGCCGGGATTCCAGGCAAAGATAAGACCCAGAGAAGAAGTAAGACAGTACGCTGAGGAACTGATGAGAAAGCTCGGCATCATTGACGAGGCAGACCGTGAGATCACTGAAGTATCAGGCGGACAGCTCCAGAGAGCGTGCCTGTGCAGAGCACTTATTAATCACCCGAAGATTATTTTCGCTGATGAACCTACTGGAGCACTTAATTCAAAGGCTTCCGGCGAGGTAATGGAAAGACTTCTCGAAGCTAATCGCATGGGAACAACGATCCTCATGGTTACGCACAGTGAGAAGGTCGCATCTGTATCAGACAAGATAATCTATCTGGTCGACGGAAACATTAAGGGAGAACTTGTTCTCGGCAAGATGAAGGAAAACGATGATTTAGGTCCCAGAGAGCGTCAGGTAAGAAACTGGCTCGGGGAGATGGGTTGGTAATATGTATTGGAGAATGTTCAAAAAAGACATTAAGGATAAACCCGGCCTTAATGCTGTTACCTTCATCTTCATGATCGCCGCAGTCGGATTTACTGTCATCGGAATCACACTTCTTTATTCACTTATCCTGGGTTCAGAGAAGACTTATGAGAGGTGTAATTCTTCAGATGTAATTGCGGTGTTGGAGAAAGATATTTCTGATGAGGAAGGCCACATCAATGAGGTCAGAAACAGCATCCTGGAGTACACCATCATAGATGATGTAGAACATCAGGATGTCGTAACGATCCCATTCAGATGTATTGAAGTGGTAGGTAAGAATCCGGATTCAAAATCACATTATTCACAGACTGCCGTATTGGATGATATGTCTCATCATTACGATATACCGGTAAACATGAATAATGAGTTTTTTGAAGTTGAAGACGGATGTGTTGCAGTATCACAGACTTATGCCAACCAGTTGGGAATCGTAGTGGGAGATAAGCTCCGCATTACAACACAGATCGGAAACATTTACGAGTTTGAAGTATCAACGATATATAAGAATCCTCTTGCAAATGTTCTTGTAATCTTCTATCTGTCAGATAACGATAAGGAACTCATCTATTCCGAGTCGCCTTATAAGCTGGATATGTTTACGGCTGCTGTTGGTCCGATAGAGGGAAACTATGTTGATACTCTGCTCGCTTCAGTAACTCCGATGCTCCTTGAATACCAGGATTACCATATTGTCGGTAATGCTACGAGAATCCTTAATTACACGAACGACGGTCTGTTCGCTCTTATAGTTGCCATCAGCATGATCGTAGTAGCAGTTGCGATAATGGCAGTTGCGATGATAACGATAGATTTCAGCCTTAAGTCTTCGATCAAGAGAGACGAGAGGGAGATTGGCATGATGAAAGCCATCGGAGTATGGTCTTTCTCATATAAGACGCTCTTTATCGTGAAGTATATTGCTTTCGCGATTGTCGGAGGTGTTATCGGAATTCCTGTGGGATTTGTAATGTGCAAGGTGCTGTTCGACAAGTTCGTTATGCATGAGGTATTCCCTGATATCGGAATTCTTCTTGCCATCGGAATATTGTCAGGTACCCTGACTGTATTACTCATCGTGTTATCCAGTTTCTTTGCTCTGAGGAGAATGAATAAGATCAGTGTCATCGATGCGATACACGGTGAGAACAGAGGTGAAAGATTCACAAGCATTCCGGGACTGTTCCTTAACAATAAAAAACATATCTCAGTTCCGTTCTTCCTCGCGCTGAGTGACATTTTAAGAGGCTTTAAGAGATATGTGCTGCTGATAATCGCTTTTGTTCTTGGAATTTCAGTTGTGCTGTTTATTGTTCGTCTCGAGAATTCACTGATGTCCCCGAGTTATGCTGAAAAATATTTCCAGCACGGCAGGGAGGACTTCACCATTGAGTTTGACGATACGTACTATCAGATGCTCTACAGAAGCGCCGGCAGCTATAGCGGCGTAATCAGCATGGTTAACAAGAATTTCCGGGACAACGGAATTCCTGCAACTATCTATACGTACTATGAGAGCACAGCCGAGCTGTCATATGGAGATTTCAAGGCGGTATGCGAACTCAGGTGTATGGACTGCCCTTCATCTGATATCAGATATCTTGACGGAGGCAATGCACCCAAGCTCAGAAACGAGATTGCGGTTGGTTACTATTTTGCCGATCTGAACGGATTGAAGATCGGTGACACCATAAACATTGAATATAACAAGTTAGGTGAAGACATGGTTTCTTTCGAGAAGGTAACTGAGAGCTTCATAATCACGGCCTTCGTTGACAGATACGGTTCACAGACACCGACGATAATCATGGGCGATGAGTTCGAAGGAACAACGGTAGAGAGTGAGAACCTCTTCGCGAGCGTACTGGATGTTCCTGCTTATCAATACGATGAATACATCGCAAGAATGCAGGCACTGTATCCGGAAGGCGAGATCGAATTCGTGAAGGAAGATCAGGTAATGGAACATTATCTGACAGGCTATCAGAGAATGTTCAACCTCATCGTTACGGTCGTATCTATTGTAGCTGCAATTGTTCTTATGCTCCTCACATCACTTTACGAGAATATCTTTATCGATGAGGAGACGGCAGACATTGCGCTTCTCAAGAGTATGGGATTCAGCAAAACGGTTATCCGCGCATGGCATTTCTGGAGACTGCTGTTGCTCTCCGCATTCTCGCTGGGACTTACTTATGTCTTCATGGCTACTGCCGGAAATTACTTTATCGGTCTTCTGTTCTCAAGCGTAATGAGATGTAAGGAATTCAGATTTACTGTACTGCCAATACCGAACTTCGTAGTTCTGCCACTGTGCATAATCACACTGCTCATAGTGGTCATTCTGTTGATTACAAGATTGGCAGATAAGATCGAGATCTGGAAAGTGAGAAATGAATAATGAAAAGATATATTAAAAGTGCAGCACTGATTCTTACGGCTTCAATACTTCTGGCTGGCTGCGGTTCAGCTTCTGAAACGCGCGAAAGTCATAAGGGCGGAGCGATCAAACCCGTTGATTCTTATTACACTGATGAAGTGAAAGAATATACTGACGAAGGAATAAAGGAAGAAGTAATCAATACAATTTCTTCACCCGACGGACTCTGCGTTATCAATGTAATGCCAAGCTACTACGATGTCACTCTTGATTATGAGAATGGTGACAGAGCCAGTGTCGGCAGGGCATACGGAACGCTCATCAGAGAAGAGCTCCCGGGTTTTATCGAGACGATGGAACCGTATCTTTTTGAGAACATCAGAGTTGCATATAACAGCAATTATTCTCCTGAAATAATCGAGAAGAGATCGGCTACTCTCCTGGAATCAATGCGTCCCGAATACCGCGAAGAAATCTGCGGTTTTGCAGAAGGAATCTCGAACGGAGCTCACGGAATCGTCGAAGACGGAATCTTCAGCTATGAAGAAGCAATCCTTATTCAGATGATCCCTGACGCGCTTCGTCCCACATGCTGCAGTGCTTTGTCTCTCTGGGGCAGCAAGACTGTAACAGGTGACAGGATCACGCTCCGTAACCTCGAGTGGAACCTCGGTTCCGGCAACCAGATGGGTAAGATCAATGCCGTAACTCACATGAAGAACGGCTCAAGATCTATTACCGCAATCTCTATCCTGGGCTTGCTGGACATCATCTCCGGAATCAACGATGACGGCGTTTTCGCTGCTATTCTGGATGTAGGTTCCGTTCAGAGCGAAGCATACATTTACGAGGGAAAGAAGTGCTATACGATGGAGCTTCGCTATGCATTGGAAGAATTCTCCACGGCACGAGAACTCGGTGAATTCATGGTAGGTGAGAGTGGGGATTTCACTTGGTGCCACAACCTGATAATAAGTGACAAGAACGATTCTTTCTGCGCAGAAGACTGCGTCAGCCAGGTCGCTGAGAAGGGTCTCGGCAGATCCGTGCTCCGCGATTGCAACACACCGCTTATATCCGGTATCAGCTGGGACAGTGCTGATTCTCTGTGTGTCGTTAATTCATATGCATCTGAAGGCAATCAGGACGGTTTTACAGGCTCACAGAGCAACGTCATCAGGTTTTTCAAATATAACAAATGGGTTCAGGAAAAGGATAAGTTCTCTCCGAAAGATGTCAAGGAACTCATTACACAGGAGGTTGTAGCACAGTTCGATGTGGTGAACTGCCATAGCGGCGGAAGCGCCCAGCTGATCCTTGTTGATTACCATACCGGCACCGTTCAGGTCGCTTTTGCAGGGGAGGCTGGAGTAACCGATAAACCTGATTTTATTGAGGTAGATACATTTATCGTGTAAAGCGCCAGGGAATAACGGATAAGGAGTAAAACCCCGTAGACATTGAGTTTGCGGGGTTTTACGTACCATTTGACGGAAAATAAGTTTTGGGGTGTGGCAAATATAATTCCTTTATGTTAATATACTTTTCGCTAGGCGAATGGAGAAGTACCCAAGAGGCCGAAGGGGAGGCTTTGCTAAAGCTTTAGGTCGGGCAACTGGCGCGGGGGTTCGAATCCCCCCTTCTCCGCCAAGATAAAAAGTCCCGTAAACAATGCGTTTCGGGACTTTTTATTTTCTGATACCCTTAAGATTACCCTTATAAAGCTTTCGAATGAAAATCATTTAGAATGATCCTGCCGGCATGAAATCACGAAAAGGAAAATGCCGATAACGATCAAAACATAATAGATTGTCGGATAAACATAAGTGGTCACTGTATAAGAGTAGGGGAATAAACGGAACGGATGCACAACCAGCCTCATCGTGCTGAACCATACTCCATATATGAAGAAACGTCCGCCTGCACCTGCACGGAATAACTTTACGAGCCAAAGGCACAGGGGAATGCCTATCAGTGCCAATATCAGTTCATAGATCTGAGTCGGATGTACGGCGTGTCTGTGTATGGGAACGATGGGTATTATATTGTCTAACTCTGATGGGAAGATTACTCCCCACGGCATTTCTGTCCGCTTCCCATAGCAGCATCCGTTCAGAAAGCAGCCTATGCGTGCAATACAGAATGCTGCAGCTGCAGGGATGGTAAAGATATCAAGCAGTTTTACGAGACGGATGCGCTTTATTACTGAGAAAAGGGATACAGCGATTGTTGAACCCAAAATTCCGCCAAACACGCTGAGTCCATTCATCTGCAACGTATACCATGGCCTATCCGGGCCGTATGAATCGGGGTTTGCTGCCACATTCCAAATACGGGCGCCCGCAAGAAATGCAATGCATATCACTGACAATAACAAAATGGTTCCGGCTGCAGACAGTCCGGTTTTGCGCAAAGGACGCCAGCTCATTGCCGTGCCGGTAATTGCTGCAATGATTGCCATTAGAGTATATGTTGCGACTGTAAGTCCAAAAAATGTCAGTTCGCGGATCATGGTATTTGTTGTTACAAGAGGCCTATTTCAAGTACTTCAGGATTGGTCTCGTACAAATGTACAGTAAGACCGGTATATATTCCGTCTGCATTCAAAGCATAACGGTTATGGGTAATTCTGAATCGTGTTGTTTCCGCCTTGTAATACAATTCTCCGGTTTCAAAATCAGTATAGTTTACGTTGCAGTAAAAATTCGGGTAATGGTGTTCGTTTCCTTTTTCATCCACATAGAACACCTGACCGCTGTATGCTGAAGCGAAACTCTGAAATTCGGCAACGCGCTGCTGCATCTCCTCGAGAGTATATCCGGAACCCTCGAAACTTCTTATCTTTTGGTTCATTTCCTGAACTTTCTGTTCCAGTTCTGTCGGAGGTTTTATTTCTGCCTGATAAGCGGTGACCACAACTCCCTTATAGATTCCGTTCTCGTCTTTAGCAAGCGGTTTGATAATATACCTGGTGTTTTCAGTAATGTCTTTGGGATTATAATCTGATTCCAGAACAAATGCCGGATAATAATAGTTTTTACCGTCCTGTTCGCAGATCAGTTTTTTACTGTATCTGGTTTGTATGTTCTCAAAATTGGAGACACACACTGCCAATTGTTCGCGCGTCAATTCGGCTTTGTTGTAACAAACCACCTGTTCAATGGCCTCGTTCATTGCATGGCTCTTCGTCTGTAATTCAGACACGTCTGCTGTATAATCGCATCCCGGTTCTTCTTCTTCATCTGAATTATTATCATCGCATGCAACGATCAGACCCGTAAGCAGTATTACCGCTAAGATGGAGCTAAGTATTTTTATCAGATTGTTTCTTTTCATAAGGATTGAACCTCCGTTCAGCAAATGCGATATCTGTGATGATTCAATTATTTGCTGTTCGTTATTAACTTAAAGTGTATGTATCTTTTACCATCTCATAAGATGCTGTGTCGTTCGGGTAATACTCAACTGAAATGAAGTGAAGGTAACCGTTATCATCCGTGAAATACATGACGGTCAGATACATTCCGTCCTGGTATTGTCCGGTAACCATATAAGCTTTATAGCCGCCGATGACTGTTTCACCGTATTCGATAATTGTTATGCCTTCGGTCTCCATCTCGTCTCTGGTTCCTTCTGTGAGGGATGCCGGCATATCCGGTGCAACGGTAATATTGAAGGCCGTCAGGTTAATGAGCGTTTCCGTATCAACGTTGATCATTTGATGTCTTGAAGAAATGTAATCATCCAAAGCACTCTCATCTGCCTCTGTCCATGTTTCCCACTCTCCCTGTGTCAGAAGTACAGTACCTGTAAGGGCGTCACCTAAAATATCGCCATCGTAAGAATCATAATTCTCATCAGGTTCATCATATTCATCGCCGTCATTATCGTAGTCTTCATCGTCAACGGGATCTGAATATCCGGTCTCATCATATTCTGTCGTTTCTTCAATGGTTTCTATGGACGTATCTTCAGGAATTACATAATCCGCATACTGATCTATTCTTATCAGCGTATAAGTTTTTCCGGTCTCGATATTAGTGACCCTGATGGCGTCAAACACTTTGCCATTCTGTTCGATCAGCGTATAAAAACCATACAAATGAGTGCTCCTGGATTGGAAATTATCCTGAGCTTTACCGTCAATAATGTATTCATCGTAATGGCAGGTGATTGCGAGGAGGTTGTCTTCGCTGAGTCCGAAATCGTCTTTGGTAATATAATCGAGATCTCGTTCCGAGACGCCGGAATCACCCAGTTTCACGGTCAGGTAATCAGCAGCTTTTTTGCCGGTATATATCTCGTAACGGCCGTTAATATAGTAGTTGCCGGTATCGTGATAGCTGACACAGTACTTTACGCTGTTATGTTTGCTGTCGAATTCTATATATGATTCATCTTCTGCCAGGACCCAGCCGTCATTGACTGTGTAGTCAACATAATCGGGAACGGTATGGTTTAGATTAATTCCGAAAGTCGTTTGTATGAATTCGGTTACAGGGTTATTGGTCCTTAATATAAAGAAAACGGCTATGCCTGCGATTATCATGAGCATGGCCATGATAATGCCGGCTATTGCTTTGCCTTTGCCTTTTTGCTTTTTCTTATTTGCGGATATTAGTCCGATAACTGAAAATATCAGTCCGAACAAGCTCGTTATTCCGAAAAGGAAGAGTCCCAGAAGTGACAACACAAAACCGGCCGAACACAAACCGTTAGTCTTTTCTTTTTGTGTGCCAGCAGGGGGGACAGTGTTCTGTGGTGCAGGCTGAACAACCGGTTGCTGTATTACCACAGGCTGTGGCTGCATTTGAACAGGTTGCTGATAAACCGGCTGAGGCTGAAATGCTTTGACGGGTACAGCCGGCAAAACACTGCCGCAGTTTCTGCAGAATTTTGCTCCATCGTTAGTCGGTGATCCGCAATTAGGACAAAAAGACATAAGCAATAGCCTCCTGTTGTCTGCTGAACTTATAAAACAATCTGTCTATAGGCTTTTTCCTTTACTTACAAATGAATATGGATTTCTATGACTTAATGCTGATGAGAAATAACTGATCAGCATAGCTGTCTTAAACTCTTGCCGGGATATTATGTGTAACTCTGACTTATAAATCGAAAGAGATGTGAACTGAATCTATGCGTTACGCCTGAACTTCTAATACTGAAATTATAACATTTAATCTGCCTCATCGCAGTTTATAGGCTGTTGTCAGACAAAAGCAGCGAAGATTATATAGAAAAATATTGGAGATAAGCAGCCAGTACCTGTTATAATACAGGGCCCCGGCGGATGGTTTCTCCGGGGTATTCTTATCCGGTGACACAGGCCTGAATGCAAGTCTTAGGAAAGACTTAAAAATGTTATTGTTGTATTACTTTTAAATATAAGGAAAAAAAGTTGAAAAAACCTAAAAAAAGTTCTTGACAGAATAGGCTCACCGAATTAGAATAATCAAGCACTTTGACGGAGGCACACAAAAAACTGAGCCTGAAATCAAAGGAAAAGCGCGGATCTTGAAAATTGAATAGAATGCAAAACTTGAAGTAAAACGGACCTTTTTCAATTCTAAGAATTGAGTTTTTATTAAAGTAATTTGAGCCAAACATGGCTCTCAAAATTTT
>JAEEGJ010009165.1_pt1 | contig 26724 bp, 18 predicted proteins | sample 8958761 | NCBI WGS metagenome assembly JAEEGJ01 (sample SAMN16246546, study PRJNA631951) | gut metagenome | biome: gut microbiome; feature: rumen; material: RS-attached | host: Bos | place: Iran: Karaj | collected 2018-10 | reverse complement strand
TCATCATCTGGATGTTCCTCTAGTCCACAGTCTACGGTAGAAAACCGCTTTCCGCTCGAGGGCGAGCGGATAGGCGCGGGATGTGGAAGGCATCCGCCAGAATGTCAGGGTGCGGCCGGCCGCGGTGTCGCCGGTTAAAGCGGCCACCGCGATCGCGCCTGGGACTCCGGCGATTTCGATTTCAACCGATCCGCCAACGGGCGGTTCGGCGCAGCCGAAGGTTTCGACGATGACGTCGGTAGCTTTCTGGCCGGTGGTGACCAGCGTCCGGCAGGCAGGGATGCGGGCCAGCAGGGCCGGAATATCGGTCGGCGTCACCACTTCGAGGAATTTGTCGGAAGCGTTGTCCTTGAGGCGCCGGACTTCACAGGCCGTGTCGTAGAGCGCCAGCCCCTTCTCACGGCAGAAAGCCTCCACCTGTGCCTGGTCAAACCGCTTTTGGCCAGGGACGGCGAAATGATCCTTGTCTCCGAAAAACAACAAACCCATCACCCGCCAGAAATCGTTGTTCCAGTTCGGGTAATAAAACGGCATCGACCACCGCTTCGGCTGCGGCGGAAAACTGCCGAGGAAAAGAATGCTCGCCCCTCCCGGCAGGAAGGGTTCGAAAGGATGTCGTTCAGTTTCCATCATCGGTTGCGGCTTGCATATCCTGTGTAAAATTACGAAATTTGTAGATAGTATGAAACGGAGAGATTTTATCAAGACATCGGCGCTGCTGGCAGCGGCGGCCGGGTCAGGCGAACTGATGAAAGCCGCTGCTATGCCGACGGAACCGGAGGAGCCGGCTGACGGCCCGCTCCTCGTGTCGGCGCCGATGCTGCAGAACTTTGCCGCCACTTCCATCGGCGTTGCTTTCGCCGTAAGTTCCCTGGCAAACGGTTATGTCCTGATCGGCGAACAGCCGGATTTGTCCGATGCCCGGAAGGTCCTCTGCGGGGGCTATCGCGTCACGGATATTGACGACCGGGTCATCCGCGTACGGATCACCGGCTTGAAGCCCGCAACGCAATACTACTACCGGATCGGTGCCGACCGGATCCAGTACGACGGCGGCTATCGGATGAAAATCCTCGGCAACGAAGAAGATCCCCATATCTACCGCTTCACGACAGCCGGTGCAAAAGGCGACGCCCATTTTTGCGTCATCAACGACACCCACGCCCGCTGGGAGCCGTTCGGCCTGGCCATTGAAAAGATCGCGGAACTGGCCCCGGCTTGTGTAATTTGGAATGGCGACGCCTGCAATGTGGAAGAGACCGTCGAAGACCAGATCCGCATCTTCCTGAAGCCGGATATCGAACGGAAAGACTATGCCAGCGAGACGCCCTATCTTTTCTGCCCGGGCAATCACGACGACCGGGGAATGGCCAACCGTCATTTGGAACGGGTGTGGATGTTCCGTCAGCCGGAAGAGCGGCTTCCCCGCGACTGGGATCTCGGCCGCAATTTCGCCGTCCGTCAAGGCGATATGGCACTGATCGGACTCGACACCGCGGAAGACAAACTCGACACCAACCCGATTTTCGCAGGCCTGTTCACGAGCGGCCCGTACCGGGAAGCGCAGACGGAATGGCTCCGCGACGCCCTCGCCCGGGAAGAGATCCGCACGGCCCCCTATCTTGTGGCTTTCTGCCACATCCCGCTGTTCGACGACAATCCCCGGCACAATCCGGGAGATTTAGCACCGGCCGACAAGGACCCGCAATATAGCACGGACTTCGCGCTTTGGCAGCGCACCTGTGCCCAACTATGGGCACCCCTGCTGGAAGAAGCCGGCTGTCAGTTGGTCATCACCGCCCACCAGCACCGATACCGTTACGACGCTCCGACGGACAATCGTTCCTGGGCTCAAATCGTCGGCGGTGGTCCGGAGATGGGCTCTTCCGGCTCCGACAGCAAACGCCGCGAAGACCCCGGCGAGTTCCCCACCGTCATCGAAGGCCGCATCCGCCACCGCCGCCTGGAAATCCTCGTCCACAACCTTGTCACCAACACCATCCAGGACCGCTTCACCTTCCGCCCCCGCCGCTAACGGGTCCAACCCTGCCAGCCAGCCCCCCCCATCTTTGCGCTGCAACGGACGCGGTTGATAGTCAGTCGCTTACAGAAGTTGATCCCCTCGTTTTTCAAGGGGATCAACTTGCATAAGCGACTGATTTACTGATGCGTACATTGCAGCGGAAGGAGGGGGCAAAACGGCATCGGACAAAAGATGATTTGCATTTTTGGCAAACCCTTGCGATCTTTGTCATACAGGGGCTGCACGATGCATCCCTGACAAACCAAAAAGTAGCGAACGATATGAGGGGAAGGAACAAACCGATTGTCAGGGCAAATGCTGTCCACCATGTCTATCAGAACACCCGGAACGGATATCTCATTTTCTATTCCGTAAAAGATTATCTGATTTTGTTTTCAGTCATCTCCGTCTTCGCCCGCCGGTACGACATCCCTATTCTGGGTATCAGTCTGATGCCCGACCATATCCATCTTTTGGTGTATGTTCAGGACCCAGGGCGTTTCCGGGCTTTTATCCGGGAGTACACAAAAGTATTCACCGCGATGTACAACCGCCATTATCGCCTGTCCGGACCCCTGTTCAACACACCCTTCGGATGCACGCCGAAATTGTCGCACAAGATGATCCGGTCGGCCATCGCTTATGTTTTCAACAACCCCGTAGAAGGACGCCTTGCGTCGCATGTAGAAGAAGACCGTTGGAACTTTCTGGCTTATGCCACGGAGAAGTCTCCCTTCTCGGAGAAACTCCGCATAGACAGGGCAAGATGGGAGCTTCGCAAAGCCCTCTATACCGTAAAGGCTTGCAAAAGAGAAGGGCGATGGCTCGATTACACCGAAATCGAAAAGGTTACGGATCGCCTTTCACCCAGGGAAATCCAGCAGTTCACCGACTATGTAGTACGGAAGTACAACTGCATCGATTATCCCGCAACGACATCCTATTACGAATCGTACGGCAAGATGGTCATCGCATTGAACGCCAATACCGGCAGCGAATATGACCTTACAGAAGACACATTCGGTAAAGACTACCGGATCTATCGGTCACTGATCCGCGAACTTTGCAGCAAAAAGGGCTACGGCACGATGGAACGAGTCCTGAGTCTGCCAGAAGCTGATAGGCGGCGCCTGGGGCGAACGCTGTTGAAAGAAACGGTGGCAAGCGAAAAGGAAGTCGCCAAACTGCTCCGGTTGTAAACACATCGATGGTTGACTGAAACTGACTTGATGGGCGGTCGTAGATGGCTTAGCAACAGCGATGAGACCGACCTGATGGCGGACTCGAAAGACAGTCAGGATCGGTGCGGCAACACTGCAAGCAGGACACTACAATGCTTTGAGGAGGGCGCGGCAGCCAAGGAGAATGTCGTTGTAGGCGGTCTCGAAGTCGCGGGTATACCAGGGGTCGGCCACGTTGCGGTGCTCTCCGGCATAGTCGAGCAGAAGATGGATTTTGTCTTCAGGGTCACCGCCGGCGACGCGGCGGATGCCGCGGATATTCGACTCGTCCATGGCGATGATTACATCATACTGCTGATAATCGGCCTTCTTCATCGGCCGGGCCGTGCGGACTGCGTCGTATGGAATGCCGTGGCGGCGCAAGATCGCGGCGGCCGGCGGATAGATCGGATTCCCCCACTCTTCCTCGCTGACGGCGGCCGATGCAACTTCAAATTCTTCCGACCGTTCGGCCTCCGCCGCAAGATGCCGGAACATGGCCTCCGCCATCGGGCTGCGGCAGATGTTTCCCAAACAGATGAACAGTATCTTTGTCATGCGGCAAAGATAAGCAAAAACCGCCACATGCAGCGGAAGAAGCAAGGGTGGCAGGTCAAAGGGAGGCAATGAGGCGGATGAGGGTGTTGAGAAGATGGAGGAGCCAGTGGAGGATATCAGTGGTGACGTCTGACAGGGTTGACAGGGCGGACAGCAGCCAATCGGACGACAGATGGCTTGAAGATGAAGCGGGCAGATGAGCGGTTGACAGCAGATGGGCAGCGAGCGAGGAGAGGCTGGCGGAGGTGACGGAAGCGGCGATGGCGTACATCACCGCCGTCGCCAGAGGGATGGCAAGGAGGGTCGTGAGCAGGAAGTAGCGCGGAAAGGTGCCGAAGTAGAGCCAGGCCAGGACGCCGCAGGTGGCCTGGCAGCAGAGGCTAACGCTGAGGAGTTCCCAGATGCGGGTCAGCAGCCGGGAGCGGGTCTGGAGCAGCCGGCTGAGGCGAGGGTGTAACAGAAGGATCGAAAGGACGGCCGTATACGACAGTTGGAAACCGATGTCGCGGGGTGCCTCGGGACGGAAAAGGGTCAGCAGCAGGGCGCTGCCCGCGAGGGCCGAGAGGCCGTCGCGGTCGCCGGAGATCAGGCCGGAGAGTTCATAGAAGGTGATCATCAGGACGGCACGGCTGATCGAGGCACTCAGGCCGGTGATCAGCGCATAGGTCCAGAGGAAGGCGAGGATGAGGCCGCTGCGGAACAGCCGTGCCGTCCGATGGCCGCCCAGCGGCCGCAGCAGCCAGGTCAGCAAGGCGTAGATCAGACCGACGTGGAGGCCGCTCAGGGCGAGCAGATGCATGGCGCCACTCTCCCGATAGACCATTCGCAGGTCGCGCGTCAAATCGCCTTTGTCGCCGATGGCTAGCGCCCGCAGGATGGCCAGTTCCTCGCCCTGCGGGGCCAACTGGCCCAACCACGCCGAAAAGGTTTCTTTCTGGAGGGCCGCCCACTGCACCAGCGCCGAAGGCCCCTGCAGCCGGGGCATCCGCCCCAGCTGCACCGTCCCCGCTCCGAGGAAAACGAAACAAAGCAGCAGCACCGCCCAGCCGGGCCGGCGGAGCGAACAGAAGGCGAAAGCACAGGAAAGCAACAGATAAACCCACGGCGGGAACGACAGAAAGTCGCCCAGGACATTGCCGGCCAGAAAAGCCAGCGTACACGCCACAAGTTCCCTACCTTGCCACATCCCGCTCAAATTTTCTGCAAGGTACGATTATTTTTCCTAAATTTGTAGGATAAGTTGCAAATCCAAATCCTTACACGAATGATCATCCTTGTCCTCAATTGCGGAAGCTCCTCGCTGAAATACCAGCTGCTCGACATGCGGAGCGCCGAAGACTATACCCTGATGAAAAAGGGTCTCGTTGAACGCATCGGAGACGTGGTTCCCGACCACGCCGCCGGCATCAAGATGGTGCTCGACGCCCTGGTCAGCCCCGAAGAGGGCGTCATCGACTCGCTCGAGCGCATCGATGCCGTCGGCCATCGCGTGGCCCACGGCGGCGAATTCTTCGACCGGAGCGTCCGGGTCACCCCCGACGTGATCGACAAGATCGACCGCTGCTGCGAACTGGCACCGCTCCACAATCCGGCCAACCTGATGGGCATCAAAGCCATCGAACAGCTGATGCCGGGCGAACCGCAGGTCGCCGTCTTCGACACATCGTTCCATCAGACGATGCCTGACTACGCCTATATGTACGCCATCCCCTACCGCTTCTACGAGCAGTACCGCCTGCGCCGCTACGGCTTCCACGGCACCAGCCACAAGTTCGTGGCCGAAAAAGCCTGCAAGTTCGTGGGGCTCGACCTCAAGAAGAGCCGCATCATCACCTGCCACCTCGGCAACGGCAGCTCCATCACCGCCGTCAAGGACGGCGAGAGCGTGGACACCTCGATGGGCTTCACCCCGGTCGAAGGCGTGGTGATGGGCACGCGCTGCGGCAACCTTGATGTCGGCGCCGTAACCTTTATCCAGGAGAAGGAGAATCTCGACTACAAAGGCGTCAACGCCCTGCTCAACAAGAAGAGCGGCCTGCTGGGCATCTCCGGCGTCTCGGCCGACAACCGCGACATCGAAGCCGCAGCCGCTACGGGCAACGAGCGCGCCATCCTCGCCCGCAAGATGCTGGCCTACAGCATCAAGAAATATGTCGGCGCCTATGCGGCCGCCATGGGCGGTGTCGACCTGATCGTCTTCACCGGCGGCATCGGAGAGAACGCCTGGCCGGTCCGCGAGCAGGTCTGCGAAGGCCTCGAATTCCTCGGCGTGGACTTCGACGCCCAGGCCAACCAGGTGCGCGGCAAAGACGTGCTCCTGACCCGCCGCGGCTCGAAGGTCAAGGTCGTGGCCGTCACGACCAACGAAGAACTGGTGATTGCCACCGATACGATGAACATTGTCAATAACAATTAATACGGATACACTATGATTACCAACTTCAACGAATTATTCGAAGCGCTCCGCAGCCGGAGCAAGAAACGGATGGTCGCCGCCTGGGGCGTGGACGACCACACCATCACCGCTGCCGCCCGTGCCATCGAGAAAGGCATCGTCGAGGTCACGCTCGTGGGCGACAAGGACATGATCCTGGACGTGTGCAAGAACGAGAACATCGACCCCGCCATCTTCAAGATCGTCGACAACAAGAATGAACTGCAGGCCATCGCCCAGGCCGTGGGCATGGTCAAGGACGGCGAAGGCGACATCCTGATGAAAGGCCTCTGCAGCACCGACAAGTACATGCGCGGCATCCTCAACAAGGAGCGCGGTCTCCTGCCGCCGAAAGCCGTGCTGAGCCACATCACGGTAATCCGCAACCCGAACTACCATAAATTCCTGATCTTCAGCGATGCAGCCGTCATCCCCGCACCGGACTTCAAGCAGAAGCAGGCCATCTGCAAATACCTGATCGGCACCGCCAGGGCCCTGGGCATCGACAAGCCGAAGGTGGCCGCCATCGCCGCCACCGAGCAGATGCTCGACGGCATGCCCGCCTGCGTGGAAGCCGCCATGCTCGCCAAGATGTCCGACCGCGGCCAGATCGCCGGCGGTGTGGTGGACGGCCCGCTCGCCCTCGACGTGGCCGTCGATGCCGAAGCCGTAGCCATCAAGAAGGTCAAGAGCGAAGTGGCCGGCGACGCCGACTGCCTCCTCTTCCCGAACATCGAAAGCGCCAACGTCTTCTACAAGACCAACTCCAAGCTCTGCGGCATCGTGCCCCAGGCCGCCTATGTCGTGGGCGCCCAGGTTCCCTGCGTGCTCTCCAGCCGTGCCGACAGCATCGATACCAAGCTGAATTCCATCGCCCTTGCGGCCATCAACGCCAAATAGCCTGACCCGCGACATGAAAATCCTTGCCATCAATCCCGGCTCCACCTCGACCAAGATCGCGGTGTTCGAAGACTACGAGCAGGCATTCACCAAGACGCTCCGCCACTCCGCCGAGGAGATCGGAAAATATCCCAACATCGTCTCCCAGTTCGAATTCCGTAAGAAGATGATCGTGGAGGCGCTCAAGGAGAATGACATCGCGCTCAAGGACATCGCAGCCATCGTCGGCCGCGGCGGCCTGCTGCGCCCGATTCCCTCGGGCGTCTATGAGGTCAACGAACGCATGCTCGAAGACCTGCGCTCCGGCCAGTACGGCGAACACGCCAGCAACCTGGGCGGCATCCTGGCCCACGCCATCGCCCAGGAAATCGGCTGCCGCGCCTTCATCACCGACCCGGTCGTCGTCGATGAACTGTGCGATCTGGCCCGCGTCGCCGGCCATCCGCTCTTCAAACGCATCTCCGTGTTCCACGCCCTCAACCAGAAGGCCATCGCCAAGATGTATGCGGCCCAGCAGGGCGTAGGGTATGAAGACCTCAACCTCATCGTGGTCCACCTGGGCGGCGGCACCTCCGTCAGCGCCCACTGCAAGGGCCGCGTGATCGACACCAACAACGCCCTCAACGGCGACGGCCCGTTCAGTCCCGAGCGCTCCGGCGCCCTGCCGGCGCAGCAGCTGGCCGACATCTGCTTCAGCGGCAAATACACCCCCGTGGAAGTCAAGAAGATGATCAACGGCCGCGGCGGCACGGTCGCCCACCTGGGCACCAACGATTTCCTCGAAATCGAGCACAAGATGGTGGACGACCCGCACTTCAAACTCATCGCCGACGCCTACCTCTACAACATCGCCAAGGAAATCGGCGCCATGTCGGCCGTCCTCAAGGGCAAGGTCAACGCCATCCTCGTCACGGGCGGCATCGCCTACGGCAAGGGCATGATGGCCGACCTGGCCAGCTATGTGGACTGGATCGCCCCTGTGAAGATCTACCCCGGCGAAGACGAAATGGGCGCCCTGGCGCACAACGGCCTGAGCGTGATGCAGGGCCGCGAAGTAGCAAAAGTTTATTAAGCGAAACTATGAGAACAATCCGATTCCTCCTCCTGCTGGTCCTTCCGCTCCTGCTGGCCGCACCTGCACCTGCTCAAACCAAAAACCGTCCCGCCGGCAAGAAAAAGCCAGAAAAGGCCGATATCATCAAAGCCCGACCCGCCAATCCCCGGACTGAAGGTTACTACAAGGACATCTTTATGGACGGAGGAATCGGCTTGAACGCCTACCCCGACCTGCCGGCCGCCGATTTCCTGAACCTCACGCTGGAGCAGTACACCTCTTCCGAGCGCACGAAGCTCATCTCCATCGACACCGTGCTGCAGACCGCCCTGCTGGTCGGAAGCCCGATCGATGAGAACGGCATCCTGCTCTACCCCGACGGGGAACCGCGCTTCCGTATGGTCTACTTCAACGGCGGACGCGCCACCATGCACGGCCGCTCGCTTACCGAGAAAGGTCGCCAGAACGTCCGCGACTTCGTGAAGAACGGCGGCAGCTACCTCGGCACCTGCGCCGGCGCCTTCATCTGCGCCAAAGGTGTGGCCCGCGACACGGGCTGCGTGGTGAACGAAGACTACCTGGGCGTCTGGCCCGGCTGGACGGTCGGCACCGGCCTGGAAAACTCCTACACGAGTATGTTCGTGGAGCCGGGCTCCCCGCTGCTGCAGTACTATGACTTCGGCAATGACATGAAGATCGACAGCGTGCGGCACAACGGCGGCGACTACGCCTATATGGATGCCGACGTGCCCGCCGGCACGGAAGTCCTGCTGCGCTTCGACGGCGACACCCTGAAGCTCAAGAAATCCATCCACAACACGGTCAGCGCCTGGGCCTGGAAGGAAAATGCGCAGACCGGCCGCGTCGTGGCCATCGGCTCGCACCCCGAGCGCCAGATCTTCGGCGAACGCCTGGAACTGATGTCGGCCCTGATCCGCTATGCGCTCGACGGCAACGGATCCACGAAGCTTAAAGGCGTCCTGCAGAACGGTGAGAAGCGGGCCATGGTCCGCACCACCGGCGAAAACGACCCGGCCTTCACCCGCGTAGGCGACCGCCAGTACCATCATTTCGCCGTCGATGTCCCCGAAGGCGTGAAAGAAATCAAAGTGGAACTCTGTGCGCCGGAATTCTGGACCGACCGCTTCGACCTCTGGCTCTTCGCCGATGGCCGGGATTTTGCATTCAAGAGCAACGCCCGCTACAAGAACATCGCCCACGGAAACGACAAGACGCTGATCGTCCCCGTCGACAAAGCCGGCCGCTACTACGTCTCCGTTTTCTGCGCCACCACGGTCGATACCGTCCAGACGCCCTACGGCGACCAATACTGCGGGCGCACCGACGTCCTCAACGGCGTCCCCTACAACATCAAAGTAAGTTGGTAATGAAACACATCATCCCCCTCCTGACCCTTATCCTGCTGACCGCAGCGTGCGGCGGCAGCAAGAACCTGGCCTCCGACAACGATGGCAAAATGGCGTATAACGACGGTTATATGACGAGCGAGACCCACGGGGCGCAACATCTTGAAATGAAAGATGCCGAGGCCATGAGCTATCGCACCTTCGAAGATTACGTCCAAGCCCGCGTCGGCGGCGTCGACATCGACGGCAACGGCAACCTCGTGATCCGCGGCATGGGCACCTTCAACGGCTCGTCCAAGCCCCTGATCCTGATGGACGGCGTGGAAATCGACAACACCAGCGACATCAACCCCAACGACATCTATTCAGTCGACGTGCTGAAAGACGCCAGCAGCACCGCCACCTACGGTTTCCGCGGCGCCAACGGCGTACTGATCATCACCTCCAAGGCTGCCCAGCACGCCAAGGAAGTGGAGAAAGAAGCCAAGAAACGGGAAAAAGAAGCCGCCAAGGCCGCAAAAAAGGCGAAGAAGAAATAACTTTACTTCGTTTCGAACGAAATCCGCGCCGTAACCGGTTCTCCGGTAGCGGAAAGGCCTTCGGCCACGACTACGAACGATCCCCTGTAGTCCGGAAGGACGCAGGGGATTTTTACGGTCTCCCCCGCCCCGATTTCCAGCAGCGGATGCCAGTAGATGGTCTGGCGGTAGTCGGGATAGGTGTCTCCGGCGGCCAACCGGCGGCCGGTACAGGCCTGCGGCCAGCTCACGCCCTGCCAGTCGACGACGCGGGTGCTGCCGTCGAAAGTGAAGCCCGGAAGATTCCGCTTGTAGGTGACGAAGTTGACTATGCCCTTGAAGATGCGGCTGCCCACGAAGCAGGTCTGGGGATAGACGCTGACCGACTCGATCAGCAGCGGGTCGTAAGCCATCATCTTGGCATGGTCGAACACCGGCACGCCGTCGAGCAGCACCAGCGCCGGCTCTTCGGAGAAGCCCACGCCCGCTGCATCTTCGTTAAGCCGGATCTGGATACGGGTCTTCCCGTCGGGTCCCTTGCGGGCACGGAGTTCGGTCATAAATTCGATAAAATCTTCTTCCAGCGAATGGAAACGCGTATAGTCGTCGAGCACATAGCGGATGCAACTTTGCTCATCGAACAGGCCGTCACCCCGGACGGGTAGGAATTCATACAGGGTATCGGCCTCGAACTGCCGTTCAATCTGCATACTGATGCGGCGCGCCTTGAGTGCGTCCGACAGGACGTCGGAGAGCGCCAGCGGTGCGGCGGGCGGCACGGCGGCATTCACGAAAGGTGACACGAGTTCCAAGTGGCAGTTGCTCTCGGGCGAAAGGCCTTCGATCTCGCAGACGCATTCCTTGTTACCATAAATATTGGCGGTGTAAAAAATCAGGGTTCCGTCTTCCCGGATGGGAGCGGCATAGATATCCGACTTGTCGGAAGGCGTGGAGATGAAAGCGTGGTGGCCGATCAACTGCGGAATCATGGCTTCGCTGAAGCCTGTGATCCGGGCATGGACGACTTCGCCTTCGTAGTCGGGAATCGTTTCGCCGCGGAACGTCCGCCCGCCCACCTGCCGACAATCGGCCACGAACTGGTCGATGCCGGGATTGCCAGTGGCGGCAAACCCGTCGTCGTGCCACACGGAGAGGCTCAGCGAAAGGGTTTCAGACGTAGGGTTTGTGAGCGTCAGGACGCCGTCGGCCCAGGTCAGGCCGAGAGATCCCCGGTCAAGCCGGGGATGACGCTGATCTTCGTCATGCCCGGCCCCGACCGGGCATCTCAATTTTTCATATTCCTCCGCATCCACGACCTCAACCCCCTTTTTCACCCGTTCGGATGAGAAGACGTTGAAAACCGAGAGCGTCTTGGATGCCAAGCCCTCGTAATCATAATCCACCTCGTCCTTGTTCTGGGCCGTATAGACCACCAGACGGTAGTTGCCCGTCGGCAGCGACTGAGGCAGCAGAAGCCGGCCGCCGCCGCGGCCGCCCGAGAGAGCCACCTTTGACGTGGCCGCCAACCCGTCGGCCGAATGCAGTTCCACATAGGCAACGCTGCTGACCGGCGAATACCGGAGACTGCCCGCATCAAGGCAGAAGGCCGAATACCACACGCTTTCCCCCGCCACATAGACATCCTTGTCGGTGGAGAGGAAGGTCCGCTCAACGACCCGTTCCTGCGCGGAAAGCGGCAAGATGCCCAGCAACAGCGCTGTCAGCCATCCCATACACAAATATTGCTTCTTCATCGCCATCAGAACTTCATATTGAGGTTAATGTAGGGTATCTGCGTCGCGAAGACACTCAGCATATGACCCTTGATCACCGTGCCGTCCGACGTGTAATAGATGGAATACGGATTCTTCCGGCCCGTGACGTTGTAGCAGCCGAAGGTCACCGAGAAATGCGTCAACTGCCTCAGATAGTGCCCGGGCTCGACAATGAAGGCCAGGTCGAGCCGGAAATAGTCGGGAATGCGGTAGCTGTTGCGGTCGGAATAGACTAGGCGCACGCCGTGTCCATACTCGTACTTGCTGATCGGGACGGTCACCGGACGGCCGGTTGCATAGTCGAGGTTGGCCGAGATGCTGTAGCGATGCGTGAATTTGTAGTTGGCCACCAGCTTCACGTCGTGCGGCTTGTCGTAGGCAGCGTTGTACCATTTGCCGCCGTTGATGGTGTAGATGCCGCGGTCTTCCATCTCCCGCAGGAGCGATCGGGACCAGGTATAAGACACCCAGCCGTTGAGCTTGCCCAGCGTCTTCTTGGCCATCAGTTCCACGCCGTAGGCCCGGTTCTCCGTCTCCACCAGATCGTCGGCCAGGTTCTCGTTCATTACCAACACCGCGCCGCTCTTGTAGTCGATATAGTGCTTCACCCGCTTGTAATAGCCTTCCAGCGAGAGATCGAGTGTATTGTCCATCAGCGTCCGGTAGAAGCCGGCTGCGGCCTGCCAGCCCGTCTGCGGACGGATCTTGGCGCTTGAGAGCCGCCAGCTGTCGGTGGGCGACACGTTGATGCTGTTGGAGATCATGTGAATGTACTGCCGCATCGTATTGAAACCCGCTTTGACGCTCGTCACGTCGTTGAACGAGTATTTGCCGGAAAGCCGGAACTCGGGGCCGCCGTAGGTACTTCCGTCGTCGAAACGGTAGAACTGCGACCAGCGCACGCCCGCATCAAGCGTCAGTCCGTCGGTCACGTTCCAGGTCTCGCTGAGATAAACCGCACCCTCCAGCGCCTTTTCCCGCGTCAGGTCGCGGGATTTCACGAGCGAGGAGTCGCCCAGCGCGTGATACGAGCCGGGATTGAGGTCATAGCGGATGCCGCTCAGGCCATACTCCAGCGTATGCGCATTGGAAAGGATGGACTTGAAATGGAGTTTGGCCGAGCCCTGGTCCACCGCATTGGAGAGCCGATAGGACGTATAGGCGTTGAATCGGTCTTCGATGCTGTAATGATAAGTATCGTAGCCCACCGTGGCGGTCATCGAGTGGCGGTCGTTGAAGACACTGTGCCACTTCAGCGAGCCGTTGATGCTGCGGTAACGGAAAGTCGTATCGTTGCTGAAACTGAACTTGTCGCGCGAGTAGTAGCCATAGGCGTGCAAAGTGTTGCGCTCGCCGATCTTCTGGCTGATGCCCAGGTTCACGTCTTGGAACGATGCCTTGCCACCCGCGTAACTGCTGCCCGCCGGCAGCAGATTGAGCAACCAGTTGGAATACGTGGTGCGGCCGCCCAGGATGAAGGTCGTTCGGTCTTTCACGATCGGGCCTTCCAGATGCAGACGGCTCGTCAGCAGACCGATGCCCAGCGAGCCTTCGACCTTCTTGTTGTTTCCCTCGCGGGTACGGACTTCCATCACCGAGGAGATGCGCCCGCCATACTGCGCGGGGATTGAACTCTTGAAGAGCTCTACGTCGCTGATCACATCGGGATTGAAAGCGGAGAGGATGCCGAACATATGGTTCGGATTGTAAATCGTTCCGCCATTGAACAGGATGAGGTTCTGGTCGGTGGCGCCGCCGCGCACGTTGAAGCCGCTGGAGGCTTCGCCCACCGACTTCACGCCCGGCAGCGTCATCACCACCTTCAGGGCGTCGGCTTCGCCAAAGACCACCGGCACGTTCTTGATCATATTGATGCGGACCTTCTCGATGCCCAGCTGCGAGGTACGGTGCTGCGACATGCTCTCCGAGGTGATGACGGCACCCTTCAGCGAGAAGACCTTCTCCTTCATCACCACGTCGAGGCCGCCGTCGCCATAGACCATCAGGTCGAGCTTCAGGTCTTCCAACGAATAGCCGCTGAAGCCCAACTTGCCGGCTCCCACCGGCAGGGTCAGTTTGTAGTAGCCATATTCGTCGGTCGTGGCGAAACTCTTGCCCGACTCGTCATAGACCGACACGCCCACGATGGGCTCGCCGCTGGCTGCGTCGCGCACATAGCCCCGCACCGTCGCCTTGCCGCTCTTGCGTGCCCGCTCCGGGTCGCCGATCTCGTAGATCTTGTTCCGGAAGGTCATCGTGACATTGCGGTCCTGGTACAAAGCGCTGTCGACGGCCGGTTTGCCCGCCTCCTGTCGCGCAAAATAACCAGCCGGAAGGACAGCCCGCAAGTCACCATCGCGCACCACAATGTATTTCCCATCGTACTGCCAAACTTGGTAGCCGCCCTCCCGCAATGCGGCCAGGGCCTTCTCCAGGAACTGTTCTTTCGGGGAACGGACGGTGTAGTTCCGGTTGTCGGCCGGGTCTTTCACGAAATAGATTTCCGGCGTGATCTCGGCCCGGATGAAAGCCACCAGTTCGTCGGACTCCACCTTGGAAACGCCGAACTCCTGCGGCGGTGTCTGGGCCGACAAGAGCGGTGCGGCACTAAGTGCGGCAAGCAGCAGCAACAGAGACAGACTCCTTTTCATTGCGCCTCCACATATTTAAGGACCTCAACCCCGTATTCTTCCAGGCCCATGCTGCGGTTGAAACGTTCCTCGATCGCGGCAATGTGTCGGCGGATGTCCTTCCTCTTCGCCGGGAACAGATTCCGTATCTGGCTCTTGGACCGGACCGGAATCAGTTCGCCCGCTTCGGTGATGACACAATAGGCGACATCGCGCACGAATGTCTCGTGGATGCGGCTGTCATAGGGCTCGCCCGGGCCGGTCATCTGCCGCTTTTCGCCGTTGTAGTCTTTCAGCAGCGTCTTGGTCACGCGGCGCAGAAACTTCGTCTTTCCGTCGGAAAGCACCTCCCAATACCCTGACGGGGCATCCTGCCCGAAGCGGGAAGCCAGATTGACGAAACGTCGTCCATCCAGCGAGAACCAGTCTACGAACTCCCGCGAGAGCACCTTGCCGCCCTGCCCCACGGCATTGCGGACCAGTAGCTCCTGCCTGGCGGCATCGACGTTGAGCGAGAGATTGCGGTACAACTTTCCGTTGTACCACACATCACCCGTCTTAAACTCGGATTCAGACCACCAGTATGTGCCGTTATAATGAATGTTATAGGCATACGCCTGATGCCCCCGGTACAGGATGGAAGATCCCGCCGCCTCCTGCCGGAAAAAAGCCTCGTCCGCCGACTGGGCCCGGAGCATCGCGTGACCCGACAGAAACAATAGCAGCAACAGTATCCGTATCCTTGTCTTCATCGGAGCGTATATTCTTGGGAGATCCAGCGGCCTTCGCTCGTGCGGCCTTCGATGCGGAGCAGATAGGGCCCGTCGGCGCGGTCTTCCGTCACCAGGGGGATTTCGACCGACTCTCCGGCCTTCAGCCGGACTGACGGATTCCAATATACGGTGTTGCGACGGTCAGGAAGCGTAAGCGAGCGGCGGCGCTCCTGCGCCGGATCCTGGAAGGCTCGGGGCTCCTGCCTACCCAACGGCGTGACCACCACGGTGTTGCTCTGTTGCAGGAGCGACTTCCGGCCGGAGTCCACCCGAAGCTGGACCAATACGATACCGCCGTACGACCGCGCCAGCATCGCGTCCGACGTCAAATTTGTGGTGACGCTCAGCATCTCGACGTCGCTCAACATAATCATCTCGGCAAAGTCCCAGCCGGTCCGGAAACCATCGACAAACAGGGAGACCGTGCTGTAAGTCACGCCGTCCTTATTGAGGACGCCCGTCTTGGCATTGGTGACCTGTTCCCCGTCATAACTCAGGTTTGGGGTGGTCATCAGTATATAGTCGAGCAGGTTGCGGTTGTCGTAGGTGCTAAGTTCCTCCCGCTTCTTGATGTTGGGGATGTCGCTGGTGCCGAAAGGCGTCTTGATGCGGGGCGCCGCATCCTGGATGACGGCAGTGCGGATGGTATCGCGCTGCACGTCACCCGGCTCGAAGGGAATCTCCTCCTCGAGTCGCTGCTGTTGCTGCGGGACCTGTTGCGCCAGAGCAGGCCACTTCGTCGGAGCGGGCGCAAAGGGCTCTTCCAAAACAGGATAATAGCGCTTCACTTCGCCGTCATTGTCCACGTGGAGGATGAACAGGGTCCCTTCTGGGAAATCGAGGCTGTCGACGATGAACCGATTGCCGCGCTTGACAGGCGTTACCTGCGAATAGTTCATCGAGGGCGCCATCAGGGTAAAGGTGAAGTTGCGCGGCTTCGTCTTGAAAACCGAACGGATCTCGCCCCGCAGCGACTGGGTGCGTTCCTTATAGAAACGCACGGTACCCGCAGTATCCGTATGAGCAGACGACGATTCCTCTGCTTGCTGATACGGAAGGAAAGCGTGCCGCACCACGGAAACCGACACCTCAGCCGAATCAGCGGCCACGACTTCGGGCAACAGCACCTGCAGGTTCCACCGCTTGCGCGGAACATAGTCGGGCGTATCCCACTGGATGGTCAGCGGCGCGGCCGATGAAGAAGATTCCAATGCCCAAGCGCCTCCTCCCGCAGCAGCGAGGTCGCTGCCGTCATAGATATCAATCGGCACGCGGAACATCTGTTCCTCCGGCCAGTTCAGCTGCCAGCGGGTGTAAGCCCGGAGCAGATAGCGTCCGCCGGGCAAATCGTCCGGCAGATCGAGATGGCCGGCAAAGCCCTTTTCGCCCCGGCGAATCTTGGCCCGGAGCAACACCTCGCCCTTTCCAGGTTTCAGCAACTCCACATAGAGGTAGAGACTGGCATACTCATCGGGCAGAATATCTTCCACATACCCCTTCAGCCAGATGGTCTCCCCTGCCGCATAATATGTCCGGTCAAGATGCACATACACCTGTTCCGCCACCATCACCGGCTGCGCCTGTAAAGCGCCCGCACCGACGAAAAACAGCAGGCAAAAAAGAACAATATGCTTCTGATACTTCATAAACAGTTCCTGATTGAGACAAAGATAGTATAAATTTTGGCTTTCATTACGACGGAAGCATTGTTACCGTGGCGCTGAGCTATCTGATTATCAATGTTTTCAAAGAAATCGGTTGCGTCAAAACGCGCAATCGATTTTCGCGTTTAAGCTGATTATCAACCGGTTATCCGCCACGCTAATGATCGAAGAAAATGCAGCTGGTAATCGGGACGCCGGAGGCGGAGAGGCCTTCGGCCTTGACGACGAAGGCGCCTTTGTAGTCGGGGAGGCGGATGGGGATGATGACGGTTTGGCCGGCGGCGACCTGCAGGAGCGGATGCCAGTAGATGGTCTGGCGGTAGTCGGGATAGGTGTCGCCGTCGGAGAGGCGGGAGCCGGTGCTGGCCTGGGGCCAGCTCACGCCCTGCCAGTCGACGACGCGGGTGCTGCCGTCGAAGGTGAAGCCCGGCAGGTTCCGCTTGTAGGTGACGAAGTTTACCAGCCCCTTGAAGATGCGGCTGCCCACATAGCAGGTCTGGGGATAGACGTTGATCGATTCGATCAGGAGCGGGTCGTAGGCCATCATCTTGGCGTGGTCGAAGATCGGAACGCCGTCGAGCAGGACGAGCGACTCCTCCTCGGCGAAGCCAGGGCCGATCGCGTCTTCCCGGATGCGGACCTGAATCCGCGTTTTTCCATCGGCGCCTTTTCGCGTACGCAGTTCGGGGATGAATTCGATGAAATCTTCTTCCAGGGTATGGAAACGGGTATAGTCGTCGAGCACATAACGGATGCAGGCCTCCTCATCGAACAGGCCATCACCCCGCACGGGCAGGAAATCGTAGAGGGTGTCGGCCTCGAACTGCCGTTCGATCTGCATGCGGACGCGGCGGGCCTTCAGAGCGTCGGCCACAGCATCGGAAAGGAGGAGTGGAGCGGCAGCCGGTACTGCCGCCTTCACGAAGGGAGAGATGAGTTCCACGTGGCAGTTGCTTTCGGGCGAAAGGCCCTCGATCTCGCAGACACACTCCTTGTTGCCATAGATATTTGCGGTATAGAAGACCACCGAGCCGTCTTCCCGGATGGGCGAAGCATAGATGTCTGACTTATCGGAGGGAGAGGCGATGAATGCATGGTGGCCGATCAGTTCCGCAATCATCGTCTCGCTGAAGCCCGTAACGCGGCCGCGGATGATTTCGCCTTCGTAGTCGGGCGGCGTCTCGCCGCGGAAGCGGCGGGAGCCGACCTGGCGGCAATCGTCTAGGAACTGATCGATGCCGGGGTTGTCGACAGAGACGAACCCGTCGTCATGCCACACGGAAAGGCTCAGCGAAAGGGCTTCGCCCGTGGGATTGGTCAAGGTTAGGTTATGGCTATCCCACGATAGCTCGAGAGATCCCCGGTCTAGCCGGGGATGACGCAACCCAGCATATTCCTCCGCATCTACGACCTCCACCCCGTCTTTCACCCGCTCCGAAGAGAAGACGTTGAACACCGAAATTGTCTTGGAGGCCAAGCCTTCGTAATCATAATCGACCTCATCCTTGTTCTGGGCCGTATAGACAATCAGGCGATAGTTGCCCGTCGGCAGCGACTGCGGCAGCAGGAGGCGTCCGCCTCCACGCCCGCCCGCCAGTGCCACCTTCGACGTGGCCGCCAGTCCATCAGCAGAATGCAACTCTACATACGCCACGCTGCTGACTGGCGAATACCGGAGACTCCCCGCATCAAGGCAGAAAGCAGAATACCACACGCTCTCCCCTGCCACATAGACATCCTTGTCGGTGGAAAGCCAGGTGCGCTCCACCACGCGCGCCTGCGCGAATGCAGGAGCTGTGCCAAGCAGCATCGCGAACATTCCCGTAAGCAAACTTATCCTTTTCATCGCCGTCAGAACTTCATATTGAGGTTAATGTAGGGAATCTGCGTCGCAAAGACACTCAGCATGTGGCCCTTGACCACCGAGCCTTCCGACGTGTAGTAGATGGAGTACGGGTTCTTCCGGCCCGTGACGTTGTAGCAGCCAAAGGTTACTGAGAAATGCGTCAGCTGTCGCAGATAGTGCCCGGGTTCAACGATAAAGGCCAGGTCGAGCCGGAAATAGTCGGGAATGCGGTAGCTGTTGCGGTCGGAATAGACCAGGCGTGCGCCGTGTCCATACTCGTATTTGCTGATCGGGATGGTCACCGGCCGGCCCGTCGCATAGTCGAGGTTGGCCGAGAGGCTGTAGCGGTGCGTAAACTTGTAATTGGCCACAACTTTCACGTCGTGCGGCTTGTCGTAAGCGGCGTTGTACCAGCAGCCGCCGTTGATGGTATAAATGCCGCGATCTTCCATCTCCCGCAGCTGGGAGCGGGAATAGGTATAGGATACCCAGCCGTTGAGCTTGCCCAGCGTCTTCTTGGCCATCAACTCGACGCCGTAGGCCCGGTTCTCGGTCTCGATGAGTGCGTCGGCCAGGTTTTCGTTCATTATCAGCACCGCGCCGCTCTTGTAGTCGATATAATGCTTGACCCGCTTGAAGTACGTTTCCATCGACAAGTCGAGCGTCCCGTCCATCAGTGTCCGGTAGAAGCCGGTCGCGGCCTGCCAGCCTGTCTGCGGCCGGATCTTGGCGCTGGAGAGCCGCCAGCTGTCAGTGGGCGACACGTTGATGCTGTTGGAGATCATATGGATGTACTGCCGCATCGTGTTGAAGCCGGCCTTCACGCTCGTATAGTCGTTGAACGAATACTTGCCCGAGATCCGGTACTCGGGTCCGCCATACGTACTGCCGTCGTCGAAGCGGAAGAACTGCGACCAGCGCAGGCCCGCATCGAGAGTCAGGCCATCCGTGATCTGCCAGGTCTCGCTCAGATACACGGCCGCTTCGAGCGCTTTTTCCCGCGAAAGGTCACGGGAGTTTACCAGCGACGAATCGCCCAGCGCGTGATACGATCCGGGATTGAGGTCGTAGCGCGTACCGCTCACGCCGTATTCCAGCGTATGGGCATTGGAGAGGATGGACTTGAAATGCAACTTGGCTGATCCCTGATCCACCGCATTGGAGAGCCGGTAGGACGTATAGGGATTGAAGCGGTCTTCGATGCTATAATGATAGGTATCGTAGCCCACCGTGGCGGTCATCGAGTGGCGGTCGTTGAAGACGCTGTGCCACTTGAGCGAACCGTTGAGGCTGCGATAGCGGAAGGTCGTATCGTTGCTGAAACTGAACTTGTCGCGCGAATAATAACCATAGGCGTGGAGGGTGTTGCGCTCGCCGATCTTCTGGCTGATGCCCAGATTCACGTCCTGGAACGAGGCCTTGCCGCCCGCATAGCTGCTGCCCACTGGCAGCAGATTGAGCATCCAGTTGGAATAGGTGGTGCGGCCGCCGAGGATGAAGGTCGTGCGGTCTTTCACGATCGGTCCTTCCAGATGCATGCGGCTCGTCAGCAGGCCCAAGCCCAGGGACCCTTCCACCTTCTTGTTGTTGCCCTCCCGGGTGCGGACCTCCATCACCGAAGAGATGCGCCCGCCATACTGCGCAGGAATCGAGCTCTTGAATAGCTCTACGTCGCTGATCACGTCGGGATTGAAAGCGGAGAGGATGCCGAACATGTGGTTCGGATTGTATACTGTACCGCCGTTGAACAGGATGAGGTTCTGGTCGGTGGCGCCACCGCGCACGTTAAATCCGCTCGAGGCCTCACCCACCGACTTGACGCCCGGCAGGGTCATCACCACCTTCAGGGCGTCGGCCTCGCCGAAGACCACCGGCACGTTCTTGATCATATTGATGCGCACCTTCTCGATGCCCAGCTGGGAGGTTCGGTGCTGCGACATGCTCTCCGAGGTGATGACGGCACCCTTCAGCGAGAAGACCTTCTCTTTCATCACCACGTCGAGGCCGCCGTCACCATACACCATCAGGTCGAGTTTGAGGTCTTCCAGCGAGTAGCCGCTGAAACCCAGCTTGCCCACGCCCACCGGCAGCGTCAGCTTGTAGTAGCCGTATTCGTCGGTCGTGGCGAAGCTCTTGCCCGACTCGTCGTACACCGACACGCCCACCAGCGGCTCGCCGCTGGCAGCATCGCGCACATAGCCCCGGACCGTTGCCTTGCCAGTCTTGCGGGCCCGCTCCGGGTCGCCAATCTCGTAGATCTTGTTCTGGAAGGTCATCGTGACGTTCCGGTCCTGGAACAACGTGCTGTCTTCCGTCGGTTTAACCGGCTCCCGCCGCGCGAAATAGCCGGTCGGCAGGACAGCGCGCAAATCGCCATTGCGCGCTACGATATATTTCCCGTCGTATTGCCACACCTGGTAGCCGCCCTCGCGCAATGCGGCGAAGGCTTTCTCGAGGAACTGTTCCTTCGGGGCGCGGACAGTGTAATTCCGGTTGTCGGCCGGATCTTTCACGAAATAGATTTCCGGCGTGATCTCCGCCCGGATGAAAGCCACCAGTTCGTCGGATTCCACTTTCGTTACGCTGAACTGCTTCGGCGGATTCTGGGCGTAGAGTCGCGTCGCAACGCACAGGGCCGCGAACAAAAGATACAGATACAGGCTCTTCAGTTTCATCGCGACTCTACGTATTTAAGTACTTCCATGCCATATTCCTCCAGGGTCATGCTCCGGTCGAAGCGCTTCTCCAAGCTCACGATATGCCGACGGATGTCCTTCCGCTGGTCCGGAAACTGGTTCCGGATCTGGCTCTTGGAGCGGACCGGGACCAACTGCCCAGCCTCGGTGAGCAGGCAATAGGCGACGTCCCGCACGAAAGTCTCGTGGATGCGGAGATCGTAGGGCTCGCCGGCGCCGATCATCTGTCGCTTCGCGCCATTGTGGTCGGACAGCAGGGTTTTGGTAATCTGCCGCAGGAACAGCGTCTTTCCATCAAAAAGCACCTCCCAGTAGCCCGAAGGAGCCTCCGGACCGCATAGCGCCTGCAAGTTGACGAAGCGTCGTCCATCCAGTGTGAACCAGTCGACAAACTCGCGGGAAAGGACCTTGCTGCCCTGTCCCACAAGATGGCGGACCAGTAGTTCTTGCCGGGAAGCATCCACATTGAGTTCCAGGCCATGGTACACCTTTCCGTTGTAAAAGACATCACCCGTCAAAAACTCCGGAGCCGTCCACCAATAGTAGCCATTGAAGTGAATGCTGTAGCCATATGCCTGATGCCCCCGGTAAAGGATGGATGCGCCCGCCGCTTCCTGCCGGAAAAACACCTCGTCTTCCGACTGGGCCCGGAGCAGCGTGTGCCCCGGCAGCAACAGAAACAGGATCAGTAATAGTATCTTGGTCTTCTTCATAATCATTTGTCGTCGTTGATCCACCACCAGGGGCGCTCTTTCGTACCGCCGGAGAAACGGCAGTCCACACATTCGCCGGGCAGCCAGGAGTAAGCACCTACCATAACATCCCACCAGCCGACCCGGTACTGCCAGCCATAATACTTCCAATAATCGCTGGGAAAAGGATACTCGATCCCATAGGAAGGCCCATGCCAGCGGCTGAACAGCGTTTTGGAATTCTCGATGAACAACCGCCCCCGGGAACGGGTCGATACACTGATGAAACCCAGCACCAATTCGTCCGGATCCTCTACGTTGACGATATTGCCGCGCAACTCGGAAGGCTCGGGGGAGAACAGGCCGCCCACATTGCTGGAATTATTCCGCACGGTCTCCCAGAAACGGAAACCTTCTTCGGAGAGACGCGTCTGCGTAAGTTCGACAAAATAGACATAGGAAACCTTTCGGTCTTCCGGCGCAAACGAAATGATGCCGTAGTTCACCAGCCGGTCTTCCAGAAGTTCCTTCGTAGAGCCCAGAAGAATGTCGTCATGATCAGCTGATTTCCAGCAGAAGTATGTGTTTTCCCCATCCTCGTATTCAAGGATGGTACCCGTTGCCGAAGAAAAATAATACTCGGCATAATATGTGGCGTGGTATTCCCAAGTCTCCGCAGCCGACCAGCGGTAATAGCCGACATCTCCGTCGGAATGAGTGGATACGTTCACCCAAAGTTTCGACCCGTCGGCTTCGACCGACCACGAGAGGCTGTCGATCGGCGGCGTGACCTGCACGGGCGCCCACTCCGAAGCATAGGTCCGTCGAAAAGGAGCCAAAACTTCCACCACAAGCCGGTATTCCTGTGAAATGTCCGCCGACGTCAGATCGACGATGCTATCCTGCATCGGATACACCGTCCCATCGCCAGCCTCCACCCGGAGCACATAGGTCAGCGGTGCGCCCGAATTCTTCGGGTCCTCCAAATCGGTCGAAAAACGCACATCAAAACGGCAGGTATCTCCCACCAGAATATCCCCCTCAATGGCCACAAAACCAGCTTGTCCCTGCCAGTCCGGATGGAAATCATAGACGCAGGAAACCACGGCAAAATCCGCCAGCAGGCATAAAAAATGGAAGACCCGTTTCATCAAAAAAACATATCTTCCACAAAGATAATAAAAGGGGAGGATATTTCTACCCCCCCCCATTTTTTCGGGAAAAACGACTAGTTCTGCGTCGTCGTGATGCCCTTGTTGTAGTTGGTTTCGTGCTGCGGGATGCACCAGGTCCAGTTGTTCTTCTCGTTGGGCGTGATCTTGATAGCATACTGGCTCATCCAGTTGCCGCCGTCAGAATACTTCTTACGGTCGATGGTATCGCCCCAGCGCTTGAGGTCGAACCAGTTGAAGCCTTCGCCCCAGAGCTCGATGCCACGGTAGAGTTTGATCTCATCCATGAGGGCCTTGCCGGTCTTGTCGCAGGTGTAGGCCGGGTCACGCTTGGAAGTGGCGTTGAGTTCCACGAGCAGGTCGCGGGCAGCGCCTTCGTTGCCCAGACGGTACTGTGCCTCAGCTTCGATAAGCACCATTTCGGAAGAACGGAACAGGCAGAGGTGGCCGATACCGGGCTGACCGAAGTTGTGGATCTTGAAGTTCATGTAAGCGAACACGCAGTGCTGCGAGGTGAAACCCACTCGGCCGTCAGCCGAAGCATAATTTTGTCCATAGACCCAGAGCTTGTTCTTGCTGCTCTGGGCGCTGGCCTTCATCGTATTAGTGTTGAAGGTTCCCTCATAGCCGGCCGGGTCGAGCCACCAGACGCGGCGGATGTCCGTCGCCGGAATCTGCTCGAACAAATGACGGCTGATCAAGAGCGGGTAGTTGCGGGTCGTGGAGCTCGCGGCGTTGTAGGAAGCGTAGGAGAAATAGTCGTAGTAGTACAGCGTCTCGTCTTCAGCGCCATAGAGGTACCAAATCCACTCGCTGGTGGGGTTGCAGAAGCCGTCTTTTTCGTCGGCCACGCTATGCAGCGGATATCCCTTGCGAACCTGCTGGGCATACTTGAGCGCGTTGCTCCAGTCTTCGCGGGTGAGGGCTACGCGGGCGTAGATTGCGTAAGCCACATCGAGGTCCATGAGGTGTTTCGAACCACGGCTGTTGGCCTTGCCAGACTTGTTGAAGAGGTTGATGGCCTCGTCGAGGTCAGCGTAGATCTGCGCATAGACTTCACCCTGGGTAGCACGGTCGAGGTTGTCGGGTTCCTCGCCCGTCAAGCGGAGCAGACACGACGGCTTGTCGGAGCCGTCCGACCAGCGGCGGCCGAAAATCTGGGCCAGGTTGAAGTAGGCATAAGCACGATAAGCGAGCGTCTGTGCCTTGACATAAGCCTTGTCGGCATCCGAACCGGCGGCATCGTCGATGTTCCGGAGAATGGTGTTGGCATTGCCGATCAGCATATAATAGTAGTACCAGGCATATCCGCCGAGGCTGGCCGTGTTGGACACGTAGAGGTTACCGTTGGCAGAGTTCAGGAAGCTGGTGGAGTTGCCCTTCATCAGGTTCTCTCCCAGATAGTCGCCGATGTAGAGGCGGACGGTGCCTTCACCGTTGTAACCCTGGCCGTAGGCACCATACTGGCGGCGCATGATCTTGCCGAGGCCGTTGACGGCCACGGCGGCCGCGTCGGTGTTCTCAAACAACGTGGCCGGAGAGGTACTGGAGGTCGGGAAGGTATCGAGATATTCTTCAGAGCAACCGAAGGACACGAGAACTGCAAGTGCGAGTGCTATGATGGAAAACTTTTTCATATTCTTCATATTTTAGCTTGCATTAGAAATTGACTTTCACGCCGACCGTGCTGACACGGGCCGTATTGATGGAGGAAGCGGAGATCGAACCGCCCAGGCCCTGCTGCGGGTTCATACCCGTTCTGTAGGCGAAGACCCAGACGTTGTCGACGGAAGCGCTCAGGGTGATGGAGCCCAGGCCGATGCTGTTGACCCAGCGGCGCGGGAAGGAGTACGCCAGGTTGATGTTCTTGACGTTCAGGTAGCTGCCGGGGACGAGGAAGCGGGTGGAAGTGGCGTTGGTGTAGGTGTTCCAGTAACCGTCGATCTTCGGGGTGGCGGTGGTGCTGATGCGGTCGGCCGAGTTCTCGGTCATGCCGCTCGGGACTTCGCTCCAGGAGTTGAGCAGGTCAACATGATAGCTGTGAGGGCCGGTGGAGACGGACATCAGGTCCTGATAGGCACCGTCCATGCACTTGTTGCCGAGGGCGTAGGTGCAGAGGACCGACAGGCTGAAGTTCTTCCAGCGGATGCCGGTGTTGAAGCTTCCGTAGACCTTCGGGAGCGAGGTGCCCGCCCAGTCGCGCTTGGCGTAGGTGGTGTTGAGCACATACTCCTTGCCGTCGATGACCACGCGGTATTCTTCGGGCACCTGCGACTTCTGGAAGTCATGGACCAACTGCTTCTTTTCTTCGTCCCAGCGGTCGCCGATCTTGTTCTCGTCGAGGATGTAGTACTTCTGGTCGTCGATCAGGTAGAGGGCGTTACCCGTCATCATGTCGACACCGGCGTACTGATACACGTGCCAGTCGTAGAGGCCGTGACCTTCCGCATACAGCTTGGAGCCGTTGCGCATGGCGTTCTGCAGGCCGTCGTAGTTGGTGATGTCGGCTTCAGGGAGCTTGAGGATGACGTTCTTCATCCAGGTGGCGTTCACGCCGAAGTTCCACACGAAGTCACGCTTCTTGATGATGTCGATGTCAGCGCTGAACTCGACGCCGTAGTTGCGCACGGAACCGATGTTCTTCGTGGTAGCAGTCGTGACACCGCCGGAAGAGATACCACCGACGGAGGACGGGTGCTCCACGTCGAAGATCAGGTCCTTGGTCACCTTGTTGAAGTATTCGGCGGTGAAATTCATGCGGTCGAACAGGCGGCCTTCGAGGGCGGTGCTGAAGGAGTTCTCACTCTCCCATACCAGGTCGTAGGCCTCGTTCTGGATCTTGTAGGAAGCGGCCTTGCCGCCGTACTTGACACCCAGATCGTAGAGAGCCATGTAGCCATAGTAGCCGGAGCCGCGGTCGTTACCGACCTGACCATAGGAAATACGGTAGCGGAGGTTGTCGACCCAGCCGACGTTCTTCATGAATTCCTCGCGGCTGATGGCCCAGGTGGCACCCACGCTCCAGAAGTTACCCCAACGGTTGTCCTTGTAGAAACGGGAAGTACCGTCACGGCGGAAGGATCCTTCGAGGAAGTATTTGCTCATGTAGTCATACTTTAAGCGGGACAGGTAGCTCTCCAGGCGGTAGCCGCTCTGGGAGCCGCTCATCGAGGTCATGTTGTTGAAGTTGTCGAGTTCCTGGCCACCCGGGATGGTCTGGTCCTGCTTGTAGTTGTACTGGTACTCGTAGTTGTAGTAGTAATTCTCGTGGCCGACCAGAGCTTCGAGCGTGTGGTCGCCGAAGCTGTGGCGCCAGTTGAGCAACTGCTGGAACGTATAGTTCGTATAGAAGTAGTCGGTGCGGCTGGTACGGCCGTTGGCACCCTTACCGTCGCCGATAAT
>JAEEGJ010009163.1_pt1 | contig 26727 bp, 18 predicted proteins | sample 8958761 | NCBI WGS metagenome assembly JAEEGJ01 (sample SAMN16246546, study PRJNA631951) | gut metagenome | biome: gut microbiome; feature: rumen; material: RS-attached | host: Bos | place: Iran: Karaj | collected 2018-10 | reverse complement strand
TGCAACCTATGAAGATCCCAACGGCTGGAGTCTTCAGTATGATGAGAACTGCTTTGAGGTAAATCAGAAGGACAACGTGGCTACCTTTGTTTATACAGCTGAGAGCGGCGGCACCAATATGATGACCGTAACCTATGACATCTCAAGCACCGACCCTGAAGTCATTGCGGACAAATTGGTGGCTGAGTGGGGCGATAAAGCCCAAAAGAGTGAGGGAACCTTCCCCACCGATGAAAGCGTTCCTGTTTTCAGAGCAAGCCTGCCCGTAGAGGAAGGCGGTTCCGGTCTGTATATGGAAGCCATTATACGTTCCTATATGCAGGGATGCCTCGTATTCGAGTTAACCGGACATAACAGCGGTGATGATGCCATCGATATGGCTGCTTCGGATAACCTGTCCATGCTGATCGATTCCGTTAAGTTCCATGACTACAGCAAAGAGGCAAAGGCGAGCCTTCCCGCATATGAGTATCCGGGTCCCGAGCTGTTTTACTCCGTTGTTTACAAGTATCTGATCGATACTTATGCCGGCTCCTATCCTGAGGCAGAGGTGGGAATTCCCTGTGTTTCCATCGTGAAGCTGGATGAGAGCGACAAGGATGATATCAAGGTATATGGCGATTTTGATTATTACAATTATAACCTGAGCGCAGATATCCTGGAGAACGTTGCCGGCGGATGCCATCCGGGTGTGATCCATGTGAAATCCACCGATGAAGGTTACGAAGTAACAGGTATGGATGTTGTAGAGGATGGTGCAGGTTTTGAAGAGTCTGCCAAGAAGATCTTCGGCGATGAGTATGATGCCTTCATGAAGGTTTATAGCGATTCTGATGCAAAGGAAAAAACCAGAGCACAGATCATTGCCAACTATGTAGCAGCTAACAATCTGGAGATCAAAGCTTATCAGGATTTCGGTTGGGAACCTGTTACCCTTCCTGAAGAGAACATCGATTCCTTCTACAGTGAGTTGAACTAATTATCTGATATAAAAATGTGATCTGTTTCCGTGCTACAATAAGAGTACTTCCGTCCTATGCCGTGGAGACCTCCTTTCCTTCATATAAGGAGGAAAAAATGGCAATACTGAGAAATACGACTGTGGATCCGGTGGTCGAATGGAGTCAGACAATCAGGAATGAACTATGTGATAACATGGGCCTGACTTGGCCCGGCGCCGGAGCATTGGGAATGGATCAGGCTCTGGAAAAACTTTGGCACTATCTGAGATTCGGCCAAAGGAGCGTATTCTTTATGGAGCGCAGATTTCTGACCGGCCTGGAAATTTGGTGCGGTCAGAGGCGCGAAAACAAAATGTTTTACAATAACGGTATCACCGTACATCATGAAATGCCCTCAGCAGAACAGCTGTGGGGCATTTTTTGTTATTACCGTCATTGCAGATCGGAACCTGAAGTCGGAGGCGGTATTTTCGCGGCTTGTATGGTTGCAGCATTTATGCTGAGCGAGGCAGAGGGGATAGATTATTCTTTTGAGGAAGCAATGCTCCCCTATTCACTGGTTTTACATGATCTTTATGTTTACGGAACAGGAAGGCTTACCATCCGTAAGGATCCGGTGTTGTATTTGTATCTTATGGCAAAAACGATATATGAACTGAAACAAAAGGATCCGGGTAGATCCGTTTCTATCAGGAAGGGGAGCGTTCTTTTGGAAGGCGGAAGGACGGAGAGGGCGGAAAGCTTTCTGGCAGAGGCCGGGAGGTGCTTTTCCCGCATTGAAGTCAGCAAAAGTGTAACGAAAGAGGGAGCGTTGAAGCTTACCATCCCCATGTAAAGCAGGAAAAGCCGCATCTGATGTCCGGATGCGGCTTTTTGTGCATGCCAGAGTAAAGTTTTTGTCGGAAAATCAATAAAGGGATAGGGGATCCCCGGATCCTGTGATAAAGTGTTAGTTGCCCAAAACAAAACACAAACAGGAGGAGATCCCCATGGAAGAGATTATACAGTATTTTGCCGAGGTATGCATCAACAGATTTATAGAAGCACACAATAAATTTTTCAAGGAGCCGGATTCCTTTGCAGAACTGGAGAAAGAAACGGTATGTATAGTGGATGACCTTGGCAAGGAGTTTATCCGTGTCACATTGGAGGAGATCAATCGATGCTTCAGAGCAAGCGACTGGAGGAAAGAAAAGTGGCACATAGAAAAGACGAATAAAAAACAACTGATAACATCGCTGGGAACAGTGTGTTTTAATAAGACATTGTTTGCATCAAAAACAGACGAAGGAAAAAAGTTGATGTGTTATCTTTTGGACAAGGCCGTGGGTTTTGAAGAACATCAGCGGATGTCCGAAGGAGCAATGGAAAGGCTGTATGAAGAAGCAGTACAGACATCATACCGTAAAGGAGGAGAGGCGGTTTCACCCGAAGATAAGGTGACTAAGCAAGCCGTAAAGGATCTTCTTCATAAGACAAAGTTTCCACCAAACTATCAAATTCCGGAACAGAAAAAAGCGGTAAACGAGTTATACATAGATGCTGATGAGGATCACTATTCTCTGCAGTTCCAAAACAGGAAAGGCGACATTGAGAGAGACGATCGCGGTCATAAGAAAAACGGGGCAATTACCAAACTGATCTATGTGTATGAGGGGATCGAGCCGGAGGCGCCCAGGAGCAAACGAAACCGCCTGATAAACGCCCATTACTTCTGCAGAGGTGATGGAGATAACAAAGCCTTGTGGGATGAGGTGTACGCGTATATCGAGGCGCATTACGAGATAGATAAGATCAAACAGATATATCTGAATGCGGATGGAGGAACGTGGATCAAAGCCGGGCAGAGGCGCATACACGGGATCAACTATGTACTGGACGAGTTTCATTTGAGCAAGACGCTGCTTAAAATAACAGGCCACATGCTGGATAGCCAGCAGGATGCCAGAGAGAGACTGTGCAAGATCATCAGGTCCGGAACCAGGGAGGATTTTCGGCAAGAGATTGAAATCCTGAAGGGATATGCGGAAAAAGAAAAGACAAAAGAACGGATACAAAAAACAGCGGAGTACATACTGAATAACTGGACGGCTGCCAAAAAGAGACTGTGGAAAAAAGACGGTGTAGTAGCGTGCAGCGCAGAAGGACACGTATATCATGCGTTATCGTCCAGGATGAGTACACTTGCCATGGGCTGGAGCAGGCATGGCGCAAGCCAGATGGCTAGGCTGAGGGAGTATTATCTGAACGGTGGAAATATGCTGGAACTGGCAAGATATCAGAAGGCAGAGATACCCAAGGCCGCCGGAGCTGAAGAACTGGCATTAAGTGCGCATGATATGTTGAAATCGATCACCGGATGGCGAACGAAGACAGAACATGAAATCGCTAAATATACGGATGTAATGACACATACATTGAGCCTTCAGAATAAAAAGAAGGTGACAATGAACATACACAAATATCTCTGACAAATAGGAAGCCGGAGGCTGACGCCTCCGCCCTTGAATAAAGGGCGCCGGAGCGCCCTGAGCATCCTTGCTTGTGCTTAATTAATAAAAAATCTGCTGTGCAGGATTGTCAAGGCTGCAAAGCACCGCAAAGCGGCTACGGCCTTGACAATCCCGCACAGGCAGATTAAAAGAGTCACTAAGCACAAGCAAGGATTACTATCGATATCCTAAAGGCTATCGAAATCCTATCAATTCAAAGGCCGGCGGTAGCGAAGCGGACGGCGGGCTTCCATTTTTTGACAGGAAAACAGTGATGTAGTATGATGGGCGTGTCAAGTCTGACGCTTATCTATGATTCTGGGAGTACTCTACACCTAGTTTTCCGACAGTAAATTTACGCGGCCTTTGTGCATCCACGACATTGACGAAAGGCCCAAAAAATCATATAATTACCTTTGTATATTTTTCAAAGATGTGAGTTTAGGTGTGGTGTGTATGCAGATGTTGGATGAAAAAACCGAGAGTAAAACCCCACTGGTATTAGATGACGGGCATATAGAAACCATCGCTGAGTATCGGGAACCGGAAGAACTCTATGAAGAGCTGATCGCCCGGGTCAGAAAGTATCACCCCAGCGACGATATCACCCTGATCGAGAGGGCTTATGACGTTGCGGCCAAAGCCCATGAGGGGCAGGTCAGAAAGTCCGGAGAACCCTATATCATCCATCCCCTTTGTGTAGGCATCATACTGGCTGAGCTGGAAATGGATCAGGAGACCATTGCGGCAGGACTTTTGCATGATGTGGTAGAGGATACCATCTTTACCGTAGAGCAGCTGCAGGAGGAATTCGGTGAGGACGTGGCCCTTTTGGTAGATGGGGTTACCAAGCTGGGACAGCTGCAGTACGAAGGGGATAAGATCGAGCTGCAGGCAGAGAACCTAAGAAAGATGTTCCTGGCTATGGCAAAGGACATCCGCGTCATCATCATCAAACTTTGCGACCGTCTTCACAATATGCGGACTCTGAAGCATATGTCCGTGGAAAAACAGCAGGAAAAAGCAAGAGAGACCATGGATATCTATGCGCCCATCGCACAGAGGCTCGGTATTTCAAAAATCAAGATAGAACTCGATGACCTTTCTTTGCAGTACATAGAGCCTGTCACATATAAAGAACTCTCCGAAAACGTATCTAAAAAACTCGAAGAACAGCAGGACTTTATCAAGGAAATAACAGAAGAAGTCAGCAACCATATCAAAGACGCAAACATCTATGCCAAGGTCAACGGCAGAGTAAAGCACTTGTTCAGCATCTATAAAAAGATGGTAACACAGAACAAGACACTTGATCAGGTATACGACCTTTTTGCAGTCAGAATAATTGTAAGAGACATAAAGGACTGTTATGCGGCCCTGGGCGTGATCCATGAAATGTACAAGCCGATACCCGGACGTTTCAAGGACTATATTGCTATGCCCAAGCCCAACATGTACCAGTCATTGCATACAACACTTATCGCTCACAACGGTACACCGTTTGAGATCCAGATCAGGACCTTTGACATGCACCGTACAGCTGAATACGGTATCGCAGCACACTGGAAATACAAGGTAGACCCCGAAGGCAAGATGAGCCCTGACTCAGAAGAGGAAAAGCTTACCTGGCTCCGTCAGATATTGGAATGGCAGCAGGATCTTTCAGACAACAAGGAATTCCTTGTACTTTTAAAGGACGACTTAAACCTTTTCTCAGACAGTGTATTCTGCTTTACACCTACCGGTGAAGTAAAGAACCTTACCGTAGGCTCAACACCTATCGACTTTGCATACAGCATTCACAGTGCGGTCGGCAATAAGATGGTAGGAGCCAAGGTAAACAACAAGATGGTACCGAATGACTATGTCATTCAGAACGGTGACCAGATAGAGATACTGACCTCGGCTAACTCCAAGGGACCTTCATTAGACTGGCTGAAAATAGTAAAAACCACCCAGGCTAAAAACAAGATCAACCAGTGGTTCAAGAACGAGAGCAGGGAAGACAATATCCAGAGAGGAAAGGATATCTTTACCGCACTCTGTAAATCAAAGGGCATACCGGCATCAGAACTGCTAAAGCCCGAATATATTGAAGTAGTATTAAAGAAATACGGATATAAAGACTGGGAAAACATCTACGCCTCCATCGGCCACGGTGCATTAAAGGAGGGTCAGGTATTCCAGAGACTTCAGGACGAGTATGATAAGCATCATAAGCCTGAAATGACGGATAAAGATCTGGTAGACAGTATCGCAGAGAAAAATGCCAAGAGACCAGAGGGCATAACTAAGGGCAGCATCATCGTCAGAGGCGCTGACGATCTGGCAGTACATTTCTCAAAATGCTGTTCACCCGTACCCGGAGACGAGATAGTAGGCTTCGTAACCAGAGGCAGAGGTATTTCAGTACACCGTACAGACTGTTACAACATCCTGAGCCTCTCGGAGATAGACCGCAAGAGACTTCAGCCCGCAGAGTGGAACACCGCGCAGCCTAAGGAAGAGGGCAAGCTGTTTGAAGCAGAGATAAAGATATATGCCCAGAACCGTCCCGGCGTACTACTCGGAGTATCCAAGGTACTTACAGAAAACAATATCACAATATCATCCATAAATGCTAGAGCAGGCAAACAGGATTCCGCAACCATAACACTCAGCTTCAGCATAAAGGATACAGAGACATTGAATACAATTATTCAGAAAATCCGTAATGTAGAAAGCGTTATAGACGTTGACAGAGCTATGGGAGGCTGATATGGAATTAAAATGCTTTACAGTCGGACCCATGCAGGTAAACTGTTACTTCGTTTGGGATGAAAAAACAAAAGAAGCATTTGTAATAGATCCCGGTGATAACGGAACCGAAATAGCAGAAAAACTAAACGAACTGGGCCTCCATTGTCATGCAATACTTCTCACACATGGACATTTCGACCATATATTGGGAGTAAAGCAGTTTGTAGAAAAGACCGGAGCGCCGATATGGGCAGGCTGCAATGAAGCAGGCCTTCTGGGTGATGCCGATGCAAATGTATCGGCCAGGATCAGGAGACCGGTAGAAATAAAATGCGACAGATTAATAAAAGATATGGAGAGAGTCACGGTAGACGGGCTCTCATTCGTATGCATATTTACACCCGGTCACACAAAAGGCAGCGTATGTTATTACTTTGACAAAGAGGGGATACTGTTCTGCGGAGACACCCTGTTCCAAAACGGAGTCGGCAGGACCGATCTTCCTACCGGTGATTCAGGCGAGCTGTATTCGTCCATAGAGCATAAACTGCTGACTTTACCCATAAATACAAAATGTTATCCCGGGCATGGGGGTGCTACAGATATTGAAAGTGAAAGTAGAAATTTCGGGCATTGATATGACCCAGGAGGTAGGACCTCTTATCAAGTCCTATTACCCGAAGCATGAAGTTGAGATAAAATACATTGGTGATATATCAGAAACCGCCAATATCGTAAATACAAAAATTAACTCAGAAGAAAAGGTACTGGGTGAAATATCAGAATGTAATAAGATATTCAGGTTATCTCTGCGTGAAAACGAATTTTTAATTTATTTAGATAATGAATTTAAAGACTCAGAAATGTTCAATTATATAGACTCTCCCGACCCTCATATGCCCTATGAAAAGCGTAAGAGGAGAGCGTATAAAAACCAGCTGTTTAGAGCATTATTCAGAGTTATGTCCGAAGAAACCGGACGGAAACTGCCCTGGGGTATACTTACAGGAGTAAGACCCACAAAACTCTTATTTGAAAGACTGAAAAACAAAACAGTAGGAAATATATCCTACATGGTAAACGAGTATTATGTGAGTCCGCAAAAGGCAGGACTTGCACAGAAAACAGCGGCAAAAGAACTGCAGCTGCTGGAAAAGATAGATTACGAAAAAGGCTATAGCCTGTATGTTGGATTCCCGTTTTGTCCGAGCATATGTAATTACTGTTCATTCGGATCGCATCCGATAGCAAAATTCGGACATCTGGCAGAAGACTATATTGCTGCACTGCTTAAAGAAATAGAAAAAAGCAGTGAACTGCTAAAGGATAAAAAACTCCAGACCATATATTTCGGAGGAGGCACACCCACAGCAGTAACCGCTGAGCAGTTAGGCAGAGTTATAAAAAAAGTAAAACAATGCTTTGACTTAAAAGATTGCATAGAATTTACCGTAGAAGCCGGCAGACCTGACAGCATAGACGAAGAAAAGCTTAGTCTGTTAAAAGCAGAAGGCATCACCAGAATATCGATAAATCCTCAGACCATGAACCAGAGGACACTTGATATCATAGGCAGAAAACATACGGTAGAACAGACAATAGAAGCCTTTAAACTCGCAAGAAAAATGGGCTTCGACAACATAAACATGGACCTCATAGCAGGACTGTCCGGAGAGTGCTTCGACGATTTTAAAAACACATTGACCGACGTAGGAAAACTTGATCCCGACTGCCTGACAGTTCATACACTGGCGCTGAAAAGAGCAGCCAGACTTACAACCCAGAAAGAAGACTATGAGGGACTTGATGCATCGGATGTAGGTCAAATGGTAGATTATGCCGCAGAATACTGTATGGAACACGGATACGATCCATATTATCTGTACAGGCAGAAAAACATGACCGAAAGTCTTGAAAATGTCGGCTATGCAAAACCCGGAAAGGAAGGTCTGTATAACATCCTGATAATGGAAGAAGTACAGATGATACTGGCCTGCGGAGCCGGAGCATCATCCAAATTCATATACAGAAACGCAGAAAATGGCAGACGATTCGGACGAGTAGAAAACGTAAAAAATGTCAGTGAATACATCTCAAGAATCGACGAAATGATCGCCAGAAAAACAGAATCATTTTGAAATGCATATATAATGAAATACAGAAATAATCGGAGATAAATCAGAGGAGAAATAATGTATAGGGGAAACGCCGAACTGCTGGGACTATTTTCCATAGACGAAACAGCATGGGGAAATGTTGACGCAGAAGCAAAAGAAGAACTTGAAATGGCCGCCAGCGAAGATAGCGAAGAAGCCATCGACCACGGAATACTGGTGGCAAACCTTGGCCTGCGACTGTCAGAAGAGCTTGGATTTGACAACAACTTCTGCAGCGAGATAGCAAAAGCAGGCATAGTTCATGATATAGGAAAACTACAGATAAGCAGCTTGCTTTACGGACGTAAAGAAGGCGTACTGCGAATAGAAGAAATAAAATACGTACGTCGCCATCCCACCCTGGGATATAATTACCTAAAAGAAAAAAATATCGGGACAGAGGACTTCAGAAACATAATCCTTCATCACCATGAAAACTACGACGGCTCCGGCTATCCCGATAACATCAAAGGAGACCTGATACCCGTCGGATCCCGTATCTTACGTATCTGCGACGTATATGCCGCACTGGTATCCGAACGTCCCTACAGAGCTGCATTTGATAAAAATGCCTCCATGGAACTCATGATCGACGAAGTAAAAAACTTTGACATGAACTTCTTTCTGGCATTCATGCGCATCGTCCATGCAGACGGCTTTAAAGATATCGACGACTACATAAAACGCTGTAACTCCAAAGTACATGTAAAATCTAAGCGTAAACTGTAGTGCTTTGACGACGGTCAGTATACTCACACAGTCTAAAACCATGACCGTTTCGCAAGGATATGCTAATCGGTCCTATCCTATATCTCCATTTCGGACGCAAAAAATCGAGCCCTTAGCCGATGCTAAGGGCTCTAACTTTTGCTCAAAAATCGGTTTGGTTAACCGATTTTTGCCTCATTCCGATATGTCTATGACCGAAGCATATCCATTTGCTACACTTAAGGTTTTATCCTGTATGAGTATCCCGACCGTCTGTGCAAGAAAATATAGTTAACTTTATATAGCTTTAAACTTTGTTCATAATTACAATTTTTAGTAAGAGATATAAAAATAGAAGTTATTAGATTTTTAATATAGGTTTTTGTAAATAGTAAGGAAAGACCGTATAGGGATTTCGGATAAAACCTTAAGTGGAGCATGAAGATATGCTTCGGTCATAGACATATTTTTACGAGAAAAAAATCGGTTAACCAAACCGATTTTTTAATGAAGCACAAGAGCCCCCGGTATCAACCGGGGGCTCGATTGCGAATGTTCGAAGTAAAAATATAGGATATGACCGTCAGCATATCCATGCTGCACGATCATGGTTTTAGACGGAAACCCTATACGGTCTTTCCGTAGATTAACTTAAATGCACTCCAGCGCCTGCTTAATATCATTAATGATGTCGTCCACATCCTCGATACCAACAGAAAATCTGATAAGATCTGGATCAACACCGGCCTCCCTCAACTGCTCATCAGAAAGCTGCCTGTGAGTATGGCTGGCAGGATGAAGAATACAGGTCTTAGCATCAGCAACGTGAGTAACGATAGAAGCAAACTTCAGGTTATCCATAAACTTGATAGCAGCATCCCTGCCACCCTTAACAGCAAAAGCAATAACACCGCATGAGCCCTTAGGCAGGTACTTCTGCTGAAGAGCATGAGACTTGTCATTCTCAAGATCGGGATAATGAACCCAGGCAATCTTATCATTCTTATCAAGGAACTCAGCCACAGCCTTTGCATTAGCACAATGCTTAGCCATACGAACATGCAGAGTCTCAAGACCAAGACTGATATAGAAAGCATTCTGAGGAGACTGGATAGAACCGAAATCACGCATAAGCTGAGCAGTAGCCTTGGTTATATAAGCCAGCTTACCAAACTTGGTAGCATAGGTCAGACCATGATAGCTTTCATCGGGAGTGCAGAGACCGGGAAACTTCTCAGCATGAGCCATCCAGTCAAAATTACCGCTGTCAACGATAGCACCACCGACAGAAACAGCCTGGCCGTCCATGTACTTGGTAGTAGAATGAGTAACAATATCGCAACCCCACTCAAAAGGCCTGCAGTTAACAGGAGTAGCGAAAGTATTGTCCATGATCAGCGGAATACCGTTCTTGTGAGCGACATTTGCAAACTTCTCGATATCAAAAACATTAACGGTAGGATTGGTAATAGTCTCACCGAAAATACACTTGGTATTGGGACGGATAAGCTTCTGAAGCTCTTCCTCACTGATATCATTGTCAACGAAAGTACACTCTATGCCCATCTTCTTCATAGAAACACCGAACAGATTGTAGGTGCCGCCGTAGATAGAAGAAGAGGAGATGAAGTGATCACCGCATTCACAGATATTGAAAACAGCATAGAAGTTTGCAGCCTGGCCTGAAGAAGTAAGCATAGCAGCAACGCCGCCCTCAAGAGCTGCGATCTTTTCAGCTACGAGATCATTGGTAGGATTCTGAAGTCTGGTATAGAAATAACCTGAAGCCTCCAGATCGAAAAGCTTACCCATCTGCTCGCTGGTGTCATACTTAAAAGTAGTACTCTGGTAAATGGGAACCTGTCTGGGCTCACCCTGCTTAGGCGTATATCCCGCCTGAACACATTTTGTGTCAACTGTAGAATTCATTTTATAGTCCTCCATGAGAAAATATAATAACCCGGGAAAAACAAAGGAATACCGGGATTATAAACAAAAATCAGATAAAAATATCAGCCGGTTTATCAAAATATTTAACGAAATAATCGTAGTAAATATTCTCCCTGTCCTTGGAGATCAGCTTGTCCACTTTATAAGCCAGGTCCATATCGTTCAGGAAAAGGTTAACAACACTGGTATTGTACTTTGTACCGGAATCGGTAATGAGCTCCGAAAGCACTATAGAAAAATCCTTAGGCTCCCTGTAACAGCGCCCTGACTTGTCCGTGCCTGCATTCAAAGCATCACATATAGTGAGAATATCGATGACGATCCTGAGAGGAGAATTAACAAACTCCATGTCTGCAGGATATCCGCCGGTCTGGTCGTAAGACTTGTGATGACCTAAAATAGCATCTCGATATATAGAAAGACTGCCCGTAGCTATATCGGCGCCGAGCTCCGGATGCATTTTAATGACGTCAAATTCCAGGGCAGAAAGCTTTCTGTACTGTGTACCGTCTATTTTGCTGATGCGGTTAAGTCCGATATCATGGAAAAGAGCACATTTCCTGACAAAATCAATTACGTCATGCCTGGTATTGGGCAGACCGTTAATCTTTAAAAATGTCTCGCACGAATTGAGCAAAACAGGAGTGTGTAGATACAAAGCCTCGGTGACCAGCACAGCCAGCTCAGCATTCATATAAGCATTAAAAAATGTCTGGGGCTGACGGTTTATGAGCATAGAAATGATGAAATTCTCCTTTTCTTCGCGCGTGCCCAGATAATCAACAGCAAAAAAGCACCATGAACAGCAGGCTTCATATATCAAATGCGAATAAATCCTGTTTTTTGAAAGAGTGATAAAATAATCGTTCTGCTCTTCGATAAGCCGCTTTCTGATAGAGGCACACATATCGGAGAGAATATCTATCTTTTCCAGCCATTTGATAAGTGCGATGGGGAGCTTGGTCTGGAAATAAAAATCAGCCTCATTAAATTCGCCGTCAGATTCGGCAGCAACAGCAGCCTTCTTTCTATAAAAATAATCCATCATATAGTTAACGGCATCAATATATGATGTATTGCCCTCGAGGATAGCAGCGTGCTGGTAAGCGATAATGGTAGAAACAGGCAGCTTCAACACATCGTTTCCTGCATCCCTCATCTTTTTATCATAAACATCGTGAGAAACCTTGATAAAAGCAGCTACAGTTTCAGGATCTGCCATATCGATCCTGTACTCGATCCACAGCCAGTTTTCCTTTATAGCATCAATACTTTGACTGATCACCTCTGAATTACCGTCGATTTTCTGAACTGTAGGTGAATTATAAAATGAAAATACCTCCAGCAGATAATCAAGGCTTTGAGAAGGAGTCAAAGTATCTTTGCATTCCACGATGGGAAGAATACAGCACAGACTAAAATATGCCTGGAAGAAAAGCTTTCTGATGGAAATGTCGGGAATTATGCTATAGTTGGAACGGTAAGAAAGGATTTCTTTATAACATTCCACTGCCTTAAGGTAATTCTCATCCACGTGCATTTTTACGGTGGAAATGTAGTTTTGTCCAAGACGGTCCAGTATTGGCAGTAACCTTATGAGATCATGCCGCTCACGATAATAATTGGCCAATATCTCAAGCAGTCTGCAGCTGAAAAACTCATCGGCATTGCTCTCAGAATTGATACCGAAATCTTCGTGAAAGAAAGACTCTGCATAATCATAATCAAGCTTATCAGTGAAAATGGCACCGTCGATAAGAACACTGGTCTCTGTATTCACATCATAGGCCGCACGAATAGTAGCCGCTCTTTCAAGGTAGATGGAAGTCCATTCCTCCCTTGTAGTAGCAGCACTTAAGCGCCTGTTAAGTTCGTTCATAATCCTGCGCTGATTCCTGTAAGAGCTATATACAGCCCTGATAAGCTCAGGAGTAAGTCGTTCCTTTTTCATCAGAGACTCCTGCTTTAAAACTAGTACCTTTCATATTATAACATAACTTTTAAGATAGTCAAACAAGAATTGGGTTTTACAAAAAGAAAATAATATGATATAATGCATATGTGTGCACAAAATCCGGGAAGAAGTGATTTCATAAGGTAAAGTGCGTATCTTATAAGACAGATAAGAGGATAAATGGATACCAAGAAAATATGTTATAAATGCCTTTTGGAGGACCTTGATGAGGGTAAGATCCTGAAGACCGTCAAAGAGATGATAGACGCTATCCCGGAGGATAAAAGGACTGATCCCGAGGAGTATCGCAGAAGGCTTGAAATATGTAAAAAATGCGATAGCCTGATCAGCGGGACATGCATAAAATGCGGCTGCTATGTAGAACTGAGAGCCGCCGGGAAAAACAGGACATGCCCGAATACAAAGGATATGTGGCATCTATAAAAACATAAGGATAAGCGATGGGAAACAATACAAAAAACATTAACGTAAAAGAACTTGCAGGCTTTGTAAGTGACATAATGAAACGAAATACGGACGTAGATACCGCCATAGAGGATTTTCTCGTAAAGATGGGGGCTTTTTTTGATGTTGACATTATAGTCGTAAAAGAAAAGTCGGAAAACGGTGCTGTCATCAAATGTACCTACGAATGGAGCAGAAAAGCACTGCTTCAGATGCAGGGACTGGAGAGACGTTTCCTCGACCTTGTATGGGAAGAGTGGGAGACCAGATATCTGCAGGGCGGAGGAGTATTTAAGTATTATAAAGGCGATGCATCTCCCATAGCGCTTATGCACAGGCAGGAGACTGTGAGCCTGGTACAGGTGCCCATTTATGATGAAGAAGATTTCGTTGGCTGTGTAGACTTTGTAGATTCTGAAAACAGAAGAGAGTGGACCGACGAAGAAATATCCGCTTTTAAGTATATCTGTGGGTATATGTATGAGGAGATGTTCAAGAAAAGAACTCCGAAGCGTGTCGCACAGACATTAAAGAAAAAGCTCGACAGGGATTCGCTCACAAGACTTCCCAAGAGAGATAAATTTGTGAAAATGGTCAGCGAAACCATTGAAAAAGACAAGGATTCACGTTATGTGATCATCAGCTCGGATATAGCAAATTTCAAATACATCAATGAAAAATACGGCTTTAATACCGGAGATATGCTGTTAAAGAGATTTACGGCCACCATATATCTTCGTATAAAAGGGATAGTTTCCTGCTGCAGGGAATATTCGGATATTTTCCTGATCGCAGTTAAGACCGGTAAGGGTGCGGGAAACAAGGAAATAAAGCAGCTGGTCGATGATTGTAATAAGGCTTTTCTGGACGAGATCCGTTCCATTACCGAGGATACGAACGTAGCCATTAACAGCGGTTTTGCCTTTGTCGGAGATTATGACATCACCGTGGAAGAAGCTATCACAGGCGCAACCGCAGCCCGTAAGGCAGCCAAGGATATGGCACTGTTCAATACCAGCAGATGCTGTGCTTACGAGTCTTCGATGATCGCCAACAAGGCGCGCACCGTTGAGCTTATTGCCAGCTGTGACAGGGCATTGGAAAACAATGAATTCCAGGTTTATCTCCAGCCAAAGGTACTTTGCCGTTCATATGTTATGGTTGGTGCAGAGGCCCTTATTCGCTGGAAAAAGCCTGACGGTTCCTTTGTTTTCCCCGATGAATTTATACCTGCCTTCGAGAGCAACGGATGCATCAGGAAAACTGATTATTTTGTTTACGAGAGCGTGTTTAAATATCTTAAGGAACGTCTGGACAAAGGTCTTTTCTGTGTGCCTATCTCCATGAATGTTTCGAGGGTACATCTTTTTAACAATAATTTTGTGGAGTTTATAGACGGATTGCTCAATAAATATCAGGTACCGACCAATCTCATTGAGTTTGAGCTGACAGAGAGTATCTGCCTCGAGGGACTGCCTGCGGTTAGTTACACCATGTCATGGCTGAGACAGAAAAATATCAAGATTTCCATTGATGATTTCGGTTCCGGATATTCCAGTCTTGAGGTCCTGACCAGGCTGCCGATCAATGTGCTGAAGCTGGACAAGGTTTTCATGAAGGATTTCCTCAACGACAACGAAAAGATTATCATTGCTTCCATCGTTGAGATGGCGAACCAGCTTGGGCTTGAGGTTATCTGCGAGGGCGTAGAAGAAGACAAGCAGACGCTTTTCCTTATGGAGGCGGCCTGCGAGATGCTCCAGGGTTATGTTTTCTCAAAGCCCGTACCCATGGATGAGTTCTCCGAAAAACTTGAGCGTGAAGCCCGCGACAGGGCGTGCCAATAAAGAGTTCTATTTGACACATTTCTACTACGATGTGGGATCGATAGGTAAGTATCGGCCAGGTGAATAACATGTTACTCCGAAAATCCGGATCGTTCAGCAGTGATGCACTATGACGATTGAATCTCATGCTTCTGCGTCGGACGTGGGCAAATCGTGCCTCCGCCCGATGCCGGAGGCACTAATGCTCCACTCAAAAATCGGTTTTGATAACCGATTTTTGCCTTGCATAAGCATTAATTCAATCGTAGTGCATCTACTGCTTCACTTATGATTTTCTTCGTAACAAATTAATTCACCCGGCCTGCTCAAAAGATATCGATAGATTTAGTATAATAAATAATTTTGACATAGATATATGTATGATAATATATGTAACATATGCCCACGCAACTGTGGGATAAATAGATCAGAGAAAAAAGGATACTGCGGAGAGGGTGCGGATATCATGGTGACACGTGCGGCTCCTCATATGTGGGAGGAACCGTGTATTTCCGGGAAGAATGGCTCGGGAGCAGTTTTCTTTGCTGGGTGCAACCTTCACTGTGTTTACTGCCAGAACAAGGCGATTTCGGATGGCGGTGTAGGGAAAAAGGTCAGTGTAGAGAAGTTGGCTGAAATTTTCCTTGAATTACAGGCCAAGAAAGTTTATAATATCAACTTGGTTACGCCCACGCACTATGCTTTGGCAATAAAGGAAGCCGTACAGTTTGCAAGAGATGGGATTAATCGAACTTATAACGGTATAAATAATCATGTCCTGAATACTCCGGATGATTGTTATTATGATAAACTGGTTATTCCGATTGTTTACAATTGCGGTGGATACGAAAGTGTTCAAACTATAAAAGCTCTTGAGGACACGGTTGATATCTGGATGCCGGACTTTAAATATATGTCCGCTGAGACTGCTAAAAAATATTCAAACTGTCCTGATTACTTTGAAAGAGCTACAGAGGCTCTTGATGAAATGGTAAGACAGGTGAAATATAAGGGTGGTATTGAGTTTAAAGATTATGATGTGTCTCATGTAATTGAGTCTGAGAAAAAAACAGAATCTGAGGATATCGAAAATAATCAGGTAAAAATCATGAAAAGAGGCGTGATTGTCCGTCATATGATGCTGCCCGGTCATATAGGTGAGTCTAAGAGGATACTGAGATATCTGCATGAGCGATATGGAAATGATATTTATATCAGCATCATGAGCCAGTACACACCGATGCCGCATATCTTGGCAGATGGCCGTTTTCCTGAGCTCGAGCAAAAGGTTGATAAAGAAGAATACGAGCGTCTTGTTGATTTTGCGGTTAAGATTGGTATCGAAAATGCCTTTATCCAGGAAGGTGAAGTCGCATCCGAAAGTTTCATACCGGCATTTGATGGTGAGGGTTTATAATATAGTTATAGAAAGTTTAAAAGATTATTTATCTACATATATACAGAATAAGCAGAAAGGAGGTGTAAGGAAAATGAGAAGCTTTTTTATAGACTTGGAAAATGTCAGAAGTTACGGACTTGAAGGAATATTATTACTTAAGCCTGAAGACAAGGTTTATGTTTTTTACAGTGATAACGCCAACACATTGACTATCCCGACTATCGAATCCCTTAATGAGAGCAGTGCACAGGTAAAGTATATAAAGACCAATTACATCGGTGCAAATGCCATGGATTTTCAGATAGTTACACTGCTTGGTGCATCCATAGAAAAGGAGCAGACCGGCAGATTTTATATCATCAGTCATGACAATGGCTTCAAATCTGCAGTTAAGTTTTGCGAGGGTTATTTCACGGGTTATGATATCGTGACAGGTGTATTCGCTAATATTCTGTTGGCTATTAACTCTGAGAAAAATACCGGTTTATCCGCTAAAAAAGAAAATCGTTCCAATAAGCAGAATTCAGCTGCATCTACTAATGGTGCTGAAAGCGGTTCAAATGCCGATGAAGAGTCTCAGAAGGAAACACAGTCCAAGCGCAGGAGCAGAAACCGCAGAAGAAAAAGCGGTGCATCAAATACAGCTTCCGCTGATAATACAATTCTGACTGAGAGCCGTGATGATAAAAATACTGATCAGGCAAGTACAGCCGAGGATTCTAAGACTGTTACTGCTCAGAGTGTTGACACATCAGATAATGAGACAGAGAAGAGTAATTCCAGATCCAGAAGCAGAAACCGTAGAAGACGTGGCAGAAATAATGCCAACACAGGCGATAATGATTCTTTGAATAACGTTTCGTCCGGAACAGATTTACCTGATAACGATGCGGATACTACAGAAGCAGAGGATGGTTTCATGATCATCCAGGCATCTGAGACACAGAAAGACAGTCATCAGAACAGCAGGAGATCCCGTAACAGGAACAATCGTAAAAACGGCAGCTCTAAAGATAATAAATCTGATGTAGATTCTATGAATGATCAGGATAAAAAAACCGTCGGCAACTCAAAGAACAGTCAGAGCGACATACAGAAAAGCAGCAATTATAAATATGTATACAATGCGCTCTCTGAATTCTTATCGAAGAGCACAATAGATATGTATGCAGCAAAAATCGATGAAGGCATCCGACATTCAGCCAACAAAAATGAACTTCACCAGTTTTTTAAGAAAAACTATGGTACTGATGAAGCCGAAGCTTTATACAAAATAATATATTCTGACTTCGATAAGATGAAAAAAGAAGCAGGCAACTGATGATAATGTGTCAATGAGAATGGTTCTTGTTGGCACATTTTTAGAATTATATTGAAATCATTGGTTATATAAAACCCTTTTGTAAAACGGAGGATATCATAATGAACAAAAAAGCAGCACGAATACTTGCAATCATATTGATGCTTGTACTGGCATTCCCGCTAGAAGGAAACACTGTTGTCTCTGCAAAACAGACCACAGAAAATACAACATCTGCAAAGCTTGTCAGGTGTACATTTACCGCAGCAGATATCACTAAATACGGAAATATCTTTCTGTCAGTATCCTGCAAAGACTTTCTGGCAGCAGGGTACCGGTATGGTGATGTAGTAAAAGTTAAGATTAACGGCAAAAAGTACAGGGTTCCGTTTGTAAGCAATTATTCCGATGTGGACAGTGGAAAACCCGCTCTGCTCGCACGTGAGTCGGATGAAAAAATTTCACTTGCGATCAACATGGGCAGTTTTGCTTCTTATTATGGTTTAGCAACAAAAACAACACATGATGACGGTGCATTTGAGTGGAAACTCACCGATGAAAATAAAACTGAAATCAAGGTATCTATCTGGCTAAAAGAAGCAGGCGGCTATGCAGACGAATATATGCTGCATAAGCTCGAGTGGTCAAATGAAAGATCGGATTATCCCGATCTGATAGACGAGCAATATGCAAACTTCCGTGAGGTAACCACCACGGGCATGGGACGAGGTGCTCTTTATCGCACTTCATCACCTGTAAATCCTGCAAACAACAGAAATACATATGCTGACAATGCATTAAGGGATGCAGGAGTAAAGACTGTTGTAAACCTGGCGGACACAGAGGATGAGTTAAAGGCATTTGAAGGCTTTGCAGATACTTATTATGCTACAACTAATTATATTACTCTTTCCATGGATATGGATTTCCAGACCGATGCTTTTCGTGAAAAGCTTGCTGACGGACTCAGATTCATGGCTGAAAATTCCGGACCATATGCCATCCATTGCAAGGAAGGAAAGGACCGTGCAGGTTATGTGGCAGCACTCCTTGAATGTCTGATGGGAGCAAGCTACGATGAGGTCATTGAAGACTATATGACTTCATTTTACAATTATTTCGGTGTAACCAAGGAAGATGCCAGATATGAAGTTATATGCAATAGTAATATTATAAAAGCATTAAAGAAGTCCTTTACATTTACTAAGAAAGATAAGAAAAAAGATCTTGCTACCCGCAATCTTTCAAAGTGTGCAGAGAAATATTTAAAGAAGATCGGACTTACAGAGCAGGAAATAAAGGCACTTAAGAAAAATCTTTCCAAAGATGCAGTTTTCGTTGATAAAAACGTGCCCGTTAAACTTTCAGACGGCAGCATTACATCACTGAAACTCAGATTTTATACAAACCAGCCTAACATCCCTTATATAGGTATAAAACAGTTCATGGATTTCAAGGGCTCCAATGAACTTACCTGTACGAAGGATGACTCAGGGAAATATGTATTCGAAAATTCACTCGGTATGAAAGCAGTTGTAGACCCTGAAAATGGAACTATTTCCTGTGATGACTGGGCAAACTTCCATAATGCTGCCACTCCATATGTAGGCGATGCAAAGGCACTTAAGGATTCAAACTGTGAATTTATCCGTATTTCAAGTGTTGAGTATGAAGGAACACCTCAGTCCGTGTTATATGATCTTAAGAAATACGGATTAAAAATGTATTCTGATGAAAATGATGTTTATATGTCAACTTCACTTGCCAGCAACATTTTTTCAGAGATAGATACGGCTCACTTTACATGGGACGGAGCTAAAGGAAATTACGGAAGACTGATTGAAGCCAATGTGCTGAACCCGGAATTTGTTAATTCCAAGATCATAAAGAAAATGGTGTCCGATAATAAGCGTCCACAGGATATCGTTTCCGAAACATATAAAGAGTTATGTTTTAATATTGATTATTTTTACGGTCATCCCGGAGTAGCAGTTCTTGACTCTGCTATTAAAGAAAAAGGACTTGATCAGGCATTGACCGATCTCGGACCTGAGGGTAAGGAACTGATCTCAGGCCTTAAATCAGAGGTGCCGGGAGAATATTACTATGCTATGACAAAACTTTTCCTTAAATATCTTGATGATAAGGGACATACTGTACCATCTGATATATTAAATTTGTATTATATGTATTTCTATCTTAATTCAAGTATGGAAGAAATGAATGAATTTAACGATCTCTTAAAAAATTATCTTCCGTTTGGTAATAATGAGCTTTATAGTATAATAACGAATGATCGTGTAAAAATCTGGGGCGATGATCTGTATCACGAATATGGAAACACTGCAGTGATCCGTCTTGTGGATTTTATGCCGGACGAAGACGGATGGGTAAAGTTTTATAACGGTGAAGGCGAATTGCCAAAAGACGCAGTAGGTACTACTATTGCCGGTCTGCAAAAAGCCTCCGGGAATCCTAAGATAAAGAATATTCTTTTTGACCTGAGTACAAATAACGGTGGTTCAAGCGACGTATTAAGCTATATCCTTATCCTTACTACAGGTGAAAACAGGCTTAACGGTTTTGATAAGATAAACGGACAGCACATGGTAGTGACCTTCGAAGCTGACACTAATCTCGACGGTGTGATCGATGAAAAAGATAAAGAAACAGTTTATGATCAGTTTAATTACGGTGTTCTCACCAGCAGACAGTCATTTTCATGCGGAAATCTGTTCCCTATAGTGATGCAGGAAGAAGGAGCCGTGCTTATCGGAGAACCTACCGGTGGCGGATCCTGCTGTGTACAGATTGCTGTACAGCCCGATGGATTAACATACAACATGAGCAGTGCTCAGTGGGCACTTATCGAAGAAAACGGGACAAGTGTTGAAGACGGATGCAACACAGATATTCAGATATCACCCAGAGTTACAAGAGTAACAGTGGATGGTGTAGAAAGTGTCAATGTAGATTACAGTCCCTATTTTGACGATAAAAAACTGAACAAACTGATGAATGACTGGTTCGCAGAGGAGCAGAAAGAAGCAGCATAAAAAACTTCGTGCATAATTTCGTACTATTGGTGCAGAAAATATCACAAGATACATATCCGGTGTTATTATGCTCTCAGAAAGCAAAAAAACATTTAGCCATGAACAGGCGGAAAGGAATTGGATATGTTATCTAAAAAGAGTTTTAAAAAGGTTATTTCTGTAATCAGCGGTGTCGTTCTTGCATTTGCAATGGTTATCGGAATGTTCGCAATGTCTGCGTATACGCAGGTACAGGCTGCCGAAAAGAAGGCAGCTACAGAGGATGTAGGTAAAGTTACAAAGAAGCAGGCTAAAAAGTTTGCTAAAAAAGTTTTGAAGGCTAATACTGTTAAAAAGCTCCTGAAGAAATATGATTCAGTTTGCTGTTATGGGAATCGCAGTATATTTTGGTATGATAAAGATAAGGCATATTATAGCGGTCTGTTAACCGGATACTCAGTATATGCGGATGATGATGTGATATGTGAGCTTGCCGGTGACGATGAGTTAGCTTTTCGTTATATTGTAGACTTAGAATCAAAGGATGACATACATCACAATACATATTCTTATTTATCAGAAGAATTTACTGTCTCAGATATCCTTGAGGATGAGCCTGTATATTTAATAAATAATGGTGATACTATCGAATATTGCGGAAAACTCTCGAAAGAGCATACTGCAAATTGGAAGGAAACAAGCTGGATAGAGAGTGAAGGAGATGTAGCTTATTCCATACTGGTAGTTGATGCAAAAACTTATGAGATGATCAGTTGGAAAACCTATACAGAAGGAAATGAGGATGATCCGGAACAGGAGATGTTTTTTTATCATAATGATCCTGAGATCCTTGAATGCGCTATAATGAGTATGTTTGCTAAACGTCCGGAAAAAATGATGGTTAAAGCTACAATAGTTCTTGACGCAGGAACTGAAAAAGAATATCGCAGAGAAATGACTATACCTGCAAATTCCAGCCTTGTAGTTCGTTGGTTCGGAACAGATGAAACATTTTATTCAGATCCGGAGTGTACTAAACCTGTTACTGAGGCATGGGACAGATTGAGCGATATTACTCTTTATCTGAAGTCTGTTGAATGAGAGTTAGGCTGAATGTATCCTAAACGCGGTCAATAATCATTAAAAAATAAAAAAAGAGTATTTCTGAGAGATATATAGGAAATACTCTTTTTTTATATATTATGAGTTTGCCTGTCCTGTGATATAGGCAGTGTACTGGGTTACTACACTATCTTTTTTTGCTTTAGGTAATATGTAAGTATTGCCATCGGTCATAATAACTGATGCTCCGCTGATACGTTCAATGTATTGGGGGTTAACAAGGAGACCGCGGCGTAACTCTATGAACTTTTCACCAAAAAGTTCTGCGACATCTGAAAAGTTGATCAGAACACGATCTGAGTTCCCGTTATGACTGTATATATTGGTATAGTGACGCTCACTTTCTATCCTTATAACATTCTCAGGATAGAACACGCGGATATCCTTACCGGTATTAATAACCACAGGAGATGATTCCTGTTTTTTTATGCGCATGCTTACACGGGCAAAAGCTTTTACGATATCTGCTTCTGAGCAGGGCTTTACCAGATAATCTATAGCCTGTACTTTATAAGCATCGATAGCATGATCGAGACTTGTGGTTACAAAGATAATCTGTGTATCAGGAGATAATTCTTTTACAACAGCGGCAATATCAACACCCATTTCATTTTCAAGATAGACATCCTGGAATATCAGAGAATAAAAACAACCGTTTTTTATACTTTTTATCAGTTTTTCACCTGTGTTAAACCATACCATTTCAAGTTCGTCGGTAATATCCATAAGTGAAAAACGGATTTTTTCGGCATCAGCTTTACAGTCGTCACATATAGCTATAAGCATGGATGACTCCTTTCCGGTATTTGATAATTTCATACCATATTATATATCATAAAAACGATTTTAACAAATTTATGCATATAATGGACGCTTTTGTGCACGAATTATTATATTAATGTCATTCGTAAAGGATAACAGAAACTGTAAAGATTTTTCCTTCAGGGGTAAACGAACATGCTCCGCCATATTTCTTGGTTATAGTTTGAACAGAGCTTATGCCAATACCGTCTCCTTCATGTTTTGTTGAACGGAATACTCCGTTGTCACCTATGCTCGTTTCAGTCGCAAAACTGTTTTTTAGCGATATAGAAAGAGAATGCTTTCCTGATGCCGTTGTTTTAAAAACTGCTGAGAGATCAACGAAGCGGTCTTCCGGTACTTCTTTACATGCATCACAGGCATTTTCGAGAGTGTTTCCAAAAAGCACTGCCAGTTCCTTCTTATCTATAAAGATATCTTCGGGTATATCAGCTTTCACAGAAAAAGAAATATTGTTCTTATATGCTATTTCCGAATAATAAGCTATCACTATGTTGACAGTTTCATTCTCACAGAAAACAAGCGGCTGATCTAGATAATTCTGTTCAGTATACATATCGATCAGTTCATCCAGTGCTGAGAGGTCTCCGCTTTTCCTGATTTCTTTTAACAATGCGGTATGATGGCGCAGATCATGTCTTGTCCTTCGCATATTTTCCAGGCGGGAATTCAGGTTCTCATAACAGAGCCTTTGAATAGAAATAGCATTATTCTCAGCTATAAGAGAAAGATTTTTTTCATAAAGCTCCGCTGTTTTTATGATAGTGCGGTATATCAAAATCGATCCGGCATCTATCACGAGAAGATAAATTGTATTCATGGGATCCATTTTTTTCTCAAGATATCCCCTGCCGTCCCAATAAGACTGATGCATCCAGAAAACATAAAATACAGCCGGGATCAGCCATAGATAACGCCAGGGGTGTCTGATTCTTTTTCCTTCTTCATTTAAAATTTCAGAAGATGTATCTGCTAAAGGTGAAGAAATCCCTTTAAATATCAGCAGGTAGATAATCGGGAAAAAAATTGTCATTACAAGTATGATCATCAACAGATATGTATAGTTATATCCTTCAAGTGCCTGGTTATGGAAAAATATACCTTCTATGCATTTTGCACATGTAATATTGAAATCTCCGAGATTGGTCAATACCAGTACAGTAAAAATCAGCTTGCCGATATGTTCTTTTATCGCGACAAATATGAAACCGATATATATTACTGATGTAGCTATATTCCAAATCGTATCATAGGTGTTTCTTGTTAAAAGCTTAACAGCTACCATAGTAAGTTGTACGGTAAGTGATAAAAACACAATTAAAAATGTTACCTTGTTATTAAAACGCCAATGCCCCTTAAAAGAATACAAAATCAGAATCATATAAGGGAAAGAACATAAAAATGTATAAATGAGTTTTTGTAAGAGCTGAGGATCTATAAAATCATCCGGCATAGTCATTTTCTCCCTTTTCCATATATGTTTATTTTTATCATATTGGTTTATTATAGTCAAGAGTCTGCATGAAATACTATTTTTGAATATTTCGTGCTTAAAACCTTACAATTAGTGCATGAAATGATACAAAGTATATTTTTTGTATTACTATACTGTTGAAATGAGAAACATAGGTCATAGATCGTAAATGCGGTTTGTGATGATTTAAAAACACTAGGAGGGAACAATGGACTACCCAAATGCTCGAAAAGGTATCAAGAAAATTTTTACTTACGAAGTTATTGAGATAGTTGCTTGTTTGCTTGCTATTCTCATAGCGGTACTCAGCGTTGTATCATTTGATAGTAACAAAGTACTTGCCGGAGACAAGGAAGCTGTCGGAGTAGGTCTTTTCATCATTTTTGCAGGTATCGCAATAGTTGTGCTGACTATTATAGGTATCATCATACTGATCAAAGGCTTGAGACTGGCAGCTATGGATGAAAGAAAATACTTTAAGAATGCTTTCTATGCTTCTCTGATACTTTTGGTAGGTTCTGTACTTGTCGGATTGTCATTTGTTGTGGAATCCATTGGTGAGTATAGTAAATATATCAACGCTGCAGTAGACGGGACCAATATATTTATGTTTATGTGTATCGTGTTTGGTATTAAGAATATAGCTGAAAAAATCGGAAGATTTGATATCGTTGGGCTGAGTGTTCCTATTATAGTAATGACAATTATTATTACACTTATATCTATATGCGGTCGTTTTGTTGAAGATAATGTGATGCAGGTAGCTTCTGACATACTTACGCTCATATATTATTTTATTTATCTTGTTTTTCTTTCAAAGGCTAAGAAAATGTTTGATGGTATAAAGATAAAGTAAATGTTGTAGAAAAAAACTGCTTGACAAAACATTTAGATAAGTGTAGTATTGTTGCATATTCTTTTTGACTGTGAAGATGTGTAAGTAGTTTTATGGTCACTCCCTTAAATGTTTTTCAAGTAAGAGAGCCGGGTAAGGTGAAAGCCGGCAGGGACCCGTAAGATGAATTTCAGCATCGGAGTTTCTGACGAAGGATTTTTGTGATCAAATAAGCAGATGTGAGCCACGCATTAAGTGACAAAAAGAGCGATTCAAACCAATCGAACTTGGGTGGTACCGCGGGTATATATGTATATTCTCGTCCCATGATGTAAGGATTACATCGTGGGACTTTTTATATGAAAAAAACAGGAGGTATAAAATAAATATGCAGGATTTAAACGAATTAAGAACAAGTATCAGTGAGATCAAGGACGAAATCGTTAACGGCGTTAAGGAGCTGGCTAATTCCAAGGCACTGTACGAGTTTAAGAAGACCTTCCTTGATTCAAAGGCAGGAAAGATCAACGCCCTTATGAAGGAGATGAAAAACATCCCCAACGAGATGAAGGCTGAGTTCGGTAAAAACGTAAACGAGCTCAAGACTTGGGCAGGTGAGAAGTTTGACGAACTTGATGAAAAGATGAAAGAAGCTGAGTCAAAGCAACGTTATGAGAATGAGAAGATCGACATCACAATGCCTTCAGTAAAGTGCAAATGTGGTAAGCTTCATCCCGTAACACAGGTTCGTAACCAGCTTATAGATATATTCGGTACCATGGGATTTGAAGTATATGATAACTTCGAGATTGAAAATGAATATTACAACCTGACAGCACTTAACATCCCTCAGGATCATCCGGCTCGTGATATGCAGGATACTTTCTACTTATCACCTGATTACCTGCTGATTTCACAGACCAGTGCTGCACAGATCCATGTTATGGAAAACAAAAAGCCTCCGCTCAAGATCCTTTCACCCGGTAAGGTTTTCCGTTCAGATGATGATGCTACACATTCACCTATGTTCACTCAGATGGAAGGCCTTGTAGTAGACAAGGGCATCACACTCTGTGACCTTAAGGGAATGCTTGATGTACTCGTAAAGAAGATTTTCGGTGAAGGTACTACCACAAGACTTCGTCCTTCATATTTCCCGTTCACCGAGCCCTCAGTAGAAGTAGACGTAAGCTGCTTTGAGTGCGGTGGTAAGGGCTGCAGACTCTGCAAGGGTACAGGCTGGATAGAGGTACTCGGCGCAGGTATCGTAAACAAGAAAGTATTAGAGAACTGCGGTATCGACTCAGAGGAATACAGCGGACTTGCATTCGGTGTAGGTATCGAGAGACTTGCAATGCTTAAATATGGCATCAATAATATTAAATTACTGTATGAGTCAGATTTAAGAGTTCTTGAACAACTTGACGATTGATGTCGAATGTTCCCGAAGGGAACGTTTGACACGGCTCCATCGTGTAACGATGGAGT
>JAEEGJ010009160.1_pt1 | contig 26733 bp, 24 predicted proteins | sample 8958761 | NCBI WGS metagenome assembly JAEEGJ01 (sample SAMN16246546, study PRJNA631951) | gut metagenome | biome: gut microbiome; feature: rumen; material: RS-attached | host: Bos | place: Iran: Karaj | collected 2018-10 | reverse complement strand
ATTGGTGGGATCCTCTTTCTCCATCACACCCTTGAGCGTGGTGTAGTGCAGGTACTTCAGACCATCCTTCGGCGAGTACGGGAGGACGTGGCCGTAAGTCAGACGCATCGTGGAGTTGGCATCCGGGTACATGGCCTGGCCTTTCTGCCATTCCATCAGGGCGGCGGCGAAGTTCTTGCTGGCTTTGTCGAACGCGGTCGCATCGCTGGCATACATCGCGTTGTAGTGCGGCGTCAATTTGCCCATGATCGCGTAGTAGAGGCCGGCGGCGGGATCGGCGAAGATCTCGTCTTTCGTCGCGGCGGCCACCTTGTCATAGTCGGTGAACATCGTCTTGTCGAAGAGGTCGGCCACGTAGGCGTTCAGATCCATCGTCGCGAAATCCTGTTCCGGAATCTCGGGGAAGTCTTCCGGCTTAGCGTTCTGGCGATAGAAGTCGAGCAGCGCCACGGCTTCCTTGCGGTCGAGGTCCACGACGTAGTCGCGGTAGGTGCGCTGGATGCGCTTCTTGGCGGTGTTCAGGGCGGTTTCGTCATCCACACCGCGCTGCAGTTCGCGCGAATAGGTGTTCATCAGGTTGCCGAACAGGCCCACCAGCTCGATGCGGTACGGGGCTTCCGTGATCAGGCTCACGGCGCGGCGGTCGGGGGCATTCTTGTGCACGTAGGCGGCGATGTCTTCGATGGGCGTGCCGTATTTCGCCTTGCGGGCCGGGTCGGCCTCGATCCATGCTTTCAGCGCGGCCTCTTTCTGCTCTTCACGCTCGATAATGCCGAGGTTCTTGAACGCGAGCTCCTCGCCCTGCCACTTCTTCCAGCCATTGGCGCTGCCGGCATACTTGCTGGCATACTTCAGCTGCACGGAAGGATCGGCGCACATGGCATCCCACATAATGTTCTGACGGACGGTGCGGGCGTCGATGGCGATGCGGTTGCCGGCAATCATCTGCTTGAGCTGCTCGGCGGTCTGGTAACGCTGCGTGCGGCCGGGATAGCCCATGATCATAGCGTAGTCGTTCTCCTGCGGGCCCTTGAGGGAGATCTTCAGGCTCTTGGCCGGACGGTACGGCACATTGTCGAGGCTGTAGTCGGCCGGCATGTTATCCTTGTCGGCGTACACGCGGAACATCGAGAAGTCGCAGGTGTGGCGGGGCCACATCCAGTTGTCGGTCTCACCGCCGAACTTGCCCATCGTGGCCGGCGGGGCGGCGACGAAGCGGATATCGGTATAGGTGCGATAGAGAATCAGGTAGTACACGTTGTCGTTGTAGAAACCCGTCACCACACCGCGGCTGCCGGGATTCTTGTCCACGGCCGCGTCGATGAGCTGCTTCTTCACGTCTTCGGGTTTTTCAGCCGACTCGACCTGGGCGGTCACGTCTTCCATCGACACGAGGAAGGTGACGGTCAGGCCCGGGACGGGAATCTCTTCGGCGCGTTCGTTGGCCCAGTATCCTTCCATCAGGTAGTTGTGTTCGTCGGTGGACAGGCCCTGGATGCTGCCGTAACCGCAGTGGTGGTTGGTCACCAGCAGGCCCTGGTTGGAGATCATCTCACCGGTGCAGCCGCCACCGAAATGGACGATGGCGTCTTTCAGCGACGATTTGTTGATAGCATAGATTTCCTGGGGCGTAAGTTTGCATCCGGCGTCCTTCAGGTCTTTCTTGTTCATTTGTTGGATCAGCGGCAGAAGCCACATACCTTCATCGGCGGCGGCACCCAGTGCAATGACCAGCGCCGCAACGAGAGCAAAGAATCGTTTCATATCAGGTGTATTTGGAAACAAATGTAGACAAAAACCCGTTGACGGGCAAGTTTTTCGTATCTTTACGATTCCAAACCGCCCGCCGGCATCGGCAGGCACTGCCCAATACAATGGAAATCAATCCGAAACTCAAAGCATACGTCGAGGCGGAGATTCTGCCCCGCTACACGCATTTCGACAAGGCACACCAACTGGACCATATCACGACGGTGATCCGCCAGAGCGCAGCCCTTGCCGAAATGCTGTCCGGCCAGGGCATCGAAGTGGACCGTGACATGGTCTACATCATCGCCGCCTACCACGATCTCGGCATCGTGAACGGCCGTGAAAACCATCATACCGACTCAGGAAAAATCCTGATGGCCGACCCGTTCCTGAAGGATTTCTTCACGGACGGGCAGCTCGTCACGATGAAAGAAGCGGTGGAAGACCACCGCGCCTCTTCGAAAAACGCGCCGCGTTCGCTCTACGGCCGCATCGTGGCCGAGGCGGACCGTCAGATCGACCCGCGTACCATCGTACTGCGCACGCTCCAGTTCGGTCTGAAGAACTATCCGGAACTCGACAAGGCCGGACACTTTGCCCGCGCCGTGGCGCATCTTCACGAAAAATACGGTGATGGAGGCTACCTGAAACTCTGGTTCCCTGAATCGGAGAATTCCCGCAAGCTTGCGGAGCTGCGCGCAATGATCGCAGACCGGGATGCATTGCTGGCCCTGATGGAAGATATCTGGATCCACGAAATGCCGGAGCAGGCCGGGCGTGAAGGAAAATGAAGACATTGCTGCAACTCTTCTGGACGTTTTTCAAGATCGGTGCCTTCACCTTCGGAAGCGGCTACGCGATGATTCCGATGATCGAGAAAGAGGTAGTGGACCGTCGCGGCTGGTTTGACAAAGATGATTTCTACGACCAGTTTGCCCTGGCTTCCTCCGCACCGGGACCGTTTGCCCTCAACACCGCCGTCTTCGTCGGCTATAAGATGAAAGGCTGGTGGGGATCTCTTGCCGCCGTCCTGGGGGCCGTGATCCCTTCGTTCGTCATCATCCTTGCCATCGCTGTCTATCTGACCGGCTTCCGCGACAACCGCTATGTAGAAGCGGCTTTCAAGGGTATCCGCCCGGCCGTCATCGCCCTGATCGCGGTGCCGTTCATCAATATGCTCCGGAAACTGCCCTGGTATTTCATGGTGCTGGGATGCGCCGTGGCTGCGGTCATCTGTTATCTCGGCGTTTCTCCGATCTGGTTCATCCTTGCCGGGGCCGCCGTCGGCCTGGTCCTGACCTGGTGTGAAAAACCGAAACCTGGCGGAAAAGGAGGTGCGCAATGATTTACCTGCAGCTTTTCCTATCCTACCTGAAAATCGGCTTTTTCGGCTTCGGTGGAGGTTATGCGATGCTTTCGCTCATCCAGAACGAGATGGTGACGCGCCACGGCTGGATGACGGCCACCGAACTGGCCGACATCGTCGCCGTGTCGCAGATGACGCCGGGACCGATCGCCATCAACTGCGCCACTTATGTCGGCTACACCGTGACCGGCACCGTCTGGGGATCGATGCTCACCACGCTGGCCGTGAGTCTGCCGCCCCTCACGCTGATGGTGCTCATCACTGTTTTCTATCTCCGTCTGAAAAGCAATCGCTATATGCAGGGCGCGATGAAATGGATGAAGCCGATGATTTGCGGAATGATCGGCGCCGCCGCACTGCTTTTCGTGAACGGAACGACCTTCATCGACTGGAAGAGCTATGCTGTTTTCCTGGCATGCTTCCTCGCCACCTGGTTCAAGGTCGATTCTATCCTGTTGATCTGCCTGTCGGCCGCAGCCGGCATCTTATTGTACGTATAAAAGGAAAAACAATGGCTGACAATTATTTGGAAAAGAAATTCGAAGAGTATCGGAGCAAGTCGACGGGCAAAAAAACGTCCGCTTCGCTGGGTACGCTGCTGCGTCGCAACCGCAGCTACCGCGGCTACGACAAAACGTGCATCGTCACGCAGGCACAGTTGCGCCGCATCATGGAAGTAAGCACCAAAGTCCCGTCGGGACGCAACCAGCAGGTCCTCCGGTTCAAACCCGTAACCCGCGACACCGGGTCGGACAGAATGCAGGGTCTCTACAAACTGGGCGGAGCGCTTCCTCAACTACACCTTCCCTTCCCGGGCACTGAACCGGAAGCCTTCATCATCATCTGCAGTACGGTCGAACCGGACAAATGGGTCCATATGGACGTAGGCATTGCAGCCCAGAGCATGCTCCTCAAGGCCACGGAGATGGGTCTGGGCGGCATCTGCATCGGCGCATTCAATCCGACGGCGGTGACGGAAGCTTTCGCACTTCCCTGCCGCCCCGTACTCGTACTGGCCATCGGAAAGCCGGCCGAACAGATCGAACTCATCTCCGTACGGGAGGGGGAAAACCTGAAATACTATCGCGAAAACGGAATCCATTACGTCCCCAAAATCGCCCTCGACGACCTGATCCTGTAGTATGCACAAGCTCCGGGCCTACGTTCTTCCCTTCGCCATACTCATGGGACTCCTGTTCCACCATCACCTCGTGTATGTGCGGAACGTGACACCCTGGCTGATCTTCATCATCCTGCTGCTCAACAATGTCGCGGTAGATATGAAGAAGCTGAAAGTCACGATGCTCGACATCTGGCTGATGGTTTTCCAGGTCGTCGTGTCGATGGGCAGCTATTTCCTGTTCAAGGCATTCGGAGCCAGCGAGATCGTGGCTCAGGGCGTACTGGTGGGCGTACTGTGTCCCGTGGCGGCCTCATCGGTGGTCATCGCCACGATGCTGGGAGCAAACCGCGAAACAGTGACCACCTATACCATTGTGGGCAACCTGATGGTCGCCATCGTGGCCCCCGTCTATTTCTCTTTCATCGGAATCCAGCAGGACCTTCCGTTCCTCGACTCGGTCTGGCTGATCTTCCGGCACGTCGCCCCGACCATCGCCCTGCCCTTCTTCGTGGCGCTGTTCCTGCAGCACTTCGCGCCCGGGATCAACGCTTTCCTGTGCCGCTATAAGAGTTATTCCTTCTACCTGTGGGCGGCTGCCCTGACCATTACCCTGGGCCAGACCATCGATTTTATGTTCCTGCAGGGACGGAAAGAGATGAACAACATCCTGATCATGGGCGCCGCATCCGTCGTGTATTGCGCAATCCAGTTCGCCGTGGGAAAATGGATGGGCGGCAGGTACGGCGACAGAATGGCCGGCGGACAGCTGCTCGGACAGAAGAACAGTGCGATGGGCATCTGGATTGCGAATACCTACCTCCTGCCCCTTGCTTCCGTCTTCCCGGCCCTCTACTCCATCTGGCAGAACGTTTTCAACAGTTGGCAGCTGTGGCACAAAGACCATAAAAAGGCAATCGTGCCGAAATAATCCCTATATTTGTAAGATATGCGACGAATCATCCTGATTACCGGAGGCTCCCGTTCGGGAAAAAGCTCCTATGCCGAACGACTGGCGATGGAATTGTCAGACTGTCCGGTCTATCTGGCGACGGCCCGTATCTGGGACGAAGAGTTCCGCGAACGTGTGCGGAGACACCGGGAGCGGCGGGGACCGCAGTGGACCAACCTGGAGGAAGAAAAGTTCCTGAGCCGGCACGACCTGGAAGGCCGCGTCGTACTGGTCGACTGCCTGACGCTGTGGTGCACCAATTTCTTCTTCGACCTCGAAAGTGACGTCGACCGCGCGCTGGAAGCCGCCAAAGCTGAATTCGACCGCTTCACGGCACAGGATGCCACATTCCTTTTCGTGACCAACGAAATCGGTATGGGAGGAACATCCGACAATGCAATCCAGCGCAAATTCACCGACCTTCAGGGCTGGATGAACCAGTATGCCGCCGCCAGCGCCGACGAGGTGATCCTGATGGTCAGCGGCATTCCCGTCAAAATCAAAGGATAGTCTATGGTATTCCATATTGAACGGCCCGATACGGCCATCCGACCGGTTCTGCAGGCCAAAATCGACAATCTCACCAAACCCAAAGGATCGCTGGGACGACTCGAAGAACTTGCCTTGCAGATCGGTCTGATCCAGCAGACGCTTTCGCCGGAACTCCGGCATCCGCAGAATATCGTTTTTGCCGCCGACCACGGAATCGTGGAAGAAGGTGTCAGCATCGCGCCGAAAGAAGTAACCTGGCAGCAGGTCTGCCACTTCACCCATCCCCAAGGCACGGGGGGGGTCAACTTTCTCTGCCGCCAGCACGGATTCAAACTCAAGGTCGTCGATGCGGGCGTGGATTTCGACCTGCCCCGCGACCGCGGCATCATCGACCTGAAGGTCGGCCGCGGCACCCGCAATTTCCTGCACGGCCCGGCGATGACGGAAGCCGAGATGGAGCAATGTCTCGCAGGAGGCGCCCGGGTTGTGCGCCAATGCGCCGAAGAAGGGAGCAATGTGCTGAGTTTCGGAGAAATGGGCATCGGCAATACCTCCCCATCCTCCATTTGGATGTCGCTTTTTACGGGAATCCCCCTTGCGGAGTGCGTCGGCGCCGGCAGCGGGCTGGACAGCGCGGGCATCCGGCACAAACTCGATGTGTTGCAGCGCTCCGTCGAAAACTATTCCGGCGACGGTTCGCCCCGCGACATTATCCGCTGGTTCGGCGGCTACGAAATGGTGATGGCCATCGGCGCCATGCTGCAGGCAGCGGAACTGAAGATGGTCATCCTGGTGGACGGCTTTATCATGACCAACTGCATACTTGCCGCTTCCAGGCTGGAACCCGCCGTCCTCGACTACGCCGTCTTCGGCCACTGCGGCGACGAATCCGGCCACAAGCGGGTCCTCGACGCCCTCGGCGCCAAGCCGATCCTGAATCTCGGCCTGCGCCTGGGCGAAGGCACCGGTGCCATCTGCGCCTATCCGATCGTGGAGTCCGCCGTCCGTATGATCAACGAAATGGACGATTTCCGCAGCGCGGAGATCACAAAATATTTTTAAACGATGAGACTGCTGGCAGCATTGACGTTTTTTACCCGTCTTCCCTTCTGGCGGATCCGGGAAATCCCCGCGGAGCATTTCAAGCGGGTCGTGCCGCTCTGGCCTGTCGCCGGCTGGCTCACAGGCTTCACGATGGCCCTCGTGCTTTGGCTCTGCAGCCAAGTCTTGCCGCTGACGCTGGCCTGGATTGTGGCCGTCGTGGCGCGGCTGCTGCTTACGGGCTGCCTGCACGAAGACGGGCTGGCCGATTTCATCGACGGCTTCGGCGGCGGCACCACGCGCGAGCGGACGCTCGCCATTATGAAAGATTCGCACATCGGTACCTACGGCGTCATCGGGCTGATCGTCTATTTCGCCCTGCTGCTGCAACTTCCGGCCACGCTGTCGCGCGACACGCTGATGCTGGCCGTGCTCTGCGGCGACTGCTGGTCCAAGTGCTGTGCCGCGCAGTTGATCAACTTCCTCCCCTACGCCCGCACGGAAGAAACGGCCAAAAACAAGACGGTGTACGCACGGATGACGCTCGGCGAACTGATCCTGTGCTTTTTCTTCGGGCTGGCGCCGGCCTTTATCCTCACCTTTGCCCTGCATTGGATGCCGGCTTCTTTTCTCTGGCTGCTGCTCGTGCCGCTGGGCGTGACGTTGCTGCTGTCTTTGTTGATGCGGCGCAAAATCCAGGGCTACACCGGCGACTGCTGCGGCGCCGCGTTCCTGCTCTGCGAACTGAGTTTCTACCTTTCCATCCTGATTGTCTTTCTTTTCCGATCCTGATATGGAAGTGATCCTTATCCGCCACACGACACCCGATGTACCGGTCGGAACCTGCTACGGGCAGACCGACGTTCCCCTGAAAGCCTCTTTTGAAGAAGAAGCCGCCGTGACACGGGCTGCGCTGGAAGCCTGCGGACCCATAGACCACGCATATTCCAGTCCCCTGTCGCGCTGCACGCGGCTGGCCGCTTTCTGCGGCTACGCCGACGCCGAGCGCGATCCGCGCATCCTTGAACTGAATTTCGGAGAATGGGAAATGATGATGTTCGACGATATTGCCGACCCGCATCTCCAGGAGTGGTATGCCGACCATATCAATACGCCGGTCACCGGCGGCGAATCGTTTATGATGCAATTCCTGCGGGTCAGCAACTTCCTGGACGAACTGAAAGGAAAGCCCTGGAAACGCGTCGTGGTCTTCGCACACGGCGGCGTCCTGGTCGCGGCACAGGTTTACGCCGGCCTGGTCACCCCCGAAGCGGCCTTCGCCGCCCTTCCGCCTTTCGGCGGACTGGTGCGCATCACGCTTTGAGCGTCAACGCTCGAAATCTCTCAGCAGTTTCTTCATCTGCTCGCTCACGCAACCGCGGCTGAGCGGATGGTCCGCATTCGACAGGACACGGGAAAAATACACGACACGGTCGGTCTGGGTATCGACGACAGCCGCATAGAGGGCGTTGCCATACTGATCGTTATAGGAGTACCGCGGCGTTTCATTGAACAAGGCCCGGATGATGTTGTCTACCAGCTCGGCCATCTTCTCCTTGTCGTATCGTTCATTGCTCTTGATATAGCCATAGGAATGGACGACGATGCCATAGCGATGTCCGCTCGCAACGATCTTTTCGGTCAGCTGCCTGGGAACACGCAGATGCTTGGCATCGCTCACTTCCAGGTCGGAGAAACCGTTAATCCAGCGGGCGATCTCCGAATCCGCGTCCGCATAATCCATCGGAATCATATCGGAGAAAGGATAGCGGCGGGAATTGATCAGATCGGCCATCAGTTCCTCGGAAGCCGCGGAAAGGGACGGCTCGCGCGGAGCGGTAGATGTCTCGAAATAAAACTGGATGGCACGGGGCTGGAAGAACGCGAGTTCGCCCATCTCAGAAGGATTGGTGCCCGAATAACGCGAAGTCATGCATGAAGTCAGCATCAGCAGCATCACGACGGCTGCGACCGAAACAGAAAACCATTTTTTCATTGGATCGTCTTTATTACGTATTCAAATGACAAAATTACCAAAAAAATCTTTGTTTATCCGATTCCGGCCTCAAGGAAGCAGTGGAAGGACCAGCGTTGTGGTTTCGCCAGGTTGCAGCAGCGGGGTTTTTCCGAATGCGCGCAACAGCGGACTCCCGATGAGGACGACCGCTTTGCCGGCAACGGAGCCGGTGTTCCGGACCGACACCGAAACGGTATTTTCGGCATAGACCGGTTCGCCCTGTTCAAAAGTAGTAAAGGAAAGGCCAAAGCCGAACGGGAAGGAAACTTCCGGCGCGCCGGCTTTCTGATAGGCCCGATAACCGATGTCCAGTCCTTCCTCGTAAACGGTATAACCGACATTGCGGACATCACGGTCTTTGTCGCGGCCGCCCGACATGGACCCGCGGCCGGTATAGTCATACGGGAAATTCTTCGAAGAAGGCAGATCGAAATAGTCGACCGGGAAAGTGACCGGCAGCCGGCCACTGGGACATACGCGGCCGGAAAGGATGCGGGCGAGGGCGGTTCCGCCCTCCTGCCCCGGCTGCCAGGCCAGCACGATGGCGTCGGACATCTGTTTCCAGGAAGCAGTCTCGATCACGCCGCCCACGTTCAGGACGACGATTACCTTTTTCCCCTGCCCTTGAAACGCTTCGCAAACATCGGCAAGCAGTTGTTTTTCAAGGTCGGTCAGCAGGAAATCGCCCGGCAGATGGCGGTCGCCTCCTTCACCGGCCTGCCGGGCAATCGTGACGATGGCCACATCCGCTTCGGCTGCGGCTGCGTTGACAATTTCACGGGACAGGGACATCTCCGGGGCGGCGGGACTGCCCAGCATCCCGGCCATAAAGGATTTCCGGGGCCGATGGTTCGCAATGTGTTCGCGATACAGGCCGGACAGTTGCGGACTCACGGAAAAGCCTTCCCGGGAGAGGCCCTCTTCCAAATTGACCACATAGGGCCGGTGGACGTGCCCGGAGCCCGTTCCGCCCGCAAGCAACTGATAAGAGCCGACGCCGAAAAGGGCCGCGCGGGATCCGGCGGCCAGCGGGAGGGTTCCGGCCTCGTTTTTCAGCAGGACGATGCCTTCTTCCGCCGCTTCCCGGGCCACCTCGGCGTGGGATGTCAGATCGGGGGCCTGCGACGGCTTGTAACCCTTGAATGCGGGCGTCTTTACAACCAGTTCCAACACCCGGCGGACGCAAATGTCCAACGCCTGTTCGGACAATTCGCCGCGGCGGACTTTCCGGACCAGTTCCCGGATCTGCGATCGTTTGCCGGGTTCCATCAGGTCGCACCCCGCCGCAATCTGCGCGGCGGTGTTGCGGCGGCCCGTCCAGTCGGTCATGACCAGGCCGTCGAAGCCCCATTCCGCACGAAGCACGTCGGTCAGCAGCCATTTGTCTTCCTGGGTATGGATTCCGTTAAGCCGGTTATAGGACGCCATCACGGTCCAGGGCTTCGACTGCGCCACGGCGATCTCGAAGTTCCGCAGATAAATCTCGCGCAGCACCTCATCAGCCACCTGCGCGTCGTTCCAGAAACGGTTGGTCTCCTGGTTGTTGACGGCAAAATGCTTGAGGCAGGCGCCCACACCCTGCGACTGGATGCCGCGCACATAGGCGGCGGCGATGGTCCCGCTGAGCAGCGGGTCTTCCGAATAATACTCGAAGTTTCTGCCGCAGAGCGGATTGCGCTGGATGTTCATACCCGGGGCCAGCATCACGTCGATGCCATATTCCAGGGCTTCGTTGCCGATGGCGCCGCCAACCTTCTCCACCAATTCCTGGTTCCAGGTGCTGGCGAGGAGCGAACCGATCGGGAAGCCCGTGCAGAAGAAGCTCGCGTCGCTTCCTTTCCGTTTCGGTTCGATGCGGACGCCGGCAGGACCGTCGCTCAGGACGATGGCCGGGATCCCCAGCCGGGGCACGGCCCGCGTCATTCCGGCCGCCCCGGGAACCGGGACCTTGAAGCCGAACTGGCCGGCGAGCATGCTTTTATAGCCCGCCCCCACGACCAGGGATGCTTTCTCCCGGACCGTAAGTTGCGACAGTATTTCATCGATATTGTCCTGCCGGAGCACAAGCCCCTGTCCCAAGGAAGAAAAGCATACCATACTGAGTGCGATAAGAACCGAAATCTTTTTCATCAACAGCCATTTTGACAAGGCAAGATACGAAAATTTGGAAAACGGTTAATCGCACATCCGCATTTTTATTTGCAAGTCACTCCGTTGTAGATTTGCAAGGCGGTTCAACGAGGAACCGATTTGCAATGTTCAACTTTTTCGTTTAATTTTGTGGAGGATTTTGTATGGCGACTAAACTGGAAGTCCAACGTTTTTTAAGGACGTTTCATGCAAAACTAAAAGTGTTTGACATTTTGTTCCGGGATGACCGCGGAAAGAACAGGCAGGCCCTGCTTGATTTGGACATTACCCCCGTATTTCGGGTAGAAATCATCAAAAGCTTGGCCGTCAAGGATTATTCGGCCGGACCCGTGGTCGGCGATCTGGACAAGAACACCGAAATGTGGGTATTTGGAAAGGATGTCAAACAAAGAGAAGTATACATTAAAATCAGTCTGGGGTTTCCGAATGCCTCTGTCATCTGCGTTTCATTCCATCTGGCAGAGCGCGAACTGAAATACCCGTTTAAAGAAAACGACGATGAAGAGTCCGATTACCGGGAAAGAGATGGCTTTATGCTGGGAGACGAAGACCTTGAATTACCGTGGTGAGTCTTTTACCATCACGACGCATTACTACCAGTGCGAAGACAGTGGAGAGCGGTTTACGACAACCGACTCCGACAAGGATGATCTGGGCAGGATTTATGATCAGTACCGGCAGCGCCACGGAATTCCGACGGCAGAAGAAATCAAAAATATCCGTAGAAAATACAAAGTTTCGGCCGCAAAGATGTCACGGATTCTCGGATTCGGCGCCAATCAGTACCGGCTTTACGAAACCGGCGAAATGCCTTCGCTATCCAACGCCCGACTGATTCTGTTGGTGGCCGACGAACAGAACTTCCGAAAACTGACCGAACTCCTTTAATCGGTTGGAATCAAGGGAAGACGTTGCCGTCTTCGTCGAGAAGGAGAATCGTGAGAGATGCGGGATAGACGGACGTGCAGGCGGCGCGGCAGCGCCCGAGAATGGCGGAGAGGAAACGATTCAGGTCTGCCGGCGGAAGGCCGTGCCAGAGCTCGCGGGCGAGCGTGAGTCTATCTATGGCGTCGGCAGTGGCGGGCGTGCAGCCTGCGGAGGCGGCGACTTCCTTCAGGAACATTTTGTTCATCACCACGCTTTTGCTGTGGGTGTCCAGGTGTCCTTCGGCCAGTTTGACGGCTTTGCCGAGCATAATGCCCATCGTGACCTGCGGAACCCGAAGGTCGGCGGCAATCTTCAGGGTCTCGCCGATGAAATTGCCGTAATGGACGAACGCCTGGGGCGGCAGGTCGGGAAAGCGGGCCTTGAGGAAGGCCTCGCTTTTGGCGCCGGAGTTGATGACCAGCATCGGCGTGCCGACGGCCACGGCCACTTCGATTTCGCGACGGATGGCCTCGACGAAGGCTTCGTTCGAGAAAGGACGGACGATGCCGGAGGTTCCGATGATGGAGATGCCGTCGACGATGCCCAGTTTCGGGTTGAAGGTCCGGCGGGCCAGTTCCCGGCCGCCGGGCACAGAGATGGTGACGTCGAGGCCGCCGGCGTAGAGGGCGGAAAGGTTCTGTTCCATCATCCGGCGCGGCACGCGGTTGATGGCCGGCCCTCCGATCGGCAGGCCCAAGCCCGGCAGCGTCACACGGCCGACGCCCTCGCCCTGCAGAAAATGAATCCCCGGCTCATTGCTGAAGGCCACCGTGGCGACAATCTCCTGCCCGTTCGTCACGTCAGGATCGTCCCCCGCATCCTTAATCACAACAGCAGTCGCGGAATCCGAAAGGGCTTGCGTGTGCTGGCCTGGTGGAGCGGAGGGTTCTTTCAGGTCGGGCCTTGGACCGACCTGAAAAGGTTCTGACGCGCGCTGGAAAGCAAGCCCCTGAGGATTCCGTAGGGTAACGGGAAGCGAAAGATTTTCTCCATCCGGGAACAATACTTCAACGTTCTCTCCAACGGGTTGGCCGAGAAGGAAGAGCAGGGCGGCTTTGGCGGCGGCGGTGGCGCAGGCACCGGTCGTGAAACCGCTGCGAAGCGGGAAGAAACCGGGGACCAGCCGCTCGATGGCCTTCCGCAGTCCGTGCTCGCCGGTAACGGTCTCGAAGCCGGCCGGCAGTGCCGGTCGACGGACCACATACACCGGAATCCCGGCCGCCTGCGCGGCCGCGACTTTCTCATTGAAACCGCCCGATTCCCCGCTTTCCTTCGTCAGGATGGCCTGCGGTTGCAGCCGGGCGATCAGCGACGCATCGTCTTCTTCCTCGTAATACACCAGCCGTTCCGCCGGAAACCCCTGCCCGGCGGCCTTCTCCAAAGACTCGTCGCGCCGCAGGATGCGGAACCAGCAGTCGTGCGCCGACCAGTACGGCCGCAGCTTCCCAATGGTTTGAACGCCGGTCAAAGCCAGCAACCGCGTGATGCCGTCGGCCTCCATCTGCCGGATGGCATCGGCGTAATCGTCGCACCAGCGGAGCGATGTCCGGTCGGAGCCGGGCTCGCCGCTCCCGTCGGTATAAACCCGCTCCACACGAACGACCGGAAGGTCGAGCGACTCGGCGACGGAGGCGACGGTACGGTGGAGTTCGGTGGCAAAAGGATGCGCGGCGTCGATCAGAAGACGGATGTCGTGATCGCGGCAGAACGCGCTCATAGCAGCCTCATCGAGCGCCCCGGTGATATGCGTCCCGTTCTTGCACTCGATCTGCTGCAGATCCCCCCGCGTCGAATACCAATACGGCGAACCCGCCCCATCGGCCACCCGCACTGCCAGCCGTCCCTCCGTCGTTCCACCGAGAATCAATATCATTTTCTAAATAAATGCTTGAACTCGTGGGCATAGAGCCGCGAAAGGCCTTCTCGGTTGCCAATGGCATTGCCGACGACCAGGAGGGTGGTCAGCGTCAGATTGTTTTCGCGGACGATCTTCGCCAGATCTTTCAATTGGCCACGATAGATGCGTTCTTCCTTCCAGGTGAGCTTGTAGCACGCGGCCACAGGCGTTTCGGGCGGATAAGCCTGCAGGAGCTCGGCCTGCACTTCTTCCACGATGGCGGCGCTCAGATAGATGCACATCGTGCTCTGCGACTGTGCCAGTTTGTGCAACTGCTCCCGCTCGGGCATCGGCGTACGGCCTTCGCCGCGGGTGAGAATAATGGTCTGAACCTTCTCGGGAATGGTAAACTGTGAGCGGAGCGCGGCGGCAGCGGCCTGGAAGGCCGAAATGCCGGGCGTGATGTGATAGCGCATGCCGTACCGGTCGAAGAACGCCATCTGTTCCTGAATCGCCCCATAAATGCACGGATCACCAGTATGGAGCCGTACGACCAGCAGGCCGCGGTCGTAGTACTCCTTCATCAGGGCAAACTGCTCTTCCAGATCCATCGAAGCGGAACTGCGGACGGTGCAGCCGGGCTTCGCATAGTGCGTGAGCTCCACAGGAACAAGACTGCCGGCGTAGAGAATCAGGTCGGCCTGCTCGAGGAAACGCTTGCCGCGTACCGAGACCAGTTCCGGGTCGCCGGGACCGGCGCCGACGATTTCGATGTGGCCGGCGCGGAGCGAAGCGGCATCCATCGCCAGCGCAAAAGTGAAGTCGCCGCCTTCGGTGAGCCGGTCTTTCTGCTTTTCGAGGAGCAGCGGGCCGCCGTGCGCGCTTTCCAGCGCGGCAGCCTCAGCCACGCCGGCGCTGCCGGTGGCGGCCAGGGCTTTCTCCGAAGGGTTCGGCACGTCGATGGCGGCCAGGGTCTCAGCCGGATAGATTTCCGGGCGGGACCAGGGCCAGCAGGCAAGCAGCGCCTGCAGCAGGGGCTCGTCTTTCTTCAGTTCGATGGTCCCCACGGTCGCGACGGACTCCGCGACGAATCCGGCTTCGAGCAACTTCGCCGCAATGGCTTCGGGAATTCCGGCCGGATCGCACTGCTTCCGGCAGCCGAAACCCAGATGGAGCACCGGCGGGCGGAACGCCAGCACCGGCAGACCTTCCGGTACATCCGGCAATGTACGCGGCGTGACGGCAATCAGCAGGCCGAAGCGGGTCAGATCGAGATCTTCGCGGCGATAGAAGACCCGCACGTGTTCGGGTTTGGTCTGCTCGAGGGCAGCCGTGCCCTTGTCGCGGATTTCCAGCAGCAGGGCCGTAGGCTGTTTCTGCACGAAGGCGAAGACGGCGCGGTTCATCTGAGCCGGCGTCGCTTTCACTTGCCAGCCGTAGGTCCGGTCGAGGGTATCGAGAGCCCAGAGGCCCTCGTTATCGCTCTGGGTGGTGACGACGGCTTCGGCGCCGAGGAGCGCAGCGAGGCGGCGTGCCAGGTCGTTGGCACCGCCGACGTGGCCGGAGACGACGGGAATGACGAATCTGCCGGTACTGTCAATACAGACGACCGCCGGGTCTCGATATTTATTCTTCAGCGCCGGGGCAATGCTGCGGGCGCAGATGCCTAGTGCTCCGATGAAGATTACGGCGTCAAAGTCCTGCCAATGATCCTTCAAAAACGAAGCATAAGGCCCAATAGCCGTACAACCGGGTACTTCGTTTTTCGTATAAATAACGCTCCGCTGCTCCGCAGCTACGCGTTTAGCTAATGATAAAGAGGATTCTGAAACGAGGATGATGGCGGTATGGTTCATTCGGCACGGAGGATGGTGATGGGGTTGAACTGATTGACGGCGACGCGCATTTCGCCGGTGAGGCGACGGCCGACAGCGGCGACGCTTTCGCGGAAGAGCTGCTGGCTCTCTTCGCTGACGGCGTTGAAGACGATGACGCCGCCGGGGAGCAGGACGCTGTCGATGCGACGGAGCATTTCGGGCAGCCGGCCGCCGTGGCCGCCGATGAAGACGGCGTCGGGGGCAGGCAGGCCGCTGAGATCGGCTTCCAGGAAGTCGCCGATGATGGCTTGGATGCCCGGCGCCCCGAATTTGCGGGCGTTCTTTTCCATCAGTTCGCGGCCTGCTTCGCGGATCTCAAACGAGGTGACTTTCAGCTGCGGGAACTGCAGCCGGGCTTCGATGGAGACCGAGCCGGTGCAAAAGCCGACATCCCAGAAGGAGGTGCGCTGCGCCAGGTCGAGCCGGCTGAGGGTCAGCAGCCGGATGGGCATTTTGGTAATCATGTTCACCCGGCCGTCGAGCAGGGCGAAATCCTGTTCCGGCAAGCCGAAGGGATGCGGCCGCAGGGCGGTCCGCTCAAGGATCAGGCAGTTCGGAAAAGCGCAGTCGGCAGCGGCGGCTTCGTCGAGCGAGGGGAAGGTGCGCACCCGCTCGGACGTCTGATTGCCCAGGCACTCTCCGACCGTCATCCGATAGTTATCATAGCCGTAGTCAAGCAGGCGGCGGGCAATCATCGCCGGTGTCTTGTGCCGGTCGGTCAGCGCGCCGATGAGCCGTTCGCCCCGGATGACGGCCTCGTCGAAGCCGTCCCAGGGCCGCCCGGTCAGCGACACCGTCCGCATATCGGCATACGGCAACTGCATCCGATGGGCCAGCAGCTGCAGGGAATTGAACGACGGGAAAACCGTGATCTCCACTTCAGGGAGTTCCCGGCGGAGCGTGTTGGCGAATCCGAAGAAGAGCGGGTCACCCGAGGCGAAAACAACTATTTCGGGACAGCCGGCGTATTGTCGGAACACCGCTTCGAGCGGAACCGTGATGTCGATCCAGCATGAACCTTCCGGCAGAAGGGGCGCCACAATCTCGTGATGGCGCTTTCCGCCCGAAAAAACACGGCCCCTTGAGATGACATCGCAGACCTGGGGCGGGAACCATACCTCCCGCTCGTCGGTCATTCCAATGACATAGAAATGCTGCCTAGACATCGCGTCCCGGTTTTAAATCCTCGGCGTCATTGAAACAGAGAATCGCGTTGACCAGTGTGGCAGCGAGATTACTGCCTCCTTTCCTTCCCTCAACAATCAATTTAGGTATATTACGGAACGGCTTGACCATATGCTTGCTTTCGCGAACGTGAACGAACCCGACCGGTGCGGCGACAATACCGGCCGGCGTGGCATTCCCGATGCGGATCTGCTGGCAGAGTTCCATCAGCGCGGTCGGCGCGTTGCCAAACACGAACAGCGCGTCGGGATGCTCGGCCACGGCCAGGCGGATACCGGCCTGGGTGCGGGTGATTCCCTTTTCGGCAGCCATTTCCGCCGTACGCGGGTCGGAGAGATAGCATTTCACTTCCACGCCGAGCCGCTGCAGCGCGCCTTTGCGGATGCCGGACGCAGCCATCGTGACGTCGGTCACGATGGTCCGGATGCGGCCTTCCGCAAAACCCGTGTAGAGCGTTTCCACGGCCCCGTCATCGACCTGGAGAATGTTCTCCATATCGAAGTCGGCCGTAGTGTGGATGGCGTGGAGCAGCGCCCATTTCTTTCCGGGCGGGATGTCGGGATTGCGCAGTTCTTTTTCGATGGTACGGAAGCTTTCGATCATGATCTCCTGGCCAATGCCCTTGGCTTCATCGCCCCGGTTTTCGCGGTAATAGCCGCGGGGGGTGATGAACTTGCCTTCGAAGCAATAGGACTGGGAGTTGCCGATCAGGACCACGGTAAACATATCCACCTGTTCCGGATCGAATTCGCCCAGGGTCGTGACCGTCACCTGCTGGTCGTCGCGGCCGGCCTGGCGGACGAAGCCCACCGGTGTGGCGGGGTCGCGGTGTTGCAGGAAGATTTCCTGCAGCCGGTACAACTGCCAGTAGCGGCCATGGCTCTTGGGGTTGTAGACCGCCGTGACGAAATCGGCGACGGCGGCGGCGCGGATGCGGCGCTCGATCGTCTCCCAGGGCGTCATCAGGTCGGAGAGCGAAATGATGCAGAGATCGTGGCCGATCGGTGCTCCGAGCAGCGAAGCGGCTTTCTGGAAGGCGCTTATGCCGGGCAGCACTTCGATCTCGACCTGGCTGCCGCTTTCGCGTTTCATCTCCCATATGAGCGGCGCCATGCCATAGATGCCGGCGTCGCCGGAACTGACGACGCAGACAACTTTTCCCAACTCGGCCTGCGCGAAAGCCTCTTCGGCCCTTTCGCGTTCTTTCTTCATACCCGTATCGACGCAAACCGTATGGGGCGTCAGATACGGTTTCACGAATTGGAAATAATACTGATAACCGATGATGACATCGGAGCGCCGGATCGCTTCGATTACGGCGGGCGTCACATCACCTTCGCTTCCCGGGCCGAGCCCGGCCACAAAGATCTTCGGATCGCTCATCGCTTAGAACGGCCGGGGCTGCTGGTTCAGGTTGACGGGATACACCGGGATACGGCCGGGATCGTTGGCGGCGCAGGCGGCCAGCCAGGCCACGATGGTGGCGTCAACCCGAAGGTCGCTGAGCGAAAGACGCTCATAGGTATCCATTATGGTGTGGTAGGTCCGGAAGTATTCGAGTTCATCCTGGATGAACTGATAGGCCGGGAGGCCGAAGCGGGTGAAGGTCTGGTGGTCGGTGCCGCCGGTGGTCCGGGGCGACAGATACTGGAATCCGAGCGATTCGATGTATTTCATCCAGGCTTCGAAAAAGGGGAAGGCAGCGTCATTCCGCTCCAGGTAGATGCCGCGGAAACGGCCCGAACCGTTGTCCATATTGAGATAAAGAGCGAATTTGTCGAAGCCCGGAAGTTTTTTCTGGTCTTTGTAGAGGTATTGCTCCAGATAGCCCCGCGAGCCGTAGAGCCCCTGCTCCTCACCACCCCACAAAGCCAGTCGGATGGTGCGCTTGGGTTTGAAGCCCAGTTCCTTGAGGATACGCATGGCCTCGATCATCACGATGCAGCCGGATGCGTTGTCGGCAGCGCCGGTGCCTCCGTGCCAGGAGTCGAAGTGACCGCCGAGGAGGATGATCTCATCCTTCAGTTTGGGATCGTTCCCGGGAATCTCCGCATAGATGTTGTGGACTTCGCGGTCGTCGGTAAAGCGGTTGATCAGTTCGAGTTCCATCTCGACCTTATGGCCTTTTTCGATCAGGCGGACCATGCGGCCATGGTCTTCGAGGGGCATCGTAATCTCAGGAACGGGCTCGGGATCGCCCGCCTTGTAGTTGACGCCCGTCCCGCTCGGCACATTAAAGGAACCGCTGCCGGAAACGATGCAGAGCGGCTTCTCGCTGGCGCAGAATTCGTTGGTCAGCCGGCGGAGTTCCATCATGGCCCGGTAGTCGAAATTCATCCGGCCGCCGTAGCGGTTGCGCGGCGTGGCGCGGTTGTCGGTTTTCAGGGCTTCCAGTTCCTCCTCCTGATAGCGCGAGGCAAGGGGTTCGAAATTGATGTCGACCGTCTGTGTGGAGGGCATCAGCAGGATCTTGCCGGCAACCTTCCCGCGGTATTTCTCCAAATCTTCCTTGGACTGTACGTTGAATACAACGCATTCACCCTTGACCAGACCATCGGTGCTCCCCGACCAGGCCTTGGGGTTGACGGTAAAAGCGCAGTAGTACGGCGCGGTCATGGCCGCATAGGTTTTGACCACATCCCAGCCGCCGCGGGGGAATTCCATCGCGAAGGCGGAACGCGGATTGGAGAATCCGTACTCCTTGAGTTTTTCGATGACGAGACTGTCGGCGCGGCGTTTCTGGCAGGATGCCGTCAGGCGCGAGCCGAGATAGTCGGTCATAAACTGGGAAAGCTCCTCGATTTTGGAATTACTCAGGCCCTCGGCCTTGATACGGCTGGCCCATTCCGCCGATTCCGACACCTGGGCCAGTGCCGTACCGCCACAAAGAAAGGCGGACAGCAACAAAAAAGTGACAATGATTCGTTTCATATACTGAATGATTACTGTCTCCGAATGGTCAAAGATACGTATTTTTCGCTAAGAAGACCGTCGTTTTTTCGTATCTTTGAGAATTGAATCGAACCGAACAAACCATAAACCGAACCTTTATGAAAAAGTATTTTCTTTTCTTCCTGCTGCTGGCGCTGCCGACGGCGGCCTTTTCCCAGAATCAGCCACGGGTCTCCGACAAGGAACTGGTAAGCGTCATTTGGGCGATGGGCCAGATGTATCCCCAGGGTTTCACCCTCAGCCTCGACTCGCTCCGCCAGCCGGCCAGGGGGCTGGCCGTATCGTATGCCGCCACGCAGAACAGCTTTGACAAGAAGAGCCTCCCCGCCGTTATCAAACACGCACACGAACACAACAATGTCGTGGGTGGCTGGTATAATCCCGAAAATGGAAAATACTATTTCGACAGTTCCCGTGTCTTCCCGGAAGACAGCCTGGAAGCCGCACTGGCCTTCGCCCGCGAAAACGGACAGCACACCGTGTATGACCTGGCCAAGCAGATTGACGTCAAGAGCAACTACGAGCAGGAGGACATCCGCATCATTCTCGATACGGATATGGGCAGTTCTACCGATGACCTGTTCGCCCTGATGATGCTTTATCGATATATGGATATGCAGCGCTGCAAGCTGCTCGGCGTGATCGTGGACCGGATGGGAAAGGCCAATGCCGACATCGTGGATGCGATGAACATGTACTACGGCTATCCGGACATTCCCATCGGATTGGAAACCGACGGCGTAAAGAATCCGCCCGTCTGGATTCCCTACCACAATCTGGCCTACGCCCGGACGATCGACGCCGACCTGATGTTCAAGCGCTCCGTCGGAGACAACGGATCCTATATGGAAGCCTATAAACTCTATCGCAAGCTCCTCAGCGAGCAGCCGGACCGGTCGGTGACCATTGCATCCATCGGTTTTGTCACGTCGCTGGCCAACCTGCTCGAATCCGGTCCGGACGAGTACTCCCCCCTGAACGGCGTCGAACTGGTACGATCCAAGGTAAAAACCATCTATGCGATGGGCGGCGTTTTCGGAAAGGCGGTCGAGCCCGACTACAACTTCCTGCAGGCCATTGACTTTTCACTCAAGTTCTTCGATCTGCTTCCTAAGGAAGTTGACGTGGTCTTTTCTCCGGGAGAAGTAGGCGATCCGCTCGATTACCGGCCGGAACAGGTCATCGCCGACCTGGACTGGACTGACTGCCATCCCATCAAATGGACCTATCAGTTCCTAAACTGCGATACGGGCCAGAAGATGTGGGACCCGCAGGCCGTAATCAACGCCGTGGAAGGGGACGACCTTTATAAACTCTCGCCGCGCGGCTGGGTGAAACTGACCCGCAACGGCGAAACGATCTTCACCGAAGACCCGAAGGGCAACTGCCGCTATCAGTACCCCGGTGACCCGGTCTGGTGCGATATGGTATTGAAGTATCTCCGGCTGATGTCCATCCAGCATTAAACGATGACACAACGTATTTATACACGGACCGGTGACAGCGGAACCACGGGCATACACGGCGGTTCCCGCGTACCGAAAGACGACATCCGCATCGAGGCCAACGGCGACCTGGACGAACTGAACTGCCAGATCGGCGTGGTCCGGGCAATGCTCCGATGCCCGGTCGAACCAGGCATGACGGAAATGCAGTGGGACGAAGGACTGCATCATATTCAGCAGAATCTGATGACGGTGATGAGCCTTGTGGCGACCCCGTCGGCCGAGCGGGCGAAAAACCCCAATGAACTGCCGGATAATCTGGTGGCCGACTGCGAAGCGGCAATCGACGCGCTGACGGAACAGGCCGGACCGGGCCTGTACTTCCTGCTGCCGGGCGGCACGCCGCTGGCGGCACAACTGCAGCTGGCACGGGCCGTATGCCGCCGCGCCGAGCGGCATCTCTGGACCCTGAACCGCCAGGATCCCGTCCCCGAAGAAATCCTGCAATACATCAACCGACTATCCGACCTGTTCTTCGTCATGGCCCGCTGCGAACTTGCCCGCCAGGACTGGCCCGAAGAACGATGGAAAGCCTTCGCCTACAAAAACCGGAAATGAACGAGCACCTGCATCCCGTGATGTTCGCCGGAACCGGCAGCGACGTGGGCAAGAGCATCATCGCCACCGCTTTCTGCCGGATTTTCCGCCAGGACGGCTACAATCCGTCGCCGTTCAAGGCGCAGAACATGGCGCTCAATTCTTTCGCCACACCCGAAGGGCTGGAAATCGGACGGGCACAGGCAGTGCAGGCCGAAGCGGCCGGCGTACCCTGCCACACCGATATGAATCCCCTGCTGCTCAAGCCCCAGAGCGACCACACTTCACAGGTTGTGCTCAACGGGAAGCCCATCGGCAACCGAGATGCCTACGACTACTTCCGCAAGGAAGGCCGTGAGGAGCTGCGCGACGCCGTCTATGCGGCCTACGACCGCCTGGCAGCGCGCCACAACCCCATCGTAATGGAGGGCGCCGGCTCGCTGGCCGAGATCAACCTGCGCGATTCCGACCTGGTGAACGTGCCGATGGCGATGCACGCCGGCGCCGACATCATCCTGGTGGGCGACATCGACCGGGGCGGTGTCTTCGCGAGCGTCTACGGCTCGGTGATGCTGCTGCGGCCCGAAGAGCGGAAATACGTCAAGGGCATCCTCATCAATAAATTCCGCGGCGACCTGCGGCTCTTCGAAGAAGGGCGTCGGATGCTGGAGGAACTTTGCGGGATTCCCGTATTGGGCGTCGTCCCCTACTACCACGACATCCACATCGAAGAGGAAGATTCCGTGGCGCTGGCGGCCAAGAGCGCGGCGGCGCAGCGGGGCAAGATCAACGTGGCGGTGGTGTTGCTGCGCCACATCAGCAATTTCACGGATTTCAACGTCCTGGAACGCGATCCCCGGGTCCACCTGTTCTACAGCAACAACGTGGACGAACTGGCCAAGGCCGACATCCTCATTCTACCGGGCAGCAAGAGCACCCTCGACGACTTGTATGAACTCCGGCGCAACGGCGTGGCGCAGGCCATCCTGCGCGCCCGCCGCGAAGGGGCGACCGTGCTGGGCGTCTGCGGCGGCTATCAGATGATGGGCGTCCAGATCCGCGACCCGCACCACATCGAAGGCCCGATCGAAGCGATGCCCGGGCTGGGGCTGCTGCCGATGATCACGGAGATGCTGCCCGACAAGGTGACCCGCCAGGTCCGCTTCGCGATGGCCGACAGCGCAACGGCCGGCCGTTTCCCGTTCGAAGGCTACGAAATCCATATGGGCGAGACGATCCCTGTGGAAGGGAGCGTCTTCACGCCGCTCAACCGGCTGGAAGACGGCCACGACGACGGTTGTTTCGTGGACGAAAAGTGTATGGGCAGCTATCTGCACGGGCTGCTCGACAATCCGGCGTTCATCGACCGGCTGCTGGCGCCCCACAGCGCCAAACTCACGGAAGCCGCCGCGCAGTTCGACTACCACGCCTTCAAGGAAACGCAATACGACAAGCTGGCCGCGCACGTGCGCAGGTACGTGGACGTGCCGCTGCTCTACGATATTCTGAAAGGAAAGCGATGATCCAGGGGCACGGGGACGACGCATACCGCTACGGGCGGCCTATCCGGGCGAATTTCAGCTCGAATGTCTACGGCCACGTGGACCAGTCGGCGCTGAAAGCGCATCTGCGCGAGCGTCTCGACGCCATCGGCAACTATCCCGAGCCCGAGCCCTACACGCTCGAAGCCGCCCTCGCCATCCATCTGGGCATCGACCCCGCCTCCATCTGCGTCACCGCCGGCGCCACCGAAGCCATCTATCTGGTCGCCCACGCCTTCCAGGGCAGCACCACGACGATCCTCCAACCCACGTTCAGCGAGTACGCCGATGCGTGCGCCCTTTATAATCACAGAATGACCCCCTGCGCGCGGCAGAACCTTTTCAGTCCCGGGACAAGCCCGGAACTGAAAGAACCTGCCGCTGCACCAGGCCCACGCACGACCTGCTGGTTATGCAATCCGAACAATCCAACGGGAGACGTTATTCCGCGGGAAGTGTTGATTGAAACCATCGAAACGCATCCGGAGACGGTTTTTGTGGTGGATCAGTCGTATGGATTCTTCACGCAGGAGGCGCTGCTGGAAGATGCCGAGGTTGTGAAGCTTCCGAATGTCATCGTGCTTCATTCGATGACCAAGCGGTTTTCGATGCCGGGCTTGCGGCTGGGGTATGTTACGGCGCATCCCGACCTGATCGGGCGCATCCGCGCCGTGCGGATGCCCTGGTCGGTCAATGCGTTGGCCATTGAGGCCGGTCTGTTCCTGTGCGCCCATCCCGATACCGCCCCCATCGACCTGCCGGCCCTGCTCGCCGAGACCGAGCGGCTGCGCATGCGGCTCAATGCGCTGCCCGGCCTCACGGCTGAGCCGACACAGACCCATTTCTTCCTCTGCCGCCTGGAGGAAGGTCGCGCCGCCGACCTCAAACAATGGCTCGCCGATACCCACGGCCTCCTGATCCGCGACGCATCGAACTTCGAAGGCCTTGACGCAGGCTGTTTCCGCATCGCCACCCAGACACCGGAAGAAAACGACCTGCTGGTGGAGGCCATCTCCCAATATCTGAAGGAGGGCTGCCGATGAATCTGATGATCGCCATCCTGGCCGGCTGGATCGCCGATCTGCTGCTGGGCGACCCCGCGTGGCTGCCGCATCCGGTAGTGGGGTTCGGCAAGCTGATCGCCGCAGGCGAGAAGCGCTGGAACCAGGGCGGCAACCGGCGGCGGAAAGGAATGTGGCTGGCGCTTGGCCTGGTCATCGGCGTCTTTCTGCTGACACTCGCCCTGCAGATAGGGCTATGGTATCTTTCAGCGGCTTTGCACATCGGACATCTGTTGTTTTATGTCTTCGTCGGCGTGATGGTGTTTTTCTGCCTGGCCGGCACCACCCTGATCCGGGAAGTGCGGGAAGTTTTCCGCGCCGTCGACCGCTCGCTCGAAGAAGGGCGCAAGCAGGTGGCGCGCATCGTAGGCCGCGACACGTCGGAGCTATCGGCCCAGGAAGTCCGTACCGCCGCGCTCGAAACTCTGGCCGAAAACCTCAACGACGGCGTCATCGCCCCGCTCTTCTGGCTGGCGTTGCTCGGCGTGCCGGGTATGGTGGCCTACAAGATGATCAATACACTCGATTCGATGATCGGCTACCGCAACGAACGCTATCTGGAGTTCGGCCGCTTCGCCGCCCGGCTCGATGACGCAGCCGGTTGGATTCCGGCGCGAATCACGGCTTTCTTGATGCTGCTGGTGGCCGGGCGGCTGCGTATGCTGTCTTTTGTGCGCAGATACGGGCCACAGCACCTGAGTCCGAATTCCGGATGGCCCGAAGCGGCGCTGGCCGCCATCCTGGACTGCCGGTTCGGAGGACCGCACAATTATTTCGGCGAAGAAGTCGTCAAACCCTACATCGGAGAGAACGACCGCCCGCTCACGACCGCCGACATGGAACGCGCCGTCCTGGTCAACCGTCTTGCTGAAATCGTGATGGTGTTTCTTGTTTTACTGATTTCGTTGCTTCTCCATATCTTGTAATCCTTGGTAAAGAACTCGTCCATCCTGCTCTTTTTGCTGGTGCTCACGCTGGGTGTCCCGGCGTACGCCGCCCCGAAACTGGAAATCATTCATTCGGGCGAGCGGAAATGGGAACTGCTGCTTGCCGACCTGGAGCAGGCCAGCTCGTCGATTTGTCTGGAGTATTATAGCTTCGCCGACGACAATTCGGGCCGTGAGGTCCGCGACGTCCTCGTCCGGAAAGCCCGGGAAGGAGTCCCGGTCCGGCTGATCGTCGAGAACGTCGTCCACGGCTTTGCGTCCAGGCGTTTCTTTACTGAAATGAAGAAAGCCGGCGTCGAAGTACGCTTTTTCACCGACCTCGACCGTTGGGACGCCATCTCCGGCATCGACTGCCGCGACCACCGGAAGATCGTGGTCATCGACTCCCGGATCGGATACTTGGGCGGCATGAACCTGACCGACGACTATCATTATCGCTGGCGCGACACACATCTGCGGCTCGAAGGCACGTCCGTAGCACAATTGGAATACCTTTTCCATCGGATGTGGGCGGCGCTGGGCGGCTCCGGAGCGCAGGAGAATCCCCCTGCTTTCCAGCCGGATGACGGAATCGAGATCGTAGCCGGCGGGCCCGCCTACCCCATCTTCGTCAAGAAATACCTCAAGGCCCTGCAAACGGCCCGTGCATACGCATACTTGGAAACGCCTTACTTCTGCCCGCCCGACACGCTTGTTTCCGCCTTGAAAACGGCGGCTTCCCGTGGCGTCGACGTCCGCATCATCATCCCGGAAAAGACCGACCACGGTTTCATGGATTTAGCCAACCAGTCGTTTTTTCCGGAACTATTGGAAGCCGGCATCCGCATTTACGAATACCTGCCCCGGTTCGACCACAGCAAGGTATTTCTCTTCGACGATGCCCAATGCTGGATCGGTTCCGTCAATTTCGACAACCGGAGCCTGTATCTCGACTATGAAGTTTGCGCCTGCATCTATGATGTGGCGACCATCATCGCCCAAAAAAGCTGCTTCCTCGATCTGCTGAGAGAATGCCGGGAACTATCCGCGACCGAAGCCGCCATCTGTTCGAAGGGGCAACGCTTCCGGGAGAAACTCGTCCGCCTGCTGGAATCACAGCTTTAGTGCGCCATCTACCGCGAATTTTATTATATTTGTAGCCGATTTTGGTAACCGGACCGTCATTTCCGTGTCCGGTGCAAGGGAACCCGGTGGAAAACCGGGGCTGTACCTGCAGCTGTGATCCCCATTCGGGGTCCGTTTCACAATCGCCACTGAGCGCAGCGCGCCGCCTTTCTGAAGGCGCTCCGGCTGCAAGGCTTGGGAAGGCGGAGCGGACCGGGGAAAGCCAGAAGACCTGCCAGAACGAGTTTGGATTCGCCCGCTCAGGAACAAGCGGGAGCGGAAAAATGAAGATTCGCGCGTTATTGCTCATCGGATGGGCCCTGTGCCTGACCGTCACGTTGTCGGCGCAATCGTACCTGCAGGATACGATTC
>JAEEGJ010009156.1_pt1 | contig 26740 bp, 16 predicted proteins | sample 8958761 | NCBI WGS metagenome assembly JAEEGJ01 (sample SAMN16246546, study PRJNA631951) | gut metagenome | biome: gut microbiome; feature: rumen; material: RS-attached | host: Bos | place: Iran: Karaj | collected 2018-10 | reverse complement strand
AATCTTGCCGCCGGGAAATTCCCATCCGTTTTTGAACTCGCCGTAACCGCGCTGGGTTGCAAAAATTTTCTGATCTTTAATTATGATTGCAGCCACTACATTAATTGTTTTCATTGATAATTCTCTCATTATAATTATTCTTTTTCGTCATCATAAGAAATATCGTCTATCGTAATGTAGTCATAGACATCCTTTCTTACTTTTTGTTCTAATTTTAACAAAAATTCCACCGCAGTCTGCGTAGAATCATCAACCTTCATATTTATTTCTTTTGCACTTCCTTTAACTGGATGAATTTTTCCCAAGTAATAAAATTCTTTAGATGACTTATCGTCTTTATTTTTTCTAACAAATAAATGAAGTTGTATTCCTGTTTCATCGGAATTATTAATTGATACCACGTCTTTCGACTTTAGATTTCTACGACTTTTTGAAATCCATTTAAAATGTTCCTCGTCTACAAAAGAGTCTTCATATTTTATTGAATCACTGATATTACCGGCTTTGTTGTAATTAACAAAAATTGGCAGCGTTCTAGTATTTTCATCTAACTTATATCCTCCAATATTCTGAGGAACTTCATTTTTCTCCCAATTAAGAAGCCAACAAACATCTTCATAACTATATTTTTTATATAGTACAAAATCAGTACTGTCATAACGATTACTATAATTTTTTTCGTACTGACCAATTGCAAAATCAATTAATTCTGAAAACACTTCCAAAAAATTTTGATCTTGCAATAGAGATTGTAAATGTTCAGAAATTTCAAAATTAAAATTATCGTTCTCTTTTAAGAAAACACAACTTTTATAGGAATCTTTACCTGTACCAGCAGCAAAATTATTTGTCAAAAAATTATATAAATTAATTCGGGCAAAAGAATTTAATTTTAGTTTGTATCTGGCAAACAATTCTTTTTCATAGTAATCATTTATATCATTTGGCTTAGGCAAATTTTCTTTATTTTTCGTTGAATACAAGTCCACAAAAATTTTCAAAAGCAATAATTCATAAACACGTTTACCCTTGGCCAACTTTTGTGAAACGAATTCAATAATTTTATTTGCATCTTCTGATAGTCGAATTGGATAATCACTATCATAGGCAACAAGAAATTGATAATAAGATTTTTTGCTACTATCCATAAACCTTAAAACATCAATTTCACCTTCAATTTCAAAATCTTTAAGTTTTGGTATTCTTCCCAGTCTATGTTTCAAATTAAAATATTTTTCTTTCAAAAATCTTATTTCACTAAAATTAGCTGAATCTATAGCTTTAAAAATTCGTTTCTTACTAATTTCATCAAAATGAATTGTGGACATTCCACCAACATATTTGGATCCTTCAAGAACAAATTTTCTTATGGTATCCTTGTTGTAGGAAACATCTCCTGACAGCGCAACAGGGATTAAAAAATTAGTATCGTATTCGCCGATAAAATCTAAGATTACGACAAAATCTTTATTATCACTTTTTCTTAATCCTCTACCAAGTTGTTGGATGAATACTATAGAAGATTTAGTCGGTCTCAATAAAACCACTAAATTTACTTCAGGAATATCGACACCTTCATTAAAAATATCTACAGTAATAATGAAATCTAAACGTTCTTTTGACGGATCATCAGTTATCAACTTTTCAATATTCTTTTCTCTGTCCGTTTGGGAATCACTTCCGCTTAAGGCTTTAGCTCTATAACCTTTTTGTACAAATTTTTCAGCTAATGCCTTAGCTTCTTCAATAGTGCTAACAAAGATTAATCCTTTGATTCGATCACCAGAATATCCATAAATATTTATTTGATCTATTATGTGTTGAACTCTAGCATCTGGAAATAAATCATTAAAATCAACCTCATCAGGATCTTTATTCTCAACAGAAAAATCGCTAATACCAAAATAATTAAAAGGGCAGAGAAAATCATTTTTCAAAGCATCTTGTAAACGGATATCACATGCAATGTTGTGATCAAACATATCATAGATATCAAAACCATCAGGGCGATCTGGACTTGCAGTCATTCCCAAACAAAATTTTTTCGGTTTAAAATAATCCATAATTTTTTGATAAGACTGGGCACCAACATGGTGAGTTTCATCCACTACAATTATGTCAAAATAATCTTGCGGAAATTTACAAAGTTCATCACTTTGGCTCACAGTTTGAATTGTCGCAAAAGTAATATCTTTATCATATTCTTTGGATGTTCCTGATAAAAAGCCGTAGGTTTTAGTATTACCAAAAATATTTTTATAACTTTTTTGAGCTTGCTTTAAAATTTGCTCCCTATGAACAACAAATAAAGCTTTATCAAAACCAACATCACGCAAAGCAAATCCTGATGCGTAAGTTTTTCCAGTTCCAGTAGCAGAAATTAATAATCCCTTTTTCTCTCCCTTCTGGATTAATTGCTTCAGATTGTTGATGAACCTTTGTTGCATTTCATTTGGATGCATCTGTTCTTGTTGACTATCACTGTTACTAACCAAACTTTTGGTTTTATCCTTTAAGAGGAGCTTTTCTTGCTTTAATAAATTGTAGCGTTCACGATACGAATCAATAAATTCAGCGTAATTGACTGCATATGGAGAAATCCACAATTCATAAAATTCGACTAGAAGCTCTCTTGTTGATTGATCTGGCTCTTTCTTAATAGATAGAAGGTTCCATTCATGATTAACGTGTAAGGCCGATTGGGTTAAGTTTGAACTACCGATAATGAAATGCAATGATTGATCGTTATTTTTAAAAATATAACCTTTGGTATGAAAACCTTTTTTTGCACGAGTTGAATCAAAAATTTTTAATTCTATATTGTCAAATTTAGACAAATAATCTAAAGCTTTAGGCTCAGTGAAACTTAAATAATCAGTGGTAATAATCTTACCAGGTACTCCCATTTGATTTAAATTACGTAAAATTGGCAAAAGGGGTTGAATGCCAGAAAAATTAATAAATGCTACACTTAAACAAAATGCGGAACAGTTCGATAATTCTTCTTCCAAGTAATTGAAAACAGTTTGATGAAGTTTGTCGTTATTTCTAACAAATTGAACACTGCCGCTATTCAAATTAATTTGAGTATCTATGGATATTTCTGAATTTTCTTGATTGCCTGGTAAAAGCTCATGATCTTTTGATGAACTATCATTATTTGAAAACCAAGACCAAAAATCACCTGATAATTCTGTGTCCAGCATTTCATTAAAAACATTATCGTCAGACATATACGACTCCGCCTAGCACCGTATAAAATTATTTGATTAGTAATATAAACTATTCCTCTTGAGGAATAGTTTATATTACAATTTTGATAAGTTGACAACTAATAAGAAAAAATAATTTAGTAAAAACTAAAGGCTAAAATAAAAACAATGAGTTAGGAAAATTAATTCAAAATTCTGTCGATAATGAGAATAGAGAGTTACCACTCTCCAGTTCCAGCAGAGCTGTTTTATTTTCAAGTCCGCCGCTGTAACCGCAAAGTGTACCTCTGCTGCTGATTACACGGTGGCACGGGTACATGATCAGAACCGGATTCCAGCTCATAACTGCAGCAACCGCTCTGGGAGAAACCACGGTTCCAGTGAACTGTGATGCTCTTATGGCCAGTTCGCCGTACGAAACCGTCTGTCCGTAAGGAACTTCGGCAAGCAGATCCATAACGGTTCTGCGAAACCCGGTACAGCCGTTAAGTTTTATATATGGAAACGGTTCAGGTTTCCGCCCGGAAAAATACTGTTCAAGCCACTGCACTGCATCATAAAAAACCGGCAGTTCATTTATTCCGAAAGACTCATGATAAGTATTGTGACTGTCAAATCTCAGAGTATTAATGTACCTGCCGTCACCGGTAATGATTATGTTGTCAAATCCGTCCGGTGTTTTATAGCAGCACCGACAACCCGCCGGATTTTTATCGATATCAAAATATTCTTTCATAATTTTTCCGAACAGATCAACAGCTGTTAAAGCTCAGTCTGATACCAGGCACTCCTCATCAAATTTCAGTTCGACACAATGCTTTATGCCATATCAGCTGAACGATGCCGCTCCTGTCAGGATTTCCTTAACGATGTCGAATGCATTTGCATCGCAGTGCCCGATCAAATTTTTAATTACGTCTCTTATTATTAAAAATACTACAAAAAAATATCAGTACAAATATTAAAAATCCAATGCCGCTTTTATAACTGATGTCTTCCGGTTTATCAGCAATATTATTATAAGTAATCCAGCAAATAATAAGCAGCGTATATACTATACATCCCAGGCCGTTTTGCAGACCGGCGTCTCCCGTTATATTCTCATTATAATACACCTCTTTCTGCGGTCTGCGGGATGAGAAAACCTTCGTCTTTCCTTTCGGTTTAGAATTCAGGTCGACTGAACGGTTGAATGTACGTCCGGGATCTGTTTCAGAGGCTGTGCTGTCTGAACCGTTGTATATACACCCGGGATCTGTTTCAGGGGCTGCACTTTCTGAACCTGAAGAACTGAACTTTGCACCTTCTGATGAAAAGTCATCTCCCGGTGCAGACTTCTCCTGACTGTTATCAGATCCGCAGGTACTGAAAAATTTTTGCAGTAACGGCTCCGGATTCCCACCCTCTGATATCACTCCCCACCTGATGATCACCGGATTACGATCGTTAATCACATAGAGATCTTTTTCAGGTTCGAAATACATCACCCTGCCGAGGCCAAAGACACCTGCAGGATCACTCAGACAGGATACCAGCAGACGCTGCTCCCCGGTTACGGCTGTAAAAGCGCCGGCCCTGGAGCTTAAATCCTGCAGAACTTCGTACAGACGGCATTTAAAAACATTCTGCTGAACGGTGCTGTATTCTGAAAATCTTCTGATCTTCGGTGCAAAGCCGACTATTTCCTGAGGAGCATACCACACGGTTTCAAAACGGTTCCAGACCGGAACGGCAAACACCGACAGCGCGGCTCTCCACCCGTCAGGATCATCCGGGTAAAGCTGTTCGATAATGAAATTCTTTAATTTTTTTCTGTTTGCTTCGTCCTTCAGTGAAAAATCCGCCGGACCGCAGACAGCAGTGCTGTCTGTCAGCATCATTGTAATTCTGTATCTTGAATCCATAGCAAAAAAACGGCGGCTACCTGCCGCTCTCGTCAAATAAAAAAAGCTGACTTTCCGGTGCCTCCGCCGCACCGGAACTAAATTATACTCTTTAGAATTCTACTTTTTAAAGTCAGTGACAGCTGCTCAGTTTTGAAATTTCAACTTTAGGCTTCACCCCTCCCGCCGTCATGCAGTCAGGCATGGAAAAATCACAAACCACCGCATCCGGCAGAGCTGCAGTAACCGGAACACATGCCGGTTTGAAAGTTAACTTAGGTTCGTCCGGAGAAATTTTAGTATCGGTACCGCAGCGCAGATCACGGCCGTTTCTTCTGACGGTGAATTTTACACTGTCACTGGTCTGGCGGGAGATCTGATAGCTGTAGAGATCTTTACCGCCCCTGCCGTCTGAAACGATCATACTGATCTCAAAATCAGCAAAGAAGCACGGTTCTACGCTTTTCTGCTCAGCTTCCGGTTCCGGCTGAGGCTGCGGGCGGGGATCTGTCCTGCCGGAACTGTGTACGGCACTGGTCCGCCCGGTATTATGCTGAACGCGGGACTGAGTGCTGTAACTGTATTTATAATTCGACTGATTTCCTTTAAAGTCTTCAACTTCACCAACAATTTTCCATGCACCTAAAAGAGCCATAATAAGAAAAACAAGTGATATCAGACAGCCGGTGGCCAGCGAGGAAACATCAGACTTCCACTGAGGTTCACTGCGTTTACGGTTCCCGGACGGGCCGGCAGTTTGAGAATTTCCGTCTCTACGGTTATCAGCCACCTCCGGACCGGTTCCGGAGGTTCCGCGTTCCGCCATATACTGTCCGTCTGCCGTTTCTGATTCATCATTCCCGTCATACGGATCTTCACTGTTACCCATGCCGCAGGTACTGAAAAATTTTTTCAGTGCCGGCTCATGATCTGTACCTGCTGTCACCACTCCCCAGCGGACGACAACCGGAACGCTGTCATTGACAACATAGAGATCTCTGTCGGGGGCGAAATACACCGCTTTTCCGAAACCAAAGACACCGGAAGGATCACTCAGACAGGATACCAGCAGACGCTGCTCCTGTGTTACGGCAGCAAAACTGCCGGCTCTTGATCTCAGATCATCAAGAACGGCGCACAGACGGCACCTTAAAGCGTGCTGCTGTACAGCACTGTATTCCTGCATTTTTCTGATCTTCGGCGCATAACCGGATATTTCCCGGGGAACATACCATTCGGTTTCAATACTGTTCCAAACCGGAACAGCAAACACCGACAGTGCGGCTCTCCACCCGTCGGGATCAGCCGGGTAGAGCTGATCAATAATAAACTTTCTAAGTTTATCCCTGTTTGCATCGTCCTTCAGCGAAAACCCTGCAGGACCGCAGACAGCCGTGCTGTCATTCAGCACCGTGGTTATTCTGTATCTGTCATCCATAGCCTAAAAACCGGCGGCAGGCCGCTCACGGTTAAACAAAAAAATCTTAAATTTCCCGGTTACTCCGGTACCGGTACCGCAGCTGCAGATTACTGCTGTTGCTGCAGCACGGTGCGATCACTGTATACAGTGATCTCCTCCATATGCGGGAAGAAACGGATATCTATTCTGCGGTTGCGGGCATGGGGATCACTGTCTGCATCCTCACCGCCGGGACACACATCACCGGAGCCGGTTCCTTCTGCACAGGGATTAGGTCTCGTATCGGCATATCCGCTTACCGAGAACAGCGGTCTTCCCTCACTGTTGCGGAATTTTTCGAGATCCGCCCCGCTTTCATCCCCGATCATGAAATTCCACACCGAGATGGCCCTGAGGGCTGACAGTCCCCAGTTGCCGAAAATCTCCGGCCGGTTGTAGACCATACTGTCAGTATGCCCTTCAATGAATACGGTATCAAGATAGCCGATGCGCATTTGACTGTCCGCATCCTCCCCGAGGATCTGATAGAGAACCTTCGCCATGGTTCTGACATTCTGACGGTAGCCGGCAGGTACTGAATATTCCCCGCTTTCAAATTTCAGCTGGGAGTCGCGGATATGGATCACATAGTTGCTTCTGTCGGCGGATACGGTAATACCGTGCCGGTCCAGGGCGGATACCACCCGATCCATTACCGCCAGCGTCTGCTCTCTTGAGGAGGAGATTTTCTGATTGACCTCCTCGACATGGTGTCTGAGCTGTTCCTCCCTGGCGAGGATTTCGCGGTATTTTTTCTGGAGTTCCGCCTCCTTCTGCTGCAGTTCGCGGTATTCGCGCTGATCCTCCCGGGCAAGATACATCATGGTCATGGTAATGAGCAGAAAAATAAACAGCAGTCCGGTCATGATATCGGAAAATGACATCCATCCTTCCGGGGAAAAACCGTCATCTACCGGTTTTCTGTGTTTTCTAATCATCAGCCGCCGCCGTTTTCAATTCTGTCATACCACAGAGACGCCTGCCGTACAAAGCGGCGCCTTTGCACCTAAATTTTTTTTCACAACTGCCGGTTCCGGCAGTCAGGACCATCCGCACCGCCGCAGCCGGGCATATAACCTCAGATCCGCCGAATTGCAGAGAGCAAGAGAGCTGTTTCCTGCCCCGCGGCTCAGTTTGATAATATGATCATCCGCCGCAAATATCAACACAGAGCGGGAAACCGCCGGGAAAAACATGATCTCTGCAGATCTGCAGCGGTGTTCAGCCCCGTTGCGGCCGCCTACGCAGAGCAGAACACACCCTCAGCCATTATCATAAAACTGTACACTGCATACCGCGGTCAGCCGGGATCATTTCCGTCAGCTCAGTCAAATTTTTTTCCGTTAACCGTCTCGAAGAGCATAATTCTGACCACACTGTCAACGAGGGAATTAAGCGGCAGCGCCGGATCACATTCAACCGACATCTGTTCACTGACGTTCTGCAGCTGCAGTCCGGTTCTTAACAGCGGTATTGCGGTCAGCCGCCGCTCCTCTCTTCTAATCTTCAGGACTGCATAAACTGAACTGTCGTCGAAGGAGAAAAAAAGTACATTGTTGGACTGATTGTGCTGCACGTAGATGTACAGTTTTCTGATCACATTCTCATGAATAACGTCCAACACGGCCAGCTGTTCCCGATCACTGATTTTTTTAACGGTATCCGGAACATTACTGAATCCGCCGCCCCGGAGTCTTCCGGCAGCAGCATCCTCGTTGTACTGACGGTTCACCGCGGCAATAACATCCTTAAGATAGCAAACCAGCCGGATAATTCTGGAATCATCCCGGTTCTCACCCTGCAGATACAGACGGTAGAAATAGCCGCTCATCTCCACCAGCAGCGGACGGTTGCGGATCTGCACCTCCAGGCAGTTTTTCAGTTTCAGCGCCAGCAGCTGTTTCATTTTTTCAGAAAGGCCGCTTACATCGATCCCCCCGGTACGATCCCCCTTCATGATGATCTGCCTTGCATGATAATAGTAGAGCCTGATATTGAGATATACATCATAGAGCGGATACCGGCGCTGTTCGGCGGAGGTAATCATCCGGTTGTAGTGATCCCGGTATAATGCGAAAAAATTTTCAATCAGATCATCCAGGGAGATTTTTCCGTCGGCGCTGCTGTTTTCATAAAGCAGAGTGCAGATCTGATCCCGGATCTGCGACGGCAGATAGTTTTCACCGGCGATACTTTCAAAAAACGGCACCAGCAGCTCCCGTTCAATGCCGAGCTGCGCAATGGACTCAAAAATCTCACTGAACAGCCGCTCTTCATACCGGGAAAAGGATACCGTGGTTCCGTCGGGCATTACCGTCATGCCGCCGTGGCACTGCACCAGCGTTTCCTCAATTCTGTTTCTCTCCAGTCCGAAATATCTGGAAATACATCTGAACAGTTCCTCGATCCCGTAAAGCACGGTGGAGACACCGAAAATTCCCCGGGAGGCGGAAAAAAGTTCCCGCTGCAGCGGGGGCTCGTCCCCGCCTTCACTGAAATCAAAACGATGCTCCAGCATTTTTTTCATCAGTTCAATTTTCATCAGATAGGTACAGCTGCCCAGGGACAGCAGATTGGTGGAATTCCTGAGGCAGTCAAGACAGCGTTCAAAGCCGGCTGGGGTGCAGCGCTGCAGCTCCCCGCTTTCACTGTAGACAAAGCCGAGGGGCACCGCCGCCGGCTCCCCTGGAACATTCTCCTCCCTGATCAGAGCGTCTGTGCTTAAAAAAAGTTCATCTGCCGGGAATTGATCCTCCGGTCTGTTCTGCCGGGCGGAAGTGCTGATTTTCCCGCAGGGATCTTCAGCAGCGCCGGACACTTCATCAGCACCCGGGATACACTCCTGCTGCGTTTCGGCAGGATCTGCATCCATCTGCTCATCAGCTATGAAATCCTCCGCGGAGGCCACCGGTGCATCGCCGAAAAGTTTTCCCGAACCTCTGCCAGAACTGTTGTTATCAATCATGGGTTTCTCCCGACTGTAAAAAAACTGCTGTCAAAACCATAGGACGTAAGCGCGTCGAAGGCTCACGGCTCTGGCACCTGCCACACTTAAGTCTGCTGTGGCAGTCCCGCACCGTTTTCCCCGCGTCACTGTCTGGACGTACCTCGAACCTGTCGAATTTTTTGACAGGTTCAGCTCCGGTTTCTGTCATCCGGAGCAAAGGGAAAACACGCCGCTTCAACCGCAAAGCTCACTGCAGGAAGAGCGGTTACAATAAAAAGTGAAAAAGCGGTAATCAGATCTTCACTGCAGAAGGAGATAATCAGTTTTCCATCAGCGCTGATCATCCGCACCTGCGAGCAGGCCAGCGGGCGATCCACCGCATGCATTACCGCCGCAACAGTGCAGTCAAACTGCGGCGCCAGCAGACCGCGACGCAGCAACGTCACCGTATAGCGGTTGACGAAATGATCCTCCGGGGACTGGCTTACCTGATATACCGCCCGGATCCTGCGGATCTGCAGCAGACATTCGTTTGATTGACCGGTTCCGGTGCTGACGGTTCCTCTGCCGAAGTTGAAATAACCGGCATACAGATCTGTAAACCTGACATCCGACGGTCCCCAGTAATACACCGTATGATCCGCCCCAACCGCACCGCCTCCCGGCAGGGAGGAGGACAGGAGACGCCGGCGGGATCTGCCGTTGGAACCGCGTTCGTTGAAATCCGGCAGGATCACTGCGGCCCGGGGAGCCAGGCGCTCCGCCGCCTCAATAAAACCGCCGCCGTCAATTTTCTCCATGGCGGCGATCAGCCCGTAGATCTGCGCGGCACCGTCTTCATAAACCGTTATGCCGCAGCAACTTTGCAGCACACTGCTCAGCATCCCGGGGGTAAAGCAGAAAATTCTGAAACCGCTGCGGCCGCGGAACACCGCCAGCACATTTTCACCGGTTAAAATAAAAAGCAGATCCCCCGATGCCGAGGATGCCAGCGGAAATATATTCTGCCTCATCATAAATCCGTAGAGAGAGCCGTCTGTCCGCCCGAGTTCGGAAACGCGGCGCCCCGAAAGAAAAATTTTTGCCGGGGCGGCGGGAGCCAAAGACAGCAGCCAAAAATGCAGCAGCTGATCGTAAGCCGAATCCGAAATTTCCCCGAGACGCAGAAAAATCTCCACCGGCAGCAGAAAAAAATAATTTTTAAGCGTCAGCAGTTCAGCCGGACTGCCCGCGATATCGCGGCCGATCCTGCTCCAGTCCTGCACCGCTTCGGCGGTGCGCACTCCTTCACCGCACATTCTGCGCACCAGGGCCAGTTTTTCACCGAAACCTGCAAAACGCTGCAGCACCGGCACACTGCGCCGGAAAAATTCATAACAAATAAACTGCAGCTGCGGCAGCATGAAACTGAAATCACCGCAGCCGGTCCGCCGGACTTTCATTCTGCCGTTATCCACCCGGATCAGTACAAAGCCGCTTCCTTTCTTAAGAGTTACATTTGCATCTGAAGCAAACTCCAGGGGTACCGCCGCCGGAACTATAGAGCCGATCCAGCGGTACATCCGGTTCAGATAACTGCGGATCTGCAGACTGTCCGAGGTACGGGACATTATGAAAGCGACCATCCGGATACAGATGTTTTCAAACAGCGGTGTATCCGCCGGCACCCGGTACTTTCCGAAGGAGGCAGACAGGGTGACCAGCCGTTCAAGCAGGCGTTCCGGTGCAGAAAGCTGCTGATCCAGCACAGCCGCCTCTGATGCATCAGGAACAGGATCAGCGGGTTCGTTACTGCCGCACAGATAAAGCTCCATTCTTCCGATCATGGCTGAATAGGAGGAGACGATCCGTTCAAACAGCAGCGGAACAATAAAGGATGAGGATGCTCCGGCGGGACGCATCTGCGCTGCCTGCAGAAGTTCAGCTTCAAAGGGACTGCCGTAAAGCACACTGCGCAGGCACTGCGCCGGAAGCCGGTCATAGAACACCGCCAGCAGAGAAAAAAGCCGTCTGCAGCAGCTGCTGCGCTGCGGTTCATCAAGCATGGCCGGATTGCAGATCCAACTGCGACGGAACAGCTCGGGCATTCCGGAGCGTTCCCCGGCCCCGTCGTCACCAAGCACCCCGCACAGATAGTTAAAGGCCTCATCCCGGTAACAGCGGTTCCCTATCGGATCGGCAAGAAACTGATCTATGCGGGCAAACAGCTCCCCGGCACTGCGATCCAGGGCGGCACCGGTGCTGAACAGCTGCGAAACAAAGGGGGCGAACAGATCTCCGATCTGTTTCTCCAGCGCACCGTAATCAGCAAGATCACCTGAAACCATAAACACCGCCGTCAATCCGGAACCAAAATCCGGCCGCTACTTTTTTCCCGTACCGGCCCCGCGGCTGTTCCCGGAAATCTGTTCAAGATCCCCCAGCACAGTCTTCATTTTCTGCATATTATCCCTTACCACATCAATCCAGCAGCGGTTGAGTTCACCGATATTGTGCCGCAGCAGTTCAGTGTTCTGCTGCCCTGTCTGCTCAATGCGCTGGGCGAGGCGCTCATATTCCTGCTGCAGACTGAAGGAAACCGTATCCCGGAATCCGGCGATCTCGCGGCAGGAACGCTCCAGCCCCCCGGCCAGAAGACCGAGAGTCTCCTGATACTGTTTCTGAAGTTTGACAAATTCACTGAAACCGGAGGCGTTGCGGACCATCTGATCCTGATAACGGGCCACACCGGCAAGGATCTCCGAGAGAGCGTCAATGCGCTGCTGCACTTCAGCGGCAAGACGGCCCATGGCCTGCTGGCTCCGGGAAGCCTCCTCAAGCAGACGTCCGTTCGTTCTGCCGGACTGTTCGAAGGAGGCGGAAAGCTTTGAAAAATACTCGCCGGTCTGACGCATCACCCCGATGTACTTTTCGGCATTTTCAGTTACCGAGCTGTATTCACGCTGAACCTGATCAATCAGATCTTTGTGCTGCAGCTCCCACTGTTCAAACTTCTGTCTGATATGTTCGGCGGCATCGTCCTGGGCGGCCACAAGTCTTCCGGCAGCCTTTTCAAGTTCACAGGACTGACGGTGCAGCACTTCAAGGAAACTGTCACGGAACATATCAATGGCGGCTCTCACCTCGCCAAGGGTGTGATCGTTGACATCCGCCACATACTCACTGATGGCGGCGGCAATTTTTCCGGCCATGGCGGAGGAGGTGCGGTCAAGACGGTCGCACAGCAGGACTCCCAGATTGCGGACTGCGGCCTCAACCCCGCTGTTTGCGGATGGCACCAGGTAGGGATAGAACACACTGTTGATATTATCCTGCAGGTTTCTGATTTTACGGGATGACAGCAGCCGCGCCCCGCTGATCACCAGCGAATATACAATACTGAGCAGAACGCCCCAGATGGAGGTTATAAAGGCGGTGGATGCCCCGGAAATCAGATCGCTGACATTGCTGCGCAGCATTTCCTCATGGCCGAGTTCACCGGCACGCAGCGGTTCAAGACTTAGCAGCAGTCCGACAAAGGTTCCCAGCACTCCGAAAGCGGTGAGCACCGCCGGGATCATAAGTCTGGAAAAATGCAGACTGCGGCTTCCCACCGTCTCCTCATTGAAAAAATCAGCAGCCGCGCCGGTACTGCCGTAGGCGGTGCGGGAGCCGCAGCGGTATGGAAGCAGGGATCCGGCAAAAAGACTGACGAAACTCATTGCCCCGCGCCCGGCAAGATCAGCCACCGCCGCATCGGCAGTTGCGGTAAAACTGTCACTGCCGCGCAGATCTAAAAACAGCCTCCGGTTGACTGTTGCCGCCGTTCCCCCCTCCTCAGCTCTGAATACTGCGGTTTTCACCAGCAGGGAGACAAGAAAGATGGACAGTGTGGCCAGCACCCACCAGAAGGCAATATGCTCACCGGTTGATCCGTCCCCGCCTCGGGGGAACAGAAATCCGATACTCTGCGGAAGCGAGCCGCTGCTGTAGCCTGTGCACACCGCTGCAGCAAGAATGGCGCCGAGGACGATCCCGGCGGCAAAGCAGGCATAGACACCGCTGTCGGAAACTTTTCTGCATGGAGTCTGTGACATGCCGCGGAAGAAGATTTCAAGCTGACGGCCGCAGGCATACTGCGGTTCAGGCTCCGGCTGCAGTTCCGGTTCAATCCGCTCCTCTGCGGATCCAGTCTGCGGAGGCTCCTGCGGTGCCGGATCCTCTTCCGGTTCCGCCACCACTTCGGTTTCAGTGCCGGATGATGCGGAGGCTTCAGTCTCAATCAGGCCGGCAATATGATTTTTTGAATCCTCGACATCCGCCGCAGTCGGTTCGGAAAGTACAAAGGCTGATATGCGCGGGCGCACGTAGCCGAGCACAGTATCACCGGCCAGAAGCCGGATCTCCACCACCACGGTCTGGCCGAGGGACTTGATCAGATTGACCAGCTGACGGTTGAGTGAAATTACCGTTTTTCCGGTCAGCGGTCTTTTCGGATAAAGGGCGCGCAGTGCCAGCGGTTCACCGGAGTTCACCCACCCGTAGCGCTCCTCGTTTTCAATCCAGGCGGGAACCAGCGAGCGATCGTCGTTCCTGCTGATTTTGAGTTTCAGTTCCCCCGGCTCAACCCGGTGATCAAGCACCAGAGTTATCCGGTTGTCTTCAAATTCAAGTTTGATCATTGACAGTGCAGTTCTCCGTAACTACCGGCTCCGGTAAAAACCGGATCATCCGCGCAAATCACCGCTGTTGCTCCTTAGGACAGATACTCAGCTGTGAAATATGCATGTTCACACTCACCCCTTCCGATGAAATAATTCCGCTGCAGTTCGGCATGGAGAAATCACAGCTCACTGCCGGCAGATCTTCAGGAACCCTGCCCTCGCACTGCGGTTTGAATTCAACCCGCAGATCTTTTCCTTTCATTACCCTGGTGCTGCCGCACGGAAGCAGATTTCCGTTCTTCTTCACCGAAAAGGTCACATGGCGCATTGACTGATGGGAAACCAGATAGGTGTATAAATCCCTGCCGTTCTTTCTGCCCGGCATATTAAGATCTATATCAAAATCGGCAAAATAGCAGGATGTCGGCTCATCACCGGAAATCTGCGGTTCTGATGAAGCACCACTGTTTTCATTCTTCTTAACATCGGCCACCACATCGTTGTAGTCGGTTCTGGCACCGGTAGTGTCATCGATGATATAGTTGTCCTTCGGGCCGTCGGTATCAATCACCCGGACTCCTGATTTATCCTGAGGGGTGCGGTTTGCGGCCGTAACGGGCTCTTTGTCCGAAAGATATGTGGTGCTTGATGAAGTGGCCGGTGCTGCTCTTACCGGTTCGTTTGAAACCACAACCGCCGGATGATCTTCGTCCGGTACCTGAGGACAGTCGGAGGTATATACAACTTCGCCGTAATCTGTTCCGGTTGCACAGATAACTGCAGGTTTTCTAGTTTCAGTTGAAGCTGAAGGTTTTTCCGCAGGCTTTGCACTGCTGTTATCTTTCTGAGCCGGTCTGTCGGTAACAGTGAATTCACGGGTGACACCGGTTCCGTCTGCAGATTTTATCACCACATTATCACCGTCACGGGTGGCACTGAGGTAGGAGGAATCAGCACCGTCTTTTCCTGCGGCAGGCTTTTCACTGCCGTGTGCCGGCTGTTCCTGTGTTTTGACAGCAGGCTTTGTTTCACTGACGCCGGCGGATACTGCATCAGTAGTGCCATCGCCAGGCTTCTGAGTGGTGACAGCAGGAGCTGGAGTATGGGATATTTCCACTGAAGGAACATCCGGTTCAGCGTTAATTGATTTATCTCTGCCAGAAACTGATGAAGGTCCGGCAGAATGTCCCGAACTGCTGACGGTAACCGACGGACGTGGTTTGTGAACAGCCGGTGCGGCAGGTTGCGGTTTTACTGCCGGCTCCGGCTTTGCGGTATTCACAGCTGCAGGAGCAGGTTTCACAGTCTCTGACTCAGGATCGCTGAAAGATTTTGACAGCGACAGAAGCAGCAGAAATACAAGAATGAAAATAACCGCAATCATGAGAATAAAGCAGCCAATCCCGCCGGAACCTCCGCTGTTACCGGATTTTTTATCACTGACGTTACTGCGGTGGCGGTTTTCATTTTCTTTGGCGTAAAATGCGTCATCAGACCTGCCGGAAGGCTTGAAACCGTATTCCATGGAATCCGCGGAGGAACTGCTGACGGTCTCATCCGTGGTACTGTTCTCCGGAATACTTTGCTCATTATCTTCTGAAAAAGAACTGAAAGCGGCGGTCGCTGTTTTTTCCTCATAGAATGTTTTTTTCTCCGGCTGTACAGTTTCAGACTCAGCTCTGTCTGCATCCATCTTCTGCTCCGGTTCGCAGCTGTGGACCTTGTAAAAGATCTGGCCGGCGGCACTGTCGGCGGATTTATCCTTCAGACCCCATCCGGCAATAATCGGATCGTGATCGTTGATCACGTAGATATCCTCCTCCGGATTGAATTCAAGTGCACAGCCGTACTTGTAGAACCGGTATGGATCGTAAAGATAGGAGATTAAAACCTTCTGCTCTGCAGATTCAGGATCCTCTGCAGCCTTCATGGCGCGGTTTCTCAGATCCTCGATAATCCCGATCAGTCTCTGTGTAATCTCCTGCCGAACATTCTGATCGTATTCGGAAAGTTTCCGGATCTGCGGTTTGAATCCGAAAATTTCTGAGGGAACAAACCATTCGATCTCACTGCTGCCGTAAATCGGGCTGGCAAAAATGGAAACAGCTCTTCTTCCGGCTTCTGGATCACTGCGGTACAGCACCTTTTCAATGTAAAGCAGAAGTCTTTTCCAGCATCCGCTTTCACTTAAAGGAAATCCCATTGATCCGAGAACTGAAAATCTTTCCCTCGATCTTGAGGTTATTTTGTAACTGTCATTCATACACGCTCCCACTCACTGACAGCCGCGGCCGAAAGTCGCTGTTACGGCATTAAAGATAAAAATGTTTCCGGCATAGTCCGACGGGCGGACAATCCTTTTTTAATTCTATAGTCAGTGGGCAAAATCCTCAATTACCTGCAGTCAATATTGTGCAAATATGTGAAATTTCGCGCTTTTGGGAGGGATGAAAAGACTGTACCTGAATGGAAAATATCTTTGAAATTGGAGGCAATGTCAGACGCATACTGCAAAAATTCATACTGACAAATGTTATCGATGACCATCGCCTGGTCATATAAATGTTTTACCCCCAATTCTTCCTCAGAACACTTCCCAGTATCCATTCCTGGTAGATCCAATACGTTTAATTTTTCCCTCACCTGAAAGTTTATCCAAAGCTCTCTGGATAGTTCTGACAGTTTTCCCTGTCCTGATTGCAAGAGATTCCCTCGTCTGTACCGGATCTTCCTTAAGAAGCATATTTACAGTGACATTTACAGTGACATTTACAGTGACATGTCACTGTAAATGTCACTGTAATTTAATAATGAATCAATTGTTCATATAAAATTTATCCAGATTACTACAAAATAAACAACCAATGCATTCTCAACCCATATTAAAAGAACAATGAGTTTTTGGTAATTAATTCAAACAGCATAAAAGCTTTAAATACATTCTGGTTAAAGAGATAATTCTTCAAACCTATCAGAATTTTAGTAACAGTGTTTATCCAAACACAAAAATTTGTTACACAATTAAAACATATAAAATTAATACCATAATATAAATTAAACAAACTAATTTAAGATATTTACAAATAATCAACACTCTTTGAAAACATGTATGATCATTTGGCATTCAAAAAAGAGTTCTTAGATTTATTCGCTGGTTGCGGAGGGATAGCAATACAGAATATCTGTCATCGAAATAACCATCGAATAAAGGCACCTACGTCATTCTTTTAAAATGCTTAAAAATGATAGATATATTGGGAAATACAACAAAAACCAAAAAGGACATCGAAACTGTACAGAAATGATTTTCTGTATTTGATAAACCGATTGATTTATAAAAAATCCAGGTTCGTAATCAATCACTAAGGCAGGAGGAATTCTATAAAAGTCAGTTGCATTCATAAAACAGTCTTATATCGCCGGTATAGAGATCTCCAACATAGGAGAATTCTTATCACCGGAGGATATTCAAAAATACTATGCAAAATTCTTCATCATCCTCTGCAGCAAAATCAGAGCGTTAATGAATTCAGAGATCCAAAATGAAAAAAAAACAATTTGACACTATAGGATTATTCCAACAATCACTTCAAAAGGAAATCATCTACGGTCTAATCAAAGAAGTTCTTTTCGATTACGACATCTCTCCACTCTCGATAGCCAGTGATGTAGAACTGTCAGTACAAACGGCATTTATTAAAGGCTATCTGGAATACCAGCATCTCTCCGAAGATGAAAATCTCGAATTCGAGCTCAGTGTCAGAGGTGGTCCTCAACCGATTTCTGACTGGATCTATTCCATGTTGCAAGTTAAAAGTAATAAAACACCATCCTCTTATTCCAGTACGCCGGATGAACTACTATGGAACTATTTTATACTTTCTTCTTACTATTCGGTTCATGCAGTTTTTACAAGATTGGAGGGTTCTTCAACCAAAATAGCAGAATTAGCTGAAGATGGATTTCGTACAGGTCACAGAAAGAACGGGGGCTCGTATGTTTACTTTGTTGCAGATCCGATTTACGGAGATAAAGAAATTCTTGGCGGAAGTTATGAATACGTCAAGTATTTTGCTGACAGCAAAACGCACGAAGTTCATCATTTAATTCCTGCAAAGCTGTTGGAAATAACTGGAATTTTAAGTTATATGGAAGGACCGTGTATCAGGATGGAGAAAAAAGATCATGAAGAAACTCAGTCATACAAAAAGAAACGAATGCTGAGTGACGACTATTTCCAAAAACAACTAAGATATCTCAAAGAAAACAATATTCGAGCTGCTATTGAAATAGAAATAACAGATTTAAGAGCAAAATTCGGTTCCAAATACGATGATGCAATCAAAGAAGTTCTAAAATATGTATCAGAATTGGAAGAAAAAATGAAAAATAAAAATGGAGCTACATATGCATAAGCTAGTACTTAATCCCAACGTTTCCGTAGGACCTTTTGTTTTCGGCACAGAACAGAAGGAAATGTGGAAAATCATGAAAAATGAATTTGGTTCAGAACGCGAACTACCAGTCTTTGAATCAGAAGACTATCAAAATCCGCATGTTCAACTTGAGTACATAGATCACAAACTGATTTCTGTCACTTTTATCGACGACATTAGAGAACGATACTGCGAAATATATCTTGGAAAGGAAAAAATCTGGCCGCGAACCGAGAAAAAATTCCTATCTATTTTTGGTCGGGATTCATTTGTGGAGGTATACGGTTCATACTATCATACAGAGTTTTCAATCGCAGTAGGTTGGGATGACAATCCACCTTCTCTTACAATAGGTCAGAAAGGATACTGCAGTGAAATCGTAGAAAATTACCAGTTATTCGATACTGTTCTTAACATGAAAAAAGGCATGAATCGAAACGATTGCAGAATGCTTATCAACCGTATACCTATTGTTTCCGATGACGGGAAAACAGATCATTATCACCACGGCGTCATCAGGCCGGAAAAAATATCGCTAACCTATGATTCCCGAAACAATTTAGTCAAACTGATTAAAACATTTCCTGATGGAGAGATCATTGATTTTTTCGGCTAACATCCTTCCTTTAACCAACCCTGGCGGTGCCTATTAGTGACACCGCAAATTATGATCCCAGATATCCCATTGTTATTTTTTTACGTATCCGGAAACAGACATCATCAAATGTTCCAGAATAGTTGTTTTGCCGAGCAGTCCTGGTCCGATCAGCAAAATTCAGCTAGATCTTCATTGAGATCAAAAATTTTTTCAAGCGAACGCTTTATGTACCCATGGACAAATCCTCCGGCTAAAATACGATTCAATCTTATTTTGGCCGAAAAACCATGGATCTCAAAAATATTTCTCATCTTTCCCCCAAAACTGACAGACCGCAAAAAACACACTGTTCAGGCTCCTTTATGTTATACTCTAGGTAGAGACCTGACAACAGTCAGGCGGATGTCCTCACATTTACTCAATCAGCAGGGATTTTTCCGCCAGTCTCAAATCATTCAGGGGAGTTTCCGGAATTTTCACAGATGATCCAGATCCTATTCAACCAGTTGGAAAATATCGAAAAACAGTTTAAAAGTGGCACCGCCGCAAGCGGACAGCTGTACGGCAGTCTGATGATGATGATGTCGGAGTTTTCAGAGCACCGCTCCTCCATAAATCCGGAACGTTCCGATGCCCGCCGGCTGGTCAATTCACTAAGAGATCTGATCATAAAATCAGGTTCATATCTTACCGCTGCCGAATTCAGGGAACTTACCGGGAAATTCAATGTTCTGATAGAAAATCTGACAAAGGATACTGCAGTCAGTCCGGAATGTTTTCAGATAGACGGAAACGAGGGCGGAACCTCTGCCCCAAAAGATGATCAGGCAGAGGCAAAACCTGATCTCTACAGCGACTACATACAGAAAGAAGAGCAGAAAAACCGGAAAATCATCAGTCAGAAAATCGAGGGAAGTCTGCTCAAATCATTCATCATTCCGATCTTCAAACGCTACGGAACCAACATGTACCGCAAAGACTGCAGACCGGAGCAGAAAAAGCCTGCTGCAAATGACAGCGCAGCTTCACCGCTGCTGAAAAAGACAGCCGCATTTATCAGGGCCCGCAGAGCACTTCTTACCGTGCTGGCCGTGATACTGCTGACCGGAGGGTTTGTCATCTATCTTCTCAAATACGATCACGAAATGCTGCAGAACCTTCTTCCTGAAGGTCTCTACCGCGCCCTGTTCATCGAGAAGCAGATCGAACTGTGGGACGACAGCATGTTCTCAGATGAGAATGAAAGTTCGGGAGAAACCGGAGAAACACAGCGGTAACTCCGGCGGGATGTTCCATCCCTTCCTGTTAAGGTTCCGCCTCAGTCTCCGCTCTGCGGCACAAGATCCCGGTAACGTTGCAGAATTTCACCCAGTTTTTCATTCTGCTCCGGCTCGAACTTGAGTTCCGCCTGCAGATTATCCCTGGCGAACTGGAACAGTTCAGTCATCCATTTTTTTACAAATTCAAATTTCTGATCCCGTGGCTGTTCCGACAGAACCGGCAGACCTCCGGCATCAAGATTGGAATTCTGCAGATCTGAAATACGGCCGCCGAAGGTGGACACAAATTCCGAGATTATCCGCGAAGAGCAGCTGCTTACCGGAATAACCGCGGCATCACGGCGGTTTTCCTTCTTGATAATCCCGTCGACCGCTTTTTCAAGCACCTCCCCCAGGGACGGGGTAACCTTTCTTGAGCAGTCCAACAGCTCATTGGCAATGGCGGTGAACTGAGCCTGGGTTATGCCGAAATCCCCCAGCAGTCTCCGGTTTTCCGCAAGAGATCTGACATACTCGCACCAGCGGCTGTAAATATAGCGTCCGCAGGATCCGTGTTCGGCCTGAGAAGTGGCAGAAAGACCGTCAAGTTCACCGGTAAGTTCATCCAGATTGTCGAAGAAATCACCTCCGTCATCCGGCTCCACCGCCCCTGCGCCGGAAGCCTCAGCGTCTGAACCGGCCGCAGGTTCGGAGAATTCAACCAGACTGTACATCCGGTGCGGCGGCAGATTGAGGAAACTGAGAAAATAACCGAACTGGGAGACAAATCCTGAATTCGGCCGGTTTTTGAGCAGTTCCAGCAGAGACTTGAGCACCCTGCCCTTCTGTTTTCTGATCTCCGCAGGATCTTCATCGGTATAGAGATATTCCAGTCTGGTCAGAATATTTTCCACCACCCTGCCGAGCTGCACATTCATAAACTCGATGCGTTTCTGCTCCGACGGAAACTGTGCAATCCTACGGCTGAGATTCTTAAGTCCGCCGTCATTGAGTCTGAGCATTTCATCCCAGACTGCAGACGGTTCGGATACATACCGCTGCACCACCGGATCTGAAACAAAACCTTTCTTCATTTTTTCCAGGAACGGCTGAACTGCAGGGATAATCCCGGTTTCATTCTGTGGTCCGGTTGAAAACACCGCCGAGGTTCTGATCCCCGGTTTGCGCACCAGGTAAACATTACGGAACGGAATGCCGTCACTCCAGTTCTGCAGCCATCTGCAGTTGCCGAATTTCTCCAGCACGGTCTGCTGCAGCAGTCCGTTCTCGCCGAAATTCATATTCGGATTGTTGATGTAATCCTCGATTTTTTTATCAAACTGGGTAATCGCCCAGAACAGTCCGTTCCGGTCTGAGGAGCGTACCGCCGGATCCTCGCCCTGGGTGTTGCGGATCCATTCAGAAACCACTTCGGGCATTCCGACACTGTTGATCTGACTCTGGGAGGAGGTGCATACCACCAGACAGTTCATCTCGAACAGATCGGTATAGCGTTCAAACAGATAGGAGACCTTGCCGCGCAGGTAAAGCTCCTTGACCATACTGCCGTCACTTTCATCAAGATCCCGCGGCAGCAGATTCAGCCGTCCACGGTAGCCCGGAAAATCAAGCACATCAAGCCGGTCGATGACACCGAAACCGCCGTCTGCGGCATCAATCGGTATAACCAGTTCAGCCGTAAGAGCGGTAATGGAGCTTAAGGCGGCACTGAATTTTTTCCCGCCGCAGTGAACCTCCACCCGCGGTCCACTGGTATCAGGTTCAACCGAAAGTCCGTTCAGGGCGTCCACATTAATAATCGAGGCACTGCCGGAACCGCCGTCTGCCGACGGTGCCACGGCGGATACCCCCACCCTGACTCTTTCCGGACAGCCCAGATTACCAAGCTCCCGCGCCAGCGCAGTGTACAGACCGGTGAAGATCCGGTTGCGGTTCCACAGACAGGAGAAATATTCCGCGCGTTTTTCAAGAGGAAGGCACCTTACAGTGTTCATCGCCTCCTGCCAGTAGCCGTCACTTAACACACTGTCCCGCAGGAACGGATATTTTTTCTCCACATACTGTCTGAGTGACACCACGTCATAGACGGAAATCGAGGAACTGCGCTCACCGGCGGGGACAGACTGCCGGATCTGTTTTACCAGTTCATTCACGTCACTGCGGGAAATAAGACTGGCCTTGGCATCCCGCAAATCATTGTAATAGGAGTTGATCAGAATTTTGGCAATCTCCAGCTCCCGCAGCAGCACCAGTTCAAATCCCGGCTCAGCGCTGTTACTGCAGCGGGAGGAGAATCTGGTCACCACTCCGGTGGATTCCTTGCCGCTTCCCTGAGGGTTGATGTCCCGCAGAAAATCCAGGGTTTTACCGCCGGTGCGGATCGGACTTCCGCCGCTGCGGTCGGAAATAAGCGTAGATACCAGAAAGGACTTGCCCGCCTGGGATTCACCGAAGATCCCGACACTGTTGGTTTTGCTGCAGTTATCCTTCATTCTTGCGGCATATTCAAGCTGTTCCGCCAGGCCGGCGCAACAGCTGTCGTATTCATTTTCAAGATACCGGCTGTTACGGTTTCTGTCGAGCCAGTTCAGAGCCTCACGGGTGTTTTCAACCACCGCCGACCAGGCGCGTTCCAAATCTGCAATTGAATTATACATTTAGCATTACACTCCCGCTGTCAAGCCAGTACACAATCTCCCCGAGAGACGGATTCGGCATGGTGCACAGTCGCAGTTTCACCACATCCGAAAGTTCGCTGATCCCGAGTGCCTCCTCCGGCTGTTCACCGCGGTATTCACCGTTTACGGCTCTGCCTTTGACTCTGGCGATACAGATCCCGTCATCGGAATAAATTTTTCTGCTGTCCTCCTGATCCTCATTTTCCGTTCTCGCCAGTACCACCGACAGCGCATAGTTGGCATGGGCGTTGAGCCAGTTGCAGACCCGCTGATCGATGGTAAGCTGATAAAGCGGATAGGCCGGCCATCTTTCTATACCGAGCTGGCGGTAGCCCACCGTCATGCTTCCCGGAGGGATCGGTATTTCCACACTGTCAGGCAGTCTGAATTTCGGATCGTCAAGATTAAGCGGTTCACGGTAGAACAGTTTCTCATTGAGGAGATGTTCACCGGCGGTATCCAGCCGGCCCAGATATCTGATGCTGGACTTAATCTTCAGTGTTTCCACCTTCAGATAGAAATTCGGCAGTTTACCCCGGCAGACCAGGTTGCACAGTGCAGCCCCAACCGCCGCTGAAGTTTTAGGATCACGGGAGCAGCCGTTAGCGTCGGTGTACGGATACCAGCTGTCAAAATGATAGTTGTTGAAGGAGATGATTCGATCTTTCGGAATGCGCAGATGGTTTCTGAAGAAGATCTCCACCCCCGGAAGCCGCGCCGGTCTGCCGGTAATGATCACCACATCGCACACATAGCTGTTGATGACCTCGGAAATGCAGCTGAAAACCTTTTCACAGATATCCAGTCTGGTTCCGGTGGCAAAACTGCTGTTTAATTCATCCAGTCTGAAGGTTACCGGTACATCCGCCACCCTGAAATTTTCCACCCCGGGCAGAGCGTTGAGATCCTGCTCGATATAGCGGTAGACCTCAGCCGGCACACTTACGGCGATCCTTCGCTCCTGCTGTTCAATAATTTCCCGGAACAGAACCGGATCTTCATCCCCGCGGCTGTTCATCGGATCGTAGTTCTCATAGCGGGACAGATATTCAATGGCCAGCGGATAGAGGATCCGGTGGGTGAACTGGCGCTTGAGTGATCGTTCGGTTACATCCTCGGAGGTGCTTCCGCCCAGTTTCTCCTTGAGCAGATCGGTAACCGCCTGACGCTGTGCACCGAGAGATACCGCATAGTCTGCAATAGCGGGAATGATGTACATTCTGATGATCTGCAGCAGAATATCATCCCCGGCCACCTTGAAACTTTCCCTGAAGAGCTGCTCCGGCAGGAAGGTGTCGTTGCGCTCCGATTCGGCAGTATAGCGGTTGATCACCAGATCGGTGGTTCCGCCGCCGATATCAACCGTGGCAACGCAGACGCAGCGATCGTTTCTGACATTCCACTTTCTGGCCGAGAATGCGTCAAAGAAAGCTGACAGACTGCCCCGGTAGTTCTTGGCGATTTCATTGTAAAGATAGCAGATCTGACCGCACATTGCCTCATCCCAGTCCACCCTGACCTCCGGGATCACCGGCCAGAGGGTGTTGCGGGAAGGATCATCGAGGATCTGCCGTACTGTGTTGTTTTCATCGGCTGACAGATCCCATTTCATGGCCTTCCAGAGGATCCCGATAGCCTGATATACACAGTCCCTGAATATTTTGATCTCCTGCTTCGGCATGGCCGGAGGAACGGTCAGAATAATGGATTCAAGATAGCGGTACTGATCGGTGTGACTCTTGATCCTGCGGTGGGCGAAACTGTTGATCTGCGAAACCGTCTGGGAGAGGATTTCTATAATCAGCATGGTCATCATTGAACGGCGCGATCCTCTCGGGGTGAAGGACGGCATGGATTCATGAGCCGGATCGTCAAACAGAACCTTGCCGAAAACAGCCTCAAAGCGATCGTTGACCAGTGAAATCACCGGAGCAATGGTGGCAAGATTCTCCGTAGTCCGGTGCAGCGGATCAAACTGTCTGAGGGAGCGGTTGATCTTCCATTCCGTGGCAGCCTTCTGATCGTCCCACAGATAGCGCTTCGGACTGGACAGCCCGGTGTTGCCCTCATTGCCGCATTTGGCGCAGGAGAGCGCCTCGGCCTCGAATCCCGTGCGGACCATCGAAGTCCAGAGAAACAGGCTTGAATCAAAATTTTTTTCCAGCGCCGGAAGATCCACCATGGAGGTTTCAGCAAACTCCACAGAACTCGGGAACGGCTCATCATAGACATAGACCGGTCTGGTCAGATTGCGGATATTAAGAAAACTCTTGTCGGCAAGATTGCCGTTTTCAACCAGCACGCCGCAGGTGCGTGAATTACCGATATCAAGGATCAGCTGAACCGGAATGGCGCTGCTGCGCAGCTGATCGGTATTCGGCTTAACCTTGATCTGGGGAAACAGGGTGACATCACGGTCGTTTATCAGTGTAATAAGATTAATATAGTGGGCAAGATAGGACAGGTATTCGCGGCTGTCACTGCGGATCCTGCTGTCATCCCTGAAGTTTCCACTGCGTTTCTGATATTCACTGTACAGTTCCTTGAGCCAGCCGTTAATCTTTACATCGGTAATAAACTTTTCAAGATCGCGGTAGCGGTTGCACAGTCCGTATACCTCGCCGTTGCACAGATCCTCCCTGGTGAGCAGGCGGTTCTCCGCCACATCCTCGCTGATGCTGGTATCAAGAGCCACCACCAGCCGGTAGCGCCGGCATCCCTCCCTGATTTTCGGGGTATCGCATATATCAAGGCCGGTTACATCTGAAATATATCCCCTGGCCCAGTACAGGGGCTGCTGGAAAAAGCTGCCCACGCCGTTTTTTTTCAGCACCGGCAGTGGAAACCATCTGTCACTGAAAATATCCAGAGATTCTTCATACTGGTAACTCTTTGCATTAATATTGCCGAGCATGCCGTCCGAAAAAAGATCCCGGTATCCCTCCTTCTCCTTCCTGACCAGATGCCGGGTGAACTTTTCCGACTGATCTTTCGGATCTGTATACGACACCACCGTATATAAATTTCCGGAACTGAAGGTTTCCGCGCTGATATTCAGATCGAAATCAAGAAACTGAATATTTGTTTTCTCAAAAAGAACAACCTGGTATTCACCGGATTTTTCGTCACTCAGGGCTTTTGGAATCATTCTAAATTACACCGTCCGAAATATAAAAAGCACAGGATCGGCTCTGCCGGATTACGGCCGCACCGCCACATAGTGAAATTATAATTCGGATCATACAGTCTGTTTGTGAAGTCTCTTGTAATTCGGATCTTTTGTTGCCTGCGGTCATGCCGGTGCGGTGAAATCATCGACTGTCAGGGGATGAAACTGTCTTCCTAATAACTGTTAAGATCTATCCGGCACAGATAATATTTCGGTTCGTCTTCGGGCTTCCCGCTGTAAGACATTCCACAGCGGAGGATTCTTTCCCTTTCCTGAATTGACCGTTTTCTGCATTGCAATTTGCTTAACAGCTTCCGCGGTTCAATTTTTTACTAATTAGAAAAGTATAAAAATTATGTGATATATATCAAATTTATTATTTATAACAGTATGTTTTATATACATATTGTATATGTTTTATTCAATTAAACGTTT
>JAEEGJ010009154.1_pt1 | contig 26746 bp, 22 predicted proteins | sample 8958761 | NCBI WGS metagenome assembly JAEEGJ01 (sample SAMN16246546, study PRJNA631951) | gut metagenome | biome: gut microbiome; feature: rumen; material: RS-attached | host: Bos | place: Iran: Karaj | collected 2018-10 | reverse complement strand
GTATTGATACTCCACGTTCAGATATTTGTCACACTGTAGAAGGTGCAGAAAAGATTGCTGAAGAGATTGGTTACCCACTTGTTGTTCGACCGGCTTACACTATGGGCGGTGCTGGCGGCGGTTTCTGTTACAATGTTGAAGAGCTGCGCACTATTGTTGCAAACGGTTTGGATTTGTCTTTGACACACCAGTGTTTGATTGAAGAGTCAATTCTTGGTTGGGAAGAGCTTGAATACGAGGTTGTTCGCGACTCTAAAAACCAGATGGTTGCTATCTGTTCTATAGAAAATATTGATGCGGTTGGTGTTCATACAGGTGACTCTTTCTGTGCCGCTCCATTTATGACAATTGATAAAGAGCTGGATAAGCGTTTGCAGCAGATGGCGTTTAAGATTGTTGAAAAAATCGGCGTTATTGGCGGTACAAACGTTCAGTTTGCACATAATCCTAAGACTGGCCGTGTTGTTATTATTGAAATTAACCCTAGAACTTCACGCTCTTCTGCTCTTGCTTCTAAAGCTACAGGCTTCCCGATTGCGCTGATTTCTGCAAAATTGGCAAGTGGTTTAACCCTGGACGAGATTCCTTACTGGCGTGACGGCACTCTTGAAAAATATACTCTTGGCGGCGCTCCTGATGGTGATTACGTTGTTCTTAAGTTTGCACGATGGGCTTTTGAAAAGTTCCGCGGTGCTAAGGATGAATTGGGAACTTCCATGAAGGCTGTTGGCGAGGTTATGGCTATTGGTAAAACCTTCAAAGAAACTTTCCAGAAGGCTATTCGTGGTCTTGAAAACGGACGCAGCGGCCTTGGTTTTGCTAAGGACTTTAATAAGAAGTCTGCTGAAGAACTTTGCGAAATGCTCAAGATTCAGAGTTCAGAGCGTTACTTCCAGCTTTACGAGGCAATCCGTAAGGGTGTTCCGCTGGCAAAATTGTCAGAAATCACTTATGTAAAAGAGTTCTTCCTGCAGCAGATGAAAGAGCTGGTTGATTTGGAAGAGGAAATGCTTAAGAATCCTGGCCGTGTTCCTGCTGATGATTTACTGATTCGGGCTAAAAAAGACGGCTTTAGTGATAAATATTTGAGCAAGATTTTGAAGGTTTCCGAAAAGGATATCCGCAACCGCCGCAAGGAGCTTGGTATTAAAGAAGCCTGGCTCCGTGTTCCTGTAAGCGGTGTTGAAAATGCCTGCTATTACTATTCAACCTACAATGCCGAAAAAGACACTTCTATTGCAACCGACAACAAGAAAAAGGTTATGATTCTTGGTGGTGGTCCTAACAGAATTGGTCAGGGTATTGAGTTTGACTATTGCTGCTGTCATGCCGCAATGCAGTTGAAGGAAATGGGCTACGAAACAATCATCGTAAACTGTAACCCTGAGACTGTTTCTACCGACTACGATACTTCTGACAAACTTTACTTTGAGCCTGTTACAACTGAGGATGTTCTTCAGATTTATGAAAAGGAAAAACCATTCGGTGTTATCGTTCAATTTGGTGGACAGACTCCACTCAACATTGCCCGCGAGCTTCAGGAAAACGGCGTAAACATTTTGGGAACTTCAATCGACTCAATCGACATTGCAGAAGACCGAGATTTGTTCCGCCACATGATGGAAAAGCTTGAAATCCCTATGCCAGAAAGCGGAATGGCTGTTGATTTTGATGAAGCTAAGGCTATAGCAGATAAAATTGGCTATCCTATTATGATTCGTCCTTCGTTTGTTCTTGGCGGCCGTGGTATGGAAGTTATTTATGATGAAAAAAACCTGCGCGAATACGTTGAAAAGGCTGTTGGTGTAACTCCTGACCGTCCACTTTTGATTGACCGCTTCCTTAAAAATGCTCTGGAATGTGAATCAGATGCTCTGGCAGACAGCGAACACGTTTACATCCCTGCAATTATGGAGCACGTTGAGCTTGCCGGAATCCATTCTGGTGACTCTGCCTGTGTAATTCCACCTGTAAGCATTCCTGCAAACTGCCAGGAAACAATCAAAGAATACACAAAGAAGATTGCTGAGGCTCTTCATGTTTGCGGTTTGATGAACATGCAGTACGCAATTGAAGACGGAAAGGTTTACGTAATTGAAGCTAACCCTCGTGCCAGCCGAACTGTTCCGCTTGTTTCTAAGGTTTGTGACACTCAGATGGCCCGCCTTGCAACAAGAATGATGCTTGGTGAATCCTTGAAATCTCTGGGCTTGAAGGATAAAAAGATTCCGTACTACGGTGCAAAAGAGGCTGTATTACCTTGGGCACGCTTCCCTGGAGTTGACCCAATTCTTGGACCTGAAATGCGTTCTACCGGTGAGGTTCTTGGATTGGCTCAGGACTTCCCTCTGGCCTTCTACAAGGCCGAAGAAGCTGCCGGCGATGAGCTTCCTCACGCTCCAGCTGCCTGGGAAAACAAAAAGGTACTTATCAGCCTTAGCAACAAGGAGAACTTGAAGGACCAGGTAATCACCATTGGTAAAACTTTGAAGGATTTGGGCTTTACACTTATTGGTACCCAGGGCACAGCCGATTTCTACAATGCCTGCGGAATTAAGTGTGACGTTGTAAACAAAATTGGCGGCGGCCGTCCTGATGTTGTAGATTTGATTATGAACAAGGATGTTTGCCTGGTTATCAATACTCCTAAAGCACAGAGAAACTATGCTGAAGACCGAAAGACTATCCGCAAAGCCTGCTTGAAGTACAAGGTTCCTTATATTACGACACTGGCTGGTGCATTGGCTGCGGTAAAAGGTATTGAAGCTGTAAAAGGTGGCGTTGGCGGTGAAGGAAGTGTTAGAAGCTTGCAGGAATACCACAGTATGATTAGATAAGAGATTCCCGCATCAAGTGTGGGAATGACAGGTAATGATATTATCAGGAATGACAGATAGTGTCATTGTTGGGCTTGACCCGACAATCTGTAAGAACGCCAGTTCCGGATGGGGCTGGCATTTTTTTTCTATCTAATATTCAATTCTTCTTTTGTTGGAATATCATCTATTGGATAGCCTTCAACTTCGTGTACCCTGTTATATTTTTTGAGAGGCGGATTAAATATCGAGTTGATAAAATCTACAAACTCTTTTGGGGCTCTTTCTTCATGTGTGGAACACCACAATGATAATGAAACGGAAAAATCCAGATTTTGATATTTTAGCGAATATATTTTTCCGTGCCCTTTTGAATATTTAAAATACTTTCTAACCAGATTGGTATAGTCTATCTTTTTTGCCTGCTCAAAAATCTTGCTGCATGCAACATTATTAATTTTTTCAGACGAAATTAATTCATTATTCATATCATAGGATTCTTTTGTGACGATATAATCTTTATGACCATCTCTATCTTCAGCGATACGGATTAATTCCTTTTTTATTGCTCCAGCTTTGTTTTCTGTAGTTTCAATTGAGGCTTCCAGAAGTGTTACAGGAGGTCTTTTTGGAGGACGGAAATAGTATTCTTCTGGCTTTTCTGGTTCTTCACGGAATTCGCATGGAATTAAATATGGAAAAAGTTTCTTAAAATTAAAATAATATACATGGTTATAAAAATCTTTTTCAGAAGTATTTTGTTCAACTTCTTTATTTAATATCATTGTCTCTGTAATAATTTTGATTCCACGGTTACTGTATTTTTTAAGAACATCGGGAATTGAATAACCTTCATACTGTAAATCGTCATTCATATCTTCCCAATTTATGCTTTGTGTATCGCCTGTTAAAAGCATATTTTGAGAATTAAAAGCTTTAACGAATTTGTTGATTCGATATAAAATCTTCAAGCAATCTTCTGTAAAACCTTCTTCTGGATTTTCAATTATTTCGCCCAAAGTATTCATGCGGCAGTTAAAAACCAAAAAGGAACTGCTAATCATCAAGTTCTTTAGGTTGATTTTTACTTCAAGATCATCTTGCACAGAGGAAAAGAATAAATGCAGTTCTTTACTTTGCAAAAGCTCTTCAATATTTTGATTTTCAAAATCCGTCAGATTACCATTTTCATCTATAATTTCTAAAAAATAATCGCTTTTATTTTTTACTGCAATTGATTGTAAATCCTCATAACAGAAATAATCTTTGCTTTTTGGATAAGGAACAATTTGGGACCATTTATCAGAACTATCAGCTGTATAAAAAACAGAGATTTTACTTTCTAAATATCTTTCCAGATGATAATGTAAATCACTTATTGTTGTAAACTTTAGACCATGCTCAAACCAATGTCGAATAGAAATGCCCATCTTTCTTTCTCCTTTTAATCAATAAAAACAAATTGGATTTTCAGTCTCATTTGAAGCCTTCAATAATTCCAAAAAGTCATTATACTCATCGATATATATCGAACCGCTTTTTATAAAAAGCCTTGTAATTTCTTCTTCAAACTGCATATTCATTTCTATAGGAATAATATCTGTATGATTTTCGTAGAAATTATAATAGAGGCAGGGAAATTCTTCTTTTCCGCCAAAATCATTTAATATAAAAGGTAAAGATTTGAATTTGCCCCATGCTTTACACATATCTTCATATTCGCAGGCAGACGATAACCATTTGCAAAACTTAGCATTATATCGGGAGACAAGAACTTTATTTGCTGAAATTTGTGGTGGCAAAACTAAATTTAAATAAAAAAATTCGCGTACAATGTATTTTGATAATTCTGTTTTCTTAGTTTTTCCAGTCTTCCAGCAATCGCACATTACACAAAAGCACAGAGACATATAATTCCTCCTTACTTATGATATAGTAAAATTATATCACATTAAAGTGACAAAGAACGGCATTGTGATTTTTATATATCACATATGTCACATACATTAATGTTATTTTTTTGCCATAACATAAAATAATAATTGACAAATAATACTGTAAAGCTTATATTTTAATTAATAAGATATCATAAGAAGGTATATTTTGGTTTCAAAATTATCAGACTGCGCAGAAATACGAACAGGACTAATACTTTCAAGAAAACTTTCGCGTGAAAAATCGAAAAATCGATATCCTCTCTTGAATTTAAAATCATTCAATGATGATGCAACATTAAATCTGCAATTACTTGATGTTTTTGATTCAACTGAGGCATTGAATTATGATTATTTAACTCATATTGGTGATGTTATTGTGCGAACAAGCAGTCCCTATACAGCAATTCTAATTGATGAAAAAACTTCAGAAATGGTTGTGTCATCAAATTTTGTAATTATTCGGTGTGATAAGAAACAACTTCTACCAGATTATCTATATTGGTATTTAAATACTTCTGAAATCAAAAAAGATATTTTTGTGAATAGCGCAGGAAATATGCTTGCAGCAATTAAGCCACAATATTTTTGTGATATGAATTTAATGCTGCCAGATCTAAAAGAACAGCGGAAAATTGCAAGAATAAATCTTATCGCAAAAAGGGAATTGGAATTACTAAGTCAACTAAAGGAAGAAAAAGAAAAATATTACCAAGCTTGTCTTGAAAAACTTTACAAAAAACAGATAGAAACCGTAAACCAAAAGGAGCATGAGAATGACAACCAAAAATGATATTGAAAAAACTTTATGGAAGGCCTGTGATACTTTCCGTGGAAAAATTGACAGTTCACGATACAAAGACTACATACTTTCCATGCTCTTTGTAAAATATCTGAGCGACGTCACAACCGAAAAACGCGAAGAATATGTTGTTCAATACAATGGTGATAAAGAACGCATTGCGCGCGCTATGAGTCGTGAGCGTTTTGCAGTAGAAGAAGATTCTTCATTTGATTATTTGTATCAGAATCGTAATGCGGTTGATATAGGACAAAAGATAAATGTTGCTCTTGCACATATTGAAGAAAAAAATGCTACAAAATTAAGAAATGTATTCCGCGCTATTGACTTTAATTCTCAGGTTGATTTTGGAAATCAAAAAGACAAAAATGCTATCCTCAAAAACCTTCTTGAAGATTTTGCTGAATTAGATTTGCGTCCAAGTCAGCTTTCTTCTGCAGATATAATCGGTGATGCTTATGAATATATGATTGCAAACTTTGCTTCTGATGCCGGAAAAAAAGGCGGTGAGTTTTTTACACCAAGTCAGGTTTCTCGCTTGCTTGCGCTTCTTGTACAGCCAAAGGAAAATGACCGCATCTATGATCCAACTTGCGGTTCTGGTGGCCTTTTGCTTAAAGCATATAAAGAAGTTCCTAATGGAAAATGCGCTATTTATGGACAAGAAGCAAATGCTCAGACTTGGGCTCTTTGTACTATGAATATGTTCCTGCATGGTGTTGATGATGCAAAAATTTATCAAGGCGATACACTTTCAAATCCTCAGACACTTGAAAATGATAAATTAATGAAATTTCAGGTAGGTGTTGCAAATCCTCCTTTTAGCCTGGATAAGTGGGATTCTGGATTTCTTCCTCATTTAGAAAACGATGACGATAAGAAAAAAGAAAAGATGACCGCCTCGCTTGATCCTTATGGACGTTTTGATTGGGGAGTTCCGCCAAGTTCTAAGGGTGATTATGCATTTGTTCTTCACATGCTTTATAGTCTTGATGACAACAACGGAAGAATGGGAATCGTGCTTCCACATGGAGTTTTGTTCCGTGGTGCAAGTGAAGGTAAAATCCGAAAAGAAATAATTGAGCGGTTTAATTTGCTGGATGCAGTTATCGGACTTCCTGCAAATCTGTTTTATGGAACCGGAATACCAGCCTGTATTCTGATTTTTAAAAAGAACCGAAATCGCGATGATGTTCTTTTTGTTGATGCGTCTGGTGAAGGCCATTTTGAAAAAGGCAAGAATCAGAACATCCTGCGCGATGAGGATATTACAAAAATCGTAGATACTTATAAAAAGCGAGAAGCAATAGACAAATACAGCGCAGTAGTGACTCGCGATGCCATTCGCGAAAATGACTACAACCTCAACATCCCGCGTTATGTTGATACCTTTGAGGAAGAAGAACTTGTTGATATTGAACAGGTTCAGAAGAATATTGCCAGCATTGAAAGTGAGTTAGCTGATGTACAGAAAGAAATGGTAGGATATTTGAAGGAACTTGGGTTGTAGTAGGACATAAAGGAGGATGAGCCTATGTTTTTTTTCTTTAATGATGAAGAAGTTTTTGAGAGAATTAAGCATACAAACGAATTCGGGCAGGAATTCTGGTATGCACGTGAATTGCAGCCTGTCCTTGAATATTCGCAGTGGCGTAGATTTGCAGAAGCTATTGAAAGGGCAAAGATAGCATGCGAAAAAAGTGGGCACATTGTTTCTGAACATTTTGCCGGCGTTGGCAAATCATCACCAATGCCTAATGGGGGAAATCGAGTCATAGATGATTTCATGCTTTCCCGATATGCCTGTTATCTTATTGTAATGAATGGAGATCCACGCAAAGAAATCATTGCATTTGGGCAGACATATTTTGCTGTAAAAACTCGTCAGCAGGAACTGATTGAAGATTATGAGCAATTAGATGAAGAGCAAAAGAGGCTTGCAATTAGAAATGAAATGAAGCGCCACAATGTTGCCCTTGCTGATGCCGCACATGAAGCAGGTGTTGTAAAACCTCTTGATTATGCAATTTTCCAAAATTATGGTTACATGGGGTTATACGGTGGCTTAAAGGCGAGCGACATAAAGCAAAGAAAAGGATTAAAGAAAAATCAAGAAATTCTTGATTACATGGGCAGCACAGAACTTGCCGCCAACTTATTCCGTGCAACTCAAACTGAAGAAAAACTTCGTCGTGAACATATTCAAGGTAAAAAAGCTGCAAATCAAACTCATTTTGAAGTTGGCAAAAAGGTTCGACAAACAATCGCAGAATTAGGCGGCACCATGCCAGAAGACTTGCCTACGCCAGAAAAAAGTGTAAAGCAGATTGAAAAAGAACAGGAGAAGAAACTGATTGGAGGTGGGAACTGAAAAGAAAGAATAAGACGATTCGAATTAGAAAATAAGTCATAATTGATAATGAATTAAAACTTAACAAATAAACGTATAGGAGGTTTATTATGGCAATTATACCATCATTTTATTTGGATGCAGTTGTAGCTATTGGCATTCAACTTCCCGATGGCAACAAGCATTGGATTGGAACAGGTTTCATTGTAGGTAGAAAAGAAGATATAGATAAATCTCTTTCAACTTGCTATTTGATTACAAATAAACATGTTTTTGAAAATCAAAAAGAGGTTCTCTTCCGTTTTAACTCAAAAAATGGAAATACATCTCGAGATTATGCCGTTCCTCTATATGATAATAACATCCCCTGTTTTAGTGTACATCCAAACCCAAAAATAGATATCGTAGCAATTCAATTAAATCCACAAACTCTTATAAGTGATAATTCTGCATGGGGAGCATTTGACTTAGAAGATAATGCCTTAACATTAACGCAGATGCAAAACACAGGTGTAGAAGAAGGGAATTTGGTTTATGCTTTAGGATTTCCAATGAATTTGGTTGAGGATATAAAAACTCCAATTTGTCGATTGGGATGTATATCAAGAATAAGAAATGCCTTTTTGGATAAAACAGGAAATACAACTTTTTTAGTAGATGCAGAGGTTTTCCCAGGAAATTCAGGAGGACCGATTGTTAATCGGCCAGAAATGTTATCTATAGAAGGAACCTCGTCAAATAGCAATGCCAATCTAATAGGCATTTTGAGTGCATATATTCCATACGAAAATGTATTGATTAGTCAGCAAACTGGCAAGCCTCAGATGATCCAGACAGAGAATAGTGGTTTAACCATAGTATATTCGGTAGATAAAATAAAAGAAGTTGTAGAATTAGAACATGCAAGAACTACGAAACTTCAGTCTAATGGAAATCAGATATGACTCCAGAAATAAAACTCCGAATCGAACAAATCCAGAATGGAAGTGTTCCTGATGGCTATAAAAAACTAAATGTCTCAGATTATTGTATTCCTAATGAATGGACAACAATATCTATGGCTGATTTGTTTACAGAGTTTAGTGAAAAAAATCATCCTGATTCAGATGTTTTGACAATTATACAAGGAACAGGTACTGTTCTACGCGAAGAGTCTGGGCGGGAAATCACTTATGATACAGATAGTCTTTCAAATTATAAATTTGTAAAGAAAGGCGATTTTATTATTCACTTGCGAAGTTTTGAAGGTGGTTTAGAAATTGCAAATCAATATGGAATTGTTAGTCCAGCATATATAATTCTTCGGCCTAAAAGTAATATAGCAACTGAATATTATTATGCATTATTTCACAGTAACAGATTTATCAATCAAACTATGGCTCCTGCAGTAGAAGGAGTCCGTGATGGAAGAAGCGTAAAATATGAAGTGTTGAAAAACCAAGTTATTCCTTTTCCCCCATTACCAGAACAACAGAAAATATCAAAGATCCTTTCTGCACAAGATAAAGTAATTGTGCTCAAACAAAAGTTACTCCAGATAAAAAAGCAGCAGAAAAAATATCTCATGCAAAAATTGCTTAGTGCAGATGGCACTTCATTCATGCTTGATGGTGTAGAGATTGATAAGAGTGGATGGAAAAAATGTTTTATAAGCGAAATTTGTAAGCTAAAAAGTGGAAATCCTATAACAGCAAAAGAGTTTGATGCTAATGGCGTTTATCCAGTTTATGGAGGCAATGGTTTACGAGGTTTTACTAATACATTTACACATGAAGAAAAGCATTGCTTAATCGGTAGGCAAGGAGCACTATGTGGAAATGTAAAATTCGTAGAAGGCCGTTTTTTTGCTTCAGAACACGCAATAGTGGTAACTTCAACTGAAAACGATGAATTGTTTTTGTTTTATTTTTTTGATCATATGAGATTGAATAAAAAATCAGAATCAAGTGCTCAGCCCGGTTTGTCTGTTGAGAAGCTTTTAAAACTAAAAAGTTTTTTACCTACTTTTCCAGAACAACAAGTTATAGCCAAAGTTCTTTCTGCCGCAGATAAAGAAATTGAACTTCTTCAAAAATCCATCGAACAGGAAAAACAAAAGAAAAAAGCCCTAATGCAATTGCTGCTTACAGGAATAGTGCGAGTAAAAATATATGAATGTTAAGGAGAAATTTTATGAATGAAAAAGAGAATTTTTGTGGTGAATTAGCGAAGAACTTACCAATAAAAGCCATTTATGATGATCTAGCACATCCTGTGTTAAGTACCGTTGGACAGACCTTACAAGGGGTAACTAAAATTGCACTTGCTCCAATAACTGGGATGGTTTGGGGCTATGATAAAATTGCTGCTTATTTAGATACAGCAATACCTGAATATTTTGCAAAGCATAAAATTCCAAAGGAAAAAATAAAAACTCCAGATCCTAGTATAGCTGTACCAATAATAGGTGCAATGACTTATACGTCACATAAAACTGAATTAAAATCTATGTTTACAAATCTCCTTGGAGCATCGATGAACGAAGATGTAGTCGATGAACATCCAGCATTTGTAGAGATTATAAAACAGTTATGTACTGATGAGTGCAAAATATTAGATGTTTTATATAAAGAACAAAAAATGCCAATGCTAAAACCACGCTTAAATATGGGTGAGAAAGGAGAATTTGATGTTGTTCCTTTTTTTAGTGATATAGGATATTTGGCAAATTGTAAATTCCCTGATAAATTTCCTGAATATTTAGATAATTTGCATCGTTTAGGATTAGTCGATGTCATCCTTAATAGATATTTTGTTGATGAGTCTGTATATGAAAAATTAAGACTACATCCAAATTATAAAAATATTCCTCTTGAAGAAGGGCAGACTGTTGTCGAACAAAAAAGCATATTCGAATTAAGCGAATTAGGGAAAAAATTTTGTAATCTTTGTTTAGATTGAAAAGGTAGAATAAATAATGAATTATATTGAAACTAGCTTTTTGCGTTCGTCATCTTTTGAGTACTTGCAAACTATTCCAAACAAAAAAATATCTTTTAAACTTTTTTATGAATTACTTTCTGGTATGACGGATGAAAACCAATTCATTAAAAGAAAAATACAAATTCTTAAAGCAAAGAAATTAGATGCTTACATAGATTGGCGTACACCAAATGCTATTATTTTTAATGCTTTTGGTATTGATGCAAAAATAAATTGTGATTCAGATGCTATAAAATCAATTGTCAGTTATATAAGTGATAATACAACATATGCAGATTTAAATGAAAATATCTTGGAATCAGAATTTGGAATAAGTTTAGATAGAATTCGTGAGCATGATTTACAAGGTGTAAATATCATAAAAAATCAAGTTCATAGTTTTATAGAAAATGAAAGAAAAATAAACTCTGGATTTAATAAATTTTTTTCAAAAGGAGAAAATAACTTTGAAATCTATAGTGCTGTAGAATTAGATAAAGATTTGTTTATAAAAGAATTAGTAAATCAAATTGTAAAATCAACTAATAATCAAATAATAACGTATCCAATACTATTAAATAATTATGATGGATCTCTTGATTTATATTTAAGATGTATGGGGATGCATAATAATAATGTAATTCTAACTGGTAAATATTTAGGGAAAAATGACGGACATGATTATGACCATCTTTTATATATCGCAAATGATGATATTGTATACTCAAATGATCATATATTTAAAAGTTTTGAAGAGTATGGATATTTAAAATTAGGAAACAATGAAAATCATTTGGAGGTCCAGTAAATGTCAGAATCACAGAATATCGAATACAAAGAATCATGGCGTGATGAATATCTCAAATGGATTTGCGGTTTTGCAAATGCGCAGGGCGGAATTATATACATTGGGAAAAACGATGCGGGAGATGTTGTTGGAGTTAGCCATGCTAAAAAATTACTTGAAGAAATTCCCAACAAAGCACGTGATATGCTAGGTATAATTCCTGAAGTTAATCTGCTCAATCAAGATGATTGTGATTTAATTGAAATTTGTGTAGAACCTAGTTCATTTCCAATAAGCTATAAAGGTGAATACCATTACAGAAGTGGTGCGACAAAACAGCAGCTCAAAGGCAATGCGCTCACACAATTTCTGCTGAAAAAAACAGGCATTTCGTGGGATGCATCAGAAGTGAATAATGTAGATCTTTCTGCTTTGTCGGAAGTTGCATTTCAGATTTTCAGAGATAGAGCAATCCAGTCAAAAAGGATGAATCCAGAAGATGTAAATATTCCAAATATTGAATTGCTTGAAAAATTAAACCTGTTTACTGATGAAGGAAAACTTACAAAGGCTGGATATCTGCTTTTTGCTAAAGACACGGAAAAACGCGTAATCGGCTCTTATATAAAAATCGGTTTTTTTGAAGGTGCAGAAATTCTATATCAAGATGAAGTAAAGGGTTCTCTTTTGGAACAGGCCCAAAAAACGGTTGATTTGATTTTTACAAAATATCTAAAAGCTGCAATTACTTATGAAGGCGTTACTCGGGTGGAAACATTTCCGTTTGCGTATGGAGCAATCCGAGAAGCTGTATATAACGCAATTGTTCATCGAGCATACAATTGCATGAATCCTACGCAAATCCGCGTATATGCAGACAAAATAATCATCTCAAATGATGCTGCGTTGAGCGAAGATTGGACAGCTGAAAAGTTTATGAGCAAACACAAATCGGTAAAGTATAATCCGTTAATCGCTTCTGTATTTTTTCTAGCCGGATTCATTGAATCTTGGGGACGTGGCATAGAAAAAATGTGCAATGCTTGTCGTGAAAATGAAAATCCACTGCCAGAATTTGAAGTTTCCTCTGATGATGTTACTATTACATTCCTCGCAAATAGTGTTGCAAAACAAAATGCTGTCCCTTTAAATGTCCCTTTAAATGTCCCTTTAAATGTCCCTTTATCCGAACGTGAGAAATCTATATTAGGTTTAATAAAAAATAATCCTGCTATTACTGCAAGTGAGTTGGCAGAAAAATTAGCGGTAAATGAAAAGACAATTAAACGCAATATTACAGAATTAAAAGAAAAAGGAATTCTGTATCGGGAAGGAAGTAAAAAAACAGGAAGTTGGATAATAAATAATATTGATTTTTCGGAGGTACAATAAATGAGCTTAAATAAAAAATCATACCTTGAAAAAAATGCAAGTCAGAATCCGGCAATTGAGCTTTTATGCGCCATGACTCCTGAACGAATACCTGATGGAGGCTATCTGTATATTTCTCCAGAAGACTGCATGGTTCAAAGAGGCAGTTCTTATAATGTTATATTGAAAGATATCCTGCGTTCTCAGCTTCGAAAATTGAATCGCTTTAATTATGCTGGCGCAGAATACGAGTTTTCTTCTGCAAATATTGAACGTGCCATCGAAGATATTGATGTACCTCTTATAGATGGACTTTCGACTGCTAGTGAAAAAATTTATGACAAGCTGCTTTTAGGAGAAAGTTATCCCGAAGTAATTGGAGAAGGCGATAAAGTTCAGAGTTTTAATTTGCGTTACATTGATTGGGAAAATCCACAGAATAATGTCCTTCATGTTACTAGCGAGTTTAATGTAGAAAGCGCAGACAAACAGCATAACGCACGACCTGATATTGTTTTGTTTATTAATGGTATTCCTTTTTGTGTTATTGAATGTAAGGCTCCGACAATTGAGGTTTGTGCGGCTATTGAACAACATTGGAGAAATCAAAAACCAGAGTATATTCCTCAGCTTTATAAATTTGCACAAATTGTTATTGCTACAAATAAAAATGAAGTAAAATATGCAACTTCAGGAACTCCGCCAAAGTTCTGGAATGTATGGAAAGAAACCTCAGATTTTTACGAGCAGCGTCTTGATCGTTTTATTATTAATAGAATGATAACCGAGCAGGATAAAGCATTTATTTCTCTTTTGTATCCTAGCCGCGTTTATGAGTTGATTCAATTTTTTATTGTATACGATGCAAAAGTAAAGAAAATAGCTCGTTATCAGCAGTTTTTTGCTGTAAAAGAAATCATAAAAACTATACAGGAAGATGATGGTAACGGCAGGAGAAAAGGCGGTGTAGTCTGGCATACTCAGGGAAGTGGAAAAAGCCTTACCATGGTTATGCTTGCAAAATATATTCTTGTTGAATTGCGTAAAATTATACCGTCACATAATCCACGCGTTATTGTTGTTACTGACCGCAAGGAACTTGATAAACAGATTAAAGATACTTTCGCTCATACACGACTTAGACCATCTCAGGCAATAAGTGGTCGAAATCTTGTTGAATTGATTTCAAAAGAAAAAGCTGATGTTATCACGACAATCATAAACAAGTTTAATACAGCGGAGCGACTTGATACAAAGAATGAATCCCGCGATATCTTTTTACTTGTAGATGAAAGCCATCGTTCTAATTATGGACAGCTTGCTACTAAAATGCGCTCTGTATTTCCTAATGCTTGTTATATCGGTTTTACAGGAACTCCATTAATGAAGAAAGATAAAAATACGCTTTCAAAATTTGGAGGTCTGATTCATAAATATACAATCGCTGATGGTGTTAATGATAAAGCAATAGTTCCTCTTATTTATGAGGGACGTTTTGTTGAACAGAATGTTGATGAAGCGAATATTGACTTGTGGTTTGATCAGACTACAAAACGCCTGAATGATTCTCAAAAGCAGGATTTAAAAAGGAAATGGAGCAGTTTACGAAAACTTACTTCTACAGATGCCCGTATAAAAAGAATTGCACTGGATATAGGAAATCATTTTGAACAGGGATACAAATCTACAGGTTTTAAGGCGATGCTTGCAACTAATTACAAGAGAGATGCTGTTCGCTATCTGGAATGTTTTGAGCAGTGGAGCGATTTGAGTTGCGCTGTTCTCGTTTCTTCTCCAGATATGCGTGAAAGTGTAGATGAAGTCGATGAAAGCAATGATGCAAAACTCCTTCGTTTCTGGAAGCAAATGATGGAACAGTATGGTGACGCAGAAACTTATGAGGAAAGCATAAAGGATAAATTCAAAAATGGCGATATAGATATTCTAATTGTATGCAGTAAATTGCTCACAGGTTTTGATGCTCCAATTTGCCAGATTTTATACATCGATAAAGAGTTGAAAGAACATGGACTTTTGCAAGCTATTGCCAGAACGAATCGAATTGCAGAAGGAAAAGAATACGGTTTGATTGTTGATTACCGCGGCCTTGTAGAAAATCTGAGTGAAGCAATGGATATGTATACAGGCTCAGGATTTGAAAACTTTGACTCTCTTGATGTCAAAGGCGTGATGACGGATATTCTTTCTGTAGTTTCGAAACTGCGGGAAACATATTCGCAATTACAAGATTTGTTTATATCAGTTCATAATCCGGATGACAGCGAAGAAATTGAAGTATATCTTTCTGATAACGATATTCGCGAACAATTTTATGATGCATTGTGCGAGTTTGGAAAAGCATTACATATTGTTTTAAATTCTGAATCGGCATTTAAAGCTCTCTCTCGTAATGAACTTGAAACTTATAAAGGAGCTTTTGCATTTTATGAACGAGTTCGCCGCAGTGTGAAAATCCGTTATTGCGATGGAATCGACAATCGCCAGTATGAACCTCTAATGCAGAATCTTTTGGACACCTATCTTTCTGTTGCAGGTTTAAAACAGATAACTCCACCAATCGATATTATGAATCGTGAGGATTTTGAAAAAGAGTTAAGCACTCTGGCAAATGACCGCTCTAGAGCTGATTCAATTACTCATCATCTTGCAAAAGCAATTCATAATAGGTATGACGAAAATCCAGCATATTATGATTCTTTTTCTAAACGAATAAAGGATACATTAGACGAATATAAAAATAAAATTATTTCTGAATCCGAATATCTTTCAGCAATGAAGAAAATTTTGAGTGATTATCAAACTGGTAAAACAGAAATTCAATATCCGTCTCGCATACAGAATAATGCTCATGCTCAAGCGTTTTATGGAGTAATTAGCGCTTTGTTTGCTCAAAGTCGGGATGAAATAGAGCAACCAGATTCTGAGTTCCTGGCCGAAATGTCTAATGCTATAACTGAAATTTTTAAGAAGCATATCGTTATTGGTTGGGAAAATAATTTGACCACTCAAAATCGCATTGCACAGGATATAGACGATTTATTTTTTGAATATGAAAAATCAAAAAGCTTTAAAATTCCTTTTTCTCTGGTTGATAAAATTATTGAGAACGTAAAGACTGTTGCTATCAGGAGATTTTTAGATGCTCGGTAATGCAATTACGATAGAAACAAGAAAGATTTCTTGTGGTGACGGACAAATTCTTTCATACACACTGGAACGAAAGAAAGTCAAAAACATTAATCTTCGTGTTCATCCAAATGGAACGATATCTGTATCTGCACCAGTTTATTCCAGCCTAAATTTTGTTGATGAGTTTGTTATTGCCAAAAGTTCATATATATATAAAGCCCAGGCTCGCTTCAAGGAAAAAAGAAAATGGGAGATTAATGAAAAACGATACCTAAGCGGTGAAAGTTTTTACCTTTTAGGACGACAGCTAAGACTAATGGTAAAAAAATCAAATGAAAATCATATTGATGATGATGGAATATATTTGACGTTATACTGCAAAAATCCAGATGACTTTTCTTTGAAAGAAAGGCTTGTGAGAAAATATTTTAATGAAAAATCTTTTGAATACTTTTCATTTCTAATAAAAAAGAATTATCCTTTATTTCAAAAATACGGGGTTTCGTTTCCATCTCTCAAGATAAGGATAATGAACTCTCGTTGGGGAAGTTGTATTCCTTCAAAAAATCAAATAACCCTGAATACAAAACTGATTCATTTTTCAGAGAGATGTATTGAATATGTAGTTATTCATGAATTCTGCCATTTTCGTCATCCAAATCATTCTAAAGAATTTTATTCTCTCATGACAGTTTTAATGCCAGACTGGAAAGAAAGAAAATGGGAATTGGATAATACTGTTTTGATTTAAAAGGAATTACTTGCATCCACCTCTCGACTACTTCCCCAAAAACGATGCTATAATATTTCCATGGAACTAACTAGAAATAATACATGGTACATTCCACCGTTATAAGGATTAGTAGTTTTTATTGCAAATTTTATCGGGTCGCAAATTCCGGTTTCCTCATCAATAAATCTAGAGACTCAAAATTTTGACAACTATCAGAAGCTGGTTTCTCAGCACAAGACAGTCGCTTTTATTCTTACTTCTTTTTGTTATATAATCCCAATTTTTTTGTGCTGTCTGTATGCATTTACAATAAATGAAAAAAATGTCAGAAAGCGTTTTATTAATCTTCCAATAGCTTATGCAAGTATCAGTATAAGCGGCTGGAAAGATTGCTGCAACTCCGGGTCTTATAAAACCTTCAAATACTTTTCTGTTTACAGTCTTTTATATTTCTGTAAGTGTATTTCCTATTTGTTTTATCAGCTTTGCATATTTTAGTAGTTTCAGTTCAAAGATAAACGAATCAGATATTCGCTTTATTGTTTTTTATTATAATTCTTTTGCTTGATATTGTTATTCTGATTACCTTTCAGCAGTATTATTCTTCTCCTCTAAAAAAACTGAAAGAAGGAACAGTAAAGGTTCAGAAGGGTGATTATACCGACCATGTTAAAATTGTAAGTAACGACTCCTTTGGCGAGCTTGCTGATACTTTTAACGATATGATTACTTCAATCGATTTGAATAACAAAAAACTGATTGCCGTTCAAAATTCGATTTTGACTGGAATGGCTACTATGGTTGAAAGTCGTGATAATTCAACAGGAGGCCACATTAAAAGAACAAGTGATTGTGTAAGAATCTTTGTTAATTATCTGAAAACCCAACCGGAATATTCTGAGCTTTCAGAAAAATTCTGTAATGATGTTATAAAAGCTGCCCCAATGCATGATCTCGGAAAAATAGCCGTTCCAGATGCAATTCTCCAGAAACCCGGAAAATTCACAGACGAAGAATATGAAAAAATGAAAATGCATTCTGCAGAAGGTGCCCGGATTGTAGGCGAAGTTTTAAAAGAAGTTGATGATGAAGATTTCAAAAAACTTGCAATTAATGTTGCACACTATCATCACGAAAAATGGAACGGACAGGGCTACCCAGAAAATCTTGCTGGAGAAGAGATTCCTTTTGAGGCACGAGTAATGGCATTGGCTGATGTTTTTGATGCCCTTGTTAGTAAACGCTGTTATAAAGAAAGTTTTACATATGCCAAAGCTTTTGAAATTATCAGCGAATCCGGAGGAAGCCATTTTGATCCTGAGCTGACAAAAAAGTTTATTCAGTGCCGCAGTAAACTTGAGGAATTGTATAAGGCGCTTTCATAAGTGTATCTAATTTAGGGAATTTTTTTTTCGTACCATTACAGGTGAAAGATTCGGCATAATTACATTTGCTCCACTCAAGATTCCTTTTTCTCTGCCATCTGGTAAAAGCGTTCCAAGAGCAGTTTCCGCAAGGATTTTCTCTCTTTACTGGCAGTTTTCCTATATACACTTTTCCTACAAACATTTTTCCTCTACTGAAATATTTTTCAAAATTATATATAATTCCTTATATAACACAGGAGCAAAAAAAATGACCTTTATTTCATGGAACATAGATTCTTTAAACGCAGCCCTAACTTCAACTTCGGACAGGGCACAGCTGTCTAAGGCGGTGCTGAAAAAGTTGGGTGACTACAAGGCTGATATAATTGCAATTCAGGAAACAAAGCTGCCTGCAGAGGGGCCTAGTCCAAAGCACCTGGAGCTGCTGGCGGAATATTTTCCGGGCTATAAGGTAGAATGGCTTTCTTCTATTCCGCCAGCCAAAAAAGGTTATGCGGGAACAATGATTTTGTACAAAGAAGGACTTTCAGCTCGCCGCGAAGTTCCCCGCCTTGGAGCCCCAGATACAATGGATGATGAAGGTCGCCTGCTGGTTCTTGAGTTTGACAATTTTTATTTCGCCAACGTTTACACTCCAAACTCCGGCGACGAACTTAAACGCCTTGCCCAACGCCAACAGTGGGATGCCCTTTATGCCGACTATCTGGCTGCCCTAGACGCCAAAAAACCTGTTATTGCCTGTGGCGACTTCAACGTTGCTCACAAAGAAATTGACCTTGCAAATCCAGCAAGCAACCATTTTTCTGCAGGCTTCACCGACGAAGAGCGCGAGGGTTTTACAAAGCTGCTTGCCCGCGGTTTTACCGACAGTTTCCGCCACATCCATGGCAACGTAAAAGATATTTATTCCTGGTGGGGTCAGAGAATCAAAACCAGCAAAATCAATAACTCGGGCTGGCGGATTGATTATTTCCTCGTAAGTGACCGCATCAAAGAAAAAATCACAAAATCAGAAATGATAGATTCGGGCCCGCGTCAGGATCACACTCCAATTTTACTAGAAATTGAGTTTTAAAAAAATCGTGATATAATTTAATATATGAAAAACATAGCTATACTGGTTTATGATTTAACAGTTGAATATAACATAGTTGTTGTGGAAGGCATTTTGAATTATCTGCGTACCAAGCCGGATGTTCATTCCATAATTTCTACAATAAATGCACCTCATAACGAAGAGTTTCAGTATGATTATCAATACTGGACTTCTCTGGAAGCTTTAAAATCAGACAGTATAGATGCCGTAATTGTTGTGACCAATTCTTTCTGCCACAACATCTCAATTCAAAATCTTTCCAAAGAGCTTGAAGGCCTTTTGCCAAAGCCTGTAATTTCGGTTTCCAATCCTCTTGACCTACCAACAAATCAATACACCTGCGTTTCCTGCGAACAGGCTTATGAACAGATAATTGAACACCTTATAAAAAAGCACAACAAAACAAAAATCGCCTTTATGTCAGCCGCCCTTACCCATTCCCCAGAATCCGAGGAGCGAGAAAGAGCCTTCCGCCTTGCTATGCAAAAATACAATTTACCAGTAAATGAAGATTTTATTTTTGCCGGAGATTTTACTCCACGTTCTGCTTACGATGCAATTAAAGGTCGTTTTAAAGAAGGAGATAAGATTCCTTTTGATGCCCTGCTCTGTGCAAATGATTATATGGCCGCAGGAAGTGTGAGTGCTTTTTCTGAGCTTAAAGTTGCCATTCCAGAGGATGTTTGTATTGTAGGTTTTGATGATGCCGAAATTGCTTCTGTCTGTTCGCCAACCCTTTCGACAATCAGCCAGAATGTTTCAATGACTGGTTACAAAGCTGCTGAGCTTGCCTATAATTCCTTGTCTGCTTCTGACGGATTGAGTGGAGAAGCTTCCCTTAATAATCCTCTTCCTAAAAAAGAAGTGATTCAATTAAAGCCTATGTTCAGACAGTCTTGCGGCTGCTTAAATAAAAATCAAAAGCACGAATATATGGATTTAGACGGCCAAATCCTTGAATGTGAAACAACTGCAATGGCAGAGCTTGGACTTTTTTCCAACGGCTTAAATGATATGGCAACACTTTATCACATACTTAACATGACCGATTCTGTTACAAGCATAAACAGATTTTTCCACACGGTCGTAACCAATCTGGATGTTGTTCATATAAGAATGCTTGCAATGTGTATTTATGATCAGCCCGTAAATCTTAGTCCGCATGATGATTTTGAAATGCCAGACACAGCCCGCCTTCTTATGATGATTGATGAAGACCGTCAGATTGAAGAAAACTATTATTCAAGAGGTGGCATTGAGTTTTCTCCAAAAAAAGAAATCCTTCCAGGTGGCATGGAGGATTTGGCACAAGGTAACTATTATATTCTTCCAATCTTCCTGGAAAATATGAATTATGGCTATCTTATCTGTAAATTGCCATCTAATAAGTATTCTTTTTATTCAATCTTCTTAAAAGTTTTGGTAAACGCCTTTGTTCATTCTTATGTTTATACCAAAAAGGAAGAAGAACACGCAAATCTTGCCGAAAAAAATCAAACTCTTAATTTTCAATCCAAAACCGATGAGCTTACAAAGCTTTTTAACCGCCGTGGCTTTTATGAATATGGTCAGCTTTTACTTGATGCTGCAATTGCCGCTGGAAAGAAAGGCTCAATTTTCTTCTGTGATTTAGACGGCCTTAAAACCATAAATGACACCTGGGGTCACGAAATTGGCGACCTTGCAATAAAAACAGAAGCCAAGGTTTTGCGAGCGGCCTTTAGAGATTCCGATATGGTTGGAAGATTAAGTGGCGATGAGTTTGGCGTAATTGCACCTGGTCTGCCAGCCAGCAAAGTTGAAAAAATCCGAGAACGCTTTAAAGTGATTAATGAAGAATTATCAAAAGAAGCAAAACTTCCATTTACACTTTCAATCAGTATTGGGCCTGTGGAATTTAACTCCAAAAATACTAATCTCAAAGAATTACTCAAAGCAGCAGATAAAAATCTTTATGAAGAAAAGAAAATAAAGCATGCTTTGCGTGATGCAGTTAAAAAATAATGCCGGGTCTAGCCCGGCACTAACAGTTACAGTGCGGCACTGGCTTACCGCACTGGCAACAAGTTGTCATTCCCTTGCTTGACAAGAGAATCTATTTACTCAACAAATTGTTCAAATGCTTTACAAACTCAGCTGGCTCTTTGATTTCCATACCGGCAATCATGAGGGCCTGGTTTAGAAGAACTTCGGCAACATCTGCAATTGTAGCTTCATCATCGCAATCCTTAAGGCGGGCAACAATTGGATGATCACCGTTTACTTCAAGAATTGGCTTTAAGTCTGGTCCTGGCTGTCCCATTGCCTTCATCATCTGAATCATCTGGTAGCTTGGGTCGTTTTCATCAACAACAATACAAGATGGATTTTCGCCGCTCAAAGTTTTAGAAAGCTTAACTTCCTTTACCTTGTCGCCAAGAGCCTTTGCAATCTTTTCGGTAACAGGCTTGAACTCTTCTTCCTTCTTCTTTGCTGCTTCCTTGTCGCCGCCCAAATCTTCATCAGAACCACTGCGGTTTACAGCCTTAAGCTCAAACTCATTCTTGTATTTACCAAAACCTGGAATAACAATATCATCAATTTCATCATCCATGATAAGAACTTCAAAGCCCTTGTCTGTGTAAGCCTTAACCAGCGGATTTGCACGAAGGTTCTTTTCGTCTGAACCTGAGATGTAGAAAATAGCCTTCTGCTCAGGCTTCATTCTCTGAACATAATCTGCAAAGCTTGTATAGTTTCCGTCGCCAATGCCGCTTGCATCTGTAGACTTAAAACGTACAATTTCTGCAATTTCATCACGGTTAGCATAGTCGCTGTACAAGCCTTCCTTCATTGGGCGGTTGAAGTTCTTAACAAACTTGCCCCACTTTTCAATAGCTTTTTTATCGTCGTCGGTTCGTTTGTCTTCTTCAACAGCACGTGCTTTATCAGCAGCCTCACCAAGCTTCTTAAACTCGCTAAGCAATTTTTTTACACTGGCAGATTTAATTGTTTCCAAAATCCTGTTCTGCTGCAAAATCTCACGGCTAACATTCAATGGTAAATCTTCGCTATCAATAATACCACGAACAAAACGCAAATAACTTGGCAAAAGCTCGCGGTCATCATCAGTGATGAAAACTCGTTTTACATAAAGCTTTACGCCGCTCTTGTAATCTGCCTGATACATATCAAAAGGAGCTGTCTGTGGAACATAGAAAAGTGTTGTATATTCCTGAGTTCCTTCTGCGTGTGTGTGAACGTAATGAAGCGGATCCTGGCCGTCGTGTCCGATTGTTTTGTAGAACTCGTTGTAATCGGCTTCCTTAAGCTCGCTCTTGGCACGTTTCCATAAAGCAGAAGCTGAGTTTACCTGATCAACCTTGTTTTCGCTGCCGGTAACGTTGCCTTTATCATCATATTTTTTCTGTTCGTAGTGAAGGTAAATTGGGAATGCGATGTGGTCTGAATATTTTTTGATGAGCTCTTCAATCTTCCAGCGGGAAGCAAACTCCTTGCTGTCGTCGTTCAAATGCATTTCAATTACAGAACCGCTAAGCTCTACTTTGTCAAAACCGTATTTTTTTGCTGTAGCAGAATCTGGGGCAACTTCATCAATTTCATAAGAGTTTGTACCGTCTGAACTCCAGTGCCAGATCTTTCCGTCGCCGGCAGCCTTTCTTGTATAAACATCGATTTTATTGGCTGCCATAAAGGCTGAATAAAAACCAACACCAAACTGACCAATAAGTGCAGAATCTTTTGCAGCTTCGGCAGTCAAGGCTTCCATAAAGGCCTTTGTACCGGAACGTGCAATTGTACCAAGGTTGTTTGTCAAATCCTCGTCTGTCATACCAATTCCGGAATCCTGAACAGCCAGCGTACCAGTTGCCTCATCAAAAGTGATGTCGATTCTCGGCTCAAACTTAATTGCTTTATAAGCCTCATCCGAAACTGTAAGATACTTTAATTTGTCCAATGCATCCGAAGCATTAGAAACAATCTCGCGCAAAAAAATGTCTTTATTTGAATAAAGTGAATGAATAATTAATTTCAGAAGCTGATTAACTTCTGTTTGAAACTGATATTTTGCCATGTGTGAATACCTCTAAAAAGAATGTTTATCTTTAAAAATAATAACAAAAAGGTATTTTCGACAAGTGTTTTTTTCAGGAGGCTCCCACCCGTTTCACGGGTGGTCGGGCTTTCCGCCATTCCGCTATCGCTCCAGCCGCTTCCTTCACTCTGTCATTGTCGGGAAAACCCGACAATCCCATCGTTCAGTCCAGTGGCCACCTACGGTGTGGCTCCAATCCCTAGCCTATTTTACGGTTTTTTTCTTTAATCGATTTTTTCTAAAATAACAATGTAAAAGCAAATTTTAATGGAACATCACTATTTATATCTTCATAAATCTTTGTAAAAGGACTATATATTATACATGTTTTTAACATAAAAAAAGGAAAATCAAACTGAATACCTGCTTCAATTTGAGCATCTATATATGGATCTGTCCATAATAAATTGATATCACCCCCACAAAATACATCAACATATCTTGATGTTACCCCATAATCTATTCCAATTCCTAAACCAGCAAATCCAAAACCATTCTTGTGTATAAAATTCAATTTTGTTGATAAATATGTTGAATCTCTTTCAAAGTAACAAAAATCCAAAAGTATACCACCATATTGTCCTTTACTGTTAAGATAAAATCCTATTCCATACCCTTCTCCCAAAACGAAATCATTATTCTGTGGAACAGGATGATTTTCTTCTATCTCTTGAGGTTGAACTTGTACAATTTGTTGCTCTTGTTCTTTTTTAGGTTGTGTATTCTTTTTCATTTCTGGTGGTAAAGGAAGATTATATAAGTAACTTGGATAATTTATGCAAAACTTTTCATCTGGTCGCAATTGTATTTCTTCCCCATTCGCAACATAACCATAAACAACATATCCTAGATTATCTGTCCAGGTCGGATCTATCCAAAACCAAACTCCATCACTTCGCTGAATCCAAAGCCATTCGTGATATGTTGCTCTAACTCCGTTTAATCCTTTATGCGCTTTAACATTTTTTTCATATTTTTTTTTCAAAGATATTCCATTATGAATGACATCAGCTTTTTCTGCAGAGACAGGATCTTCCAATTGTAGTTTATTGCTATCTGAAGCGACATAAACTAAATACCACTCTTGATTTATCATTCCTGCTTTATTATAGGAAGACTGATATTTTTTTATATCATCCCACGCAAATTGTGCATAATCAAAACATACACCATAAAAAGTTGTAGTACGAGTCATATCACCAGACATTTTTTTGAATCTTTCTGCGAGCATTTTAGGTGTATAATAATCATGAGGATCATCATTCCATCCCCCACCAGCCTGCGTTGCCGAATATTGTCCTATACATGCTGTTTGCATTGCTAAGTCTTGGATGATGTTGGTAAATGAATCGGAAAATGAAGAAGATATGATAATTGTGAACAACATTGAAATAATAAAAAATCTTTTTTGTTTCATAAAAAGTAATTATTTTTTTTGAAAAAAAAAGCAAATTAATAAAATGCTAAAGACCAAACAGAACCACCATACCAATCAATACTATTACCATTATTTGTAATAACAGCAACAAAAGTTAAACTTATTTCACCTTCTTGAAGTATGATGTTATAAATTTCTTTATCTTCATAGTAATATTCATCCAATGCTGACCAAGTAAGAAATACTTGCTGATTAGAAAGTTTATCGCAATGTCTTATAAAGTTTAATCTTCCATCTGTTAAATAAACTAATTCTTGTTGATATGCAAATTCACTTGGATCAATTGTTTTTGTTGTTCCAATATATATTGCTTGTGCGTATCCACTAAAACCTTTATTTCTGTCAGAATAATATTTAATACTTTGTGCAGACAATTTAATTACAGAAAGCATGAATATCAAAATAAAACAAAGTTTTTTCATAAAAGAACTCCTATAAAAAATTACATTTTTTTACACAGAGATATAAATTCTTTAAAATGTTCCAAGCCTTTTAATGTCCTATTATTATTTTGAGGAAGTTTATTATGTTTTTTTCCTCCTTCTTTATAATCTTGAAATATTTCCTCTATTTCTGAAGCAAGGTTTTCTATTGTTTTATTTTCTAATTTTGAAATAGATTTTACACTATTTATATAATCAGTTATTGTACAGTGATTATCATTTACAGAATTAATTTTATAACCGAGAGAATATAAATAAAGATGATACCGATTTAATAAATCCATAATGCAATTTTCATTTTCTTTCATATAACTTACTTTCTCCAAACCTATTCTAACTACGTACACTCGTCCGTATTTTTAATAATAATACGCATAAAACCCACTGTCAATGAGTATTTTACTTTTATTTGTATTATCCATAAGTTCAAAAATAGGCAATAAACATAGAAACTTATAATATAAAAATGGAATCAAAAGAAATAAGGGAATACTTAAGTCAAAATATAAAAAAATATCGCAAAATAAAAGGTTGGTCTCAATTTGAATTGGCGGAAAAGGCTGAAGTTTCTGAGCAAACAATTAACTCTATAGAAGGATTGCGTCTTTGGCCAAGCGATAAAACCCTTACTAAAATTGCTACTGTACTTGATATAGATTTGTACCGACTTTTTGTTCCCCAAAAACTTGCTTTGCAATCTGACTCTATAAATGAATTGAAACATAATATTGTAAAGACTGTTGAAAGTTTAGTTCACGAAACTCTGAATGATTGGGAAAATCAATAGTTATTTTTTATTGATAGACAAATCCTCATTTTCAATATTATAATAAGTACGAAGTTAATTTATATGGCAAATATTGCAGTAAGTGACATTATGCAACAAATGGATAGTTTCTCTTATGAAGAAAAGCGAACATTAGCACATGCATTGCGTTTATCTTTAAAACATAAGCCCCAGAAAATCCATTTAAAACGCGGAAATGGAAAAGAACCTGTAATTACAAATAGTCTTATCGGTATTTTTAAGGATTCAACTGTTACCCTTGAACAAGTACGAGACGAGAGGTTAGCACGACAATGAGAGCATTGAAAGAAAAGAATTAAAGGGTTGCGTATCGTCAACGGCAATAACTGATATTTATTATATGGCCCACAAACAATTTCATAACAAGGAACAAGCATTTTGGGTAATAGAACGTATTTCACAATTATTCAAAATTCTCAAAGCCGATGAAAAATCAATTCGTTATGCCATAAAACTACATTGGAAAGATTTTGAAGATTCGGTTCAATATGCTATTGCAAAACGTTCAAATGTAAAAGCGATAATCACCCGAAACAAAAATGATTACGAATTATCAACAATTCCTATTTATAC
>JAEEGJ010009153.1_pt1 | contig 26746 bp, 19 predicted proteins | sample 8958761 | NCBI WGS metagenome assembly JAEEGJ01 (sample SAMN16246546, study PRJNA631951) | gut metagenome | biome: gut microbiome; feature: rumen; material: RS-attached | host: Bos | place: Iran: Karaj | collected 2018-10 | reverse complement strand
CGTTTCGTGAACAATCTTATGCTGCAGGGGAAGAAGAGTATCGCGTATTCTATCTTTTATGATGCCATCGACATGGTGGGCGAGAAGATGAAAGATTCTGACAAGGCTCCTCTCGATATTTGGAAGACCGCACTGGAGAACGTGACCCCTCAGATCGAGGTCAAGTCCCGTCGTATCGGTGGCGCAAACTTCCAGGTGCCGACCGAGTTACGTCCGGAGCGTAAAGTTTCCGTGGCTATGAAGAACCTGATTCAGTTCGCCCGTAAGCGTTCCGGTCACTCGATGGCAGAAAAGCTGTGCGCCGAAATTGTTGCCGCATACAACAATGAAGGTGGCGCATTCAAGCGCAAAGAAGATATGCACAGAATGGCCGAGGCCAACAAGGCCTTTGCACACTTCCGTTTCTAAACTGCATGCTAAATGGCAAAGAGAGATCTTAAATTCACACGCAACATCGGCATCATGGCCCACATCGATGCCGGTAAAACCACTACATCCGAACGTATCCTGTTCTATACCGGGAAGACGCACAAGATCGGTGAGGTTCACGAAGGTGCTGCCACCATGGACTGGATGGTCCAGGAGCAGGAGCGAGGTATCACCATCACTTCTGCTGCTACCACCGCTTTCTGGCACTACAACAATGATACTTACCAGATTAACCTGATCGATACTCCCGGACACGTTGACTTCACCGTTGAGGTGGAGCGCAGTTTGCGTGTACTGGATGGCACTGTGGCCACTTTCTGCGCTGTGGGTCGCGTCCAGCCTCAGTCCGAGACTGTATGGCGCCAGGCAGACAAGTACGGCGTGCCTAAGATCGCGTATGTGAACAAGATGGACCGTGTTGGTGCGGACTTCCTCGCCTGCGTTGAGGAAATCAAGACCAAGCTCGGTGCCACCGCCGTTCCCATCTGCCTCCCGATCGGTGCCGAAGACAAGTTCGACGGCATCATCGACCTCATCGATATGAAGGCTATCTTCTACGATGGAACCGAGAAGCTCGTCAACTATCAGATCGGCGAGATTCCCGAGAACCTCAAGGGAGAAGCCGCCCGTTGGAGAGACATTCTCCTGGAGGCCGCCGCCGAGTGCGACGAGAACCTCATGGAGAAGTATTTCGAGGATCCCGACTCCCTTACCAAGGAAGAGATCATCGCCGCTATCCGCAAGGGTACGATCGCCATGCAGATCGTTCCTGCCTGCTGCGGTTCTTCCTTCAAGAACAAGGGTGTCCAGTTCCTCCTGGACGCTGTGATGCGTTACCTGCCTTCTCCGCTGGATAAAGGTGCCGTTAGCGGTACCCACCCCGGCACCGGTGAGGAAATCACCCGCAAACCTTCCGCCGACGAGCCGTTCTGCGCCCTGGTGTTCAAGATTGCCACGGATCCGTTCGTGGGCCGTCTTGCCTTCCTGCGCGCATACTCCGGCCGCCTGGACGCCGGTTCCTACGTGTTCAACACCCGTACCGGCAAGAAGGAGCGTGTCGCCCGTCTGTACCAGATGCACTCCAACCACCAGAACCCTATCGAGTTCGTAGAGGCCGGTGACATCTGCGCAGCCGTTGGTTTCAAGGACCTGCGCACCGGTGATACCGTGTGCCTTGAGGAGAAACCTATTACGCTGGAGACCATGGAATTCCCGGATCCCGTTATCGGTATCGCCGTGGAGCCCAAGACCTCCAAGGACCTGGACAAGCTCGGTATCGCCCTCGCCAAACTGGCCGAGGAAGACCCGACCTTCACCGTCAAGTCGGACCACGAGACCGGCCAGACCGTTATCAGCGGTATGGGTGAGCTCCACCTGGACATCATCGTTGACCGTCTGCGCCGCGAGTTCGGTGTGGATATCAACCAGGGTGCTCCTCAGGTGAACTACAAGGAGGCCATCACCACCAGCTTCCAGCTGCGTGAGGTCTTCAAGAAGCAGACCGGTGGTCGCGGTAAGTTCGCAGACATCATCGTCAACGTATCTCCCGCCGACGAAGGCGCCCAGGGCCTTCAGTTCATCAACTCTGTCAAGGGTGGCAACATCCCCAAGGAATTCATCCCGTGCATCGAGAAGGGCTTCCAGTCCGCGATGGCCAACGGCGTGCTCGCCGGTTACGAGGTGCCTTCCCTGAAGGTGGAAGTCATCGACGGAAGCTACCACCCGGTAGACTCCGACCAGCTCTCCTTCGAGCTGTGCGCCCGTATGGCTTTCCGCCACGCCTGCCCCAAGTGTCATCCCGTGCTCATGGAGCCTATCATGAACCTGGAGGTTGTTACTCCGGAAGACTACATGGGTGACATCGTCGGTGACCTCAACCGTCGCCGCGGACAGATTGTCGCTATGGACTCCACCGCCAACGGCGCACGTATCGTAAAGGCTTTCGTTCCGCTCTCCGAGCAGTTTGGTTATGTCACCGTGCTCCGTACCCTGTCCTCCGGACGTGCTACCAGCACCATGAGCTTTGACCACTACTCCGAGGTTCCGGCCGCCCTGGCCAAGGACATCATCGAGAAGAGCGGTTACCACGCCAGCGATGACGAGTAAAATTTAGCAAAGTAAAAAAAGTAATTGATATGAGCCAGAAAATCAGAATCAAGCTGAAATCCTTCGATCATATGCTGGTGGACAAGTCCGCTGCCAAGATCGTTGAGACTGTGAAGGCTACGGGTGCAAAGGTTGTGGGTCCTATTCCGCTTCCCACCAATAAGAAGATCTTCACGGTGAACCGCTCCACCTTCGTCAACAAGAAGAGCCGCGAGCAGTTCGAGCTGGACTCCTATGTTCGTCTGATCGACATCGACGAGTCCAACGCTAAGACCGTTGACGCCCTCATGAAGCTGGAGCTTCCCTCCGGTGTCGAGGTCGAAATCAAGGTCTGAGTGTAGAACCCTGAATTCTCGTAAAGCAGCCTGGTTTCAGGCTGCTTTATTGGCCCCATAGCTCAGCGGTTAGAGCAGCGGACTCATAATCCGTGGGTCGCAGGTTCAAACCCTGCTGGGGCCACTTCCATCCCTCCCTTTCCAGGGGAGGGTTTTTTGTTGGATATCCACCGAAAAAGAGCTAACTTTCGGGGAGAAAACAACGAGAATACGATATGGCATTCAAACTATTCGGAAAAAAACGGGTACAGATTCCCGAATCCTATTTTCTTACCCTGGCGAAAGAACGCTATTCCTGCCGCACGTTCAAGGATACGCCCCTGACGGAAGAGCAGGTGGCACAGATCCTGGAGGCCGCGCGTGTGGCACCGACGGCCGCCAACAAGCAGCCGGTGCACGTGTGGGCCGTTACACAGCCCGAAGCCCTGTCAAAACTGAAGGAAGCTACGCCCTACACCTACGGCGCCCCCGCCGTGTTTATGGTGGGCTGCAAGCCGGAGCGCGCCTGGGTGCGCAAGTATGACGGCAAGAACGGCGCCGAGGTGGATGCCGCAATCGTGGGAACGCACATCATGCTGGCGGCGTCGGCCCTGGGGCTGGGGAATGTGTGGGTAGGCTCCTTCGACCCGGCCAAGGTGAAAGAATGTTTCCCTGAAACGGACGGTTACGAGGTTGTTGCCCTCTTCCCGGTGGGGACGCCCGGTCTCATCACCATCAGCCCCAATCACGGGAAACGTCAGTCCATGGAAGAATTCGCAACCGTCATCCGATGAAAGAGGCAGACATCATTTCCCTCATCCGGCAGGAAGTAAAGCCGGCGCTGGGGTGTACCGAGCCTATCGCCGTGGCGCTTGCCGTGGCCAAAGCCGTGGAAATCATTTCCGAAAATTGCCCCTGTAAAGGGGACTGGCGCCTCTGCGCGGATTTTCGCCTGGACATCGCCGTGAGCGGCAATATCCTCAAGAACGGCATGGGCGTGGGCATCCCTGGAACAGGGATGGTCGGCCTGCCCGTGGCGGCGGCGCTGGGCGCCGTGTGCGGGGAATCGGCCCGGGGACTGGAGGTCCTGGGAGGGCTTACGCCGGAAGCGGTGAGCCGCGCCAAGCAGCTGGTGGCCGATGGACGGGTGCATATCCAGGTAGCCCAGACCGAACATCTCCTTTATGTGAAGGCGACGGTAACGGTAAACGGAAAAGCCGTGGCGAGCGCGGAGGTGGATCCTCACGCCTACGCCGTCATCGAAGACGACCACGACCGTATCGTGGAAACCAGCTTCGCCGACAAAATCCTCATGAGCTCGGAAAGCGCCGCCGCCGTCAAGGAACAGGGGGGTGTCGCGTACGACCTCAATGTAAAAGCTATCTACGACTTCTCCTGCAAGGCTCCCTATGAGGACATCGCCTTCATCCTGGAAGACCGCAAGTACAACTACGCCCTGGCCATGGAAGGCCTCCTGGGAGACTACGGCCTCCAGGTGGGAAAAGCCATCCGCGAGAACCAGCGGGAAGTATTCGGCGACGATTTCATGAGCTACGCCATGGGCCTGACGGCCGCCGCGTCGGATGCCCGTATGGCGGGTTGCACCCTGCCGGCCATGAGCAACAGCGGCAGCGGCAATCAGGGGATTACCGTGAGCATGCCCGTCATCGCCTATGCGATGAAGTATAAGGTGGACGACGAGAAACTGGCCCGGGCCCTGATCCTGAGCAATCTGGTAGCCATCCATATCAAGCATTATCTCGGGAAACTGAGCGCCCTGTGCGGCTGTGTGGTGGCTTCTACGGGCAGTGCCTGCGGAATCGTGTACCTGCAGGGCGGCAGCTATGACCAGGTGTGCTACGCCATCAAGAACATGGCCGGCAATATCACCGGCATGGTCTGTGACGGGGCCAAGGTGGGCTGCGCCATGAAAGTGGCGTCCGGCGTATCGTGCGCCGTACAGTCGGCCGTACTGGCTCTTCGCGGGACCTGCATCCCTTCCACCGACGGCATCATCGAGGACGACGTGGAAAAGACCATCCGCAACATAGGCGCCATCGGCAGTTCCGGCATGATGGCTACGGACCGGATGATCCTGGATATTATGCTTTGCAAGTAGGTTTCTTCGGCGGCAGCTGGGTAAGGTAGATTCCCACCATCGCTACGGCAAGTCCGGCCCACTGGAGGGCGCTCAACCGTTCTTCCCCGAAGAGGAAGGACAGTACGGCCGTAACCAGGGGAACCACCGCGAGGAATACGCTGGTGTGCGCCACGCCCAGTTTGCGGATGGCGTAGGCCCAGCTGGTGAAGGCCGTGGCCGAACAGAACAGCGCCAGCGCTATGATGGGATACAGGGATTCCCAGCTCAGGTAGCGGGCGGCGTCGAAGCCATGCAGTCCCTTGGTGAAGAACAGCGGCATAAATAACACGGCGCCGAACAGGAACTGGTACATTACAATCACGGAAGGAGTATAACGGGCCGACAGATGTTTGGTCACGGAAATCTGGCTCACTTCCGAGATGACGGCGATGAACAGGATGCCGATCCCGACCCAGAACATCGGCCCCGTCTCGGTGCGGCTGAAGGTGACGCGCCACAGGCCGGCCAGCGTGATGACCACGCCCAGGATATTGATCCGGGTGAAGTTCTCCTTGAAAATCAGAAGGCCCACCGCCATGGCGAACAGCGGGTTGGTGGCCACGATGAGCGAGGTGATGGTGGGGGATTCCGTGAACTGGAGGCCGTAGGTCTCGGCTACAAAGTACACGAAGGGCATGCAGAGGGACAGGATGACGAATTTGAAGACATCCTGCCGGCGCATGCGCATGTCCTGCCCCAGAAAGCTGTTCAGGGCGAACAGCAGGATGCCGGCGATGCACAGGCGCACCGATACGAAGAATTCCACGGGGATTGCCAGCTCCAGCAGACGGTCCGACCAGATATATGACATGGCCCACAGCATCACGGTGAGCATGGCTGCCAGATAGGCGCGCAAGAAGTCTTTGTTCATAAAACAAAGATAGCCAAAAATATTATATCTTTGGGAACCAAACCACTTTAGTCATGAAACACATCGGCCTTCTGCTTCTCCTTGTCGCCGCTTCCGTCACCGCCCATGAGAAAGTCCGCCTGGACGCGGGCTGGGAATTCGCTTTCGGAAATGCATCGTCCCAGGAACGGGACTTCGGCTGCGGGACAGAGTATTTCACCTATCTCACCAAAGCGGGCTCCATCCATAATGCAGGCCCTTACAGCCCGCAGTTCAAGGCGGAGGGATGGAAGAAGGTGGACCTTCCCCACGACTGGGTGGTGGACCTCCCCTTTGCCCGTGAAGCCAGCCACAGCCACGGTTACAAGACCGTCGGCTACCGGTATCCCGAGACCAGCGTGGGCTGGTACCGGAAGACATTCACCATTCCCGCCGCCGACGAAGGCAAGCACATCTGGGTGCGTTTCGACGGAATCTTCCGCGACGCCCGTGTCTGGGTGAACGGTTTCTACCTGGGCCACGAGCCCAGCGGTTACGCCACGCAAGTTTACGACCTCTCCGAATACCTCAACTACGGCGGAGAGAACCTCCTTACGGTACGGGCCGACGCATCCGTCGAAGAGGGCTGGTTCTACGAGGGGGCGGGTATCTATCGGCACGTATGGCTGGAAAAGGCCCATCCGGTGCACGTGGCTCCCTTCGGCACCTTCGTGCATACGCAGCTGCGCGGGAAGGCCGATGTAACCGTGGAGACAAAGGTCCGGAACGCCTCCGCCCTGCCTGCCTCTTACGCGCTCAGGTTCACGCTTACGGGCCCTGACGGGCAGAAGGTGGCCGCCTGCACGACGGACGCCCGGTCGCTGAAGGCGAAGGAGGAGGGCACGAGCACCGCGGCGATGGCCGTTGACGAGCCCCTTCTGTGGAGTCCGGAGCATCCGTATCTGTACACGCTTACGACAGAGGTCCTCTGTGAGGGCGAGGTGGTGGATACCAGTGAGACGAAAGTGGGTATCCGGGATGCCCGCTTCGATCCCGACCGGGGGTTCCTCCTCAACGGCGAACGTGTGGAACTGAAGGGCGTGAACATGCACCAGGACCATCCCGGCGTGGGCTCTGCCATTCCGGACGAGCTGCAGGTGTACCGGCTCATGCAGCTGAAGAAGCTGGGTGTGAACGCTTATCGCTCCAGCCACAACCCCATGACACCCGAAATGCTGGACGCCTGCGACAGCCTGGGTATCCTGGTGCTGGAGGAGAACCGCCTCATGGGTATCAATGAGGAACACGTGCGCCTGCTGCGTCGGATGATAGAAAGGGACCGCAACCATCCCTGCATCATCCTGTGGAGCGTGGGCAACGAAGAATGGGCGCTGGAGTGGAACGACAAGGGCCGGAAGCTCGCCGAGTCCATGCGCGAATACTGCCACAGGCTGGATCCTTCGCGGCCGATGTGCGTGGCCACCAGCTCGGGTCCCAACATAGTTGTCCCGGCCGATGTGGCGGGCTACAACTATATGATGCAGAACCCCATCGATGAGCACCGGGCGAACTATCCGCTGCGCAGTGCGGTGGGGACGGAAGAAACCACCGGCTGCGGGACACGCGGCGTCTATTACCCCGAACCCGGCCGCATGCCAGCGCTCAACCGGGAACCGGACCGGGACGGAAAGCTTAACCGCATCGAGCGGGGCTGGCAGTTCTATGACGCCCGTCCCTGGCTGGGCGGCCTGTTCTTCTGGACGGGCTTCGACTATCGCGGAGAACCCAATCCGCTGGAATTCCCCGCGACCGGCAGCGAGTTCGGCATTCTTGACTACTGCGGCTTTCCCAAGGACGAGGCCTGGTACCTCAAGGCCTGGTGGACGCAGGAACCCGTCCTGCACATCCTTCCGCACTGGAATCTGGAAGGGCATGAGGGGGAAAAAGTGAGCATCTGGGTGTATGGCAACTGCGACGAAGTGGCCCTCAGCGTGAACGGGAAATCCCTGGGACGCAAGAAGATGCCCCGCGGCGGGCACCTGGAATGGAATGCCGTCTATCGGCCCGGAAAGGTGGTCGCGAAGGGCTACAAGGGTGGCCGATGCGTAATGACCGAAGTGGTAGAGACTGCGGGCCCTGCCGCGCGGCTTGCTGTGGAGTCCGAGACCATCGGCAACCTCACCGTCTGCAACGTAAAGGTGTTGGATGGCAAAGGACGCTTTGTTCCCACCGCCTGCGTCCCGCTGCAGATTACCGTTGACGGGGAGGCCCGCATCCTGGGCGGCGGAAACGGAGACCCCGCTTTCCGGGCTGCGGAGCGCCCGGCCGACTCATCGGCCCGGATTTTTACCCTGTCCTCCTTCAACGGCCTGTCCCAGTTCCTTCTCCAGGGGGCCGGTCCGCTTTCCGTGAAAATACTCCAATAAAATAAGAGCCGGCCCTTTCGAGGCCGGCTCTCCACATACACTTATAAGGACTATTTCCAGTTGGTATATTGGGCTGACGAATCGGTCCATCCTGCGTTCTGCTTGAGGACGCCGTTCGAGAGGCTTATCTCGGAAGCCGGGAACGGGCGGAAGCCCCAAGTGGCGTTGTAACGGGCCTCGTAACCGGCGCCCTGGTCCTTCATCACGATCCAGGCACCACCGGCATTGCGTATAGGCTGGTTCAGCTGAGTCTTCAGGGCTGCCAGGCAATAGGCCTTGCCATAGCGGCGCATATCGTTCCAGCGGATGCCTTCGAAGGCCAGTTCGTGCTTGCGTTCCATGCGCAGAGCCTCGATGCTGTAGGCTTTATCGGCCAGACCTACACGGGCGCGGACGGCGTTCATGCCGCTCTTGCCATCCAGGATGACCTTGCCGTTGGTGAGCTCGGAGTGCATCAGCAGTACATCGGCGAAACGGATTACCTGCAGGGTCTGCATGGAGTGGCCACGGCCCAGGTCGCTGCCGGCGCCGCCGTACTCGGGAATGGAGGAGAACTCATAGAAGAAGCTGGAGCCCTGCATGAAGCCATAGGCCTGGTACTTCTTCTGCCAGTAACCGGATTCTTCCATCTGGTTGTCGTTGCCCCAGGAGTACTTGGAAGGATCGGCCATTTCTTCGTTCACGCTGTAGATGGAAGCGGCCTTGCGGATGTCGCCGGGCTCTTCGATCTCCCACTGATCCCATACGTACGGGTTCACGGTAGCCATGCCGTAACCACGGCTGAAGGGGAAGGCGTTCACGTCATAGTTGGAGCGCTTGCGCACACCCAGGTACTGGGCGAACTTGTTGCGGTTGCGGGAAGATTCGGCCACGTTGGAGTAGCTCACGCCGAACATCTGCTCGGGGTTCACGTCGTCGGTGAGCCAGTTGCCGGGGATGTCCTTGGCATAGTTGTACTGCGGCTTGGTGGCGATGTTCATGTAAGGCCACTGGAGGCGGAAGTCGCTGGCCAGGGCGTGACCGCTGTTGGCGATGCAGTCTTCCAGCTTGGAAACCACATAGTCCTTGCCGATGGTCTCGTTGATCACTTCAAAGTTCTCCAGGTCCACCATGGGCAGGGTGGTGATGTTCTCGCCGTTCTTGTCGCTGTAGAAGCCGGTGTAGAACAGGTAAACGCGGGCCAGCAGGGCCTCGGCGTCCCACTTGGTCACGTGGCGCAGGCCGGAGACGCACTCGTTCCACTTCTTGGAAGGCATGATCTCGATGGCCTTCTTGAGGCCGGCGGTGATGTTGCCGTAGATCTGCGGGATGGTACCGGTGGCAGGATACACGGAAGCTTCGGCCACGGAGTTGGGGATGGTGTTCACCAGCGGAATCTCGCCGAACTGCTGGGTGAGGTCGAAGAGGAAGTAGGAGCGCAGGAACCAGGCTTCACCCATGAGCTGGTTACGCAGCTCTTCGTCCTGCACCTTGTCCAGGTTGGCGATGGCCAGGTTGGCGCGGGTGATACCGGCATAGTAGGGCTCCCAGAAATCCAGCTGGGCGTTGGGCTCGAAATAGAGGAGATGGTCGTAGGCCTGGATCTCATAGTCGTCCTGGCCGCCACCGCCGAAGCACTCGTCCGACATGGTCATGTTGGCGATGAAGGAATGGGCGCTGGGCTCGTAGGAAGCCTGGTTCAGGGCGGCATAGATGCCCGTCACCAGCTGCATGGCATCCTGCTCGGATGCAGGATAGTTACTGGTATTGCTCTCCGTATGGCTTTCGATCGTCAGGAACTTTTCGCAACCGGCGAAAACGAGGGATGCCAGGACCAGAGCAGAAGTATATTTGAGAATCTTTTTCATGATGCACTAGAATTGAATGTTGACACCCACAAGGAAGGTACGGGCGCTGGGATAGTAACCCAGGTCGATACCGGACACCCAGTCTTCGTCGAAACCATAACCAATCTCGGGATCCATGCCGGAGTATTTGGTGAAGGTGAAGAGGTTCTGGGCCGATACATACAGGCGGGCCTTGCTGAGCCAGTTGCCCTTGATCAGACGGCTGAAGTCGTAACCCAGCGTAACGTTGGAGATGCGGAAGAAGTCGCCGTTCTCAATGTAGATGTCGGAGATGTTGGACCAGTTGCGGTCTGCGCAGGTGGTCCACATGGGCAGGCGGTTGGAGGTACCTTCCCCATTCCAGCAGCCAAAGAACTCACGGGTGTAGCTGTCGGTGGGACGGTCGAAGAAGGAACGGTAGGAACGGGCAATCTGATGGCCGAAGGCACCGTAGCCGGTGATGTTCAGGTCGAAGCCCTTCCAGGCCATCCACAGGTTGATGCCTGCGTTGAAGTCCGGGTGCGGGTCGCCGATCATGGTGCGGTCCTCGTCGGTAATCATGCCGTCTTTGTTGGTATCCACCCAGATGAGGTCGCCGGGCTTGGCGTCGTCATACTTGGCGGCGGTAGCGTCGATCTGGGCCTGGTTCTGGAACACGCCGGCGGTCTTGTAGCCGTAGAAGTAGCCGATAGGATAACCCACCTGGGCGCGGTACATCTCGGAGGTACCCTGGCTAAGGACGTCGTCCTCGCCGTGGATAATACCCTCGGAGTTGCCGATACGGGTTACTTTGTTCTTGTTGAAGGAACCGTTGAGTTTTACGCCATAGGTGAATGCGCCGGTGTACTTCCCATAGTCAATGGTGAACTCGATACCGCTGTTGCGCACGTCGCCGTCGTTGATATAAGGGGCGCCGAAGCCGTACACGGCGGCGATGGGAGCGTCAACCAGCCAGTCCTTGGTGTTCTTGATGTAACCGTCGACGGTCACACCCAGGCTGGAATTCAGGAAGCGGGCGTCGATACCGAAGTTGGTCTGCTCGGAAGTCTCCCAGCTCACGTCGGGGTTGGCCAGCGTGCCGGGGACGGCACCGGTAGCCATGGAACCCTTATTGGCGAAGTAGTAGCCTGCGCTGCTGGACATCTTGATGGTCGTCAGATACTGGAACGGGGAGATGCTGGCATTGCCGTTCTGACCCCAGCTGGCACGCACTTTCAGGAAGCTCAGCCAATCCTTGGTGTTCTCCATGAATTTCTCGTTGGAGAGGATCCAACCGGCCGAGAAGGAAGGGAAGTAACCCATCTTGTGGTGAGGACCGAAGTTGGTGGAACCGTCGGCGCGGAGCGTAGCGGAGAACAGGTAGGTGTCTTTGTAGGCATAGTTTACACGGCCGAAGAAGGAAGCCAGTCTGCCCTCGGAGGCGGGAGCGCCGCCGATACTCATCTGGCTCATGAGGGCCGGTCTTGCGTTGTCCACCCAGGCGTTTTCGAAGTTGTTGGGGAAGATGCTCTTCCAGCCGCCGGCGCTCACTTTCTCGCCCATGCCCCACATTTCGATGGACTGGCCGATAACGGCGTCAAAGATGTGGTTGGCGTTGATGTCAAAGTGGTAGGAAGCGGTGTTTTCCCAGGTGATGCGCTGGGCCAGTTTCATGCTCTGGCTCACCTTGTCATCGTCGCTGTACTGGGAAGTGTTCAGATGGTAGACCATCTCGTAGCTGCGGTCGGAGGAACCGGAGAGACGGTAACCGAACTGGCTCTTGATCCTGAGGTCCTTGAGGGGCTGCAGCTCGGCGTAAGCGCTGGCGTGCAGGGAGTAGGTCTTGTTCAGGTTCAGGCCGCGGCGGTAGTAGTCCAGGCCGATCGGGTGCTTGGCGTCGTTGAAGAAGGTCCAGCCTTCGGCGTCGCGGGCGGCCTCGTCGTAGAAGCCGGTGATGTTGCCGTTGGCATCGGTGGCGTACACGGGCAGCAGCGGGTTGGCGCCGATGGCATCGTGCAGGGAGCTGTAGTAGATGTCACCCTCGGCGATACCGCTGTTCTGGCCGTAGCTGAAGTTGAGGGTTTCGCCCACCTTGAGGATCTCCAGATTGTTACGCTTGATCACCACGTTATCGCTGTTGATGCGGAAAGTATAGCGGCGGAACTTGGCGTTCATGGGTTCAATTTTGTTGTAACCCAGGATGCCGTCCTGAGCTGTGTAGGACAGACCCATGGAGAATTTGTGGTCGGCGGTACCGCCGGCAACGTTCAGGGAGTGGTTCTGTGTCATGGCGCCCTTGTTGTACATTTCTTCAACCCAGTTGGTGCCTTTCCAGGAACCGTCTTGGATGCTTTGGTACAGCTTGGCAGGCAGTTTGGTAGAGAAGTCTACTTCATCCAAACCGCTATTCTTGCGGGCCAGGTTATACAACTGGATATATTCCTGTGCGTTCACCATGTCGGGCATCTTGGCGATGTACTGGCCACCATAGTAGGCGTCGTAGGATACGACCACGCGGCCTTCCTTGCCTTGCCTGGTGGTTACGAGGATAACACCGTTGGCGGCGCGGGCGCCGTAGATGGCGGCCGATGCGGCGTCCTTCAGAACGTCGATGGACTCGATGTCATTAGGGTTGAGGGCGTTGATGTCACCGCCGGCTACGCCGTCGATTACATACAGGGGCTCGGAGTCGCCGATGGTGCCGATACCGCGGATGTTCACCTTGTAGCCACGGCCGGGCTGGCCGGAGTTCTGGGTGATGCTCACGCCGGGCGTCTGGCTCTGCAGGGCCCCCAGGGCGCTGGTTGTGCTCAGTTTGGAGAGGTCGTCACCCTTCACCTGGACGGTGGCCCCGGTGAGGAGTTTCTTCTGCTGTACACCGTAACCGATGACCACGGACTCGGAGAGCTGGTCAAGGTCCTGATACAGGGTGATGTCAATCGCGGTCTGGCCGGAAACGGCCGTTTCCGTGGAGACATAACCCAGGCAGTCAACGGAAAGGGTGGCATTGGCCGGAGCCTGGATGGAATAAAAGCCGTCGAGGTCCGTGGTGGTCCACGTGCTCATGCCTTTCACTACGATTGTGGCGTACGGGATCGGATCCCCGCTGGCGCCGTCAACGACCTTTCCCTTCACGGTCAGGTTCTGCGCATTGAGGCTCAGTGCGGCAAATCCTGCAAGAAGGAAAAGCAACAGTTTTTGGAGTTTCATAAAGGTTATGGTTTAAGGATAAAATAGTGTGTTCGTGGTTAGCAGTAGCAAAAATAGACACGAACCGAGCCTATTTTGTTGCAATATGCGCAAGAATGTACTCACTTTACGAAATTTTAAATAATTGAAAAGGAAATGCTATATTTGTAAAAATTTTAACCAAATCAGACTTACTATGAGTGAAATTCATACTCCCACTCCGCATATCGGAGCAAAATTTGGCGAAATCGCCGAGACAGTCATCATGGCAGGGGATCCGCTGCGTGTAAAGTTCATGGCAGAGAAATACCTGGAGAATCCCGTTTGTTTCAACGAGGTGCGCGGAATGCTGGGTTACACCGGCACCTATAAGGGAAAGCGCGTCAGCATGATGGGACACGGCATGGGTATGCCTTCCATCGGCCTTTATACCTACGAGCTTTATAATTTCTATGGCGTCAAGACCATTATCCGCGTGGGCAGCGCCGGTTCCATCAGCAATGACCTGCACATCGGAGACCTGGTGCTGGCACAGGGCGCCTGCACGGATTCCAACTACGCAGACCAGTACAACCTGGACGGAATGTTCGCTCCTATCGGCGACTTTGCCCTTCTGTGCAAGGCGGCGGAGACCTGCGAGAACCTGCATTATAATTATAAGGTGGGCAACGTGGTTTCCTCCGACCTTTTCTACCGCGAGAACCCCAACACGCGGGGATGGATCAACATGGGCGTGCTGGCCGTCGAGATGGAAGTGGCCGCCCTGTACATGAACGCAGCCCGCAGCGGCAACAAAGCCCTGGGCATCCTTACCGTCAGCGACCACATCCTGACCGGTGAAGCCACTACCGCCGAGCAGCGGAAAACCACTTTTACCAACATGATGGAAGTGGCGCTTTCGCTGGTGTGATTTTTTTCTTTTTGAAACAGGGGCCCGGGACGGAAAGTTCCGGGCTCTTTTTTTTGAAACACGGTTAAATTCGGTCCGCGAACCAAATATTGACCGTCAAAAATCGTAAAATTATTTTTTGCCCTGTATATTTGCACCATGCATAAGGCACAGAACCATATCGTCCTTTCCGATGAGGAGTTGTTCCGGCTCATCGACGCCACCATACGAAGGGAGCGCCTGTATGCCGACTCCTCCCTGCAGCGCCGTGATATCATGAGGCGCTATGGTCTGCGTCGGCAGCATTTGAACGAGATACTCAATGTCTATGCCTCGGGTCAGGGATTCCCGGCCTACATCAACTCTATCCGGCTGCAGGAAGCCGTGTCGATGATGAAGGAAAGACCGGAAATGTCCATTACGGATATTGCGGAAACCGTGGGTCTGTCGCTACCCAACTTCCGCATTCAGTTCAGAAAGCGATACGGCGTGAATCCTGCCGTTTTCCGTATTTCGCAACAGGCCTAAACAAGCTACGTTATGAAAAGGACTATGATTAAACTTTTGACCGTTTTTGCGGAAGATAATCCCGTCAGCGGTGGAGGTGATCAAGAAGCATTGAATGTTGCAAAATCGCCCCGTGTTTCATTTTTTGTTCCAGTAAATTTTTGGTCCGTCGGACCAAAGTTTGACCGCACGGGGTAATTTTTTACTATTTTTTACGCTACTTTTGCCTTCGACACTTTACTTGACCAACGCATGAGAACTTACTAACCAAAATTATTTTTAAACACTAACTATGAAAAACCTCTGCAAACTTGCGCTGCTGGCAATCATTGCCGCATCGCTGGCCGCCGTATCCTGTACTTCGGATCTTAAGGCCGACATCGACAAAATCGAGGAAAAGATCAATGCCACTCAGGCCTCTCTGCAGCAGCAGATCACGGCTATGAGGGCTGCATTGGAAAACTACGAAGATGAGGTCGCCCCCAAGCTCGAAGCTCTCGTAGCCGAAGATGAGGCACTGCACCTCGCTCTTACTAACGCTTACGGCGATCTGGAAACCGCTCTCGCATCCAAGGTGAGCGAAGAAGCTTTCCAGCAGGCCGTCACTGCTTTCCAGAATGCTCTTGCTGATCTCATCGCTGACCAGAAGGAAATCGATGACGCCCAGTCGCTGGCACTCCAGGTTCTTTCCACGCGCGTGGAGAATTATAAGAGTGATCTGGAAACCGCTCTCGACACCCGTATCGCTGCCCTGGACGCCGCTATCGGCGCCAACATCCAGGACCTCGATACCCGTATCAAGGCCAACAAGGCTGCTATCGACAAGCTCAACAACGAGACCATCCCTGCCCTGAAGGGCCGTATCGCTACCTGCGAAGACAACATCGCAGAAATCCAGGCCGACCTGGAAGCTTTCGAGAATGCCACGGCTGACAATATCGCTTCCCTCCAGGCCATTTGCGACGGTCTCGCCGACACCAAGCTGAACAAGGCTACCTACAATAGTTTCGTCGCCAGCTTCAACAGCTGGAAGAATGGCGTCAACACGCATCTGTCCGACCTCGACGAAGACCTGGGCAAGCTCAGCGGCATCGTTGACATCCTGGAAAAGGAACTGGCTATCCTCAAATCTGACGGAAACCCCGGTTACATCACCCTTCAGGCCTATGTGGAAGGTATCCGTAATGCCCTGCAGGCTCAGATCGACCTGTTGAGCGGCGCCGATATCGACTTCGACGAGGCCATTGCCCTGCTCAATGAAAAGATTCAGGAAAAGCTCTCCGCCCTGGAGGCTGAAATCGCTACCCTGAAGGCTCGCGTGCAGTCCCTGGTATTTGTCCCTCAGTACACCGACCTCAAGTTCGGTATTCCGTTCTCCAAGCTCACCGAGAGCACCGAGGCTCATTCCGTAGCCATTGCCTACAACGACCCCGAGAACTTCTTCGAGGTGGTTTACAAGGTCTCTCCCGACTCCCTGGCTCCCAGCCTGGCCGAGCATGCCTCCGAGGTGTTCACCTTCGTCATTGAAGACGGTCTGAAGACCCGTGCCCCCATGCCCCTTGAACCCAAGCTTACCATCAAGGAAGCCGAAGGCGACGCCGAAACCGGTAAGATTGCCTTCAAACTCTACCATGAGAACTTCGAGGCCCGCATTGAGGGCGGCGAACCCGTTATCGACAACTATGCCATTTCCCTGGTCGTCGCCGACGAATCCAAGGGCATCCACGTGGCTTCCGAGTACACTGGTACCGTCAATATCCCCAGCCCTACCATCACTGTGGATATGAGCAATCTTTACATTCATAAGGAAGACGCCGAGGTGGAGACCAAGAATGTCGTGGCCTACACCAAGACTACCAATGAGTACACCAACGAGATCCAGTACATTGACTCTACTCTCCGTACTCCTTATAAGGGCTGCTTCCTTGCGGCCAAGATTACTCCCGTGAAGCCTCTTATCGGCGTACCTGCCGTAATTCCTCATTACACCTACGATCAGCTGCGGGAACTGGGTTACAATATGCCCGCTTCCTCCCTGGAGATCACTACCACCGCTTCTGATGACAAGTGTGAATTCCTCAAGCACGCAGACCTGGCCAACGCCGAGTTCGCTACCGTGAACATCGACTCCACCAAGGCCCTCAAGCTCGTCAAGGAGCATCTCATCGGCACGTCCGACGTTCACAGCAAGAAGCTCAACTATGCCTATGCCGACGGTTTCGGCGGTATCCTGGATATGAGCGCTGTCATCACTCTCGGCAAGGCCAACAAACTCAACTTCGAGATCACCCACGACATGAAGTGGACCTACGAGATTGACAAACTGGCCGACCATGAGAACATCGGCATTTTCAAGACCAACTGGGAACACAATAATCTGCTGTCCGTCCCCGTTCTGGTCAGAGACACCATGAAGGTGGCCCTCGACGGCTCCGACAAGGCTTACGGTATTGTCGCTTCCGACTTCTACGGCAAGGCTTTCACCAAGGGTACCAACGCCGTGAAGCCCGATCAGCTGGCCGTTTACGACTACACTGTCATGACTCCCAATACCGACCCTGAGGACAATACCATCGTCCTTAAGAGCGCTGCTATCTCTTCCTGGGGTATTCTGGATGCCGAGAGCAAGGTCTGCAAGGCCACTTATGACCTCGCCGGCAGCTACGTGCTTCCTTTCTCCAAGGTGTCCAACGCCCTGGTTACCATCAACGCCACCGACCGTGACCGTACTCCCATCGACCTCGTGCTGGAGCCCTTCGATGTCACCCTGCTGGGCGGCGAGTCCCTGACCGAAGGCGGCAGATACGTGTCCGGTTCCCAGGAACGCTACCTCATCAAGTCTGCCAACCTGGCTTCCGACGTGTACGGCAAGTATGTGGCTCAGAAGATCTTCTCCGCCGACAAGTACACCCAGAAGAACGCCTTCGGCCTGGCCGAGGACAGCGAGTTCAACGACGTTAACGTTGTCTGGAACAATGTGAGTAACGAGAATGCAGCCCGCTTCGGCAAGGTATTTACCAACAATACCCAGGGCGGCAGCTTCTATCTGCAGTCCAATGACCTGCTGCTCGGCGCACCGTACGATGCTTCCAAGCACCTGACCTCCGAGGCTCTCCGTGACCTGTCCCAGAACTACGACGGGGAAGGCAATTACCTGGCGGCACCTGACACTGCCAAGTTCGTCACCTACTCCTTCTACAGCTACATCGGCCAGGTCGTGAACGTCAACTGGCCCATCCTGGCCAAACCGGCCGCCACTTACATGTTCACCACTTACGGTGCACTGGAGAACGAAGGCAACTACTACTTCAATATCTCGCCCAGCACCGTGTGGTACAACCCGGACTACATCACCCGTGCAAACACCGAGCTCGACCTCATCATTAACAGCAATATCCAGATTGTAACCGGTACCAACGGTGAAGGCGGTATCAGCCCTGTGAACTTCGCCGACAAGGGCCTTGTCCCTGAGTTCAGGCTTGCCAACGAACCCGCGCACGTGGGCGTGTCTATCGACGACAAGGGCAGCTTCCTCTCCAATGTGAAGTACTATGGACAGGTGGACAGCGTGGCTGTCAAGAGTGCTCTGTACGTCAAGTCTGCAGACATCAGATTCTATGTGCCTGGCAGTGAACACATGTACGTGAACTACTCCGACAAGAAGGTTGACTCCGTGTTCGTGCGCAAGTTCAACCCCATCGCCGAGCCCGACAGACAGGTGCTCACCGGCAATGCCGTCATCAATGCCGGCTCCGCAGGTGTACTGCCTCTGAACATGGTTGACATCAACGGCAACTATATCTACAAGAACGGTTACGCCCAGAGCAACAAGGGTAAGTACCACGAGACCATCAAGAATATCTTCAACGATATTGTCTTCAAGCTTGTGTCCGTGGACGGCAGCGAGGAGTTCACCGGTTGGTCGCTGGTCTCCGGCAACACGCCCGATGCCCTCAAGCTGAACGTTCCCGCCGGTATTGCCGAGGCTGCTTACACCGTCGTGGTGGAAGCCCACTCCTCCTGGAAGGATTACACCTACACGCTTACCATCCGTAACGGCAATGTCAGCGGTGGTATCGACGCCGGTAACCAGGACTACGGAAACGGCGGTAGCCAGATTTGGAAATAAGTTTTTCTTAATTTGTGATTTATACTATGAAAACGATCAAAACATATAATCTATTTGGATACCTGCTTTTGGCGGGAGCCATCCTTGCTGGTTGCTCTAAAGCTTCGGACAGTCTGAAACCTCAGACTGCCCAGAAGCAGGAGACCGAAAAGGCCACCGAGGCCCAGGGCCCCAATGCTTTTATCCTCAAGATTGAGGCTGAAAATGTTGCCACCAAGGCTCTTACCGACATGGGCGAGACCCTTGGCTCCGAATGGAGACAGGGTGACAGCCTCAGCGTTTACAACCTGACAGCGAAGGAGAACATCGAGGGTTGGCTGTATGCCGAGGCCGATGGTACCAGTACCACCTTCTCCGGCACCGTTGCCGGTAATTTCAACCAGGGCGATATCCTTCTGCTGCAATTCCTGGCTCCCGACTATCAGGAACAGGACGGCACGCTGGAAGGCCTTGCCGCACAGTGTGACTACGCTACTTCCCGGGTGGAAGTGACCGCAATTGATCCCGAGGCCAAGACCATCGCCACCGAACACGCCAGTTTCGAGAAGATGCAGGCCGTCGTGAAGTTCGACATCACCAACCGCAAGAACCCCGTGGAGCCCGTGAAGGTGACTTCCTTCTTCGGCTATGGTGTCCTTCCGGGTTCCGAAACGCCCTTCGGTATCCAGGTAACCCCTGCCGCCGCGACGGATGAGCTCTATGTGGGCATTCCTTACTTCGAGAACATGAAGATCACCTTCGAAGGTATGGGTGAGGACGGTTTCGAGTATCGGCTCATCGTTCCTGAGGTGAGCTTCGAGGATGGCCTTTACTATCGCCGTACGCTTAACATGAAGCGTAAAGCCCTCGTGAAGGCACCCGTGGCCAAAGCCAATCTCTCTTACAACGGTAAGTCCCAGGCCTTGGTGGATTCCGCCCATGTGTATTGGATGGTGAATGGCCAGGAAGTGATCCTGGACGGTGAAAAGGACTACCAGGACAACAAGTGCGTCATCTCCTACTTCGTGAAGAAGGAAGTGACCGAGGGAACTGTTCCTGCCGCCCCTGCCGCCACCGAGAACGGCTGGATGACCGGCATTCCCACCCAGACCCACGTCGGTACCTACTATGTATGGACCAAGATGACGGGTAACTACGACTACGAGGATGCAGATGTGAGCTCCGAGCCCGTGAAGGTCGAGGTCAGCAAAGGCACTGCTACTCTTGATGCCAGCGCCGCATCCGGCACCCTTACTTACAACGGCAGCGCCCAGACCCTGCTCGCCTATGCTGCGAAGCTTAAGATCGGCAATACTGACGTGACAGGTGGTAGGGATGCCTCCAATACGGGTTGCACCATCCAGTACTACGTAAGTACCAGCAGCACCACCCCTACCGGTGGTTCCTGGGGTTCGACCTACACCGCCACCAATGCCGGCACCTACTACATCTGGATCAAGGTCACCGGTAACGGCGACATCAAAGACATCTCCCAGGTCATGAAGGCCTCCAAGGAGATTAAGAAGGCCAACATTACTTCTTACTCAGCTCCGACTGGAAAGACCCTTACCTTTAATGGTAACGAAAGCAATATCAACGGGTCGCCCCAGGCCCTTATCAGCGCAGGTAGCGCTACGGGCGGCACCATGCAGTACAAGCTTGGAAGTGGCTCTTATGGAACTAGTGTTCCTCAAGCTACCAATGCGGGTGAGTACACCATTTCCTGGAAGATTGTGGGCGATGCAAACCACAATGACTTGAATGGAACTACCACCATTACGGCGAAGATACAGAAGGCCAATGGATGGTGTCGTGTTACTCCAACTAGCAATTATTTCGATAGTCATGCTGAAGTTTGTAGTATTACAATTGTATGTCATGGAGGCTCACTGACTCATAACTCGCAATACTACTATGTAAATTTTGGTAGTATAAATAACGGTATAGCTTCAGGTTCAATTCAGCATAAATCTTCGGCTGGCTCCAACTGGAACGAAACGATTACAATTACCTCAGCCGAAACCGCAAATTATAAATCAGCCTCTTGTACCTTCAGTGGCTCGTAGAATAAGTTTACAACCTAAACTTCTGAAATACTTCACTACTAATAATGTGGCCGGGACCCCCTCCCGGCCACTTTTTTATCGGCCCATCCCATCGGCTCGTCCTCTCTGTCTGGTGCGCAACTCGCTCTCCTTCACGCACTTGCGCATCCACGGGTGCACGCCGCGGTGCACCCGACGGGCGGGCCGATTTATGCCTGCCGGGCGGCCATCCGGTAGATGGCCGTCATGTCCTCCGGCTGCAGCACTTTGAAGCGGCCCTGGGTGACGGTGTAGTTGTGGCTGCACTTGCGGACCATTTCGGCAATCTCGGCCTCGGTGATGTCGCGGCCGATGAGTTCCGGGATATTGATGGGCATGCCGATGCTGTGATAGAAGCGCTCCATGGCTTCGATTCCCTTGAGGGCGGTGCCCACGGGGTCGGTAAAGTCGTTCGGGACATCCATCACGTTGACGGCGAAGCGGACGAAGCGGGATACGTTCTGCTGCAGGACGTAACGGGCCCAGCTGGGCCAGATGGCCGCGAGGCCGGCGCCGTGCGTGACGTCGAACATGCCGCTGAGCTCATGCTCCAGCTGGTGTGTGGCCCAGTCTCCGCTGAGTCCGCAGCCGGTGAGGTCGTTGTGGGCGAGGGAACCGCCCCACATGATCTGGGCGCGTGCCCGGTAGTCTTCCGGGTCTTTGAGTACATCGAAGACGCAGGCCTTCATGGTGCGAAGGACTGCCTCGGCCACGGCATCGGTGAGGGTCATGTCGTCTTCCGGGGAGAAGAAACGCTCCATGGTGTGCATCATCATGTCGGTGACGCCGGCGGCCGTCTGGTAAGGAGGAAGGGTAAAGCTGCGTTCCGGGTTCATGATGGCGAACTTCTGCCGGCACAGCTGGGTTCCGTAACCCAGTTTGACGCCGCCGTCCTCGTTGGTGATGACGCTGCCGTCGCTCATCTCGCTGCCGGCTGCGGGGATGGTGAGCACGCAGCCCATGGGCAGGCATTCGACGGCATCGGCCTTTCCCAGGTAGAAGTCCCAGACGTCTCCCTTGTAGGGGACGCCGTAAGCAATGGCCTTGGCCGAGTCGATGACGCTGCCGCCGCCTACGGAGAGGATGAAGTCCACCTTCTTCATGCGGCACAGGTCGATTCCTTCATGCACCTTGGACAGACGCGGGTTGGGGACTACTCCGCCCAGCAGGACGGTCTTCAAGCCTCCCTCCTCCAGCAGGCCGCAGATCTTGTCCAGCAGGCCGGAGCGTTTTGCGCTGCCGCCTCCGTAGTGAACCAGGACCGTATGGCCTCCATACTTGCGGACTAGGCCGGCGACCTGCTCCTCGGACTCTTTTCCGAAAACCACCTCTGTGGGTGCGTGATAAATGAAATCTTTCATGGTCAAATGCTTATGCCTTGCAAGATACGGAATTCCGGCCAGAACTCCAATTATCGGCGGATTTATGTATCTTTGTGCAGAAACCCTGCACCACATAATGAAATCCTTATCGGCCCTTGCGGGCATCTTCCTGACTATTCTTTTCGGCGCCTGCACGCGCGACGCCGATTCCCTCTGGCTTCACGCCGGCATTCCGCTGGAAGGAGAGCCGGCCTACGCGTACCGTATCCTCGATCACTGGGACAACCTGGACGACAGCGTCGAGCGTGGTTACGCCGGACCGTCCATCTGGGGATGGACGGAGGAGGAGTTGCCGTCGGACTGTATCCGCATGTACGGGGCGCTCAATGAGAAACTGGGCATCAACGGCATCGTGCTCAACAATGTCAACGCCGCGCCGTCCATCCTGGACCGTTCCCGTCTGGAACGGGTAAGCGCCATTGCCGATATCCTCCGCCCGTACGGCATCCGCGTCTATCTGTCGGTGAACTTCGCTTCACCGTCGGCCCTGGGAGGACTTCCCACCGCAGACCCGCTGGATCCGGACGTCGTCGCGTGGTGGCAGTCCAAGGCGGACGAGATATATGCCCTCATCCCGGACTTCGGCGGCTTCCTCGTGAAAGCCTCGAGCGAAGGGCAGCCGGGGCCGCAGGACTACGGGCGCACGCATGTCGATGGCGCGAATATGCTGGCCGATGTCCTGGCGCCCCACGGCGGTATCGTGATGTGGCGCGCATTCGTGTATTCGGCCGGCGGCCCCGACCGTGCACGGCAGGCCTATGACGAGTTCGTCCCCTTTGACGGAGCCTTCCGTCCCAACGTGTGCCTGCAGGTCAAGAACGGCCCCATTGATTTCCAGCCCCGCGAGCCCTTCAGCCCGCTTTTCGGCGCCATGGACTCCACTTCGGTCGCTCCGGAACTGCAGATCACGATGGAGTACCTGGGGCAGGCATCGACGCTGGTTTTCCTTGCCCCGCTGTGGAAAGAGTGCCTGGATGCCGGAACCGACGCCCGGGGCACCACGGTGGCCGATATTACCGCCGGGGCGCCGCTGTCCGTGATAGCCGGCGTCGCGAACGTCGGGCAGCGGGCCGATTGGTGCGGCAACCTCTTCAACCAGGCCAACTGGTATGCCTTCGGCCGTCTGGCCTGGGACCCGCAGCTGAGTGCGGAGCAGATAGCCCGTGAATGGCTGCACATCACTTTCCCCAAACCCTTCCTGATGAGCCGCGATCGCTTCGAGAGGGAGTTCATCGGCCCCATGACGGACGTCATGCTGGCCTCCCGGGAGGCGTGCGTGAATTACATGATGCCGCTGGGTCTGCACCACTTGTTTGCATGGGAGCACCACTTCGGGCCGGAACCCTGGTGTAAGATCGAAGGGGCGCGGGAGGATTGGATGCCCTCCTACTATCACAAGGCCGGGCCCGACGGAATCGGCTTTGACCGCACCGTCGCCACCGGATCCGGCGCAACGGCCCAGTACAAGGAACCCCTCGCGTCCCTCTTCGAGAACCCGGATACCTGCCCGCTGGAACTGCTGCTATGGTTCCATCATCTCCCCTGGGACTATCCTCTCTCTACCGGGCGTACGGTATGGGAAGAGCTCTGTTTCCGCTATGACGAGGGAGTCCGGCAGGTCTGCGGTTTCCGCAAGACATGGGACGGCATGCGTCCGTACGTGAGCGCGGACCGCTACGAAGAGGTAGCGGCCCTGCTGGAAGAAAACGAACGCATCGCCAGGTGGTGGAGAGATTCCTGCCTGGAGTATTTCAGCTATTTTTTGGTGAACCGTATCTGATTGAGGGTACTGTAACCCAGCGGGATAAGGGATTCCTCGACCCAGATGGTCTCCTTCATTACGGTGCTGATAATCAGTTCGCTTTCAGTGATTTTTACGATGTTGACACGCATCAGGATGGACGGGTCGTCGGGCGCCTCGATGAAAAGTTTGTCTCCCTGGATGGAATACGTGGATGTCTGTGTCTCGGGCTCCTCGTCGTAATACACGGAGGTGAATTTTCCGTCCTGTTCGAAGGTGAGCGTGATGTCTTCGTCTCCCTTGATGATGTATTCCTGATAGATGCTGGAACGGGCGTCGTCAAGAATTTCTTTCCATTCCTCGGCGTTCTCAGGTTCTTCGAGTTCTCCGACTTCGATGAGGTCCCGGATATACGTCTCGGCCGATACGGGCGCACCGTTCTTGAGTAGCGTACGGGAGCGGGAATAGCCTTCCCACGAGCCTATAATCGCATTCTCGTAATAGTTGTTTTTCTGGCAGCCCATCAGAAACAAACTGGCGATGGCCGCCATCAGAAGTGAAAATTTCTTCATAGTTTTAGTGTAGTTTAGTTTCATTGGCAAATATAGTACTTTTTCCGGAAACATTGATTAACTAAAGAATTGGTTCATCTCTTTCAAACTCAAAATGAAAAGGCTTGTCGAAGTGGCGGCGGGAGTAGTATGTCACGGATGGGGTAGTCAGGTCCATTACCATAGTCCAGGCGGTGCCCATATGCTTGCCTTCCTGCGCAGGCTGGGAAACGGATGCAATCACTTGGGTAAGCTGTTGTTTATCCATAATTCCACTTGCGGCATCCATTTGTCGGCTGAGGAATTCATATCGGCGGTCTCCCTCAATCAGGCCGACATTCCGTTTTGCTTCGCACAGGTAGTGATTGGCTACGGCGGCAGATTCAACCACCTCCATCCGATTGTCCACATACTCCACCACCACACTTCGGCCGGTGGCATCGGAAATAGCATAGTGATGGGCAGCGCCGATGTCGGAGTGCATGTCGATTCCCCTGGCAGATCCAGGGCTTCGTCCACCGTTGCGGCGTTCTTCAGCAGGTAGCAGATGGCTGATGTGGTGGTGAGTGCCGGTTTACCGCTGTTCTGGTGTGTCTGGGCGTCGTCTCCCGCCATTAAATCGGCCACTGCTAGGCCTTTTTCATTGATGCCGTCCAAGGCGAAGAACAGTGTGGCCAGCGCCATGTATTGATTCTGCATACCTTCCGGAAGCCACCCTTCCCCGAAACCAAGGAAATTGGTGTTGAAGGTGGTATAAGTCTCATACCCCTGCGAGGGGACGGTATGCAGGACTATCCCGGTGGCCGATGTAAAATCGAAGTTGCGTCCCATCAGGACATCTCCTTCCGGCGTGCGCGCCGTCAAAGCAGAGCAGCCGAAATCGGCAGGCACAGGATTTCCTGCCGGTGGCTGGCGGAATCCTTTGAAGATGAATTGCGTCACATAGGCAGAAAGCTCGCTAGCGTTTCGTCCGCCTCCGTTCTTGACGAGACCGGCAAATCCGTCATCTCCTTTGTATTCCATGTAATAGAGGCCTTCGTCCAGTTTTCTGACTGACATCGCGGCTGCCTCTTTAGGGGTGGGCTGCGCCCAGGCACTTCCTTCCGAAAGGAGCGCAAAGGCTAACAAGCTCCACAAAATGGTCTTGGTTATCTTTTTCATATTTCGTTCGATTATTTACCCGCCGAAAGGTATTCTTTCAGCGCTTCGACATAGCTTCCGAATGCCTCTTGGCCTTCGGGCGTGATTTTGCAGGTAGTACGGGGCATCTTGCCCTTGAACCCTTTTTCCACCGTGATGTAACCGGCGGCGGTGAGTTTGTCTATCTGCACGCTGAGATTCCCCGATGTGGCTCCTGTCTGCTTCTTGAGGTAGGTGAAATCGGCCTCGTCTACCCCTGCCAGGATGGACATCACGGCCAGCCGGAGTTCCGAGTGCAGAAGCGGATCTAACTTCGGAAACATAGGCTACTTGTACTGGCGTTTGACAATGAGGCCGGTGGCAGCGAGGACGATGCCTGCGAAGGTGAACAGGAGCATCTGTTCCTCATTGGCGCCCACAAAGTAGTAGGTGGCCAGCCCGCCGATGCCCGTGATAAAACCGGCCAACTTAATGGTGAGGTTCTTGAGGACTACACCGCTGATGGTCTCGGCCAGGCCAAAGAGAAGCACAATCTGGGCAGAAAGGCTGGCACCGGCTACGATGGCTCCAATGGCGCTGGACCCGAACTTACTGTAGAGCAGGACAACTACGGCTACAGAGCAGGCGAAGATGCCAAATGCGCCCCAGATGTTGCCGACAGTCCGGCTTACGTCGTTTTGTACGGGTTCGGTTTCCTCATTTCTTTGAAGGAGCCAGCCCAGGCCGTAGCCGACGATGGGCATGACAAACCACAGATTGTTCCATGCGCCGCTCTCCGTTGTCTTCCAAAGGAAGTAGATGAGGAGGGAGAAGATGGTGAGCAGGCAGCCCCATAGAATAAAGTACTTTCCGCCCTTTCGGATGATGTCTTTCCGGTTGCTGTCCATAGTGCGGGCAATAAGAGCGAGGCTCTCCTGAGCCGTCATTTCTTTGTTTTGTTCCATTGTATCAACTGTTTAACCTGTTTTGCGGCCGGGCGAAGCTGCGCAGTCTTCCCCAACCGCACTGCAAATATAAACAAGTTTATATTATAAACCAAATTTTTCGAAAAAAAATTTTCGGAGCGATGACGTGGAGTGGGTTTTTCCCTTTGCCTACGCGAAAAG
>JAEEGJ010009152.1_pt1 | contig 26747 bp, 19 predicted proteins | sample 8958761 | NCBI WGS metagenome assembly JAEEGJ01 (sample SAMN16246546, study PRJNA631951) | gut metagenome | biome: gut microbiome; feature: rumen; material: RS-attached | host: Bos | place: Iran: Karaj | collected 2018-10 | reverse complement strand
GGGACGAATGGAATGCCTATATGCATATGATATGGCCTGGTGACAGGAAGTATAGTAGAAGTTTTTGGGTAGATTGTGCGTACACCTGCTTCCAATTTGCTACCCAGCCCGGACCCATATACCCCATCCGACACAGAGCATGCCCCAAGGTGGAAAAGTTGCGGGTGGACAGCGTGGACGGCACGCGGGTATGGATTTCGTGGCCACCAGTGGACTCGGCGGCGTTCTACCACCTAGAGTACGGACCCAGCGGGTTTAAGTACGGTTGCGGAGTTTACAGCGAGGGGGTCGTGGTGGAGGTGGACAGCATCAGCACGACCTCGTACTGCATCAGCGGCATAGACCCAGACTTGGTGTACACCTACTTCGTGAGTGCCTACTGCCCAACGATGAAGCAGTACGGCATGCCCGACAGCGTACGCATCGCGGCAAACGACGTGATGAGTTGCGCCCAGGCGGAGGGACTGCGCATTGAAAGCCTACTGCCGCACGGTGTGAGGCTGGCATGGGACACCGTGCCGGGGCAGATAGACTTCCAACTGCATGTGCGACGGGACGACACTGCCGCTTTCGACCTTACGCCCAGCAGCAACCCTTACGACCTGACAGGGCTGAGAGACAGCATCCTATACACCATTACGCTCCGCGCCAGATGCCGCCACGAGTGTGCCCTGCACGACACACTAGTGTGGGGCAGGTGGGGACACCCTGTGCAGTTCACTCTTGAGGACCCGGACACCAGCGAGGTGGGCACGCAGGAGCTGGCTGGAAGGCTGCGCATAACCCTCGTGCCCAATCCGGCACATGGAAGCGTCACCATCTTGTCGGAGGGCTTGGCAACGGTCGGTGGCGGCACCATTGCCATCACCGATGCCGCTGGCAGACTGGTACTGAGTGAACCGCTAAGGTCGGACAACCAGCAAGTGGACATCACCGCCCTGCCGGCGAGTGTCTACTTCGTCACGCTCACCACCCCGCAGGGCTCAGCCACGGCAAAGTTGGCGGTGGAGTGACAACGCCTCCCCTCCTCTAAAAGAAAAGACGACACCCACTCGGGTGCATTTATGGATGCACCCGAGTGGGTGTCGTATCTCTAGTGAATTAGGAAAAGAGAGAGCCTGAATCGGGCTGCTATTGCGCAATAATTTCTATTTTCGATTTTCAATTTCATTTTTTTTCGTATCTTTGCTTTTTAAATATTAGAATAATAAAATGTCTATTCTTTTGTTGGACAAAAGGATAGGCAAAATCTAGGCTATCATGCACATCGCTATTGCAGGGAATATTGGTTCGGGTAAGACCACATTGACCAAAATGTTGGCTCGGCACTATGGATACAGACCCATATACGAGTCGACAGAGACGAATCCTTATATCAACAGTTTCTATGAGGATATGCGTCGGTGGTCGTTCAACATCCAGATATACTATCTCCACACCCGCACCCGCCAATTGCTAGAAGCCCAAAAGGAGAGTGAAAACATCATTCAGGACCGTACCCTTTATGAAGATGCCTATATATTCACACCCAACCTGCATGCGATGGGACTCATGAACACCCGCGATTTCGACAACTACCAGCACACCTTTGAGCTGGTGTCGTCATTCCTGCAGCCACCCGACCTGCTCATCTACCTGAGAGCTGATGTGCCGACCCTGATTCGCAACATACAGTCGCGCGGCAGAGAATATGAGAACAGCATACGGCTGGACTACCTCACGGGGCTGAACAAGCGCTATGAGGATTGGGTTGAAAACTACAACAAGGGGAAAATCATTGTAGTAGACCTCAACAAACTGAACTTTGTCACCCATGAGGAAGACCTCGGGGCGGTGTACAATATGATTGATGCCGATATAAATTCACTGTTTACCGAAGCCTAATGAGAACACTTGCCATCATACCTTCACGATATGCTTCGACCCGCTTCCCGGGCAAACCTCTGGCACAGCTGGGGGGTAAGCCAATGATAGCCTGGGTGTGGGATAGCGTGACAGCCTTACCCTTGCTGGATGAGGCTGTGGTGGCAACCGACGACAGCCGCATTGCAGAGGCCGTGAAGACATTGGGAGGCAACGTGATGATGACCCGTAGCACCCATCGTAGCGGCACTGACCGATGTGGAGAAGTGTTGGAGGCATTGGAGGCGGAAGGCAAACGGTTTGACGTGGTCATCAATGTCCAAGGCGATGAGCCTTTTGTGCAACAAGAACAGTTGAAGAATCTAATCAAGTGTTTCGAACACGACGACACCCAGATTGCCACCCTTAAGACAGCCATACGCTCAGAGGCAGAGCTTTTCTCTCCCAACAACGTGAAGGTGGTGTGCGACCACAAGGGGAATGCCCTCTACTTTAGCCGTCAGCCAATACCCTACCTCAGAGGAGTTGATCAAGAGAAATGGCTCCAACAGCAGGACTACTATAAGCATGTGGGCATATATGCCTTCAGAACTTCCGTGCTGAAGAAGGTGGTAAGCCTTTCACCTTCGCCTCTTGAGAAAAGCGAAAGCCTAGAGCAGCTGCGCTGGTTGGAGAATGGCTACAGCATACGGGTGAGTGAGACACCGACAAGCAACATGGGTATCGACACCCCCGAAGACCTGGCTGCAGCCGAACAATACTTAACAATGAAAATAACAAACAAGAAATAAATTATTACGTTCGTATGAATATAACAGAACTTATCGTAGAATTCGTCCAACAAGGCAATACGGTTGAATTTCCCGGACTAGGAACGTTGACAGGCAGCAATGTGAGTGCCTACCACGACACGGCAACAGGCACCTTCTACCCTGCCCGCCGCACGGTGGTTATGAACAACAGCCTATCTGGAAACAAGGCGATAATCCGCCACATTGCCGAGAAAGAATGCGTGACCAACGACATTGCCGAACAAATGTGGAACAATTATATTGCTGCCCTGAACGACAAGCTACACCGCTCGGCTACCGGGCATGAGTTCCCCGGTCTGGGAAGAATGATGCTAAAGGGATCGAGCGCCACATTTGAAGCACTGCCAGACTTAGACCTCGACGCCAACAAGAAACATGAGCAGCCCCTAGAACATGTAGCGACCTATACTCCCAAGGCAGTAGCCGACCCATTTGCTGCTTTCGACAAACCCGCCACACCCGCACCTGAGCCCGAACCCGTACCCGAGCCGGTACCGGAACCTACTCCTACTCCTACCCCTACCGCTGAGCCTAAGCCCATCATCCCTCCCACTCCAGAACCTGAGCCTAAAGTCGACGTGATCCCCCCCGTCGTGGCAACACCGACCAGCACGGCCGACCACCTGTCGGAAGTGAAGCGTATGCTGGACGAGATTCCCTCCTCGCCTAAAGACGCCCGTGAGAAGCGCTTGGCCGAAAAGGCTGCCGCAAAGGCCGAGAAGGAGGCACGCAAAAAAGTAGAAGAGGCCGAGAAAGCTGCTGCACGAAAGGCCGAACAGGCTATGAAAGACCAAGCAAGAGCCGCCAAGGAGCAGGCCAAAGCAGCTAAAGAGCAACAGAAAATGGCTGCTAGAATACAGAAACAGGAGAAAAAGGAAGACAAGAAAAGACGCGGCTGGCTTTGGATATTGGTATTGTTACTCCTCTTATTATTAGGATTTGGCGCCTACTACTTTTTTACTCACAGAGGCGTCCCCTCGGGTGAGAGTTGTGCCCGCGAAGTGGAGCTCTCCTATAAAGACCAATTCACCGAAGACCGCAACCTGCTCACCTTTGAAGAAAACGACATCAATCGTAGTTGCATACTAGTACATAACTTCATGGCCGATTACGTCCACCAGTTCCTATTGGCACGTCACTACGGCAATGCCTTTGCCCCGGTGATGAACCAAGTGGACCAATATGCCAACGACCGTCTGCACGAGCTGATGGTGGAAGGCTACTGCGTGAAACGTTTCTTCCCCTATGAAGACTTCTGGCTGAAACGGAACTACGCTGAATATAAAGAGGCAGGTGCCCAATACTACCGCTGCAAAGTACAAGGTGAACTGATGAACCTCGACCTGTTGGACGGTTTGCTTGACGACATCATCGTCAGCCTAGGATTGCACGCCGACGGATATGGCTTGAAAGGTTATGGTCAGACTGGTGGCAATGGTGGTGCCAAAGCCAATGCCTATAAGAAGAACGACCAACCCTACGTGGAGGTAGTGCCCGAAGCACCCACCTTCAGAAACAGCAAACAGGGATTTGACATTATCGCCGGATTCTTCACCTCGAAGAAGTCTGCCAACAAGTGTGCCAACCAACTGAAAGTCCTAGGCAGCGACGCCTATATCATCAGCAAGTCGGGCGGATACTATGTCAGCATGGGTTCTGCCCCCACCTACACCGCAGCCCAGGCGATGGAGAAGCACATCAAGTCGTGGTACAAGAGCGACGTAACCATTAAAAACTTCAACGAATAAGGGTTAGCCCATGGGTCACCATAAGCTAGAACGTTTCGCTGAAAACTTGACATTTCCCAACCTCTTTCAGGTATCGTACGAGATGCTGAAAGAGGAGGGATTTGCCCTTCGCGGTCGATGGTCTAGTTTCTTTGGAAACGACAACCCCATTTCATTGGAGCTAGGATGTGGCAAAGGTGAATACACGGTGAATCTCGCCCGAATCAATCCCGAACGGAACTATATAGGGATTGACATCAAGGGGGCCCGCCTGTGGCGTGGAGCAAAGACCAGCAATGAGGAACAGATGAAGAACGTGGCATTCGTCCGCACCCGCATAGAGCTGATTGAGCAGTTCTTCGCCCCCAACGAGGTGTCTGAGATATGGATTACCTTCCCCGACCCCCAACCCAAGAAGGAGAACAAGAGACTGACCTGTGAAAGGTTCCTTGGGTACTATAAGCAGTTTCTACTGCCAGGGTCACCGATACACCTAAAGACCGACTCACAGGAACTATATGAGTACACCCTCAACGAAGTAATCCCTGCAGGCAACTACCGAGTAGAGTATTCAACCAACGACCTGTATGCCCTTCCGTCCTCAGAACACCCTGAGATTCCCTGCCTTGTGGAGGCCCAGATGACGCAGACATTCTATGAGCGCATGTTCCTCTCCCAAGGGATGCCCATCACCTATCTGAAATTCTATATCAAATAGTAAATAATAACAATTGTATAATATATAAAAACTAATTTTATGTCAGGACACAACAAATGGTCAAAGATTAAGAGAGCCAAAGGCGCTGCCGATGCCAAACGCTCGAAACAGTATTCCAAAATTTTGAAAGAAGTAGCCGTTGCCGTTCGCGAAAGCGGCCCTGACCCCGACAGCAACCCAAGACTGCGCCTGTTGGTGCAGAACGCCCGTGGATGCAACATGCCTAAGGACACACTGATGCGTGCCATCAACAAGGCAAGTGACAAGGATGCCGCCGTGCTGCAGGAAATCACCTTCGAGTGCCATGTGAACCACGGCATAGCCCTGTTTATCGAGTGCCTGTCTGACAACAATATGCGTACCGTTGCCAATGTTCGGAGCATAATGAACAAGAACGGCGGAACCATGGAGACTAATGGCAGCCTCAGCTTCCTCTTCACACGCAAGGGTGTCTTTGTCATTCCGCGCAAACCCGAGATGGATGTCGAGGAATTAGAGATGACCCTTATCGACGGCGGACTGGAAGAGATGGAAGTGGACGATGAGTACATCACCCTCTACACCGCTTATGAGGACTTCGGCAACATGGTGAAGATGTTGGAAGAAATGAAGATAGAGTGTGAGAGCGCCGAACTGCAGCGCATTCCCAATACCACTCGTTCCATTGACGAGGACTCTATGCGCAAGGTGCTCAAGGTTATCAACTTGCTGGAAGAAGATGACGATGTCACCAATGTCTTCCACGACATGGAGATACCTGACGACTTCGAGATGGAGTAATGAAACTATACCTTGTACCCACCCCTGTAGGCAACCTCGGCGACATGACTTATCGTGCCGTCGAGGTGCTGAAAGGAGCAGACCTGATATTGGCAGAGGACACACGTACATCGCGAGTAGTGATGCAACATTATGGCATTACCACTCCTATGCAGGCGTACCATATCTTCAACGAACACCAGACACTACACAACATCGTCGATCGCCTGCTGAGCGGCATGACGATTGCCTTGGTCACCGATGCGGGAACTCCAGGTATTAGCGACCCAGGGTTTTTGTTGGTTCGCGAGGCAGTCAAGAACAATATCCCTGTTGAGACCCTTCCTGGTGCTACCGCCATGGTGCCTGCATTGGTCGACAGCGGCCTGCCCTGTGACAGGTTTGTATTCCTAGGGTTCCTCCCTCACAAAAAAGGCCGTCAGACCGCTATCAGGCAACTGGCAGACGAGGAGAGAACCATGGTCATTTATGAGTCGCCCTACCGGCTGGTCAAACTCTTGGAGGAGTTGATAACCGTACTGGGTGAGGAGAGGCAGGTGAGTGTGTCGCGCGAAATAAGTAAACTGCACGCTGAGACTGCCCGTGGAACACTCCGTGAGGTTCATGGCCATTTTGCCTCTAAAGAAGTAAAAGGCGAGATAGTGGTGGTGCTGGCTGGCAAATCAACCATTGAGACCGCCAACGAGGCATAAGATTGGCTAAAACAAAACCCAAACGCAATTAACAATAAAGAATATGCCATTAGATGTTTTCTTCAACCGGATTCTCTGTGCCTTGATAGCAGGCATATTGATTGGTCTGGAACGCCAACTGCGTAATCGCAATGCCGGTCTGGCAGTCAATGCGCTGGTCTCGGTGGGTGCCTGTATTTTCATTCTTATTTCTGAAAGTGTGATAGCCACATCCATTCAGAATGGCGGTCCCGTCAACAACGACAACCTGCGTGTACTCTCACAAGTGGTGACAGGCATTGGTTTTCTTGGTGCTGGTGTCATCATGAAAAACGGGTTGACCATCCATGGGTTGAATAGTGCGGCGACTATCTGGTGCAGTGCTGCCGTCGGCTGTCTTTGCGGATATGGCATGTGGCGATACGCCATTATCTCAGTAGGAGTGATTCTCTTTATCAATTGGATAATAAAGAATATCGAAGTCTTTTTCGAAAAAAGAAACGAAGGCAAGCAAGAGTGATCATATCACATATCTCTGGTCCCCAATAAACAAAAACTTACAGCCAAAAAAACGAAACCTTTTATATCTTTTTGCGTATAATAGAGTCTATCGAAAATACAATCCAGAGTAGATTTTGACCCATACGCTACATGAAGAAAAATACAATTCAAGAAGAACTTTTAGAGATGGATTTGGAACTGGACAACATATTCACCACAGGTGTGGATGCTGACGGGTTTGCATCGAGAGCCGAGATTATCCCACTTGTGACCAAAGAGGATGAGTCATTCCTTCTAAACGAAGACGAGATACCGGAAGACATACCCCTGCTCCCCCTTCGGGACAACGTGCTTTTCCCTGGTGTGGTAATGCCTATCTCCGTGGGACGTAAGTCATCACTGCAACTCCTCCGTCTGGCCGAACGCAAGAACCTGCGCATTATTGTAGTGGCCCAAAAGAACGACGTGGAAGAGCCCCAGTTAGACGACCTGTATAAAATCGGAGTGGTGGCACGCGTCCTCCGAGTCATCGACCTGCCTCATGAAAACAATATGGCCGTCCTTCAAGGGACGATGAAATGCTCCCTCGACAGTATCACCCAAACTCAACCATTCTATCACGGGAAGGCTACTCTCATTAATGAAATCGAAAAAAGCAACCATCCCCGCACATTCCACAACAAGGTGATGACCATCAGGCGTCGCTACGCCGAACTGCAGCAGAAAAAAAATAATGGTGCAGGATTCAATTCTAAAGACATCATCAACTCGCTATCTAATATTGGTAGTGACCGCATTCTGACCAACTACATCGCTGCCCACCTCGACATATCCACTAGCGACAAGCAGACCCTCCTAGAAGTGTTTGGGTATGACCTCCGAGCCGACATGGTAGCCGAGTATATTGAGAACGAACACGAATTCTACCGCATTCGTGATGACATACAGGACAAGGCCCGCCAAGAGATGGATCGCCAGCAGCGGGAATACTATCTCAACCAGCAAATGCGCGTCATTCAAGACGAGCTGGGGGGCACCACAAGCGACCAAGACCTAAAACTCCTACAAGAGCGTGCCTCAAAGAAACATTGGAGCAAGGCTGTCGAAGAGGCATTCAACCACACCCTCGAGAAATTGAGACGTACGCCTCCACAGACACCCGACTATACCGTAGAACTCAACTACGCCGAGCTACTCCTCCAACTGCCTTGGGACGAATACAGCAAAGACGACCTACGCACTTCCCATGCACGCAAGGTACTGGAGAAAGACCACTACGGCCTGGAGAAAGTTAAAGAACGCATTCTTGAATATATTGCCGTGCTAAGCCTCAAAGGCGACATGAAAAGTCCTATCCTCTGCCTAGTTGGACCTCCAGGTACTGGTAAGACCTCGCTCGGAAAAAGCATTGCCACCGCCATGAAACGGAAATATGTCCGCATGGCACTAGGCGGTTTACACGATGAAGCCGAAATACGTGGACACCGCAAGACTTACGTGGGAGCAATGCCCGGACGCATCATCCAGAATATCAAAAAGGCAGGGGTCAGCAATCCCGTTTTTGTCTTAGACGAAATCGACAAGGTTCAAGGCATGAGCCATAACGGCGACCCTACCTCCGCCCTTCTTGAGGTGCTTGACCCCGAACAGAACAACGCCTTCCACGACAACTACCTCGACCTCGACTACGACCTCTCGCACGTCCTCTTCATCGCCACGGCTAATACCCTCAGCACTATCCAACCTGCCCTGCTCGACCGTATGGAAATCATCGATCTGAGCGGCTATATTCTTGAAGAAAAACTGGAGATTGCCCGACGTCACCTTATCCCTCGCCTACTCGAAGGCCATGGCTTTGCCAAGAACGAACTGAGGTTCAGCAAAGAAGTTCTCACCCGCATTATCAACGATTACACCCGAGAAAGCGGTGTCCGTCAGCTTGAGAAGACCCTCGCCAAGATTATCCGCCATCGTGCCGTACGTAAGTCTGAAGGCAAAGACCTAGACCCTGTCGTCCATATCACAGAGCTGAAGGAAATCCTCGGCTTACCTATCCACAATAGCGACCACCGTGGCGACGAGCCAAAGGTGGGAGTTGTGACTGGCCTGGCTTGGACTCAAGTGGGTGGCGAAATACTTTTTATCGAATCCAGCATAAGCAAAGGCAAAGGCACACTCACCATGACGGGCAACCTCGGTGATGTGATGAAAGAGTCTGCCACTTTGGCATTTGAATATATCAAAGCCAACGCCGAATCGTTTGGCATTAGCCCCGAACTTATCGAGAATAGCAATATTCACATACATGTTCCCGAAGGAGCCACTCCCAAGGATGGACCCTCGGCAGGCATCACCATGTTTGTTGCCATGGTCTCCTCTCTCACGCAGAAGAAGGTCATCCCTACTATTGCCATGACAGGAGAAATCACCCTCAGGGGTGCCGTCACCGCTGTGGGTGGAATCAAAGAGAAAGTTCTTGCCGCCAAGCGTGCCAATATCACCGACATTATCCTGTGCAACGACAATCGTCGCGACATTGAAGACATCCCGTCCCAATATCTCAAGGGACTCACCTTCCACTATATTTCAGAGATGAAGGATGCCTTACCTATCGCCATTCAGAATTAGTCAGTAGCCATTATGAAAAAAGTAACCATACTGTTCATCCTGTTGCTGCCCCTAGTGCTGAACGCACAAGAACCTTTTATCGTCAATTCCCATCACAACATTCGCTTGCCCCACGGACTTGACAACCTCTCCACAATCGACAATCAACTATTCGGCTACAGCCATCTGCTTGTAAGTGCACCTATCAACACCGAAAGAACACCTTCCCTACAACCCGACACCCTCTTTGCTAACATCATTCCAGGTGCCGACTATGTGGTACGTAATCCTCACGACAGCACCCTCTACTTCACCCGTGGCGATGCCGATGGCACTACCAACCTCTACGTTCTAACCAACAACCGTTTCTGTAAAGTACGGCGCATTAACATTCACGGTTGGCAACGCGACATTTGCCACCCCACATTCTCTCCCTCGGGAAAAATGATGGTGTTTACCTCAAAAGGGAAAGTGGGTCTTGGAGGCTACGACCTCTGGTGCTCACTTTGGAACGGCCATCGCTGGACCCGACCCATCAATCTAGGCAACACCGTCAACACACCCGGCAACGAAACAAACCCTACATTCTACCAGAACTACCTCATCTTTACATCCGACAGCATGCCACATAGCACTGCAGGCAACCACCTATATGCATTGTATATGCACGATGCCGCAACAATTGACGAAATTATTTTTGACACCTACACCATTCAGCCACTTCCATACCCCATCAATAGTGAGCACAACGACTGGAACATGGCATTCTACCCCGCCTATGCTCAAGGATGGTGGATATCCAATCGCTCAGGACAGCGCGAGCTATACTCATTCAAAGGTCGACTTGACGGAGTCATGGTCTCGGGAACCATTTTCGATGTGCACAATACACCGATACCAAATGCGAACATCCAAATAACTCTCAACGGAAGGATCGTAGCCAGCACCCAGTCAGATAAAAGCGGGAACTATCAAATGTTTGTCCTTCCCAACAACAATTATCTGCTGCAAGCCTCCCTCAGCGGCTACTTCAATTATGAGAAGGAAATATCCATAGTGCGCACTACAGAACGGCTACTAATCAACTCATTACAGAACGACATTCAACTCTCCTCTCTCCCTATCAACCACCCTATCATTATTCAAGACCTCTTCAGCCACGAAGCCGACATTGAGATATCGCCCGAAGGAGAATCGTCACTAAAACCCATCATTATCTTCCTTCGTGACAACCCCGACTACAAGGCAACCATCGACGTATATTGCGACCAAACCAGCAACGACGCATTCAATAATCTACTTATCGAACGACGTATCAGCACATTACGCCAACACCTGCACACATACCTACCTTCTGACACCCAATTTTCTGTTCAAAACGGCAACAAATTAGAAGAAATAGGGTCTGAAAACACCGGAGCAAACTTCGTTTTCGTCAAGTTTTCCAAATAACTTATTGTATTAATACACAACACATCATAGCGACTTTTCTCTCCAACGATAAAAGAAAATACAAAAAAAATTTGGTCAATTCCAGAAAAAGTAGTACTTTTGCAACCGTTTTCGAGAGATACGAGAAACAAAATGTTCGGGGCGTGGCGCAGTTGGCTAGCGCACTTGCATGGGGTGCAAGGGGTCGAAAGTTCGAGTCTTTTCGCCCCGACAGAAAGAAAGGAGTTGCAAAACTCCTTTTTTTTATGCCCTCACACAATAATTCCCACCCATCTGCGTTATACACACATTCACTAAAAAATAGTATTATGAAGAAATTTTACATCCTTTTGATTGCGCTGGCCCTCTCAGCCGGCACAGCCTATGCTCAGAGCAACGATTCTATCGAACGCGCCAAACAGCAGGAGGCATTATTGAAGCAGCAACAGAAAGAACAGGAAGAACTCCTCAAACAGCAGCAAAAAGAGCAGGAACGTTTGATGCGGGAGCAGCAAAAAGCCGCCGAAAAAGCTCAACAGGAGCGCGCCAAAGAGCAGGAAAAACTCCTTAAAGAGCAACAGAAAGAGCAGGAGAAAGCCATAAAGAAAGAGCAAGACCGCCAGAAACGCGAGCAGGCCAAAGCCGAGCAGAAAATCCGCCAGCAGCAGAAAAAGGCAGAGAAGGAGCGTAAGCGCCAAGAGCATTATGCTGCATGGGGACGCAAACCCAACTTCACAGCCGATCCTTCTGTCAGCATCTTGACCGACCGCCGTTTCTATGGAAACAACAACTTCTACAACAGTGTTGGCGCTAACGTCGGTGTCACTTTCGACTACCACCGCCCCATCGCCCGCCGTTGGGACTTCAACATCGGTCTCGGCTACCGCTACTCACTCTTCTTCTACAGCCATCTTGATGTCACTGGTGACAACATCAACCCCAGTTTCTATGATAGAGATGAAGTTCGTGCGAAGACTAGTACCATCATCCTGCCCATCAAGCTCAGCCACATCAACAAGGACAACGAGCACGGCTGGTACATCGGCGCCACCCCAGGCTTCATGATTAGCAAACCCGTCTACAACATGAATCGCGTCCGCCTCGATCTTGCCATCGGCACCCAGAACCGCTGGCTCATCTTTGCCCCCGGCACCGAAGTCTACTTCAACCTCCTTCCTACCTACAAAAGCGGCAGTGGCAACATGATCCACGAATTCGGCATTCGCTTCACTCTGTAGAGCATCTTTCCTTACAATTATTTCATAAAGGCACCCGAGGCAATACCCTGGGTGCCTTTGTTTTTCTTCTAAGACCCTCCTCCGAGATACCCATCGTAACATCTTCCTCTCCCTAAAAACCAACAGATTCAAAAAAAAATCATATCTTTGCATCTGAAAAAAAACACTACGAACCAACACCCATCTAGTAATAATACACACACGATGAATCGAATAGCTATACTCCTACTGCTGATAGCCCTTCTCGGAAGCCATGCCCACTCTCAGAGCAACAAGCGCACACTCACCTGTGTCGTAGGCGATTGTAAGTTCGAGATGGTTTATGTCAAAGGAGGGTCATTTATCATGGGATGCGAACCTGCCTATTGGACGATAGGGAAAAACGACGAGGTGCCGCTCCATGGTGTGACAGTGGACAACTACTTCCTGGGGCGCTATGAGGTGACTCAACGCCTATGGACAACCGTCATGGGATATAACCCATCCAATTTCGTGGGCGAGGACCTACCCGTGGAGCAAGTAAGCTACAACGAAGTGCTGTTGTTTATCCATCGTCTCGACAGCCTCACAGGTCTTCATTTCCGACTCCCCACTGAGGCTGAATGGGAATACGCTGCCCGTGGAGGCAGCCAGTCGCGCGGCTTCCCCTATGCCGGCAGCAACGACGTGATGCGCGTAGGGTGGTCTCAGCTTAACAGCAACGACTCCACTCATATCGTTGGAGGTCTTGTCCCCAACGAACTAGGTCTGTACGACATGACCGGCAACGTATGGGAATGGTGCAGCGACTGGTATCTCGATGATTACTACCTCTGGCTAGTTGCTAAGAACATAGGCAAACCCGACTACGTGACCGACCATGAGACTCTGACCATGTGGATGGACAATAACAACCTGTGGGAGGACGAATACATCGCTGTGACTCTCAATCCGAGAGGAGCCGACAGTGGAGCCTTCCATGTGGGCAGGGGTGGGTCATGGACCGATGTCCCCAACGATTGCCGCAATGCATACCGCAATTTTTGGGTTCCCGACATGCAGTTGAGTGTGTTGGGATTCCGTCTCGCACTTTCTGACGAGGGCGCCTCTACCACAGGCTGGATGCCCAACCAGTATGTGATAGATTCGATAGCGGGCAACAAGATCTACAGTTCCACATCCACTCAGGCCGCCGTCCATCTAGCTCAAGGAGTCTTGGAGGGCACTTTCAGCGTTGCTCCTAACAAGCAGGTGCGATTCTCAAAGGGCAATCTGCAGTATAATGCCTATGCCAACCTGTGGCGCTTTGCCGAACGACAGTTCGACCTCATCGGCTTCGACAACATGAAATACGGCAAGCACTATGCCGGCTGGATAGATCTCTTTGCGTGGGGTACCAGTGGCTATCGCGACAAGGCACCCTATTACTATTCACCCAATCCTACCAACTTTGGCAACGGTGCCAATAAGAATATAGACGGCACCAGCTTCGACTGGGGCGTTTACAATCGCATCAGCAACGGCGGCAACCGCGAAGGGCTTTGGAGAACCCTAAGTGTCTACGAATGGGACTATCTGCTGACCGGTCGCCCCAATGCATGGAGACTCCGCACCATGGGCCTAATAAGTGGCACTCAGGGCATCATACTACTACCCGACGACTGGCTAGAACGAGGCTTCGATACGCTCAACTTCAATACCATTTACCGTTTCACCGTAGGACAATGGATGGTGATGGAACGTGCTGGGGCTGTATTCCTACCTGCTGCTGGTATGTGCAGCCTGTCGGAGTATCATGCGGCACTGATCACAGGAAGCATTGTCGACAAAAACAGCGCCCGCATAGAAGGCTTTAACGTCGGCTATGGCTCACAGATACCAATGGTTGACGAATGCGTTAGCACTATGGCCAAAACGTCCAACTGCTCTACTGATTTCTTAAGTGTGCATGGCGAGGACGATGTCGGAACTATTGCGGATAAAGAATTCAGTCGCAAAGCCAGCTACGCGCCTCCGCTTGAAGGCAATGAACAGATTGGATACTATTGGACAACCATCCACTACGACAAGCGCAATGCAATGGGTGTGTGTTTCGTAACAGGTCGTAGTTCCTACATTATGGCCTTGGAGCGTCTCGACCGCTGCTCTGTCCGCCTAGTACAGGACGTCGAAACTGCCAAGAAGACTCGAAAGAGGTAAACAAAAAAAAGTGCCACAGCAACTAAATAAACAATTGCTGCAGCACAGGTATGCAATTATTAAGGTTATCAACCGTAGGAGTGGATGCCTCCAAGTATTAAGTTGACTCCGAAGTAGGTAATGGCTACACTCAATATCGCCAACACGCAGTATAAATGGAATCCAAACCGTGAATGGTTTTCCTTGCGAGCCAGATAAAGAGGATAAAGATAGACTATCAGCGTAATCAGAGCCCACACTTCTTTCGGATCCCACGACCAGTAATTGCCCCATGAGATGTTGGCCCACACTGCACCTATAACGATACCAATCGACAGTAACGCCACGGCTGGATAGAGCATCAGTAGATTAGAGCGTTCCAGTCTTACGCGCTGGGCCGGAAGAAAGAGGGCAGCCAAGCTGCTGAGCATCACAAAGAGAAACAATGCATAGGCTATCATTATCACCGTCACATGCAACGTCAGTAATGGAGAATTAAGCACAGGCATTAGGTGGGTGATTGGAGGATTCGAGCCGCTCATCATTGCCACCAACTGGCAGAATCCCATGGCAAGTAGTGCTACAGAAGGAGCAGCCCGATGACGTCTAGCCATACTGAGGGCTACCAATCCTAAGGTGACCGACATTAAGTTCATGCTGTCAAATCCGCCTGCCATAGGCACATGTCCACCTGCCACCCAGCGCAGTCCTATGATTAGTAGTAGGAAGCACGTCAGCAGCGCCACCGCGGCTACAGCGACTCGGGAATTAAACACTGAGAGTTTCGAATGGTCTTTCTTACTACCTGTAGTCGATATCGTCAGGGCAAATGACAGAAGTCCTAGCATGACCGACAGCATTGCCAGCCATCTGCCTGTCGTGAGGGCATTATAGAGCCTCTCAGCCCGAAAACGTACTGGCGAAGGCAGTACCTCAGATGCTTGTTTCTGTTGATATTTGCAAGTCTTGGCAAACACAGTGTCCAATGTGGCATAGTCCCCTCTGACCACCAGCTCCTGACAATAACCCAATTGTTTGCGGACAAACAAATAGGCATCATCGTCCACTCCGATAGGCAGCGGGTCGTTCTGTGAATACCAGCCAATAGTCCCCGTTGAATCTGCCAAGGGGTATATCTTCAACAGCTTGCTGTTCATCACCATCTGCACCAAATTCTTCTTCTCGTTGGCTGCAGCAAATTCTTTAGTCGCAGGTTGACTGTCCAGCAATCCCTCGTGGGCCTGCAAATTGCTAAATGAGGTATAGCGACCCTCCATGCCCAGTTGACGGCGCAGTTCGGCTCCTTTGATTTTTATCATGGGTTCGTCACACCATTCGCTGTTGTAGAACATCCATCCACTAAGCACCTGCTCAGGCGAAAGGCCTTGATAGGTAGCTTTCCCATAGAGCTTGGTCGTAAAGTCTTTGGCAAAGGTCTGCAATGGGCATACCCTTCCCTTATACAACACCTGCACTCGCCCTAATTGGTCGGCCGTATGGCGGGGCAGCGTCGTAGGTTTTGCCGATGCCACGCAACCCATCATAAGCAATGCCACTACTGGCAATCCTTTGAGCAGCCTTTTAAAGTGCGACTTGGGGGATAGAAACATGACAAACAATCCCACCAGCAACAACAGATAGCCTGCATAAGTGACGGCAATTCCAATAGGGTCGTGCGCCACGCTCAACGTAGAGTTACCCTTCTCGTCGTAGTCTTCTTGATAAAATCGATAACCACCATGTTTATAGATATGGTTCATCGAGATAACCGCCTTCTCGTCCCCAGCGGTTATATGGCTCACGAAGTCCATCGGAGCATGCGACCCTGGATAGGTCACCACCTCAAAGCGGTCTAACGTGAGCGCAAAGGGCAGCGTACACTCCTGGCCATCTTCATTAGCGAAAGTGCTGCATGGCACACCTGGCTGCAAGGTCATGCTGCCGTGGCTACCCGTCCTGGTCGTGAGTCCTCCTCCCAACAGGATAACCACTACCGAGCTGTACAACAACAGCCTATATGGCACTTGCCACATCTTTTCACGAAATATAGCAGCCACAGCTCCCACTCCTACTAGTGCCAAGAGCAGGATAAACCACCAAGAATTATATACGCTAGCGGAAGCCTCATCGCCTCCATTTATCTTACTAACAATGGTGCTGGTGGCGAGCACTGCCACCACCAACACCATGAGAAAAACATTGATTCTCTTCATCTCTAGTATGGCTAGTAATACTAGTGCTACTAGTACAACTAGTTAAATAGCATTAATAAACTTGACCACTGCGTCGCGGTCGCTCTTTGACAGCTTGCGGAATTTTTCCACTGTCCAACGGGCATCACTATTGGGGCATCCGTGCCACATGATAGCCTCCACCACGTTACGGGCACGACAGTCGTGCAGACGGTCGCTATGGCCGCTACAGATGGGCGACAAACCTCTACCCCACAGCGGTGTGGTACGGCACCAGCCTGTGCGGATGTCGTTGACCATGTGCAGCCGATGCTGCACCATGTCGGTATAGGGCCATATCTTCTGATACGGGTAACGGGGCAGACGGGAATCCCCATCTGCAAAAAATCCGTTGGGGTCGCTGTAGTTGTCCGGGCCCGTGGTCCAACTGGGACGATGACAGGTGGCGCATCCCATGTCGCGAAACAGCTTGCGCCCGCGTTGCACTGTAGTGTCACTCAAGTTTCGAGCTGCTGGTACTGCCAGTCCGCGGTGCCACACCATGAAGTTGACATAGTCCTGATCGCTCATCTCTAATGGCAGCGTATCACACATCAGATAGTTATAAATATCTGTGCGGGGGTCGCCCGACTTGTTCCATTGTGGGAAATAGTGGTAGAATTGAGCCTGCACCTCTGGGTCTTCCGAAGCCGTAGTGGCATAGATACTCTTGTTCAGACTCAGGTAATGGCTTCTACGGTCGCTACGGTTCACGTTAGTGATGTTCCAAATGGCATTGGCTCCAGCAGCATCCTGCAGAGGCCCACGGCTGAGAGCATAAGTGAAACGTTTGGGGTGGTTGGTATTGCCATAGAGCGATGCCCAATCGTGCCCAGCCCAAATAGCGGGATTGAGGTCGGCACCTGCATCATACTCTTTCTGATACTGCGCTTTGAGCGAGTCGTCGGGAATGGCGTCCAGCAGTCCTGTTCCATAAATGCCGATGGTGCTCTCCAAGCGGAAAGCCAGCTGGCTATAGGGCACCGAGAGGGGGGCATAGAAAGCATCCTCGGGTATTGTCACCTCGGGATAGATGAGGTTGTAGGTCTCGCCGTCGGGGAAGCGGTTGCCCCATTCGTCGGTATAGCTGAGCCAGTTGATATTAATTTTCTCCTCGTCAATCGAAGGCTTGAAGGGGGCTACGGCCTTGGTCTGTGGCATGCCCGCCACCGAGGTCTCATAGGCATCGGTAGTTTTGTTGTACACTACCAGCAGGTAGCCGTTAGCCCAGTCGTCGGCGCGATAGCGTTCCATGCGACGTCCATGCCCATACCCTGGATGGCAGGCTTCACATGACGAACGCACATAGAGAGGACCCAACCCATTGAAAGGTGGGTTGTTTTGTGTGACAGTATGTTCAAAGAAGAACTCACCATATTTGAAGGCATTCACCATGCCAGCCTGCTCAACTGCCGGCGTAGGGTCTTCAAATGCCGATGCCGACTGGTTGAATGTAGTGCCAAGCCGACCTCCCGCATAAGTCTCTTCGGCCAACTCTTCCGGCAATTGGGGTGTCTCTTCGTCAGGCTTACAGCCTATAAAGGATGCTGTGGCTAAAGCCATAACAGCCATCAGTATTGTTTTCTTTTTCATATCATATAGTTGTTATAGTTCTCTTAGAATGTTGTTAATCTCAGCCAAGGCATCGCTCAATTCGGCACAGGCCTCAACAGCTTCACCGTTGGCAGCCTCAGAATAATGCAGCACAAAGGGAGCTGGCATGGCGTTGATTTTCTCCAAGGCATTATCGATAGCCGTGGTCACATGCCCATCAATCGAAGCATCGTGGTTCTTCACAAAGGTGTGAAGCGACTTGCTCTCATCGCGCTGGCCTTCCACACCGCCCATATAGGCATTGCGAATACTAATGATATTGTTGTAGAAGTCAATGATAGACTTCTGGCTGTAGGGCGACTCAATATAAGTGATATCCTCCCCATGCCAGGCGGCATATATCTTCGAACTGCCCACCTCATCGGCAATGTCGGAGCAACCCTGCACTATCGCCATCAAGGCAGCCATCCGGCTGGCATAGGTGCTGCCAGGCTTACCGGCATTTACCATATTTTCACCATAGCTGTTGCTGCTGCCTGCCACAGTATAGGCCATCTCCAAGTCTTCCAATTTGGCCCTATGGCTTTCAGGAGCCTTGCTGCCCAACCAGCCCACTTCCAGCTGATAGCAGCGGTTACGCAGGTCGCCCGCCACTGCAGCGGCGTAAATCCATTCATTCTCAGTGATGTCAGCAGCATGCTTTGCTCTGCCGTCGGCAAAAAGGATATACTCCAGCCCATGGAAGCCCAACAAGGCATTACCCAGACGCTCGCCGGCCACCACATCACCATCCTCTCCGTCAAGGGCGGCAATCATGGCAGGACTCTCATACATCAGCGTACGGAAAGCATCCTCGTCCAAAGGCCACGAATCAATGTGGGGATCGATGCCGAAGTCACCTGCTGCACCAAACAGAAAGGCCTCACTTTTTTCCCACTGCTCACGGGCATCAAGGAAGGTCTGACAAGCCTCCTCTACCCCTGCGTTGGTGGGGTTCTGACGCAAGGCTGCCAGTTGTGAAGCCAGCAGTTCGGCCTTAGCGGCTAAAGCCGTATAGGTCGGAGCCACGGTGTGGTCTACAAATTGTTCTGCCACCTGTGCGGCCAGTTGGTCGTCGACAGTTTGGCTGTCATCATCTCTACAGGAGATGAAACTCGCTGAGGCAACCGCCAAGGCTGCCACCAGCATAATTCTAATACGTACGTTTTTCATTGATAGATATTTTAGTGATTAATTTAGTGTGCAAAATTAAAGTTGACCCATGTGATGCCCAGTGCGACGAATGGCTCGTCGTTGTAATTTCCGTTCAATTGGCGGACACCTGCCTCTGCCTTTATGGCAATATGCTTCAAAGGATAGTAGTTGATGCCGGCCGACAGTACCTGACGTTCTGTCCAGCCGATGTCGTCGAAGCCTGTGGCAGGAATGAAGCTGTCGTAACGGTCATAACGACCGAAAAGATACAAATGCTTCACACCATGTCGCCAGCAGGTCCATGCCTGCAAGTCTACGCCTGCCTCTAGCGAATAGTCGTAGGCCCCTTTGCCCACCGCCGTATGGGGATAGGGATTACCCGTCATGGTAGTTTGGTTCTTGTTGCGTGTCGAAATCAACCCAGCGTCGCCCAAGTAGCCATAATCACAGTTGCCCCTCACCACCAGCCATGCATTTCGATAGTCGAAATCAAAGGCTCCAATCAGCACCGTCCCTAGTGCATCGCGGTAGCGCGAAGTCTCAGAATACACTGCTGTGGTTATATCGTTATTGAAGCTGTTGCCCACATAGCCGCTGAGGCTGAGCCGCAGATTGCGAATGCCCATATAGTCCACTCTGGCAGCACCCGCCAAGCTGTTGGCTGGGCGGAACTCATAGGGCGAAGCCGAACCGTTGTGTACCCATCCCGACTCGGTGAAGAGATTGCTATTCAACGCAGGCAGCACCTGCACCTCGTAGCGCCATGCACCCGCACGACCCCACAGGCTTACGCCCGTCTCGTGCCAGGTGCAGGGCATGATGGTGTTCTCGCCTTCAGGACGGTACACCGAAAAGAAGTGGTCGGGCGTATGGTTGTTATTGGTCATGCCTACTGGCACCACGATATGGCCCATTCTCAGATTCAGATGGCGGTTGAAACTCTTCTGCACCCAGAACTGCTCCAACGCCACCTCACCGCCACGCTCCACTTCTTGCTCAAACTCACCCGTCTCCTCTGTTTCCTTCTCTACCGCCACCTCGGTGCCTCCGTGTTCAAATTCCACCTCGGTACCCACACTCCATCCTCTACCCATGTCGTAGCCCAGTGTGATGACGGCATGGGGAAGGTCCACCCGTCCATGTCCCTTACTTTCGGTATATCGGTCGGCATGTGAGTAGCGAAATACGTTATCACTATAGAAATTATAATTATATACAGCCTCACCATACCCACCAATAGTGAGCCTCGAAGGCTTGTCGAGCGTGTCTTTTTGAGCCCTGGCGCTCAACCCAGCTCCCACCAATAAAGCTGTGAAAATAATAGTTTTGAGGGTTTTATTGTGCATAATATTGTTTTGTTTTTGTAAGTGCAAAGTTACCCCAACTCTCCCACCCGACCAATACCTAAAACTAATGATTTTCTCCTATCCCAACACCCGATTCCCCCACTACACACACCAACATTATTAATCAACCACAAACTTTTTTTGTTAAAAAGAACTATTCCGTACAATAATACATCAACTTTTACGTTACAGAACTAAAAAATTAATTTAAACCCAATGAAAGCACAAGAGACAAAAGAACTTACACCCGCCGAAGAGCAGGTCATGCAGGCCATCTGGTCGATAAAACAAGGTTTCGCCAACGAGATAGTGTCAGCCATCGAACCTCCCAAACCCGCCTACAACACCATACTAACCGTAGTTAGGATATTGGAGAAAAAAGGCTATGTCGGCCACACCACCTTCAACAAGTCCAACCGTTACTACCCTCTCGTCAGCCGAGACGACTATTCCAGCCAAATACTCGGTAAGATGGCGAGGAATTATTTCGGGTCATCATTCCGCAACATGGTCTTATTCCTAGTCGACAAAAAGGCCGTCACGCTCGAAGACTTAGAGGCGCTAACTAAAGAATTGGAAAAATGACACGCTACCTACTTTTTGTCGTTATCGGAACAGCACTGTTCTGGGGCTTGTACAGGCTGCTGCTACATAAAGAGCACTGCCTACGGTTAAACAGGTTCTTCCTACTGACAACCCTTGCCTTGAGCCTGTTGATTCCCCTTGTTCACCCCACTGTACCCGTCACGAGCTACTCTGTGTCAGGAAACGGGTACCTGATTTCTCTGCCCATACAAGGTGAGGAGACGCCCCTTACCTCCCCGACACAAAGAGAGGCTGCCACCGGTCTTCCCAACACCAACAGCATCGGCCCTTGGCAGATAATAGCTCTAATCTATTGGGCAGGCGTTGCATTATCCCTCCTCCTATTGGCAGCAAGGTACATCGCCACCTGGCGAAAACTGCACCTTTTTTCCTTCTCAGCGCAATCGTACAACTCCGGCTCCAGCCAAAGGCACTACTACGTGGCGGACGACGATGATATAGATTCATCCTTCTCATTCTTCAACCACGTAGCAATCAATCGTCAAGACCTCACCTACGAGGAGTCTGACCAAGTGCTAGCCCACGAACTGGCCCATGTGCGACAACGCCACAGTTGGGACACCTTGTTTGTGCAGTTGGTACGCTGCCTGCTTTGGTTCAACCCATTTGCCTGGCTATATGTGCGCGAACTGAGCACCATACACGAATACTTGGCCGATGAGGCAGTGCTTCGCCAAGGCAACGAGGAGACATACAGCCATTACCTACAACTTCTCTTCAAGCAGGTCACAGGCATGAAATACAGTCCAATAGTGAATAATTTCCATTTTTCAACAATAAAAAACCGTATTACCATGATGAATCAACCTAAATCCCACAGAGGGTGGGTCAAGGCATTGTCAGCCTTGCCAGTGGCGGCCTTGCTGCTGTTTGCCAATTGCAAGAACCAAGAGCCTACTCAAAAGCAGGCCACAATCCCCGACGGCACCTATTTGGTGCAACCGTTCATGGACACCTACAGAGACGGGCAGTTAGTGGAGCGCGAAATAATGGGTGTTTTGCTCCCTCTCGAAGCGGTGTGCGAACACAAGGTGTTTGCCGATTCGGCCGAAGCCGTCCGCTTTGTTGAAGGGCTTGGGTCGTCGGTAAAAGCGATAATCAATCCAATGGTGAATCGCGACGACGACCAGGCGGCACGTTGGTACGACGTGGCGTGGAGCAATGACCCAGTTGAATTGAGTTGGTGGGACGAGGAGGATGCTGGAGGGAGGTTTACCTTTGCCGAGTTCCCGGGAGGTGAGAATGCTATGGCCGACCATGTTGCAAAGTCTATCGTATATCCTGAGAAGGCCAAGACCGACGGGGTGCAAGGCAAAGTGTTTGTGCAGTTTGTTGTGGAGACAGATGGCAGCATAGCGGAAGCCACCGTGCTGCGCGGCGTTAGTAGTGAGTGCGATGAGGAGGCTCTACGTGCTGTGAACTCTATGCCGCAATGGAAGCCCGCAACATTCAAGGGCAAGCCTGTGCGGACGAGGTATGTGATACCTATCTACTTCATGCTGAAATAGACCATCATCTTCACCTATTGCGGTGCCGTCCTTCATAGCTCAAGCTCACCCTGACGGCACCGCAATCCTTTTTTCAAGCCCCCAACCTCAATCTTTCACTCCACATTCACCCCATCCTGCCTATACCCTTCCGCCGTTCCTCCTTTGATTCATTGCCCCTACTTATTCGCATACATCAGCGAAAAACAATAGATAACACACTATATATCAATCAATAACTAACCATACCCAAGACATTGATAAAAGCAACTCTTCGCCCTTTCACTTTTTGAACAGGCGAAGAGAAAAAGGGGGAAGACAGTGATATGGAATCAGAGTACCGGCTCGAGTTTCCACATTTGTTCACCATTGGAGCCTTTGAGGAGGATGGTGGCGCCACTGAGAGGATGGGCAACGAAATAAGCCACCGCCGCATCGGCATCGGGGAACCATTGCAGCGAGGCATTGCCGGCCGCAAAGGCAAACTCAGGCCCCACCAACACTGCCTCGATGTCGGGGCAGCTTAGCAAGCGGTTCACGATGGTTTCATGCTCGGCCTGGCTCGCATCGCCTAGTTCCCTCATGCCGCCCAACATGGCCACCTTGTGCTCCTTGGGCAGCGACTGCAGGTTGTCCAACGCCACCTTCATGCTGGAGGGGTTGGCATTGTAGCAGTCGAGAAAGAGTGTGTTGCGCCCGGTTTCCTTGTATTGGGAGCGACGGTTGGAGGGAGCGTATTGCTCTATGGCCTCTTTGATATCCCACAGGTCGACTCGGAAATGCCGCCCTACGGCCACGGCAGCCATGGCATTGTCGAAATTGTAGTTGCCCAGCAGCTGCGACTGGATGGTGTATACGTTGTCGCCTTCCTCGACATAGAACTTCATGTACGGGTCGGAACCTACCAAATGTCCACGCACCTGCGCCTTCTCGACTGAGCCATAGGTATGCGCTGACAGATGACACAGGTCGGCCTGCTGGATGAGGATGTCGTTATCGGCATTGACAAAAGCGGAGCCGTGCTTGGCAGCCAAATGGCGGTAGAGTTCGGTCTTGGTATGAACGACCCCCTCAAAACTGCCGAAACCCTCCAAATGGGCACGACCCACATTGGTGATGAGGCCAAAATCGGGGTCGGCAATGCGGCACAGCGCCTCTATCTCTCCAGGGTGGTTGGCGCCCATCTCAACGATGGCTATCTGCGTGTCGGCGGGGATAGAAAGTAACGTCAGCGGCACACCGAGGTGGTTGTTGAAATTGCCCGAGGTGGCATGCGTGCGGTAACGACGGGCGAGGACGGCGTGGACCAGCTCCTTGGTAGTGGTCTTTCCGTTGGTGCCTGTGATGCCAATGACGGGGATAGTGAGCTGGCGACGGTGGTGGGCTGCCAGCTGCTGGAGAGTGGCAAGCACATCGTCGACTACCACACAGCGGTCGTCGACCTTATATTGTGAGTCGCTAATGACACATAGCGCGGCACCCTGCTCCAAGGCCTGGGGCGCAAAGGCGTTGCCATCAAAAGTAGCTCCCCGGAAGGCAAAGAAGAGGCATCCGGGAGTAATCTGCCGCGAGTCGGTGGTGACACGGCGCGACTGGAGATAGGTTTGGTAGAGTTGTTCTATATTCATCGTGTGTTAATGCTGCTTTATTGAGTAGGACGGGTCAGGTGCTGGAGGATGAGGCCCGAGAGGGTGAAGCCCATGATGGCGGTGATGTGGGCCATGGAACCGTTGATCTGCGCCTTAGAGCTGCACCACTCATGTTGGTCGAGATCAGGACGCACGCCTGCGGCGGTATTTTTCGGGCAGAGGCACGCCGCCGTACCGCAGCCTTGCACCTGCCCTTTGTTGGATAGCACCTCGGGGCTCCACACACAGCGGAATTTGCGCCCAGGGAAACGGTGTAGGTGGCGCATCCGACGACGGAGGGCGGCTGCCAAGGGACAGCCGTCTACTTCCCAGAACTCGGAGACCCGAATCTGAGTGGGGTCCATCTTCAACGCCGCTCCCATCGAACTGAAGAAGATGGGGTAACGCCCATCGCGAGCCAGAGACTTGTCGGTGGCACGGACTATGAGCTCGAGCTTGTTGCTGAGGCTGTCGATGGCATCTACTATGTAGTCGTATTGCTCTAGGAGGAACGAGTCGTGGGTGTCGCGACTGTATATTTCCTGCAGGGCACAGACATCGGCCCGAGGATTGATTTGCAACAGACGTTCGCGAAGAGCATCGACCTTGACCTCCCCTACCGTGTGGGAGGTGGCCATCAGTTGGCGGTTGATATTGGTGACACAGACGCGGTCGGAATCGACAATGGTGAGGTGCTGAATGCCACTGCGCACAAGGCTTTCGGCACACCACGAACCCACTCCGCCAACACCGAAAAGGATGACACGCGCCTCAGCAATACGCTGCATGGCGTCGGAGCCTACGAGCAGTTCGGTGCGGTTGAAGATTGGGTTGCCCATGGATTGTCAGAAAATATATTACATTATTATAATGACTTATAGCCAACGATTCAATTAATGAATCGAAATGCAAAAATACACTTTTTTTCTGACATCGCCGAGGGAAAGGAGAAAAAACCATTTTTGGCATATTGGGAGAGGGGTGACAAGCGGCAGTCTGTCATTTTGTCAGTCCATGGCATGTCTGGCAGGGATGGCACGGATGTTGATTTGACAAGAGTGTCACCCGCAAGGGTTGGCAGAAATAAAATATGTTGAATAAATAAAAAAATAGAATATCATGGGAAAAATAATTGGAATCGACTTAGGAACAACTAACAGTTGTGTATCAGTCATGGAAGGTAACGAGCCGGTTGTTATCGCCAACAGCGAAGGCAACCGCACCACTCCCTCAGTAGTGGGATTTATCGAGAACGGCGACCGCAAGGTGGGCGACCCCGCCAAGCGTCAAGCCATCACCAACCCTCACAACACGGTCTACAGCATCAAACGTTTCATGGGCGAGACCTACGACCAGGTGACCAAGGAAATTGAGGCCGTCCCGTTCAAGGTGGTGAAGGGCGACAACAACACGCCACGCGTGGACATCAATGGCCGTCTCTACACCCCGCAGGAAATCAGTGCTATCGTGCTGCAGAAGATGAAAAAGACCGCCGAAGACTACCTCGGTCAGGAGGTGACAGAGGCCGTTATCACCGTACCTGCCTACTTCAACGACAGTCAGCGTCAGGCCACCAAAGAGGCCGGCGAGATTGCAGGCCTGAAGGTGCGCCGTATCGTCAACGAGCCTACCGCTGCCGCTTTGGCATACGGTCTGGACAAGAAGAATCAGGATATGAACGTTGCAGTGTTCGACCTTGGTGGTGGTACATTCGATATCTCCATCTTGAACCTCGGCGACGGTGTGTTCGAGGTGAAGAGCACCAACGGTAACACCCACTTGGGCGGTGACGACTTCGACTTGAAGGTCATCAACTGGCTGGCCGACGAGTTCAAGAGCGACAAGGGTATCGACCTGCGTAAAGACCCGATGGCTATGCAGCGTCTGAAAGAGGCTGCCGAGAAGGCCAAGTGTGAGCTGTCCTCCTCTCAGGAAACCGAAATCAACCTGCCTTATATCACCGTTGCTGACGGCGTGCCGCAGCACTTGGTGAAGAAACTGACCCGCGCCAAATTCGAGCAGCTGTGCGACGACCTGATTCAGGCCACTATCGAGCCTTGCCGTCAGGCCATGAAGGATGCCGGACTGAGCAACAGCGACATCAACGAGGTTATCCTCGTGGGCGGTTCGACCCGTATCCCCGCCGTGCAGAAGAAAGTTGAAGAGTTCTTCGGCAAAGCCCCCAACAAGGGCGTG